>Ga0181594_10002880_pt1 | contig 15699 bp, 16 predicted proteins | sample 071ome_18_FD_145603 | JGI IMG/M metagenome (GOLD analysis project Ga0181594, IMG submission 145603) | Coastal salt marsh microbial communities from the Groves Creek Marsh, Skidaway Island, Georgia - 071413BT metaG (spades assembly) | ecosystem: Environmental > Aquatic > Marine > Intertidal zone... | reverse complement strand
GCATGATGATGAACGGGTTGCCGGCAACATCCTCCCAGAACGGCACGTCGTCCGAAAAATCGTCCATGTGGTAGGTGAAGCCTTCTTCGGCGAGCAGCCGTCGTGTGTTCTCCGTATGCAGGTACCGTGACAACCATCCGTAGGGCCGCGTTCCGGTGGTTTTCTCGATCGACGTCACCGCTTTGCGGATGTAGTCGCGCTCTTGATCTTCGTCCATGCGGTGCTGGGCTTGCCAGCGCCACCCATGCGAACACGCCTCGTGACCGCGGTCGCGAATGTAGTCGCCGATCTGCGGCGCCCGTTCGAGCGCCAGTGCGCAGGTCGTCCAGGTCGCCTTGACGTCGTATTTGTCGAGCAGCTTAGCAACGCGCGGAAACCCCGCCTTGATGCCGAATTGGTAATTCGATTCGTTGCCGAAGTTGCGCAACGGCCCCCGGACGAAGACCCCGAGTTCATCAACCGGTTCCATCCCCTTGTCGCCATCGAGAATGTTGCCTTCGGCTCCTTCTTCGACGTTGACGACGACCGACAAAGCAATCTTGGCATTGCCGGGCCACTTCATGACTTTTGTACTCACGCGTTGCGCTCCCTACTCGCCGGCCACTTGTGCAGCCGCAGTCCAATGTTGTCGGGCATACTGGACCGCGCGCGATAGCGCGCGACGGGCGTCCTCCAGCATGTCGGTGTATTGATGCCAGACGTGGATCATCTCAGGCCACACTTCGAGATCAGCCTCCGCGCCATGGCGTTTGGCTTGACCATAGAGGGCGATGGAATCTCCCATCATCGCCTCGCTGCCGCCGACTTGGATCAGCATCGGCGGCATGCCCGTCAAATCGGCAAAACATGGCGATACCATCGGCGCCCGAAGGTCGCCATCGTCGCCAACGTACAATTTCGCCATCCCCAGCAAGCGTTCGCGCGTCGCGGTGGGATCGACGCCGTCAAGCATGTCGTAGGTATCGAACGAACAACTCAAATCGGTCCACGGCGACTGCAATAACAGCGATGACGGCAACGCCTGGTTGCGTTCGGCCCGGGTCAAGCTGAGAGATAGCGCGAGGCCACCGCCTGCGGAATCGCCACTCACCGCAATAGCTGACGCGGGCAAACCCTCGCTTTCAAGCCAATCGAAAGAGGCCAGCGCGTCATCAAGCGCCGCAGGACAGGGGTGTTTTGGCGCGAGGCGGTAATCGACCATATAGACCGGCACCTTGGCCTCAGCCGCGAGATAGGCCCCGATCGTGCGATGGGTCGTCGGCGAACCGAAAACGTACCCACCCCCGTGCAGATGTACGATCGCGCGACTGGTATCTGCATCGGCCGTCGTCAATCGCTCGGCGGCGACCCCGCCCATATCGATCCTCGCGAAACTGACCCCCTCGGCGATCGGACGGCGGCTCGTCACGTCTTCGCGGAGTCGTCGAATTTCCTCCCGCGTCGCGTCGGCGGGTGGCGCCGTTTGTTTGATGTATTCGCGGACCGCAAGAATTTCGCTCATGGGGCCTCTCTAGTGCATCTCTTGACCACCGGAGACGTCGAGATTCTGTCCGGTGATGTAATCCGCCTCAGACGAACACAGATAGGCGCACGTCGAAGCAATATCGCTGGTCTTGCCAACACGGCCCAAGGGTATTTGCTGGGCACGCGTGGCCAGCAATTCCTCCACCGTGATGCCCAAGGACTTGGCGCGAAACTCGTTCTGGCGCGCGCCGAGCCCTGTCGTGATGTGGTTCGGGCACACCGTATTGACCGTGATGTTGTGGCCGGCGAATTCGAGCGCGGCGGTGCGGGTGAGGCCGACCAAAGCGTGCTTCGAGGAAACATACGCCGCAAGATCGGGAAAGCCGCGTTTTGCCGCTTGGGACGCGATCGAGATGATCCGCCCGCCGGCGCCCTGCGCAATCATCTGCTTAGCCGCGTGTTTGATCCCGAAAAAGGCGCCACGCAAGTTGACCTCTAGCACCGCATCCCAGTCCTCCTGGGTCAGCTTGAGAGTCGAGTTCATGATGTACCCAACGCCCGCGTTGTTCACCATGATGTCCAAGGCGCCGAATTCTTTGACGGCGGTTTCGATCGCGCCCTGCACTTGCGATTCGTCACGGACATCGCATACCGTGGCCATGGCTTGACCGCCACCAGCGTTGATATCGTCGACGATCGACTGGAGTTCGGCCGCGGTGCCAATGTGTTCGGCCCCGAACCGTTCGCCCTTGGGCGCCCCGATATCGGTCAGGACGACCTTGGCGCCCTCGGCGACAAACCGACGCGCCACGGCTTCACCAATCCCGCCATTCCGGCCTGCGCCGGTGACGACCGCCACCTTGCCGTTGAGATCGTACATCCTTAGTGCATCTCCTCGCCGCCGGAGACGTCAAGATTCTGTCCCGTGATATACGGCGCTTGGTCCGAGCACAAAAAGGCCGCCGTCGAGGCGATATCGCTGGTCAGCCCGACCCGACCGAGCGGAATGCGCGATTCCATCGCGGACATGTAATCGTCTTCGCTCTGCCCGCCCGCCGCACTGAAGTGCTCGTTTTGCCAGGCGCCCAGCCCCGTCGTGACGTGGTTGGGACAGATCGAATTGACCCGAATGTTATGGGGACCGAACTCCAGCGCCGCCGTCCTGGTGAGGCCGACGACACCGTGCTTCGACGACACGTAGGCCGCCGCACCGGCAAACCCGCGTTTCGCCGCTTGGGAGGCAATATTGATGATCGAGCCGCCGTTGCCCTGCGCGATCATCTGCTCGGCCGCATGTTTGATGCCAAAGAACACCCCACGCAAATTCACGTTGAGGACAGCATCCCAGTCCTTCTGTTCGAGATTGAGAATGTCGGTCATCAAGTACCCGATGCCGGCATTGTTGATCATGATGTCGAGACTACCGTAGGTATCCACCGCCTTCTTCACGGCGCCGGCCACTTGGTCTTCGTCCAGGACATCGCAAATGTGCGGCGTAGCTTCCCCGCCGGCCTGTTTGATCTCGGCGGCGATTTCGTCCATTTCCGCGGTCGTGCCGATGTGTTCAGCGGCAAACTGTGCGCCTTTCTCGGCACCGATGTCGGTGATCACGACCTTGGCGCCTTCGGTCGCGAGGCGCTTGGCCATCGCTTCGCCCAAGCCGCGGTGACGTCCGGCGCCGGTCACCAGTGCAACTTTGCCGTCAAGTGCGTACATTTTTCGCCTCCCTATTGCTTGTTCACCAAGGCAATTGCCCGCCGTTCATGGCGATGCACTGGCCAGTGATGTATTCCGCATCGTCGCAGGCCAACCACGAAACCGCGGCGGCGACATCTTCAACTTTGCCCCAACGGCCCCAAGGCACTTCGTCCTTGAGCGCCTGATAGGCATCATCCCGGCTCATGTCTTGCGCCCCGGCGATCTTGTCCAGAAGACCGCTCATCATCGGGGTCTCGACATGACCGGGAGTGTAACAATTGACCCGAATGCGATGCGGCGCGAGCTCGCCTGCGGCCGCCTGGCTCATCATGATGATGGCAGCCTTGGTCGCACAGTAGTGGGCAAAATTCGGCACACCCTTGCGACCACCGCCGGAGGAGGCGTTGACGATGATCCCACCCTTGCCTTGGGCAATCATCTGCTGCGCACCCACTTTGGTGCCGAGGAAGATACCGTTGATGTTGACATCCATCATGCGCCGCCAATCGTCCGCCGCCGTCTCGACGATCGGCGAAAACATGATGTAGCCCGCGTTGTTGACCATGATGCCTAGGTCGCCGAATTGCTCGACCGCCTGGGTTACACAAGATGTCAGCGCGGCTTCGTCCCGAACGTCCGTTTCGATGGCCAGTGCATTGGCCCCGAGCGTGTCGGCCAGCGATGCCGCTGCGGACATGTCGATATCGGCGATGACGACGTTGGCGCCATCGGCATGCAGGCGCTCGACAATACCCCGCCCGATACCATTGGCACCGCCGGTGACGACGGCCGTTTTGCCGCGGTGACGATCCGACATTCGCCTAGCCGGCGAATTTTTCGGTCACGATAAAGATCGGGTTGTCGGCGTATTTTTGGAAATCGGCTGCGACCTTCTGCATCCGCGGTTCCTTCCCGATATCACCGACCAGCGCATCCAAGCCGGTCACGTGGAGAATTTCGAAATACTTGTAGGGCGGCTTCTTTTTGGACCCGAAGATGCCTTCCGCGCGGAACACTTTGAAATCCTTCACCGATTTGAGCCCACCGGCAATCGGCACGTCAATTTGTTTCGCCCATCTTTCGTAGGCCGCCGGCTTCACGCCACGACGCAAGTTGAACAGCACGATGAGGGTGCGCGCTTTAGTTGGCGCCGCCTTGCGCCGCGCTTTTTTCGTGGCGGGGCGCCACTTGGCAACCTTCTTCTTGGCCTTTTTCGGCGCAGCTTTACGCGCGGCCTTGACCTTGGGTTTGCGGGCTGCCTTGCGCGCAGGCTTCTTTGTAGCCTTCGACTTCGCTGTTTTCTTTTTCTTGATCGCCATTTAATCTTCCCCAAGACGCCATGCGTCTGACCTTGTTCATCATCGGGTGGTGCTTTGGAACACCTTGCCCGCGATTATAGATGGGACGGGCCGCGTGGCCAGCCTGGGCGCTAGGCGACCGGTCCCGGCTTGCCAAGGATGAGATCGCTGGCCTTCTCACCGATCATGATCGAAGGGGCATTCGTGTTGCCGCCAACTAGCGTGGGCATGATCGATGCATCGGCGACACGCAGCCCCTCGACGCCACGAACTCGGAGTTGAGGATCAACGACCGAAAGATCGTCGGTGCCCATCTTGCAGGTCCCCACGGGGTGGTAGATCGTTTGCGCCGTCTCCCGAATCCACGCGTCGATTTGATCGTCGGTCGTTACATCCGGCCCGGGTGTCTGTTCGTCGCCGCGCAGCGCATCGAATTCCTTTTGGGCGAAAACCTTGCGCAAAATCTTCACGCCATCGCGAATGGTTTGGATGTCGTTGGGCGCCGAGAGGAAATTGGTGTGGATAGCAGGCGGTGCCTTGGGATCCGTGGAGCGGGCACGCACCCAGCCACGGCTTTCGGGACGCAAACAGCAAATGTTGGAAAAGAACCCGTGGGTATGCAGGCCGCCCATATCGGGGCCCAACCCCGGTAGGAAATGGAACTGGATATCCGGCATATCCAGCTCGGCCCGGGTGCTGACAAAACCGCCCGCCTCCAGTGGAAATCCTGCGGCGGGCCCGGTGCCAAACAGCGCCGCCTGGAGCAACGCGAAGGGCGCAACATGGGGCTTGAACATACTGAGGAAGGTAATGGGCTGGGTGCACAAGTGCTGCACATAGACCGCAACATGGTCCTGCAGGTTCTGGCCCACGCCTTTACTCTCTGCCACCACCGGCACGCCAATGTCCGCCAAGTCCTCTGACCGGCCGATGCCGGACAACTGAAGAATAGCGGGCGAATTGATCGCGCCGGCGCTGAGCACGACTTCGCGACACGCCTGGGCCTGAACGCGTTCGCCGGTCCGCTCGTATTCGACGCCGACCGCGCGTCGGCCCTCGAACAAGATCCGGGTCGTGTGCGCGTGGGTGACAATGTCGAGGTTTGGCCGTTTCTTGGCTGGGCGCAGGAATGCAACAGCGGTGCTTTGGCGGCGCCCGTTCGCGATCGTAAAGTCGTAGCGGCCGAAGCCCTCTTGTTCGGCCCCATTGAAATCATCGGTAAAGGGGTAGCCTGCGGCTTGTCCCGCTTCAACGAAGGCGTCGAAAAGCGGATTTTTCATCGTGCCACGGCCGACTCGGACCTCACCGTCATCGCCGTGGAAGTCGTCTTCGCGATCAAGATGCTGCTCAGAACGACGAAAATACGGCAGCACGTCGCCGTAAGACCAGCCTTCGCACCCCGACTGACGCCACAGGTCGTAATCCCGCGCATGGCCGCGAATGTAGACCATGCCGTTAATCGACGACGACCCACCCAAGGTTTTGCCCCGGGGAATGAAAATCTCGCGGTCGTTTAGGTTGGGATCGGGCTCGGAATTGTAGAACCAGTTACTCATCTTCGACGGATAGAGAACGCCGCAGAGCAACGGAATGTGGATCATCGGATTGAGATCGCGCCCGCCCGCCTCAAGAAGGAGAACTCGGTTCCTAGGGTCTTCGGAAAGCCGATTGGCCAGAACGCACCCGGCCGAGCCAGCCCCCACAACGATGAAGTCGTAGGACGTCATGGCGCTTCCGACGTAGCGGTTAGTGGGGGGCAGGTTCGTCGGGCAGATCGCCCTCGGCCACCCGCCAACACCGCAGGCTGCGACCGTCGTCGAGTTTGGTCAACTCCTGCGGCATGTCGCGACACTTGTCCACCTGGGACGGACAACGACCGTAGAGATAGCAGCCTTTCGGCAGATTCTCGGTAATCGGGCTGGGAATTTCACCCTCGAGCGTCTCACGCACCTCGCGGTCGACACGACGATTGGCGGTGTCGGGGAACAGATGCGACGACAGCAACGCACGCGAATAAGGATGGCGCGGGTTGTTGAACACCTGATCCTTGGTGCCTACCTCGACAATCTGACCGAGGTACAAGACGACGACCCGGTGGCAGATGTATTTCACCGTCGTCAGGTCGTGCGAAATGAACAGATAGGCAATGCCCAGTTTGGCCGAAAGATCCATCAGCAACTGGATGATTTCAGCCGTAGTTTCCGGCGTCAGCGCCGACGTCGGTTCATCGAGCACGATAAAGTCTGGGTTGGAAGCGATTGCGCGAGCAATCGACGCACGTTGCTGCCGACCGGCGCTCATTTCGCGCGGCAGCGCGAATCTCATGGAAGGCTCTAACCCGACGAGAGTCAGCAATTCGGTGATGCGCTGCTCTTTTTCCTCGGGCGACAAGTTCGTGTGCAACTTGAGGGGTTCGCTCAACACCTGATGAACGGTCCAACGCGGGTTCAGAGAATCCAACGGATCTTGGAAAACGATCTGAAGATCGCCGCGGAATTTGCGGAATTCGTTGGACCGAATATCGGCGAGGTTTTTCTCTTGGAAGAGAATTTCACCCTGCGTGGGCTCGACGAGCCGCAAGACGCAGCGACCGATCGTGGTCTTGCCGGATCCAGACTCACCGACCAGGCCCAAGCATTCGCCGGGCCGTAGTTCAAAATCAACATGTTCGGCGGCATGAACCTTCGAATCCGATCCTCGGATCGGGAACAGTTTGCTCAGGTCTTTGACTTCGAGAATCGGCGGCGCTGTCCGATCGATCTTGCCGAGCACCGACTCGCCCGCTTCTTGCGCCTCGCGCTGCAGCTGAAGGATTCGTTGACTGTACTCATGCTGGGGCGATTTGAAGAAGGTATAGACGTCCGCGTCTTCGACGATCGTCCCCTCGTGCATGATGACGACACGGTCGCAATAGTTGGCGACGATGCCCAAGTCCTGCGTGACAAGCACCACGGCGGAATTGGTCTGGCGGCAGCTATCCCACATCTGATCGAGGAACTGCGCCTGAATGGTCACGTCGAGACCCGACGTCGGTTCGTCGGCGATCAGCAATTTCGGCTGGGAGCTCAGCGCAATCGCGATGAGCACGCGTTGCGCCATGCCGCTCGACAGCTCGTGCGCATAGGCTTTGACGCGCCGTTCGGGGTCGTTGATCCCGACCATGCGCAACATGCTGACCGCGTGATCCCATGCTTCGCGTTTGCCGACGTCGTTATGCGCGCGATAGACGTTGGCGATCTGATCCCCCACCCGCATCATCGGATGAAGCGAGTAGCGCGGGTTTTGGACGATCATGCCGATATCGCGCCCACGCATTTGGCGCACGGTTTCTTCGTCCATCTTGAGAATGTCGTCACCGACGAAATTGACCTGGCCCGTCTCGATGACCCCCGGGGGACGCACGAGGCCGAGGAACGCCATCGCCGCGGTCGATTTGCCGCAACCGGGCTCGCCCATCAGACCGACGAATTCACCTGGCTTCACCGCCAGATTGAAGTCGCGTACGGCGAACACGTCCGGGCCTTCCACGATGGGAAAGCGGACGGACAGGTTATTCACTTCGAGGATGTTTCCGGATGACGACCCGGCGACCGTTGACTCGTTTGTTTCAGCGACCATGGTCATTCCTACCGGTAATCTTCTTCAAGGCCATGCCCAACAGCGGCATAGCCAAAGATGGTGAGCGAGATCGCTACACCGGGAAAGATCGATTGCCACCACTCGCCGAGGATGATCTGCGGCGCACCGAGCGCAATCATGAGGCCCCATTCCGCCGTCGGCGGCCGGACGCCCGCTCCAACGAAGCTGAGGCCGGATGTCAAGAGAATGGCAAAACCGACCGTCGTCGAAAGCTGGATCAGCGAAGGCACCAGCGAGTTCGGCAAGACATGTTTAAACGCCACCTTGAACTCGGAGTTGCCGACCGCACGGGCCGCCTCGACATACCCGCGCGGCATTTGTCCCAACACCTCGGCCCGCGTCAGGCGGATGAAAATCGGCAAGTAAACGATCGTGAGCGCGATGACGATGTTCACCGTGCTGCGACCGGAAAGCGCCACCAGGATCATCGCCGTGATGAACACCGGGAAGGCTTGAAGCAGATCGGAAATCCGCATCAGGATTTCGGTTGTGAAGTGGCGGAAGAATCCGGCCAACAGGCCCAGCGTCGTGCCGATCACCATAGAAAGCAGCGCGGCGATCAGAGCAATCTGCAAGTCCGTCCGCGGCGCGGAGATCGTGCGCGAGAAGATATCAAGCCCGGAGTTGTCGGTGCCGAACCAATGGGGCGGGTCCGCACCTAGGAACACCGTATCGATAAACAAACCGGGCCATTTCAAAATGTTAGGCGGCCCGACAGATACATTTCCGGTGGCAAAGTTTGGATCATAAGGCGCGATGACCGGCCCAAAGAACGCCAAGAAGATTGAGAGGAAAACGATGATCACGCCAAAGGCGAAGAGCTTTTCCTCTTTGAACTTTTTGACCAGATCGATTTGACGACGCTTCGTCGGCACGGTCTCGACGACCATGTGCGGTTCGACGTGTTGATCGATGTCTTCGGGTGTTTCGATGTGCCCCTGCGGATTGTTTGGCTCGTTCATCTGATCTGACCTAGAACGCAATCCGCGGATCAAGGAAGGCATGCAAGATGTCGATGGCGAGGTAAATCACCAGCGACACCATTGCGATCACCAGAACGGTTCCTTGAATGGCGGGAAAATCGAGATTGAGAATGGAACGGATCGAGTATTCCCCGATACCACCCAGCGAATAAATCAGTTCCACCGGCACCGCTCCACCGAGCAGGAAGCCGTAGATGATTGCCGTGAGCGTCATCGCCGGCGCAAGTGCCGCACGAAGCGCATAACGGGCGACCTTTTTCCGCGGCAGACCGGCGCTGCGGGCATAGAGAATGTAGTCCGAGCGCAGCACACGCAGCATGTTCTGACGGACCATCTTCACGATCGGTCCAGACACCACGAAGACCAGCGTAAACACCGGCAGCATCAAGTGCTTGCCCGCGTCGATCCACACATCAAACCGACCCCGAAGCAGCGAGTCGATCATGATGAACCCGGTAATCGGATCGGGTGCGGTCAGGAAGGGATTGAGCCGTCCGAGTGGTGCCGGCGCAGATGGCCAACCGGCCTGCTGGAAGACAAAGAAGAAGACGAATACGAACATCAGGCCCCACCAGAATTCTGGCTGGGAGCCCGCGAACAATCCCCAGACGAAGGTAAAGCGATCCGCGGCACCTCCTGGCCGCGTGCCGCTCGACATGCCAAGGGGCATCGCTAGCAAGAACGCAATGATGAGGGCGTAGGTGATGAGCTCAAGCGTAATGGGAAGAAACCGCGTGACTTCTTCAAGAATTGGCGAACCCGTCACCCATGACTCGCCGAGGGTTCCTTGGACGATACCGGGATTACCGGAGGACGAAAAAATCCCCAAGTAGTTTCCGAGTTGCTGGAGTTGGTGTTCGTGAAGTCCCAACGACTCGGTGGCCTGCTTCACGGCTTCTTCGGTTGCATTCAGCCCGACAATGCGTGCCACGGGGTCCGCGTCCAAACCACGGATCAAAAAGAACACGACGAGCGAAATGCCGATCAATTGCAAGAACGCAATCGCCACCCGTTTCGCGATAAATCGCCAGACCATTTCGCCTCCCAATTCCCCGGCCGAACCCTTGCGGGTCCCGCAATACGACGTCGGCGCGCGACTTTTCTGCCGCTTTTCGCTCGACGGTGGGCGACTCTCCCACAACCTTCCCCCAAGTCAAGAAAAATGACCGCATTTCTGCGCTAGAGTGCGTCGCGAGAATTCAACCAAACGGAGACACCCCATGCCCGTCACCATCAGAGAGGTCACCAGCGAACCTCTCGCGCAAGACACCTTTGCCCTCTTCGGCGATGTCCTCGCGCCGGGCGACGGCGGGTTGGATAACCGCGACTTGCTTTCGATGGGCTACGCAAGAATGTCCGACGAAGTCGAAGACGCCCGGCTCGACGATTTTGACGTGCTGGATTACTGGGGCGGCATCGCAACGATCTCGCGCGAGGCCATGCGTCTTGGGTACCTACGGCCTAAAAAACGCGCGCTGGCGTTTTCGTGGTTTGAACGCCATCTCAAAGGGACACAGACCTTTGTGCCACTGAACGGCGCGCGCAGCGTGATCGCCGTCGCGCCGCCTTACGACGCCGACGATCCTGCGGCAGTCCCAAAGTTAGACGAGGTACGCGCGTTCGCTCTTGACGGCAGCATGGGCGTGAACTTGCATCCCGGCACTTGGCACTGGACGCCCTTTCCGCTCGACGCGCGTAGCGATTTCATCATTTTGGTTCGCGAAAGCGTGGCCGAAGACGACCTCAACTTCATCGACTTGGAAAAGCGACTGGATACGCGAATTCAAATCGCGATGCCGGATCAGTCGTAGTTGAGTTCTTTCGCGAGGTCGATGAACAGAACACCGTCTTCTTCTTTGGAGGGATAGAGCAGGAGATCGATCTCCGCCTCACCGGAAGCCTCTCCAGTGCGCATGTCCCACTGCCAGAGATGGAACGAACAGGTCACCGTCGCGCCGTCACACATGCCGGTCGAAAGCGGTTCGTCCATGTGGGGGCAGCGCAGCGGATAGACGTAGGTCTCGCTACCGGTCTTCGCGACAACAATTTTGGTGCCGTCGACTTCGAACTCCTTAAGTTCATTCTCGACCAAATCGCCGATCGCACAGACCCGTTTCCAATCACTCATTACGCTGGGTACTCCCTAACTGAATTTGTCATAGCGGATGCGCGTCGGCGGCACCTTACCTTGTAAGACCAACAACCGCATCGCCGCCTCGACCATTTGGGGTGGCCCCGCCAGATAGGCAAGGACGCCCTCAAACTTCCCCATCATCGCCGCACCCATCACGTCGTGGACGAACCCTTCCGCAACCGCGGCCGGTGCCAACGATTCTTGTTCGGTGGCACTCGGGCGTTCGTCCGAGAACGCCAACGTCAGGGACACGTGATCCGGATATGCGTTGGCGATCGCGCGCAGCCGATCCATCTCGTAAAGGTCCTCAAAGGCGCGCACACCAAAAAAGACATCGGCACGATGTCGCGCAAAATGACCGGCCTCAGCAGCCCGGTCGAGGATCGACAGAATCGGCGCCAGACCGGACCCTCCTGCCACGCAGATAAGATCGGCCGTGTCACGTTCCGGTTGGTAAGAGGCTTTGCCCAACGGGCCGAACAACGTAACCGGCACCCCGCTACGATCCGCGTCCGAGAGCCAACTCGACACCGATCCACCCGGCATCAGTTTGACGGTAAACGTCAGCGTCTCACCGGTCGCACCGAATCCCGCCATCGACCAACCGCGATAGCCCGGCACGTCGGGCACATCGACCAACATGAACTGCCCGGCGTCATAGGGAATGGCCCTATCCGGTCGGATCACAAGGCGAAGAACATTGTGATTGAGCGGGGTGACCGCTTCGATCACACCGGTCGCAAGCTGCGGCAGATGCGCACTCGGCTCCTGAAGCTTGCCGCGGATGGCGACACGACAATCTTCCCGCGGGCGGGCTTGGCACATAAGGATTTCTTTTTTCTCGTCGGAGACGTGGCGACGCGCCGGTGCCTCCGTCCAGCCGGGATCGACGGACCCGGACTCCAAGGTCGCCTTGCAACTTGCGCAGGTCCCGGTACCGCATTCGTAGGGTAGACCCAGTCCCGCCGCCAAGCCGGCAAACAGAATCTCCTGGTCGTCCGGACAATCAAATTTCGCCAATCGGTCGCGACCGGTGATCTCAATTTTCATTACCTGGCCGTTTAGATCGGAATGTGCGAGCCAATGCCTAGATCACGCGTCTCCAGGTGGGCCTTACGCTTCTTGAGGAGGGGGCGGTCACCGCTGTAGTCGACCTCGTCGAAATACGTGCCGGCAACAAAGAGTTGCGAGCGTCCCTCGGGATCGGTGTGGGTCACAATAAACGAACTGGTTATCGCCGCCGTCTTGGCCCTTGCGTCGTCTTCCACAAAGTAGATCGACACGTGGCGTTTTAAAGTTCCCAGTCGTTTGAGGTGTTGCGGCACCATGTCCAATAGCGCCCGCATGCCGTCGTAGTCCTGGTCGAGCCAAGTCATTTCCTTGCGAATCTCGGGACTAAAGGCCGTCACGCGATAATCGAGATCAGGCGCGCATAGAGCCATGAAGGCGTCAAAGTCCTCGGCGTCGAGGGCTGTGCAGGTTCTGTAGACCACTTCTCGGATGGCTTGATCGGACGACATCTCGCTCACTCATTGGTTATTGCTATTTAGCCGCCGCCGACCGCTGTGGATCCGCCGGTGAGCGCTCCATGCGACGCGCCCATTCGGCGTACCACGCGCGCATCATGCCGTCGTCTTGGCCTTTGCCGTTCTCTTCCCGCGCCAAGACCTGATAGACCGCGGCGCCATTTCGAAAGCCTGCTTCGCAAGCTTCGGCCGCGAACGCATCCTCGGGCACGTTGCGGCCAAGCGGGCCCCAGTATTGATTGTGGTGTTTCATGCGGGTGCGGCGGACCTCGGGCGAATCGCCTTTGCGACCAAGCCCCCGCCACTCAACCAACATGGTTTTTTCGTCGATCGGCGTGACGACATCGATCCGGATCGCGGTGCCGCGCGCGAGCAATGCCGCATTCGGCCATAGATCGACGAAGAAGAAGTCGTCGGGCGCGAGTCCTGGAAGGGCCATCTCCGAATCGCGCGAGGCCATCCCTTTGTACTTGTCGTAGGCCGCCTTGAGACCGCTACCCATGGTGTGACCATGCTTGAACGCCTTGACCACCCGGCTGTCCATGCTCGCCGCCGTCATCTGGGTACGACGCAGAAGAACGTGCATCCACTCGTGATACAGATCCAAATTGGTTTCCTGCCAGGCCTTCCAGTTCGCGTGCAGGATCGAACGGTTGTAGTGGAAGACTTCGAGTTCCCCCGAACCTAAGGACGCCTCGAAGGGCTCCAGGGCTTCACCGATATACTCGGTCACCGGTGATGCTTGATCGTCCAGGTTGATGAACACCAACCCCAGGTAGGTCTCCGTGCGGACCTCGAAGAGCCCGCAATCGTCTTTCGACAAGCCGGCCGATTGGTAAGCCTCGGGCCGCGGGATATCGACGCACGCGCCGCGATCGTCATAACTCCAGAGATGATAGAAACAGGTTAAACGCTCGGCGTTTCCCGCCGGCTCATGAATGATCTTCGCGCCACGGTGGGAACACACGTTCATGAACGTCCGAATCACACCGTCCCGTCCGCGGATCGCAATCAGAGGTGTCCCAACGTAGTCGAAGGTCCGGAAATCGAACGGGTTCGCGAGTTCGCTTTCGTGGCAAGCAAGATGCCAGCAGCGCTCAAACACACGCTTCTTTTCGTCGGCGAAGATCGCAGGGTCGGTATAGACAGCACCGCTGACGACATGGGTCTCGGGCACTTCAGGCAGCGTCCGCCAGCTTTCCGCGTTCCGTGCAGTCATGGGATCACTCCTTTGCGTGTTGGGAAAGCGTAGTGCATGGGTAGCGGGCCGGTCCAGCCCAAGCCTACTAGGCCGATCAAGACCGCCGCGCACCCAATTTTTCCAAGCGCCAGACCAGAACGTCCAGGCGATCCTGACCAAAAAAAGCCTCTCCTTCGACGGCCAGGGTAGGAACCCCCCAGTGACCGACATCGGCGAGCCGTCGCTCGTTGGCCGTAATGAGGTCATCGTATTTGGCGGGCTGGGCCGAGATTTTTTGGTCCATTTCGGACAAGTCGAGACCTACCGCAGCAACTGCATCGGCGAGGTGCGTTCCCTGATCCCAACCCACAACGGCTCCACCCCACATCATGGGCGCGACGGCGCCGATGAACGCCATGCCCTTGCCCGCCTCGCTGGCCAAGGCCCCGAGCCGGGACAGGCGGTAAATATAGGGCTGGTCTTTTGTCGGTCGCGGCCGGTCGGTTTCGAACACCACGGGATCGGGCTGAGGGCGCGCGAAAGGCACGCCCAAAAAATCGGCTGTGCGCTGTGCGTCCATCGCGTTGTAGGCGCCCCGCGCCTTCGGCAGCGACTCGAAATAGTCGGGATCACGCACCGCAAGGGGCATCACCACGCGCAGGTGCAACTGGATATCGAACCCTTCCTGCATCGCCTGCATACGTTGCAGCGCCAAGTAACAATAGGGGCTGCGGAACGACCAAAATAAGTCAACCGGAATCATCGGGATGCCTCACTGAAACCATGGGCCACCCCTTTAGTGTCTGCTATGCCCTAGCCAACGTCCACAACCCCGCCCGCAAAGCGAGTTTTCCATGTTGAGCAATATCCTCGTCGCCCAAGCCGCGATCGCCGGCGCACTGTTGCCGATCCAAGCCGTCTTGAACGCCGCCGTCGGCCGAAGCCTTGGGCACCCCCTCAGTGCAGCGATGATCAACTTCATCGTCGGTCTGATCGGCCTCGCCGCACTCGCGACGGCACTGCGAATCCCCCTCCCGCAAATCGGAAACATCGGCCCCCTGCCCTGGTACTACTGGGTCGGCGGCGGCTTGGCGGGCGCGTTCTTCGTCTTTACATCGTTGTTTGTCGCGCCGCGAATCGGCGTCACAGCGCTCCTCGCGGGTGTTTTGGCCGGGCAGCTGGTGGCGTCAGTAGCGATGGACCACTTCGGCCTCCTGGGACTGCAAAGCCAGCCCGTGACGCTCGGCCGGGCCGCCGGCATCGCCCTTCTGATCGCCGGCGTATTCATGGTGCGCCGCTTCTGACGAGAGCCGCTCAAAAAACAAGGGCGGCCCTAGGGACCGCCCTTTGTCGCAGCCGTGCTGCGATAGCTCAGTTGCTACCGCGCCGCCGCCCGAATCTGTCGTAAACGACAATATCGGAGGGCGCCGCGCGCAGCGTCGTAGACTTACCTACTTTTTTTTTGCTTTCCGGCGCGCCTTACGCTTTGGCGCCTTCCGGGCGGCTTTTCTCTTTGGCGCCTTGCGCTTGGCAGCCTTTTTCTTGGCGGCTTTGCGCTTCGGTGCTTTCCGTTTGGCGGCCTTCTTGGTGGCCTTGCGCTTCGCGGCTTTGCGCTTAGGCGCCTTCCGCTTGGCTGCCTTCTTCTTGGCGGCCTTCTGCTTCGGCGCTTTCCGCTTAGCTGTCTTGCGCTTCGCGGCTTTGCGCTTAGGCGCTTTCCGCTTTGCGGTTTTTCTCTTGGCTACCTTTTTCTTAGCGGCATTCTTTTTGGCAGCCTTCT
>Ga0181594_10002864_pt1 | contig 15760 bp, 16 predicted proteins | sample 071ome_18_FD_145603 | JGI IMG/M metagenome (GOLD analysis project Ga0181594, IMG submission 145603) | Coastal salt marsh microbial communities from the Groves Creek Marsh, Skidaway Island, Georgia - 071413BT metaG (spades assembly) | ecosystem: Environmental > Aquatic > Marine > Intertidal zone... | reverse complement strand
TTCCAAGGGGAGCGGCAAGCATGTTTGGTGATTTCCGAGGCTGGCGCAAGCTGGCGGTTGCAGGTGCGAGCCTGGCGCTCGCTGCTTGTACCGTGGTCCCCAAGGCGCCACCAGGGCCGCCGCCCGGAACGGGTCCGTCGCGTGATGTGCTGCCGACCGACACCGAACGTCACCGGGTAGCCTTGCTCGTTCCTACGAGCGGGTCGAACGCCCAGGTTGGCCAATCTATCGCCAACGCCGCGACCATGGCCCTGCTGGACACCAAGGCCAACAACCTGCGCGTAACGACCTACGATACGGCAACCAATCCGAGTGAGGCAGCGCAGCGCGCCGTGCGCGACGGTAATCGCCTGATTCTCGGCCCGCTGTTGTCGTCTGACATTGCGCTCGTGCGCGCAGTCGCTGGCCCGGCGAAGGTACCGCTGATCTCGTTTTCGAACGATGAGACCGTGGCAACGCGCAATATCTTCGTAATGGGACACCTTCCAAGTCAGTCCATCGAACGGGTCGTCAGCTACGCCTCTGGACAGGGGATCAAGACATTCGCGGCATTGGTCCCGCGCGGTGAATACGGCCAGCGCGCCTCGGATGCGTTGATGACGACCGCCAGACGCTCCGGTGGCAGTGTTCAGGCCATGGAAGCCTATGACCGCAGCAATGCTTCACTGGCAGCTGCTGCACGGCGGATAGTGGAGCGTGGCGGCTACAGCGGCATTCTGGTGGCCGACGGAGGACGGATGGCGAGCCAGGCCGCGCCCCTGCTAAAGCCTGAGGTCAGTTCGACGCCCCGGATCATTGGCACCGAGCTATGGAGCGGAGAGAAACTCGTCACCTCGACCAAGTCGTTGGAAGGAGCCTGGTTCGCTGCTGTGTCGGACAAGCGGTTCGTCCAGTTTTCGGCCAGCTACCGCAAGCGTTTCGGCACAACGCCATACCGGCTTGCCACGCTCGGCTTTGACGCCGTCCTGCTGTCCTTGCGCGTCGCGCGTGATTGGAAGCCCGGCGCGGTGTTTCCTATCAAGCAACTGACCGACAAGGGGGGGTTCCTTGGTCTCGACGGGCCGTTCCGCTTTTCACCAAACGGCGTGATAGAACGCGCTCTTGAAGTGCGCGAGATTCGCGGCGGCACGGTGGTGACAGTCAGCCCCGCGCCCACTCGCTTCGAGGACTGAGGAAAAGGCCCAGAGCCTGCTTGATCGCTGGATTCGCCAGAGCCTATACCGCCGCCCATGGCCAGTTCCGCACGCAAAGACCTGTTCGATTCCGAAGCGCAATCCGGCGCCGAAAGTTACGACGGCTCGTCGATCGAGGTGCTGGAAGGGCTTGAACCCGTGCGCCGTCGCCCCGGCATGTACATCGGCGGCACGGACGAGCGCGCATTGCATCATCTCGCCGCCGAAGTTCTCGACAACGCGATGGACGAGGCGGTTGCGGGACATGCCAATCGCATCGAGGTAACGCTGGACGAGGGCAACAGCCTTACCATCACCGATAATGGACGCGGCATTCCCGTCGACGAGCATCCCAAATATCCCGGCAAATCCGCGCTCGAGGTCATCCTCACGACGCTCCATTCGGGCGGCAAGTTTTCCGGCAAGGCCTACGCCACCTCAGGCGGCCTGCACGGCGTCGGCGTCAGCGTGGTCAATGCCCTGTCGAGCCACACCCGTGTCGAAGTCGCCCGCAACAAGGAGCTCTTCGCGCAGGAATTCTCGCGCGGCCTGCCGAAAGGGCCTCTGCAAAGCCTCGGCGCGACGCCCAACCGGCGCGGCACCAGCGTCTCATTCGTACCCGATACCGAGATTTTCGGAGAACAAGCGTTCAAGCCGGCGCGACTGTTCAAGCTCGCCCGGTCCAAGGCCTATCTTTATGCGGGCGTGGAGATTCGCTGGAAGTGCTCACCTGACCTGGCGAGCGAAGACGTACCCGAAGAAGCGACGTTCCAGTTCCCCGGCGGACTTGCAGACCACCTGACCGAGCAACTGGGACAGCGCGAATGCGTGACCGCCAAGTTTTTCTCCGGTTCTCAGGACTTTCCTCCGAACGAACAGGGCGAAGAGCAAGGCCGCGCCGAATGGGCGATCGCCTGGCCACTGTGGTCGGACGGTTCATACTCGTGGTATTGCAATACCATTCCCACCAACGATGGCGGCACGCACGAACAGGGCCTGCGTGCGGCACTTACCAAGGGAATTCGCGCATTCGGCGAGTTGGTGGGCGTGAAGAAAGCCAAGGACATCACGGCCGACGACATTCTCACCGGCAGCGAGATCATGCTTTCGCTATTCCTGCGCGATCCCCAGTTCCAGAGCCAGACCAAGGACCGGCTGACTTCGCCGGAAGCGGCACGGCTTGTCGAGAATGCGGTGCGCGATCACTTCGACCATTTCCTTGCCGAGAACATGGATCGCGGCAAGGCGCTGCTCGGTCATGTGATGGAGCGCATGGACGAACGTCTGCGTCGCAAGGCCGAGCGTGAGGTCAAACGCAAATCCGCAACCAATGCGAAGAAGCTTCGCCTGCCTGGCAAGCTGACTGACTGCACCGGCGAAGGCGATGCGGAAACCGAGCTCTTTATCGTTGAAGGCGATAGCGCCGGTGGCAGCGCCAAGCAGGCCCGCGACCGCAAGACCCAGGCGATCCTGCCAATCCGCGGCAAGATATTGAATGTCGCCGCGGCCAGCGCCGACAAGATCCGCGCCAATGCGGAAATCGCCGACCTTGCGCTGGCGCTGGGCTGCGGCATGCGCAAGGACTGCGATCCCGATGCGCTGCGCTACGACCGGATCATCATCATGACCGACGCCGATGTCGATGGCGCGCACATTGCCGCCCTGTTGATGACCTTCTTCTTCCAGGAAATGCCCGAGGTGGTGCGCAAGGGGCACCTCTATCTGGCGCAACCGCCGCTGTACCGCCTGACTTCGGGAACGACGTCGGCCTATGCCCGCGACGATGCCCACCGGACAGAGCTGGAAGAAACCACGTTCAAGGGCAAGAAAGTCGAAGTCGGGCGCTTCAAGGGTTTGGGCGAGATGAATCCGCAGCAGCTTCGCGAGACGACCATGTCACCCGAAACGCGCTCACTGATCCGCATTACCTTGCCGCCGGAATTCGAGCAGCGCGCGGTCGTGAAAGACCTCGTCGAACGGCTGATGGGCCGCAACCCGGAGCACCGGTTCAACTTTATTCAGAACCGCGCGGGCGAACTCGACCCCGATTTGATAGACGCGTGAAGCACCGGGCGGCTAGCCCGCCTCCTCAATAACACGCCAAGTGGTCGCTTCCCGGCTTACACATCACCACACCCGCGAGGAATTTGCGCGCCCAAAGGAAATCGGCCGAAGTCGCCTCACCCCGGAATGCCACTTGCTTTAGGTACATGTGATCCTTGCCAGCTACGGCAAGCAGGAAGAAGCTTTCAGCCTGTCCGGTCGCCGTGCTGGGGCAAATGACCTTGAAGCGTGCGGCCTTGAAACCGGACACCTTGAGCGACTGAACCGTCGAGGCGGTTGCACCGGGACAGGATTGCGGCAGACTGGCAATCATCTTGGCTGCATATTCCGTCGGGGAAAGGCGCTCGGCGAGCTTGCGGAACCACTGCGTGGTCACCATCTTCTTCCAGTTCTAGTTCGTCTGGCCCTTGGGAACTTCCTCGCGGATAGACTGGTTCAGGTCGGACTTCTCATGAACGACAACAAAGCCCGGGAGATCCGGGCCGTGCATCGCTTCCTTGCGGCCGTCGGGCAATTCGCCGGAACTTCCGTCAAACCAGTTCCACGGCAGCCAGCCGCTCACACCCGCAGACGCCGGCGTCAGCGGCAAAGCCGCGAGCAGCAGAGCCAGGCACACCTTGTTTTTCATGATATTCCCTTTTATTCCGTTATTTGTGCGGTCAATCGCACGTTCTTTACACTTAGCGCACGCGCTTGACGAACATTTGCCCGTTGTCGCGGCGTTCGGACATAAAGTTGGGCAAGGACTCGATCATCTCGGATAAGCGCGAAAAGCCATAGCTGCGCGCATCGAAGCTCCTGAGATTGCCGACGCGCTGGCCAACCTCGTCGAGGCTGGCGAAACCCTCCTTGTCACGCTTCGAGCTTTTCCAGGCATCACCGAGCAGCTTTACCACTTCGTCGTCGACCGGGGTCATGTCCGTCTTGCCATCATTGTCTTCGTCGGCCATCCGACTGAGGTCAATAAAACGCGTGCAAGCCTGACGAAATCCCTCTGGCGTCCGATCGGAACCGAAACCATAGACCGGCAAGCCCTCCTGCCGGATGCGCATGGCGACGGGCATGAAGTCGCTGTCGCTCGTCATGAATCCGAAGCCGTCCACACGCCCCCTGTAGAGCAGGTCCATCGCATCGATGGTGATCTTCATGTCTGTCGCATTCTTGCCCTTGGTGATGTCGAATTGTTGCTGAGGTTCGATTGCGTAGCGATGAACGATCTTGGCCCAGCCGGCCAAAGCGGGCTTTTTCCAGTTCCCGTAGGCGCGGCGGACATTGACCGAGCCGAGATCGCCCAGGATCGACAGGGCCGGCTCAAGGTCGCGAGGGCTGGCATTGTCCGCATCGATCAGCAGGGCAATATTGCGGCTCTGGCCGGATTTATCGGTCATGCTGTGGCCCCTTCTGGCACGGAAGTACTATCTTGCGATAGCGCGCGGCGCGTCACTAGCGCGAACAGGGCGACAAGCGCCAGTGGCATGATCGGAACGCCGGCATCCATGGCCAAAGGCCGAGCGAAAAGCGGCGCGGCGAAAGCCAGGGCGATTATAATCCTCTCCCACGGCATATGGTCCTTGTGTGCGGCCAGCCAAATCAGCACGGCGAGCATCACGGCAGCGATTCCGACACTCCAGCGCGCTCGGAAAGCGACCAACACCAGAGCAACAACCACGCCGAGACTGACAAAAGCCTGCAACGCATATGACACCAGGATCGGCAACCCGAGCAGCCGTGCAGCGGCAAATGCGCTCATCATCTTGGCGAAACCGACGCCGCCGCCATCCATTGTTGACTGCACGTTGGTGCCGAGGCCTGCCCATTGGCTCCACTGCTCGAAGCCGAACATCAGGCTTGCCGCAAGGGCCAGGGTGATCGATGTCACCGCCGCTGCGGCGATCACACGCCATTGGCCAGTAAGCAGCAATGCAATCGGTACGAGCACCCCGAATTGCGGCTTGATCGTCGCCAAACCGAACAGCACGCCGCTTGCGATTGGAGCGCGCGGCACCAGCAGGGCGTCAAGTCCGAGCAAGCCAGCAAGCAGAAATGAGGTCTGACCGTGGGTTATCGTCAGGAGGACCGGAGGAAATGCCGCGAGCAACAGCCATCGCGATATTTGGGTCGCTTGCTGCTGCCTCCGCCAGGCGGTTACGGCAACCACATAGAGTGCGCCGGTTGCAAGTAACCACGCCGCCAAAGCCGGGAAGTAACCCGCAAGGCCGAGCGGCCAGCAAAATGGAAGGAACGATGGCGGATAGAAGAAGGCGGTGAACGCCCCATCCTGCTGCACGAAATATGCGCTCTGGGCAGCGATGTGGGCGGCCTGGTCGTATACCGCGCCTCCCCCGTGAAGCATCCGCCCGGTCGTCCAGAAGCTCAGGAAATCGGTGCCGAGTAGGAAACCGTTGCGATCGACACCTTCACGCGATGTCAAAACAAGAAAAGCCAGCGTCGCCACGTTGAACGCGGCAAACAGCATCAGATAGCCGCGAGTGCGGCTCTTGAGCCAAAGCGCCTCACGGAGGAAGTCGATGCTCATGAGCGGCTCTATGCATTTCAGGCCCGGCCCTGTCCATCGCAGCTGCGAAGCATGACCAGCCCAGTCCACGGCTTGTTTTGTGCGCTTGCTTCGCTGCGCCGCACAACATAGGGTCCGCCGCAAATTTGCCGGACAGGAAAAATCAATGCAGCGTTTCGAAGGTACCCAGTCTTATGTCGCGACCGAAGATCTCAAGGTCGCGGTCAATGCAGCCGTGCTGCTGCGCCGCCCCTTGCTGGTAAAGGGCGAGCCGGGCACCGGCAAGACCGTGCTGGCGCACGAGGTTGCAAAAGCGATCGACGCGCCGCTGATCGAATGGAACGTGAAGTCGACCACCAAGGCGCATCAGGGCCTCTATGAATACGACGCAGTCGCCCGCCTGCGCGACGGCCAGCTGGGCGAGGAACGGGTCCATGACATCTCGAACTACATCAAGAAGGGCAAGCTGTGGGAAGCCTTCACTTCGCCCGAGCTTCCGGTTCTGTTGATCGACGAGATCGACAAGGCCGACATCGAGTTTCCCAACGACCTGTTGCAGGAACTCGATCGCATGAGCTTCGACGTATACGAAACGCAGGAGCGGATCGAGGCCAAGGACCGCCCGATCGTGGTCATCACCTCGAACAACGAGAAGGAACTGCCAGACGCTTTCCTGCGCCGCTGCTTCTTCCACTACATCAAGTTTCCCGACCGTGAGACGATGCAGGAAATCATCGACGTCCACTACCCCGACATCCAGAAGGCGCTGGTCTCGAAGGCAATGGATATCTTCTACGAGTTGCGTGAAGTACCGGGCTTGAAGAAGAAGCCGTCCACCAGCGAACTGCTCGACTGGCTCAAGCTGCTGATGAACGAGGACATGCCGCTCGAAGTCCTGCAAAACCAGGACCCAACCAAGGCGATCCCGCCGCTGCATGGCGCGCTGCTCAAGAACGAGCAGGACGTGATGTTGTTCGAACGGCTGGCTTTCATGGCAAGGCGGAAGGGGTAATCGCGCGGTGGCGCTCAAAGGCCAATGCTTCTGCGGTCAGGTGACCTTTGCGATCGACGCTGAACCTGTTGGGGCGCGCATGTGCTGGTGCCGCGATTGCCAGTATATCGCCAGCGGCTCGGCGACGGTGAATGTGCTGTTTCCCGAAGATGCCGTCGCTTACTCGGGCGAAGTGTCGAAGATCGAGCGGACCGCCGACAGCGGCAACACGGTCGAGCGCGGCTTTTGCCCCGAATGCGGCTCACAAATGTACAGCCGCACCGTCACGCCAGCAGGCATGCCGATCCGTGTTCGTGCAGGGACACTCGACGAACCCGAGCTGGCCCCGCCGACCGCCGCGATCTGGGTGCGAAGCGCACCGAGCTGGGCCCTGATCGACCCCGCACTGCGTCAGCACCAATGCGGTCCGGATTCGCCTCTTGTCAGCAAGGAAGCCTGATGTTCTTCAATTTTGTAGACGAGCTTCGCGCCGCGGGTATTCCCGCCTCGATGAAGGAGCATCTGACGCTGCTCGACGCGCTCGACAAGGACGTGATCGAGCAAACGCCTGAGGCGTTCTACTACCTCTCGCGCACGACCTTCGTGAAGGACGAGGGCCTGCTCGACCGCTTTGACCAGGTATTCCAGAAGGTCTTCAAGGGCATCTTCAGCGAATACGGCACCGCAACGGCCGAGATACCGGAAGAATGGCTCAAGGCGATCGCCGAGAAATACCTCACGCCCGAGGAAATGGAGAAGATCGAGGCACTCGGCTCGTGGGAAGAGATCATGGAGACGCTCAAGAAGCGGCTCGAGGAGCAAGAGGGCCGCCACGAAGGCGGCAACAAGTGGATCGGCACCAGCGGTACCTCGCCATTCGGTAACGACGGTTTCAACCCTGAAGGGGTACGCATCGGCGGCAAGGGCAAGCACGGCAAGGCGATCAAGGTCTGGGAAAAGCGCGAGTTCCAGAACCTCGACAGCACCCGCGAGCTTGGCACACGCAACATCAAGGTGGCGCTTCGTCGCCTGCGCCGCTTCGCCCGCGAGGGCGCGGCCGAGGAGCTCGATCTCGACGCCACCATCGAAGGCACGGCCAAACAGGGCTGGCTCGACATTCACATGCGGCCGGAGCGGCACAATGCCGTGAAGGTGCTGCTGTTTCTCGATGTCGGTGGATCGATGGACCCGTTCATCAAGCTCGTGGAGGAGCTGTTCAGCGCCGCCAATGCCGAGTTCAAGAACCTCGAATTCTTTTACTTCCACAACTGCCTTTACGAAGGCGTGTGGAAGGACAACGCGCGACGCTGGTCGCAGCGGGACAAGACCTGGGACATCCTCCACAAGTACGGGCACGACTACAAGGTGATCTTCGTCGGGGACGCGGCGATGAGCCCTTACGAGATCACCCATCCGGGCGGCTCCGTCGAGCATGTCAACGACGAAGCCGGCGCGGTCTGGCTACAGCGCGTGCGCCACACTTATCCGGCGACCGTATGGCTCAACCCTACGCCCGAGCGGCAGTGGGAATATTCCAGTTCGACTCAGCTTATCCAGGAGCTGATGGAAGGCGCGATGTATCCACTCACGCTCGAAGGGCTCGACGACGCCATGCGCGAACTGACCCGCAAGAAAGGCTGATGGGCACTTCGCTCGATGGCAAGGTGATCCTCGTCGCCGGTGGCGGCAATGGCAGCGGCCGGGCCTGCGCGCTGGCATATGCAAAAGCGGGCGCAAAGGTTGTTATCGGCGATGTCGACGTGAGTGCAGCAGAAGCTGTGCGCGACGAAATCACCGCAGCGGGCGGCACGGCCTCGATATTTGCATTCGACAACGACGATACGGCCAGCGTCACCGCACTGGTCGAGGCTGCAGCGCAGCATCACGGCCGTCTCGACGGGCTGCATTGCGTCGCTGGCAATCCAACTTTGCACGAGCGCGATCTCGATCTGCTCTCGTCCGATCCCTCGATCTGGGAAGACACCTTCCGCAACCATTTCATCGCCTATGCCGTCGCCGCAAAGGCGGCGATCCCGGTGATGAGCGCAAACGGCGGCGGCTCGATAATCAACACCTCGTCAGGGCAAGCCATTGCCGCGGATACGGTTCGACTCGGGTATCAGGTCGCAAAGCGCGGAGCCGAAATCCTGTCGCTTCACATCGCGCGCACTTACGGAAAGCAGGGGATCCGCTGCAATGTGTTGCGCTATGGCCTGATCCTGACCGACAACGCCAAGCGACGGCTGGACCAGGCGTTTATCGACGATGCAAAGGAGCGCACCTGGCTTGGCCGACTGGGCGAACCGCAGGACGCTGTCGGCGCGGCACTATTCCTGATGTCCGACGCCACCTCGTTCATCTCCGGCCAGATCATTGAGGTCGCTGGCGGAAAAATGGCGGGGATTCAGGGGTAGAGCCTGTCCTGAGCGGCCCGGGACATGGCGCTGCTGCCATCAATCGCGACCGAGTTATCCCCGAAAAGCTACAGTTTGAATTTTCTCGCCGCCTGCCGTCGCGGTATCTTTCTCCGAAATTGCATGAATCCAAGTAAAAAGGTGCTGTCTGGATCGAGTTGAACGAGCGGGGGGAACCCATGAGTCGCAAGCGATCGCGAAAACGCCGACACAACAGGGGAAACCCACATGGTGGCGGAACCACTGTGGCCGTGAAGCCGCCGCCGATGTCCCGGTCTGAACCGCCTGTCCACCAAAAGAAAAGTGCCAACGCCGCCCTGGCATTGCCACAGCGCGATGAGCCGCTTGTTTCTGACACCGAAGGGGCTCCCGATCTTCAGACGCCCCTGCCCCGCAACCTCTCTTTGGTCGATTCGCGCCTGCCGTTGACGCGGCGTGTGCGCCTGTGGGCGTTTCGCATCGCCGAACGATGGGTCGAGCGGCGCAAGCCACTGCCCGAGCAACCGACGATCGCGCAACTCGAGAAGCTGCGCAAAGAACTAGCCTTGGTCCAGCGCAAGCTCGACAAGATGCTGGGCTAACGCCTCAATAGGCAAGCAAGTCGCTGACTTGCTCACGCCACGCGGTTTCGTCGCGCTTGGCGATAGTATCGAGATCGCCCGGCTCTGCTGACGGATTGTCCACCCATTCGCGCAAGGCAGGGCCGCCATTGATGACGTCGATAGCGAGGCGCTCCAGCTCGTACTCGTAGGGAAAATCGCGCCAGATCAGATAGTCGGGATAGAGTCGGCGGATCGCCTTGAAGGCCAGCGCCTGCAAGCGCCAGGGCCGGAACGAGTCATGATCGTAGAATCCACCCTCGGCATGGATCATCAGCGCGCTGCATAGCGATCCGGCGTGCTTGTGGAAGGTCGGCTCGAACCAGCATGGGCGGATTGCGCAGCCCGTCAGCCAATCGGGCGCGAGCCGCTCCATTTCAGCCAGCACTGCAGCCGCATCGAGGTCGGGCGCACCAAACAACACTTCCAGTGGGCGCGTCGTCCCCCTGCCCTCACTGAGAGTCGTACCTTCCAACATCACGGTTCCAGCATAGGCGCGCGCCATGTTGAGATTGGCGGCATTGGGACTGGGATTGATCCAGATTCGTTCCTCGGGCCAACCGAATCCCGGTTTCGCCTCGGGAAGCCAGTAATGCATCTCGATCACCCGGTAATCGAGATCGAGGCCGAATTGTCTCACGAACCAGTGGCCCATCTCGCTCAGCGTCAGGCCGTGGCGCATGGGCATCGGTCCTGCACCGACAAAACTCTCCTGTCCGGGCAAGAGCAGCGTACCCTCTACAGGCCGGCCCGCCGGATTGGGCCGGTCGAGCACCCACACGCACTTGCCGCGCTCCGCCGCCGCTTCGAGCAGGTAGAGCAGGGTCGTAACGAAGGTGTAGATGCGGCAGCCTAGGTCCTGAAGGTCGAACAGGAATACGTCGGCAGTATCCATCATCGCCGCCGTTGGTCGCCTCACCTCGCCATAGAGGCTGAACACCGGTATTCCGTATTGCGGATCGATCTCGTCCGCGGTCTCGACCATGTTGTCCTGCTTGTCGCCCTTGAGGCCGTGCTGTGGGCCAAATGCGCTGGTGACATTGACGCCTGAAGCAATCAGCGCGTCAAGGCTGTGGGTGAGGTCCGAAGTCAGCGAGGCAGGATGGGCGACCAGCGCGACACGTTTGCCTTCCAGCGGCTTGCGCACCTCGGGTTCGGATAGCAGGCGGTCGATACCGTTTTTCATGACCTTGGCGGTGACCCAAAGTCGAGCGTGAAACAAGTGCTGTCGTGGAAGTCCGGCTCGTCCTTGTCATGTGCGCCGGCCCAGAACGACATCACACCGCCCTCCTCCTCGATTACGGCGGTCAGCGCGCCCTTCGTTGCTCCGAGCATTGCGTCACTCGGGACGCGCACCACGCCAGTGATGATGGCGTCGCCGCGCTCTATGCTGGTCTCGGGCCAGTCCGGCATTTCCACGTCTCCCGACGAAACGCGATAGCTCGCGAAATCATACGCAGCCCATCGCCCCGAAGGACTGAAGTTGAACTCGCGGTAGCGGCCTTCGCCGATATCGAGGAACAGCTCGAAACAGGTCGTCTTCCACAGATCGTCGGCGCACCCGGTCCCTTTATAGGCAGGCAGCACCACCTGCTGCGCACCGTCGATTCGCCAGCGCAGGAACAGCATGCCATCAGCAAGATACCGGCTGACGACCTGTACACCTGTTACACGATTTGCCGGACGCGCCGGATGAGGGATCAGGCGGTGGATTTGCAAGCCTCTTTCTCCATGCTAGTCGCCCGCCGCAACAAAGAAAGTGCCATGACCCGTTATCAATCCTCGTTGCTGCGCCTGCTCGAAGAGCGCGGCTATATTCACCAGCTCACCGACGCTGAGGGGCTCGATACCCTCGCGGCAAGCCAGGTCGTGCCAGGCTATATCGGTTTCGATGCGACCGCACCATCGCTGCACGTCGGAAGTCTTGTGCAAATCATGATGTTGCGGAGACTTCAGCAGACTGGACACAAGCCGATTGTGGTCATGGGAGGCGGAACCACCAAGGTCGGCGATCCATCCGGCAAGGACGAGAGCCGCAAGATGCTCACCGCCGAGGACATTGCGGCCAACATCGCCTCGATCCGTTCCGTGTTCGAGCGACTGCTGACGTTTGGAGACGGCCCGACCGACGCGGTCATGGTCGACAACGACGAATGGCTCTCGCAGCTCTCCTATATCGACCTGCTGCGCGATGTCGGGCCCCATTTTACGATCAACCGGATGCTGACCTTCGATTCGGTTAAGCTCAGGCTCGATCGCGAGCAGCCTCTGACCTTCCTGGAATTCAACTATATGATCCTCCAGGCCTTCGATTTTCGCGAGCTGGCGCTGCGCTACGATTGCCGGTTGCAGCTGGGTGGTTCGGACCAGTGGGGCAATATCGTCAACGGCATCGAACTCGCACGCCGGATGGAGGGGCGCGAACTGTTCGGCGTCACGACGCCACTGCTGACCACGGCGGACGGCTCCAAGATGGGCAAGACTGCGGCTGGCGCGGTCTGGCTCAACGAGGCGCAGCTACCGGGCTACGACTTCTGGCAATACTGGCGCAATTGCGACGACCGCGACGTGGGACGGTTCCTCAAGCTATTCACCGATCTCCCACTCGACGAGATTGCGCGTCTCGAAGCCCTGGAAGGTGCCGAAATCAACGACGCCAAGGTAGTGCTCGCCAATGAGGTGACCAAGCTTTGCCGGGGCGACGAAGCAGCGCGCACGGCTGAGGAAACCGCACGCCAGACCTTCGCCGGCGGAGTCGGTGCCGACCTTCCTGTTCTTGAGATCCCCGTCGACGGCATGACCATCACCGCAGCATGCACTGCAATCGGCTTCACCGCGTCGAACGGTGAGGCCAAGCGCAAGATCGCAGAAGGCGCGCTGTGGCTTGATGACGTGAAGGTCACCGATGCCACTGCCCCGGCAACCCCGGGAAAGCTGCGGCTGGGAAAGAAGAAACACGGCATTCTCAAGTCCGGCTGATTCGTCGGAGAACGTCGAATTCCCACCAATAACCGGCATTCCTGCACCGGCTTTACCGATTATTTGCCATTTCCATGGATAAGTCGGCCTCTGAGCCTTCCACAACTATGGAATCGACATGGGTGCAGGAGCGCAACTGACTGTAACCGACAAGCGCCGGGCGATGCGTCACCCGGTGGACTGCAAGGTGATCGCCGAGCATCGCTCGCTGGGCGATGTGCACCTGCACATTGTCAACATATCGGCTCAAGGCTTCATGGCGATTACCGACCGAGAGCTTGGCAAAGGCGAACGCCTCGACATTCGCCTCCCGACCATTGGCCGGATCGAGGCCTACCTGATCTGGAACCACGACGAGCGTTGCGGTTTCCAGTTCGAACGGCTCGTACGGCTCGACGAGTTCGTCAAACTCATTGACGAAATGCAGCCCAACCCGCGCCTGCGCCGTAGCCGCTGATTGAGGTGGCGTGGAAACTATCCACGCAGCCAGGTACGACTGCTTAAAAGCTCAATCTTGCGCTGACGCGCACATCCCTGCCCGCTTGCGGCACGAATTCCTTGGTAAAGCTGGCGTGCCGCCGTGCATCGACATCGAAGATATTGTTGGCTGTCAGCGCGATGACCGTCTCGTCATCCGCTCCGAATGGATGCCACTGTAGCGACACGTTTACCAGGGTGAAGCGGTCGGTCGGTGTTTCGAATTCTGCAACTGCGTCCTGTTTGAAGACATGCTCGACTTCCACGCGTCCGCCGATGGCGCCAGCATCTGCCGAGAACCCGCCGCGAATGCGCAGTGGCGGAATGCGCGGCACGTTGCCTCCGCCGGTGATCTGCGCATCCACATAGTCGGCGACGATATCTGCGGTCATGTCCAGTGCATGAGTATCGAGAAGGGGGGCTTCCACTTCGCCCTCCAGCCCGAAGTAGCGGGCATCGGATTGCAGATACTGGAAGACCGGAAGCTCATCTTCCACTTCACCAGTCGCGACTTCATAGATGTAGTTGTCGAACCACTGGGCATAGCCGCTCAGGCTGAAACGCAGCGGTCCGGCCCGCCCACGAACATAGCCCTCCATGCCCCAACTCTTTTCGACGTCGAAATCGGGATTGCCGAGCTCGTATGCCTGTGTCGCGATATGCGGGCCGTTGGCGAAGAGCTCCTCGGCGGAGGGAGCACGCGCCGCGCGCGAGCCGGTTATGCCGATGCGCAGGTCCGGAGCGACATCATAGGACAGGCCGATCGCGCCCGAAAATGCGCTGAACGAGCGGCCCACAGCCACTGTCGGTGCGTTATGGTCAATTCCTATCCGGACAACGTTGGAACTGACATCGGTGAGCTCGTATCGCGCACCAATTTCCAGACCCAGTTGGCCCAGTTCAAATTCCTGCAAAGTGAAAATGCCGACCTGCGATGTCTCATTCGGCGGCACGAAGGCTTCCGCACCTATGGCTTCGAAATCTCGCGTGAATGCCTGAACGCCGGTCACGCCGCGCCAACCCTTGCGATCAGCCTGGACCAGTTCGATACGCCCCTCGAGAGCTTCAGACCTGTACACGGTTCCCACTTCATCGCCTTCGAACTCGGTATGCTCATAGTCGGCAAGACCCAGCCGCATGCGGATTGAATCGAGAAAGCCGCCGTTGGCGTTGACCTGGGCACGCAGATCGGCGCGCCACTGCTTCATGCCGATGGTTATAGGGACATCGCCGTGGTCTTCTCCTTCATCTTCTTCGTGCTCGTCGTCATGATCCCCATCCTCCTCGTGGTGCTCGTCTTCCTCGTTTTCGTGGTGATGCTCCGCGCCGGGACGAGACGGGACTCCGTAGTCGCTGTCATAATAGCCGAAAGAAAAACCAAGGCTGCCGCCCTCGTTGATCAGGGCAAGGCCGCCACCAAAGGTATAGGTCTCGACCCCGGTGTTGGGCACACGGCCGTGAAGCCCGGCGAGTTCCTCTGCCTCCTCGGCTTCCTCCAGGTGACCTTCCTCGAACTCTTCCTCCGCGATTTCAAGTTGTTCGGCACGCAGCGAGGGCGACAGTACGAAGCCGCCAACCCTCAAATTCTTCGAACGACGGTAACTGCCGTCGACATGCGCAACGATGTTGGGTGTGAGCGAGAAATCCGCCGCTGCCCCCAGACTGGCGTCATCCGCCGCGGTTCCAAACCCTGCCTGCGCATCGATGTGAAATCCGCTCTCCGGTACGCGACGGGGAATGCGCCGGTCGATAATGTTGACCGCACCGCCAATGGCCTGACTGCCGAACAGCAGTACCGCCGGCCCGCGCAGCACTTCAATGCGCTCTGCGGTAAGTGGATCAATCGTCACACCGTGATCGGTCGACGTATTGGAGACGTCCAACGACCCCAGGCCGTCGGTCAGCACACGAATGCGCTCGCCCTGGAAACCACGCAGAATCGGCCGTGACGCGCCGGGTGTGAAAGAGGTTGCCGAAACGCCAGGCAAACGCGTCAGGGTTTCGCCGATCTGCCCGCGCACATCGCGCACCAGATCGTCACCTGTTACAACCGACTGTCCGCCGATCACGTCAAGATCATCCAGATAGTCTGCGGTGACAACAATTTCGCGCGATGTCTCGCCATGAGCGCCCGAGGCATCGTGCTCATGACCGGTCATTCCGTCCTGTGCCATGGCCGGAGCCGACAGAATGCTGCCCGCGAGAACGAGATGCTTGAATCGTTTCACGTGTATTCCCTCTTCGAGTCGCAATTCGGCATAAATGATATGTTGTATCATTACAACCAAGCATGCCTTAGACGGCCGATGAAGTCGACGATGAGACAATATCCGAAGACCAGCTTGGCAAGCGCTATTACCGCTGCCAAAGCGGAACCGTGAACGAGCCGACTTCACCCCTACAGGTCACTGATTTCCGCTTCTACTGGCTGTCGCGACTGGCATCGGTCCTGGCGACGGTCGGCATGGTGGTCATCATCGGTTACCAGCTCTATGACGTTGCGCGCGGCCAATACGGCATGTCGATCAGCCAGTCAGCCTTGTTGCTCG
>Ga0181594_10002855_pt1 | contig 15785 bp, 11 predicted proteins | sample 071ome_18_FD_145603 | JGI IMG/M metagenome (GOLD analysis project Ga0181594, IMG submission 145603) | Coastal salt marsh microbial communities from the Groves Creek Marsh, Skidaway Island, Georgia - 071413BT metaG (spades assembly) | ecosystem: Environmental > Aquatic > Marine > Intertidal zone... | reverse complement strand
GTGAGTGTGATCATAGAGGACCCGTACGGGGGGCGGGTCACGGTCGCCCTCAGCGCTCCCCCAAGGGCTCTGAGCGAGGAGCTCTTCAAGAGGTGGTCCAAGTATGGGAGCGTAGGTGGGGCCCCCCTTGGGCTCGTCTCCCTGGGTCGTTGAGCTGAGCGCGCTCAGCATATCAAGGACACCCGCGTGCTGTGGCGCGAGCTCGCGCGCCCGCTGAGCTACCCGAAGCGCCTCTTGGTGATCGCCAAGGAGCTTGAAGACTTGAGCGCGTAATAGCTCGGCGCTTGGCAGGTCTTGGAGCGCGGGAGAGGACAGCCACCGCTGGGCCTCCTGCCAGTGACCTCTCTCAATCGAGAGCTCTGTAGCGAGCAGGGGCGTGGACCAAGCGTATGGACCTCGCGCGCCGATCGTCTTCGCTCGCTCACTCAGCGCGACGAGCTCGGCTCCTCCGAGCGCCCTCAGCTCAGGTTCCGTGAGCTCTAAGCTCAACGCGAGCCAAGCGCGCGCCACACGTGGCGCCCCCCCCTGCTCAGCGCTCGAGAGCAGGAGCGCGAGCTGAGCGGCCTCCTTATGAGCGCCTGAGCTCCAGAGTAAGCGAAGGAGCTGACGTCCAAGCGCGCCCCGCTCAGCTCGAGTGAGATAGCCCGCGCTGTCTTTAAACGCCGTCACGCTTACCTGATAAGCGCTGTGCGTGAGCCCGAGCTCTGTGAGCAGTTGCGCCTCTTCAATCCCCCAAAGGGGGAGGGTTGGATAGAGCTCACGCGCTCGGTTGATCGCTGTGCGCGCCTCGCTAAAGCGACCCTCCCTGAGGTGATCTCGCGCACAGCTCAGCCATAGCCTGAGCGCCCTCTGACCTGAGACGCCGACAAGTGGCAGGTCGGGGGGCGGGTAGTCTGCCCAGCTCTGAGCGCGTAGCTCTGGTGGGGTCAGGGCCTCAAGCGCCTCACTCATCGTTAAGCTTGGCGAGCGCTCCCATCGCAGGTGCGCCTCAATCACAGGCGAGAGGCGTTGGGCTTCAGGGACCTCTGCGAGAGACGCATAGAGCGCTACACCTAAGAGCCCCTGATCACTCAGCAGGGCCCTCCCTCGAGGGCCGAGCTCTGTTGAGCGGTCTACGAGCGCCGTGAGCTCCTCCCAGCGAGGGTCTTCAAGGGGGCGTGGTCTAGCCGTCAGCCCCGCTTGAGCGACCCCCCAAGGTGGCGCTGTCTCCTCAAGGGAGGGTCGCCGACGCGAGCCACTGATCCGAGCTCCCCACAGCCCACCGCCTGTCGCGTGGACAACCAGCTGATTGACGCCCTCCCTAAACGGGAGCTCCCAACAGCTCTGATCGAGCCACAGCGAGCTGTTACGAGCTATGGAGCCGAGCGAGTCACCGTTGAGCCACACGTGGAGGTCTGCCGTGTGTGATAGGCAGAGGGTGAGCGCCTGCTCACGTGGGCTTTGTAGAGGCCAGAGCGCGTAGTACCCTGCGTCACCCCAAGGGGTGACAGGATAGAGCCCTTGATCGCGGAGCTGAGCAGGGAGGTGAGCCCAGCCACGCTCCTCCAAGGGGTCGCTCGGCTGTATCGTCCCAGCGTTCACCCAGGGGTCTTTAAGAAATCCGAGCGCTTGAGTGAGTGAGGGGAGCTCAGGTCGAGACGCTGTTAAGGCGAGCGAGGTCCGAAGCCAGCGCTGTAGCTCAAGTGACTCACCTCGCTCACGGCCCAACGCGAGCAGCTCCGCTTGTTGATCTTCGCTCAGCTGATCCGACCACAAGAGCACCCTCGCTCGTGTCGCGAATCGGGCCCAAGGGTCACGAGCGTTGAGCGAGGCTTTGAGCCACTGTATGAGTGAGCTCTCTCGCTTGAGCGACGCTTGAGGGGTCGCGCTCAGGCCCGTAAAGGCAAAGAGGAGGGCTCCACAGAGCGTGAGGGCGGACGCGTGAAGCCAAGCTCGAGTGAGGGGAGGGCGCAGGGCGGGCCTCACCACGAGATCGCGAGCCATCCTCCGCCGAGGATCGCCATCGCTGCGGAGCTCCCCCACAAGACATTAGGGAGCTCTTTGCCGAGGTAGTTCTTTCTGAATTGGTCGATGTTCATATAGAAATATGCGCCCGCTCCAGCGCTCGCGACGCTTAAGCTAAAGAGCAGATATGCGGGCCATTGCGGGAGAGACACCGCGCGCGGAGGACTCACGGTTGAAGGGTCAGTCACTGCGAAGGGGTCTTGAGCGGGACGTGGAGGGAGCGCCTCTCCTTTTGTGTCCGCTGAGGGCTGGATTTGAGGTGTTCGGGTAGAGGTCCCTAACAGCTCACTCGCGGAGAGCTTGGGTCTGCTCGGCATAAAGGACTTAGGCCCAAGGTTAAGAGCCTCAGCGCTCGGGTGCATGACGTCTAAGACCTCAGGTTGGGTGGCGCCTTGCCTCTGGAATCTCAACTTGAGCGGGCCATTGGGGAGGTTCATGTTCGGCGTGACCGGGCCGATGAAGGGCGCGGGAGCGAGGAGCTCAAGGGCGACAGGTGCGCCTGTGACTCGAAGCGGGGAGAAGCGCTTCCTTAACTCACGCTGGCAGATTTGGTCACGAATGAGGCGATCTAAGCGCTGATCTCGATGACACATGAGATAGTGGTGTGCGACCCATGCGCTCAGCGTGGGGTCTTTTAACTGCTCGGTGAGCTGAGCGAGTCGCAGATGAACTCGGCCGTCCTCCTGAAGCTCTCTCAGCGCGCCTTTATAGACGCTGATCGCCTCTCTTGTTCGCCCTTGTTTGACTAGGGATTCTGCGGTCAAAAATACCTCTTGGTATGTGTCTTGATACGCTATGTCTCCCTCACAATAGGCGAGGGTAGGGCAAGCAGAGAGCAAGGCCCAAGACAGTAGAGAGGCACAGAGCCTCAAGGTGACAAAGACCCGAGGAGCTTTGGAGAGAACTAAGCGACAGGGAGACATGACAGACCTCATAGCGCACACCGTGACCCCTACTAAGCACAAAATGGGCCCGAATCTCAAGCGCTCATCGAGGCGCTCATCGAGGCGCTCATCGAAGCGCTCATCGAAGCGCTCATCGAAGCGCTCACCGTGGCGCTCATCGAGGCGCTCACCGTGGCGCTCACCGAGGCGCTCACCGAACTGGGTTCAGGTCATTCCAAAGGAGGTTGAGCGTCTGGTATTCGGGGCTCTTGGGGTCGATTTGTTTCATCTCTCGGAGGACTCGTCGTCGCGCGCGATCAACGTCCCCTGACTCTCGATCGGTGTGGACCTGAAACATGAGGGTCTTCATTTGGCTCTTGCTGAGGGTCTTGTATTCGCTCTTTTTTTGAGACGGCGCAGAACGTTTTGCTCTCCTCCTCGATGACGTAGAGCGCCCTTTACGTCGCTTTTGCGTGCTCTTCTGAGTGCTCTTTCGACTCTGAGGTTTTGTCTTCACTGCTGGTCGCGCCGCTTGAGCGGAGGGGGAGACCGGAGCGGGCTTCACCTCAAGAGCAGGAGCGGTAGGTTGTGAGGGGGAGGAGGAGGGGACGAGGCTCGGTGTGGGCTCTGGTGTAGGCTGAGGGGGGAGCGTGACAATCCGGGGTTGAAAGGGCTGAACGACCTTAGGCTGTGTAGCCCTCACCTGAGCAGGGCGAACGAGCGACCTGTTTGAGGACGGTTGAGGGAGCGGGATCGAGGCGGTCTGGGCACGTACGACCCTCGGCTGAGTAGATGGGGTGGTTGAGCTCCCCAAGAGGGCCCAGGTGAGCGCACCTCCCCCTAGGAGCAACCCGATCCCAAGACCGAGGAGCACGCGAGGTGATGAGGCAGAGGGAGTCGAGGATCCGCCATACGCCGCGATCGTGGCCTCATCGCTCTGGAAGTGACGCTGAGCGCTTGACGTCGCCTCAAGCGTCCCGAGCTCAGTTTTGAGGTGATCGGCGAACGCGTCGACCTGCATGTTCGGGAGGTCATCGCTGTCTTCGGACTGAGTCTCAAGGCCCGCCTCAAGCTCTACCTCATGATGCTTGAGTCGAGGCGCTTGACGCTCTACCCCCTCAATGGGGACAGGGCTCGTGAGCTGAGGTGAGCTGAGGAGCTGGTCAAGTTGCTCGTCGAGCTGGATCGCTTGGTGGGCGCCCGTCATAGAGGTGGGAGGCGCGATCAGAGCGCCAGAGACGCTCTGTCGTCCCTTATGCTCCCCTGAGGTCTGGAGAGGCGGAGGCGTGTGAACTGGGACGCCACTAGAGACCACCGCCATCCTCCGAGCGAGGGCGCTCTGGGCGCGCTCAAGCTCCTCACGTAGCGCCGCGGGCTCTTGCCCATCCTCAAGGATCTCATCTACGCGGGTCATTACCTCACGCCCATCGAGCGGGCGCTCTTCAGGGGTCTTCGCCATCATGCTCTTCACGAGCTGAGCGAGCCCAGGGTAGTCCCTCAGCTCGGGGCGGAGCTGCTCTACAGGGGGAGGCTCTTGTGTGCAGGCGTGAATGATGACCTTAGTCGCGCTGAGCCCCTTTGGGTAGGGGGTCTGGCCGGTGAGGAGCTCATAGGCTAAGACCCCGAGCGCATAAATGTCGACCCTTGAGTCGATCCTCTTTTTCTCGGAGGTGACCTCGACCCCTGCTGAAGACAGCACCCAGCTCGGGACCTGCTCAGGTGCAAGGTAGCCAGGTGTGCCTCTAAGCGCGAGCGGGTGTGTCGAGGAGCGCGCCTCGGTAGAGAGGTCCTTAACGAGCCCTAGGTCTACTAAGGTCAGCGCCCCGTTCCCTCGTGGGTCAACGATGACGTTTGCGGGCTTAAGGTCACGGTGGACGAGCTTGCGCTCATGGAACGCGTTTAAGGCGTCCGCGAGCTTGTAGATGACCTGTAAACAGCGCTCGATGCTAAAGCGCTGACCTGAGTTGAGCTGTCTGAGCAGGGAGGGGCCAGGGATGTACTCCATGACGAGGAACGGAGAGCCCTCAAACACCCCATAGTCCATCACCCTCACCACCGAGTCATGGCGAAGTAGCATCGCGAGCTTCGCCTCTTTGACAAAGTCGCTGAGGGTCTCCTCTCGTTGCTCTTCATCCGCTTGCCCGAGCTGGTCGATATCTAAAAATTTAACCGCGGAGAGCTGATCTAAGTGGATGTGGTTCGCTAGATAGACGGTCCCAACTCCCCCTTGCCCTAAGCCACCGATGAGATGGTAGCGACCGTCTAGCTCTTGGTTGAGCAATGGATATGTGCGCACGTTCTGGTTTGCTTGCACGGGTACCAGTGGCTCTTGATCACGCTCACAGCGTTGCAGTTGATCTAGATAGACAGAGCGGCACTCAGGGCAAATAAACACGAGCGATCCCAATCATGAGGGTGTATAAACGATGGCTCTAGTATGAGGCGCAATCTCGGGCGCAACAAGGATAAATCAACAAGAGTGGAGGAAACGATGGAGCGATCAAGCGAGCAGGTCAGCACAGAGGCTCAAACGCTCATAATACGGGGGGATGTCTTGTGTCCACACCCAACCGAGCGCGCCTGGGAGCTCAGAGAGGACGTCGTGGTGAGCGTTGAGGGAGGGCTGATCAGCGCCGTGGAGCGTCCAGAGGAGTACGTAGAGCGGGTGGGTCACCCGGCGCCTCCTAAAGATCAGGGGGGGAGGGTCTGGCTACCGGGCTTTGTTGACACGCACGTCCACTACCCTCAGACGGCGATCATTGGGAGCGCGTCGGGACCCCTGCTCGCGTGGCTAGAGCGCTCCGTGTTCCCAGAGGAGAGCCGGTTTGCTGACCTCAATTACGCCTCGCAGATCGCAGATCGCTTCTGTGATCAGCTCCTTAAACAAGGGAGCACGACCGCCTCCGTTTACAGTAGCAGTCACGTGGGCGCTACGGATGTGCTCTTTGAGACCCTCTCTCAGCGAGGGCTCAGGGCGGAGGTGGGGCTCACCCTGATGGACCGTGGGGCGCCTGAGGCGCTCTTGTGTCCAACCGAGCAGGCCCTAGAGGGGATGGAGGCCCTCGTGACACGCTGGCATCACGCAGATCGAGGGCGCTTACGCTTTAGCGTCACGCCTCGCTTTGGTCTGAGCTGTAGCCCACAATTACTCAAGACCGCAGGTCGCTTCGCTCAGGAGCATGACCTGTGGGTTCAAACCCACATCTCAGAGAACCCCCTTGAGCTCGAGGCGACGGCGAGCGCCTTCCCTGACAGCCGAGATTACCTTGGGGTGTATGAAGATCATGGGCTCCTCTCAAGCAAGACCCTCTTAGCGCACTGCATTTGGCTATCGGATGACGAGTGGGCGCGTTGCGCGTCCGCCGGTGCGACGGTCACGCACTGCCCGGACAGTAACTTTTTTCTCGGGAGCGGTCAGATGTCGCTCGCCAAGGCGCGTGAGTATGGGCTGAGGGTAGGGCTAGGCTCTGACGTAGGCGCAGGGAGGACCTTCTCGCTGAGGAAGGCCTGCGCTCGGGCCTATGACGCGAGCAGGATCACTCAGAGCGACAGCGCCCCCTCTGGGCTCTTATGGCACGCCACGCGAGGCGGAGCTCAGGCCTTGGGGCGGGGAGATGACCTAGGGTGTATCGCCCCCAGCTACCACGCTGACCTCGTCTGTATCCGCCTCCCCGAGCCTTATGAGCGCCCACAAGGGCTCAGCCAAGCGGAGCGGGTCGAGCACCTCGCCGCTCAGCTGATCTTCCATGAGGACTGGGATGGGGTCGAGCGGGTGATCGTCGCAGGGGTAGAGCGTTGGCGTAGCGCGAGCGTAGATCAGACCTGAGCTTAGACCTGAGCTTAGACCTGAGCTCAGTTGGGTAAGTCAACGAAGAGGATGAAGCTCAAGTTGAAGGCATACGCTCCACTGCTCAGGTTGTGCCGATAGGCGGTGGAGAGCTGACCTCGGCCTGAGCTCCCGTCGATGATCGCGAGGCCACCGCTCACCCACTCTATATCTGGGTTCCCCTCGCTCAGGTAGCGCTCGTATCCACCTCTTACGATGAGGCTCTGACCGACCATCAGCTCCGCGCCACCGCTCAAGAGCTGGCGATCTAGAGAGGGTTGCTTGAGGTAGTCTACTGCGACGCTAAAGGACGGGTGAACAAAGCCAAGCCCACCACCGAAGCGCTTGGGTTGGTTGCTCTCTAAGAGGCTGTCGGCGACCGCGCCGACGTTAAATCCTGCGCCTATGTTGAGCAGCGCGCCGAGGTCTACATCGAAGTTATCCACCCCGCGCTTGTCATCATAGAGGTAGCGTCCACCTGCGCCGATGTGGAGCTCTGGCCCCCCGTTCGGGCCCGCCTGAATGACTGGGAGACCAAAGGCGAGCCGACCTTCATAAGCTGTGGTCTCACCACCGCTGAGCACCTGGGCGTACCCAAGGCCAAGCGCGAGGCGGTCTTGATCTGCCCTCATCTTGGAGTCTACCACGCTCAGCCCCAGGGTGTTGAGCTCAGAGGAGGTCCGCTGGTAGAGCGCCTCAACCGCGTACGTGATCGAGGCGCTCATCCCTGCCGGGTTATAGATGAGCCCCGCGTTCCCTCTCGACACCCCACGCCCCGCTTGACCCATCCCCATCGCAGCGGAGGCGTTGAGGTGCTCTGTGGGGGGGGTCGCCTCAAGCCTTGAGCTCACGCTGAGTGACGCGCTAGCGAGGCAGGTGAGCGTGATGACCCTGACTAGGGAGCACACGCGAGCGCGACCTGTGCCAAGAGAGATCGCCATCACATGACCCCCTCATGGTTGAGCTCATAGATCATCCTGAGGCCCTCAAGGGTCAGCTGAGGGCTGACCTCGTCGATGAAGCGAGAGTGGGTCGCGACGAGCGGTGAGAGGCCCCCAGTCGCGATGACCTTTGGGTTGAATGACACCTCGCCTATCATCCGCTCAACGAGCCCATCGACGAGGGCGACATAGCCATAGACGAGCCCCGATTGGATGCTGTGGACCGTGTTGCGCCCGATCACAGAGGGGGGAGGAGCGAGCTCAACCCGAGGGAGACGAGCCGCGTTCAGGAATAAGGCCTCAGAGGAGATCCCCATCCCTGGGAAGATCGCTCCCCCTGCATAGGCGCCCTCAGGGGTCACGACATCGAAGGTGGTCGCGGTCCCAAAGTCGACGACGATCAGCCCCTGTCGCCAGCGACGATAGGCGGCGACAGAGTTGACGATGCGGTCCGCGCCCACCTCACGAGGGTTCTCATACAAGATCGGCATCCCGGTCTTGACCCCAGGGCCGACCACAAGGCATGGCGCGTCACAATACAGGCGAACCATCTCGGTGAAGGTCTCGGTGATTGAGGGCACTACGCTCGACAAGATCGCGCCATCGATCACCTTAAGGCCCTCTTGGAGGAGCGCTCGGTGGCGAAACAGGCTATGGATGAGCGTCCCCATCTCGTCTGCGGTGCGATGAGGTTGGGTGCTGACCCGCCACTCACCGATCAGGTCGCCTCCGGAGAACAGCCCTAAGACGCTGTGTGTGTTCCCTACGTCGATGGCTAAGATCATCACTTTACTCCCTCACTGTTGTGGTAGCTCACCAGCGCCACCTCTCCGCTGTCAATGCTCACGGTTCCTTGAGGTGTGTCAAGGAGCAATGAGCCGGTGTCGCTGACCCCAAGCAGGGCCCCTGTGTGCTGTCCTGTTGTGAGCTGAACCCCGAGCGGGAGAGCGTCTCGTCGCCAGGCGCTCAAGACCGAAGCGCTCCCTTGTCGCTCTAGGAGCGCATAGCTCTCTTGAAGGTGATGGAGTAAGCGCGAGGCGAGCTGATCAGCGGGAGGCGCGCTGAGGCCCTCTTCTCGTAGTCGCTCCTCAAGGCTCACCGACCCAGGGAAGGCGTGTGGGCTAGGGGTCAGGTTAAGGCCAACCCCGATCACGACGCGAGGCGCAGGGCGAGCGCGCGCGTCGCTCGCCTCGAGCCTCGCCTCACAGAGGACGCCGGCCAGCTTACGAGCGCCCCACAAGAGGTCATTAGGCCACTTCAGAGCGCAGGGCGCGTCAAGCGCGCGCGTGAGCTGAGCGACCGCTACCCCCCCAACAAAGGAGAGCGCCCAGAGATCTTCCGCCTGAATTTGGCCCTTGGGCACCCTCCAGCTCAAGCAGAGGCAGGCGCCTGCTGGGGACACCCACGCGCGACCGAGCCTGCCTCGCCCTGCGCGTTGGTTGAGTGTGTACAGCGCCTCCGGCGCCTGCTCACCCTCTTGGCTCCATCGCGCCCAGAGCTCATCTTGGCTACTCTCACAGCGCTCGAGGTACAGCAGGTCGCCCATCAGTCGCCCAGCCACGGTTGAGGGAGAACAGCGCTGAGCTGTGTTTGGTTGAGGAGGAGCATCACGAGACGATCAAAGCCAAGGGCGATCCCAACACATTGACCGAGGGCCGGTAAGGCGCTCAAGAGGGCCTCATCCATAGGGTAGAGCGCTGAGCCGAGCCTCGCGCGGGTCGCGAGGTCTGACTCGAAGCGAGCCCTCTGCTCGACCGGGTCACTGAGCTCATCAAAGGCGTTGGCGAGCTCAACACCTTGGTAGAACAGCTCAAAGCGAAGCGCCCACCGTGGGTCACTCGGGTTGATCTTGGCGAGCGCGCTCTGGCTCGCAGGGAAGTCATATAAAAAAACAGGCCTAGCTAGACCGAGCTGAGGCTCGACGAGGTCGAGGAAGAGCTGAAAGTAGAGCTCATCCCAGCGCTCAGCGCTCATCACCGCTCTCCTTGAGAGCCCTAAAGCTAATGAGGCCTCTTGGAGGGCAGGGAGCGTCTGATGTGCGGTGAGGTCGAGCCGTGCATAGCGTAAGAAGGCCTCGCGTACGCTCAGCCGCTCAAATGTGGGCTCACACATGCCCTTAAGGGCGACGTGTGCGCCTGCGCTCTCGACCTCAGCCGACAGGAGCTGAGTCGCTCGCTGGGCTAAGGCGTTGATGAGACGCTCACATTGGCTCATCAGGGTCTCCAGCGTCGCTCCTTTATGATACCACTCGAGCATCGTAAACTCTGGACTGTGAGTAGCCGAAGCGGGCTCATCCCTAAAGCACGACCCGATCGCGTAGACGCGCTCAAATCCCTCTGCGAGCAAGCGCTTAAGGGCGTGCTCGGGGCTTGTGTGTAGCCAGCGCCTGGTAGGGGGGGGCTCAGCCGCCCCCTCTGCGCCAAGGTAAGCGCGCTGGGCGATCACCTCAAAGGCGTCTAAGTGAGGCTCCATACCGGGGCAACGGACCACAGACGGAGGCTCGAGCTCTAAGAAGCCCTCCGCCCTAAAGAACGCGCGGAGCGTCCACAGCAGCTCTGAGCGCCTTGACAGCGTGAGGCCCTTGGCGCTTAAGGTCGACCCAATGGGAGTCGATGGAGGCGTCATCCCGCCCTCCTAAAGGCATAGCGAAGAAAATAAAACAGCCCACTTGAAGGTGGGCTGAGTAAGTGATCCGTACGGGATTTGAACCCGTGTTACCGGCGTGAGAGGCCGGCGTCCTAACCACTAGACGAACGGACCAGATGAGCTCGGGAACTAGGATTCGAACCTAGATTGACGGTACCAGAAACCGCTGTCCTGCCATTAGACGATTCCCGATCAAATGCTCACTGCACACACAAGATGACAGAAATGATCCGTACGGGATTTGAACCCGTGTTACCGGCGTGAGAGGCCGGCGTCCTAACCACTAGACGAACGGACCTTAGTGCTCGGGAACTAGGATTCGAACCTAGATTGACTGGACCAAAACCAGTTGTCCTGCCCTTAGACGATTCCCGATTATCCCGACGTCTGTCTCGGTTGTGTATGCTCTGATCAAAGTATAATGAGCGCATCGCGATGTGCCCCGCTGGGCTCTCGCTGTGGAGAAGGGATGTAGCAGAGCGGGATGGAGGAGGCAAGCTTTTTTTCACCCTTCGCTCGATCTAGAGCGTGATGAGGTGACCCCCTGAGCCCTGAGCGTAGAGATTGTGACGCACAGACAATGGGATACCGAGCTACGCCTAGCCTCACCTTTGAGCTCGCTTTGCTCTCTGGAGCGCGTCAGGGTCACCCGTCTGTGTGGGGCCCCCTAGCTGACGCCACTGGAGGCGCCTCACCATGACCGCTGTCCTCGCGTCCATCGCGAAGCGCGTGAGCTGGGTGAGAGACGCTCGGTCGAGGTGCTCTTCCCTGCGAGGGTCACCCTCTTTAAAGGCCTCCTGAGGGTCGAGGTCCGAGAGCGAGAGGTCTGCGAAGAGGTAGTCCCCCCGCTCCATACTTTTTAGGAGTACATGCTCAGCGTGCTGTCTCACCTGTTGAAGCTCTAAGACGCTCAAGGAGCCCCCCTCTTTGGCGAGCCTCAGGCATCGATCTTTAGGGAGGACTTTTGCGAGCTTGAGCGTCACACAGAGGACCTCCCACGCGCTCGCCCTCACGCTGAGGTGCTGTGTGCCCGCCGAGAGCAAGACCGTCGCGGATCGACCTCGCTCTAGCGGGCTACTGACGCTCTGGTCTGGCTCTTTAGGCGCCTGATCGAGCTGAATCAGCGCCTCGAGCTCACTCGCTAGGCTAGGGCCCTCTGTCTCTTGAGAGGCGTCAGGGCGCTGGTTGTCTAGACGACCTACGCCCTCTAAGAGCGCTGAGGCCTCTCGCTGGCCGTGCTCATCACGCAAACCCTGCTGACCTTGAGCGCCACCTGCGAGCTCTGGGCTTGAGGAGGGGGGGGCGCTCAGCAAGGCGAGCGCCTCGAGCACATCTTGCGCGCCCTCCTCTTCACCCGAGCGTCCCTTAGAGGGCGCTGAGAGCTGAGCTGAGCGAGTGGGCTTGGCGTTGATCAGCTGCTCAAGGCCTACCCCACGCAGGGCGCTCTTAAGCTGAGCGCTGAGCTGTTTAAAAAGCGTGATAGAGCCCAATGACGACGCCCTGGATCATGCGCTCTGTGAAGATACCTGGCTCCACATAAATCGGCTCCATACTCGAGTTCGCTGGCTGTAAACGGACCCGCCGGTGCTCCTTATAAAAGAGCTTACAGGTCGCCTCATCCTCGATGAGGGCGATCACAATGTCACCGTTCTTAGCGTTCAAGGTCCGGTGGACAAAGACGATGTCCCCATCGTGAATCCCCTTCTCAATCATGGACTCACCTGTGATCTTCAGCGCGAAGATGTCTCGGGCGTCACCCACGAGGCTCTGATCAAAGTAGATGAGGTCTTCGCTCTCCTCTACCGCGAGGCGAGGCATCCCTGCTGTGACCTGACCTACAACAGGGATCTGGAGGGTCCCTTTTGGGGTGTTAGGGAGATGCTTAGGTCGAATCGAGCGCGCGGGGCGCTTCCCTTTTTTCTTCCCACCGATATTAGGGCTCTCTTCGCTGACGAGGTACCCTTTACGAATTAAGGTCTCGATATGCTCACTGACCCCGTTCGTAGATTTGATCCCCATCTCCACTCCGATCTCTCGGATCGTGGGCGCAAACCCATGATCACAGATGTGATCTGAGATGAAGTCGAGTACCTGACGTTGACGCTTTGTGAGAGGCTTCATAGAGGGTCACCTGAAGAGTGAGGGGTGTACGTTTCACGCTGTTGTTTCAATCTTGATGTAGGTAAACATTTGATTACCTATCTTTACTGAACACATAATCAGCAGAAGGTCAAAGAGATTTTGAAAATAAACCCGATTAGATAGGGCTTCTCATGAGGGAGTGAGTCAGGCGAGGTAAGCCTGAGTCTTGAATCGATGATGAGACAGTGGGTGAGGAGAGCGCATTGGCGTCCAAAATGTAGCCCTCTTTATAAAGTGTGTGTTAGGTGTGCTACCCTTCAGAGCTGTGCGTCTAAAACAAGGAGAGCGCGGTCTATGGATCAGCGAGAGGGCGTCTCGATCGCCCATGTTTATAATTACCTCAGCCCTCAGGCGGGCGGGCCACCTCAGGTGATCGCGCACTTGAGCGAGGCGCTCGCTCAGAGGGGACACCGCAGTGTGCTCATCGCCCACGACGCACATGAGTCGCCTGCGGAGACGCTGTTGCGTGAGGTGTGGGGTGAGCGCTCGCTCCCAGATCGGCTGAGCGTGCCTAACCGCGCGTTCTTCTTGTCGCCCTCACGTGAGCTGAGGCGCGTGATCCAGAGGGTGGACCTCGTCCATTTACACTCTGTGTGGCCTCCGCAGTGCGCGCTGGTCTCTCGGGTCTGTGTAGCCCTTGGGGTCCCCTATATTTTGAGCCTACATGGTCACTTAAGAGCAGAGGCGCTACAGATCAAGGCATGGAAGAAGGCGCTAGGGTTACGCTTTGGCTATCAGGCGATGATGGAGCGGGCGAGCGCGTATCACGCGTTAAATGAGAGCGAGCGTGAAGACATACGACGCTTTGGGCTTCAGGGCCCGATTGAGGTGATCCCAAACGGCGTCAGGCTGACGAGCGAGGTGAAAAGTGGGCGCGCTCAGCTACCGACTCCGCTGAGGAGCGCGCTTGGCGATGACCCATACCTGTTGTTTTTATCTAGGGTTCATCCACCCAAGGGCGCAAAAGACCTCGCGGTCGCCTTCGCTCAACTTGCAGACCAGCACCCACGGGTACACCTCGTCGTCGCAGGAGCGGATGAGGCAGGGGGAGTGGCAGAGGTCCGTGAGGTCGCGGAGCGAGCGGGGCTCACAGAGCGCGTCCACCTCCCTGGATACATCGGGGGGGAGCCAAAGGTCGCGCTACTACAGAGCGCTACGCTGTTTTGTTTACCGAGCTACCATGAGGGCTTCAGCGTCGCGATCTTAGAGGCTATGGCGAGCGGGACCCCTGTGCTCATCTCTGAGGGCTGTCATTTTCCGGTTGTCGAGCGAGAGGCGCTCGGGTGGACGCACGCCTGTGGGAGTGAGCCACTCCTCGCCTGCTTACGGGAGGCGCTCACCTCGGCTGAAGAGCGTCAGCGACGCGCGGAGCGGGGGAGGCGCTGGGTCGAAGCGCACGCGACGTGGCCTCAGCTCGCCTACCGTTATGAGCGTCTTTATGCTCAGCACATCATTGAAAAGTAAGCCCATGTAGGATAGTGTAGGTCTTAACTTAGATATCTCTCAAAGAGGAGGAGAGGCTCGTGCGACATGTACAGACAAACAGACGCGTGGCGCACCAGTGGCCTGCTCAGCGGTGGCTCACCTCTCTCTCTATCCTCTCTATCCTGCTGTCATTGATCACCTATGACGTCCAGGCTCGGCCGAGTTTACGCGGGAGCGCCTCCTCTCTAGATCGTCAAAATCGAGCCGCAAACCAGGCGTCTCTTAAGCGACATCGGACACCAAGAGAGCTGATGAAGAGCGTCAAGAGGGGAAAGCTCGTGCGGGTCACAGGTCGTGGTCGCTTTGAGCTTCATAACGTCTCTTATCCTTACGCTCACCCTGACCTAAAGACATTTCTCGGGCAGCTCGCGCGAGCGTTTCAGCGTGTGTGTAGATTAGACTTAGTGGTGACGAGCCTCGCGAGGCCGATCTCAACCCAGCCGAGGAACGCCTCGATACGCTCAGTTCATCCGACGGGGATCGCGGCAGACCTCCGTTTACCACCTAAGTTCTGTAGAGCGAAGCTTGAGCCGATCTTGTTGAGGCTAGAGGAGGAGGGGGTCATTGAGGCGACAAGAGAGCGACGGCCACCTCACTACCATATCACCATTAACCCACCAGCGTTCAGACGTGCGTTGAGGGCAGGAGGGGGTAAGCTAGAGGCCCTCACTCAACGAGCCCGCTCGCGAGCTCCACGAGCGACTAAGCGGAGACGTACGGTGAGCCGTAGGGCGCGTCACCATCACTCAGGCGCGCGCTCGAAGGCGTCGCGAGGTCCGTATCGAGTGCGCTCTGGGGACACATTATGGGGCCTCGCTCAACGTTGGAAGGTCACCGTGGCCTCCATTAAGCGCGTCAACCGGCTACGGTCAACGAAGCTGAGCCTAGGGCAGCTCCTCAAGATCCCTTAAGGGTCGAGCTCCTTGAGGAGCGCGTGACCTTGGAAGTGCACCTCAGCGACCTCGCTACAGTGGCCTGTTCCAATGCAGGCCTTGATTGACCAGAGCCCCTGAGACGGAGGCTTAAAGAGGACCTTTGAGCGGGTCTTGGTTTGGTTGATCCGTTTACTTCCACTCAGGTATGTGAGCCGATATGGTTGATTTGCGAACGTCTTCTTATGCTGATCATAGACGGTGACGCTCAGCCGGGCGTGCTCCCCTAAAGCATAGGACACCTTACTATTGATTAACTTGAGAGACACAGAGCTCGCGACTCGCTTAGGCTTGCTTTGATCGAGGTCCTCGATCATGGGCGTGTACTCTTCCTCGATCACAGGAGGGGGCTTAGGGTGACGTTTCTTTGAGCTCGAGGTTTGATGAGGCTTCTTTCTTCGAGCGACAGGCGCAGAGGGCTTCGCCTGTTTGCGTTTCGCTGTAGACCTCTTGGGTCGTTTTGGTCTTCGCCTAGCTCGGTGTTTTTTAGCCTTAAGGGTGGTTGACGCTCCTTGAGGAGAGCTGTGCTTAGGGGCCACGAGCTCCTCTGTGTCTACCACGCTGAGGGAGTCCGTTGGCATAGGGATGTCTTCTTTGTGGGAGGTGAGCGCCTCGATCTGAAGCTCGTCAGACTTGAGCTTGCTTGTGATGTCAACGTCGCCGGTAGGGTCGTTTGGAGTTGACTTCACGCCAGAGAGCTGACGAACTTTGGGGGTCTGTTGAGTAGGCGTACGTACCGTTAAAAACAAGATCAACGCTGACGCGATTAAGAGGCCCATCGCGAGGAGGCGTTGACTGACCTTTGACCTTGGGCGCTCGGGGTAGGCGGACAGCGTAGTGTCAAGCGAGGCGATCGTAGCCTCACCCGTCTTGGGTCGAGCGAGCCTCCCGATGAGCTGGGGTGAGACGATGGCGGTGTCCTCTG
>Ga0181594_10002851_pt1 | contig 15799 bp, 11 predicted proteins | sample 071ome_18_FD_145603 | JGI IMG/M metagenome (GOLD analysis project Ga0181594, IMG submission 145603) | Coastal salt marsh microbial communities from the Groves Creek Marsh, Skidaway Island, Georgia - 071413BT metaG (spades assembly) | ecosystem: Environmental > Aquatic > Marine > Intertidal zone... | reverse complement strand
CAAATTCCTGCCAAGATGAGTGGCGGTGATCATGTACGCAGGCCAGCCTAAAGCGGTGAACACTTCACGCCAATATCGCTCATAGGCCTCGCTCATCTCTTTGAGCTCAGGGCGAACCTCCTCTGCCTCAAAGTGTGGGAGCAGGGCGAGCTGCTCCTTGCCTCTGTTGACAAGGAGGCCGTTGGTTGGAGTGTAAAACACGACGTCATAGTTGCCCTCAGGCTCATCAAGCGCTGGGAGCCACAGCGGAGGGAGTTGGGGTAGACGGATCACCTCAAGACCCAAGCGCGCGACCTGCTGAGCGCGCTCATCTAGGAACCGTTTGACGTCTTGAGCGATCTGGCGCTCAAGGGGCTTCTCTGAAAAATGCTCGATTGGGATCACGATCTTAGGGATGATCACCTGATGATCATTCAAGGCCATCAGGTAGAGGTCAACGTGACCTGTCGCCTCATGAGGCATGTTGGGGAGCATAATGACATGGTCAAGCGGGACGTGAAGCTGTGCGCTCAGTAGCGCTAACAGCTCACTTCTCCCTCTCGGTAAGTACCCACCCTCAACCAGGTGGTCTTCATTCTCGCCGTCTTGGTTGTCTTCAAGGAGGCGCTCGCTGACAAAGACCCACTGCCCAGCCACGATTAAGTTACCGTTCTCATGGATGACAGGGAGGTGCTTCAGCTCATCTACGCGGGGCGCCCCTCTCAGCAGGTAACGCGCGCGGTTTGGGTTGTGAGCGAGGTAATGAACCGCGCGCAGAGCGCCTGTAGGCTCCCGAACATAGATCGGGTGGTAGTCGCGCATCCACAAGAGCATCGTGTCCTCCACAATGGTGTCCCCCTCAAGCTCCCCTGGGTCATAATCATCGACCTCATATAAGCCTCCCAAGAGAACCTCAAGGCCCAAGGCTGACTCAGGTGCGAGGCCCGCGAGCTGTTGGTGGAAATACACCGCCCGCACAGGCGCGTAGTCTGGGATCGGCCCCACCCTTAAGGTGTGCGCTTCGGACCACTTCGAGCCTTGAGCGCGCGTCGCGAGCCTTGTGATCATGGCGTCACCAGGGATCACGTCAGCGCTTGAGATGAACGCCTCGTCCTTAGGTCGAGCGACAGCCTCTTGAGCCTGTGGGTCAGCGCTACGGGCCGTCACAGAGCCGTGGGAGAGTACCTCGGAGGCTAATGAAGCTCGGGACAGAAGAGGCTCGCGCCTCGCCTCAGATATCGCGCGCGCTGGCGTCTTAGGTTGAGCGCCTCTGGCGTGCGCGCCTCGCTCACAGCCCTCACCGATCACAGTGATCGTCAACAAGAGCATGAGAGGCCAGCGACTACGCTGGGTGACAATGACAGGGAGAGGCGCTGTGCTCAGCACACTTAAGCTTAGCTTAAGCCAATCGACGAGGCGCATGATGGCCTCCTCTCAATCGCTAGGTTGTCCTGAGATCGAGCCTAGTGTATCTGATGCCTGCGACGCTATGAAAAACAAGGAGCCGTGTGGCGACTTATGGGTTTATTTAGATCTGATCGTAATTTGACGTTTATCCAATGTGCGTGTCTCTCGCCCGCGAGCGACGCGCACACAGGAGGCGTTGAGCCGTGAAGAGGCGCTGGTGTACGCGCTGTCATTCAGCGGGGATCAGGGCTCACGCGCTGTGTACTTTAACCCTGCTCACGAGTCAGCTCTCAGCTCTGTCGCTGATGTCCACCTCTCCAAGCTTCGGGAGCCCACCCCCTAAGGTCCTTGATGAGGGGATCTCTCCCGTGCCCCCCTCCCCAAGCGCGAGCCCTCTATGGCTCCCCGAAGCTCAACAAGACGCGTGGCGTGCGATCTTACGAGGCCCCGCTGAAGGCGCGCCCCTGATCGCGCTTCATTATGGAGACTCACACACACAGGGGGCCTTCCTCACTCGAGCCCTGCGAGATGAGCTCTCAGCCCCCTCAGCGCCGAGGTCCTTAGCAGAGCCCTCCCCTGGCTTCGTCCATCAAGGTCACCCCCACAGCTGGGGAGGTGAGGTAGCGCTCAGCGGGCATTGGATCAGACAGAACTGGATCTATCGTGGCGATCAAGGGCCTTTTGGCCCGCTCGGGATCAGCTTTGTGACGCAAGATCGTCGCGCAGAGGTGAGCCTCACCTTGGATAACCCACCTGCCGTACAGCACGCGCAGGTCACGCTGTTCTACGTGGATGAGCCAGGGCGCCTTGGGTTTTGTGTCCGCGCGCTCCCAGACCCTGAACAGGTAGAGCGCGCTGAGCGTCGTCAGGCGAAGCTCACAGAGGCGCCCCGTCGCTATGAGGCTCACTTTCATCCCTCCACTGAGCTAGAGCGAAGCGTACACAGCGAGCTTGAAGCGGACCTCTCGCGAGGCGCAGACAGTGAAGGTGAGGGCTCAAGTCAGCTCGAGGGCGAGCAGAGGAGTGGGGAGCAGGGTGGCCTTGAGGGGTCAAACGTGCCCCCTGCCGATCAACGTAGCTCGCTTCAGGAGCTCCTCTCAGAGCGTGGGCGCTGTGTCTCGCCAGCGCACACCGATGAACAAGAGAGGCAAACAACAAGCCTCAAGACCCTCACCCTCTCCCTCCCTCCTCGACACCTCCTCAGGCTCACCACACAAGGGGGCCTGAGCATCAAGGACCAAGACATAAAGCGCTGGCGCAGAGCGCGCGAGCGAGCTCGAAAGCGACGTAGAGGGAAGCGAGCTCAAGCGAAGAGCGCGCCTCGCCCCGATCTGATCAAGCCTAATGAGGGTCGCTTGCGGGTCCTCGGGTTCCATGTCCGATACCCAGACGCCTCGATCGAGTGGAGCGCCTTAGGCGTTCGAGGCGCTCGTGTCCACAGCCCTGCTCAGAGGCACGCTGGCTCAATCGACACGCTCGTGACAGTCGCTCAGCCCAACCTGTTCGTCCTGTGGTTCGGCACCAACAGCGCCGCCTCTGAGTCGATCAACCTCACTCGCTATGAGCGGGATTATCGTTCGCTGATCCACTCCTTAAAGACCAGCGCTCCACAGGCGATGTGTCTTATGATCACCGCGCCTGACTTTGGGAGGAGAGATCGAACCTGTTATCTGAACAGCAGGGAGCGACGTGCGCTGAAGCGGAGACGGAGAACCGCCTGGGCGCGTCAGACGCTCGCAGAGCATCGATCGGCGCGGGTCTGTGACCCTGACAGCCTCCTCAATATGCGCAAGCGAGGCCGACACCGGTACCCAGTCCCTGAGGTGAGAACTCAGAGGCAGTGGGAGGCGTATCAAGCGCGTTGCCAATTCCAGACCCCCACGCTCGTCGCGGAGCTCACCGAGCTTCAAAAGCGGGTCGCCCATGAAGAGGGGTGCGCGGTCTATGACACCCTGAGCGCGATGGGAGGAGAGGGCTCTATCCAGCGTTGGGCTTGCGCTGAGCCGAGCTGGGCTCAGCTTGACCTCGTGCACTTAAGCGTGGCGGGCTATGAGGCTTTGGGCGCACACATCGCTCGTACACTCCGCTATGAGCTTGGGCTCAGCGAGCGACCGCCTCCTCCGCTCTCTCCACCGCTCCCACCGGCCGTGAAAGAGGACTGAGCAACTCAGCTGGGGGTTGAGATCAACTTGAATCGACGCGCGTAGCTCGCTTTAGTGTCGAGCACCTCAGACCGCTAGACTAGGAGCCCGCTCGTGAGCCCAAGGAAACAAGCCACCTCAACTGACCTCACCCTAGAGGAGCTCCTCTGTTCTACCGAGCGCGCTTGGGAGAGGGGGAGTGACGCGCTGGCTCAGGCCTTAGAGGTGTTGAGTCGAGACGCGCTCCGGATCCTCAAGGAGGAGCAGGTGACGCCTGTTCGGAGCGTCGTAGCGCCTGAGGGGCTCAGCGAAGCGCTCGCGCTCCCTGCTCACCCTGGGAGCTTAGCGGAGGTACAAGAGCGGGTCACTCAGCTCCTCCTCAGCGCGCCGAGCACCTCTGGCCGGCGCTTCTTCAATCAGCTCTTCGCCGGACATGACCCCATCGGGACCCCCACCGATATGCTCGCGAGCCTCGTCAACCACTCTATGTACACCTACAAGGTGGGCGGTCCGCTGATCGTGATGGAGGAGGTGGTCTTGAGGGGGCTCAGGCGACTCGCTGGCTTCCCTGAGGACGGTGGTGGCATTTTTACGCCGGGCGGGAGCTTATCGAACCTCTCAGCGATGCTGTGTGCTCGAGACCGCTTTGCGCCTTCCGCCAAGGAGGAGGGGACCCCCAAGGGGCTCACGCTCTACTGCTCTGAAGAGTCTCACTACTCCGTTAAAAAAGGTGCAGGGATCGTTGGCTTTGGCCGTAGCTCCGTTCGCGCTGTCCCCACAGATGAGCGTGGGGTCATGCGGAGTGACGCGCTCTTGGAGATGATCCAAGCGGATCGTCGCGCGGGGTCCCAGCCGATGATGATCATCGCGACCGCGGGTACGACCGTCCTTGGCGCCTTCGATGACCTAGAGGCGACCGCTGAGGTCGCGCGTAGCGAGGGGCTTTGGCTTCATGTGGATGGCGCCTTTGGTGGCACCGCGCTGTGGTCTGACGCGCTCAGGGGGCTCTGCGCGGGCTTAGAGCGAGCCGATTCTTTTACTTGGGACGCTCATAAGGCTATGGGGCTCCCTCTGACCTGCTCAGCCCTGCTCACAAGAGACCCGCACGCCCCGGCGAGGGCGCTCTCTGAACAGGCGAGCTACCTGTTCCAGAGCGGAGCAGATCTGCTCAACCCTGGCACTCGCTCCCTCCAGTGTGGCCGTAGAAATGACGCGCTCAAGCTGTGGGCGGCGTGGCAATATCACGGAGATGACGGCTGGACAGCGCGCACTGATCGCCTCTGGGCGCTCGCTCAAACGCTCACGGCGCTCATCAAGCGACGCCCTCAGCTTGAGCTTCTGATGGAGCCTCAGTATTTGAACGTCTCCTTTGAGTACCGTGGGCGATCAAGCGTGTCGATCTGTGAGCGACTCGAGCGAGAGCGTCGGGCGTTGGTCGGCTACGCCTACGCTAAGGGCCGATGTGTGATCCGAGTCGCGGTGGTCAACCCAGAGCTCACCCGAGCTGACCTCGAGGCGCTCCTCGACGAGGTTGAGGCTGTCGCGCCTCACTGTAAACCCGCCTCCGCATAGCAGGAACAGTACGGTGGATGAGCTCATCATCATCATCGACCTTGAGGCGACCTGTTGGCCTCCTGGGAGCCCTGAGCGCGCTCGTCAAGCTCAAGAAGCAGAGATTATCGAGCTCGGGGCAGTCTTGACCACCCCGTTGTTGCTCGAGAGCGCCACCCCACCCCCTCGCTTTGAGCGGCTCATTCAACCCACTCGACACCCTACGCTCACCCCTTTCTGTACTGAGCTCACAGGGATCACGACCGAGACGCTTATGACCGCGCCTGAGCTTGGGGAGGCTCTAGGAGAGCTCTGGGGGTGGGTCGAGCAGGTGAGCGATCAAGCTCGAGGCACATGGCGACTCACCCTCGCCTCATGGGGCCCTTTTGATCGTGGTATTTTGCGTCGTCAGGCGACGGAGCTCGGGCTCTGGTTACCTGAGTGGGGCTATGTGGACATCAAACGTAGCTTCGAGCGCTGGTGTCGGAGACACCGACGAGAGGGGGGGCGCTTTGGTCTTCGTCGCGCTTTAGATGCGCTCTCGATCCCGCAGGAGGGCCCAGCACATAGAGCCTTGAGCGACGCGCTCGGGGCGTGGAGGCTCTGGGCTCATATCCACAGCCCAGCGCGCCTCACGGCGCTCGCCACATCCCTGCTCGACACGCTGATTGAACGCCATACACAGGCGCCCACCCCCACCCCAGTCTTGTGGAGCAAATCTCTCCCTAAGCCTCTCCAGCATAAGGCGAGCTTTGAGCGCGCGTCCCGCGAGCTCTTAGAGGCAAACTTAGCGCACGCGCTCGAGCATGGGAGAGGGCTCACGCTCAGCCAGCGCGCCCTGAGCTTACGAGCGCGTGGCGCGCTCACTCCTCTCCCCAACCCACGTCACCACGAAGCGTCACATGAGGACCTATGAGCCACCAAAGCAACATGAGCACACCCACATCACAACACAGCAAGCGAGCGCGGATCGCGAGGGTCGCGGCGGTCACGGGGGCGGTCGCGATCGGGGCGGGCGCCTTTGGCGCTCACGGCGTCAGTGGAGACGCCCAGCGCTGGCTGATGACCGGCGGACAGTACCAGCTCCTGCACGCCGTCGCGACGCTCGTGGCCCTTAAGTGGAGTGAGCGCCTCCTCACCCCTGCATTGTTTATGATCGGGGCGTGGGTCTTCTCAGGTAGCCTCTACGCGATGGCGATGGGCGCCCCTAGGGTTCTTGGCGCCGTGACCCCCCTTGGCGGGCTCATGATGATCATCGGCTGGCTGGCGCTCGCCTTTACCCTTCACTTAGAAAGCTCGGGGGAGGAGTGATCGCCCGCGCTCGCTCCACCTCGCCAGGCGCTCCCAAGAGCTTGCGAAAGGTGATGTTAATCCTTGGCCCGCTCTGCTCTTTTTGGGTCATTTTCGGGACCCCATGTCGCCAGTAATGTTGCATGTCTCCCCCCATGACCATCAGGCTACCGTGATGGAGTAAGATCGTCTGTTGACCGAGCGGTGTCCGTCGACGGCGTCGACGCCGGTCTGACTTACGCTGTTTAGGCGCGACCACAAAGCGACGCGTCACCCCCAGAGAGATCGCCGCGATGACAGGGTTGAGCCCAAGCTCAGTCTCATCGTCAGCGTGCATCCCCATGTAGTCTCGTCCATCACGGTAATAGTTCAAGAGGACGTGATTAAACTCAACTCCACACGCCAACTCTACTCGCTCCCAAAGAGGCTTCAGCGCCGTGAACACCTCACGAGGGGGGAGTGTTTGACCTGAGTATCGATAAGGGAGGGCGCCCCCCCAGCTCATCAGGCGAGGTTGATCGACAGCCTTCCCAAAAACTTGAATAGCGCGCTGCTCCCAATCTTCACCTTGAATCAAGGTGCCCATCAGCTCGCTCGCCTCCGTCGCGCTCAAAAAGCCAGCCTCATAGCTCATCCACGCGTGCTCTGACAGGTCCCAGCGCTTGACCCCTTTAGGCGCTGGGTTCAACAGCTCTAGTGACGCCTGTTGGTCAACCGGAGAACGTCGCTCATGTGTACGGTCGGAGGAAGGTAAATCGCTCATCGCTCGATCCCATCAATTGCCTAAATTGATACAGTCATGTGTACCGAGGAGGACTCTGCCTCATGTCCACGCACACAGCAAATTCTTCTCTCAGAAGCACCCCGTCTGAGCCAAGTGAGCCAAGTGAGCCAAGTGAGCCAAGTGACCCAAGTGACCCAAGTGAGCCAAGTGAGCCAAGTGAGCCAAAGAGAGGTTAAACGCACAAAAGTAGACCTGACGCGTGTTCTCATGACAGAGAAAAGAGGTCAGCGAGGGCCTCACCAAACAATGAGCCAGTAAAAAGACGAAAAATCACGTTCTGTTCGCGCTTTTTGGTTGACGATCGCCCCTAGCTTCGAGTACATTTTGGCGCCTTGTGCGCTGACACCTCACGCGCACGCGAGACCTGAGCGACACTGAGCGCGAGCGCCCCCGCGAAGGGGGCTGAAGCTCAAGGGCGTCTACACTGGTCAAATCACAAAGAAAATGGAGCAGAGCATGGAAGGATCACAGCCCTCACAAGCGCCGATTCACATCGAACAAGAGATGAGAACCTCATATCTCGACTACGCGATGTCAGTGATCATCGGGCGCGCCCTCCCCGACGTGAGGGATGGCCTTAAGCCCGTCCACCGCCGCGCCCTCTACACGATGTATGAGCTAAAGAATAACTGGAACAGCTCCTATAAGAAATCTGCGCGCATCGTGGGTGACTGTATCGGTAAATACCACCCGCATGGTGATCAGGCGGTCTATGACACTGTGGTCCGTATGGCCCAAGACTTCTCGATGCGCTACCCGCTCGTGGATGGCCAAGGGAACTTTGGCTCGGTAGACGGTGACCCCGCCGCGGCGATGCGCTACACAGAGGTGCGCATGGCGCGCGTCGCGCATGAGCTCTTGAGCGACCTAGATAAGGAGACGGTTGAGTTTGGTCCGACCTATGATGAGTCGGGTAAAGAGCCCTTAGTGCTCCCCACCAAGGTCCCTCACCTCCTGATTAATGGGAGCGCAGGGATCGCGGTCGGTATGGCGACCAACATCCCGCCACACAACTTGTCTGAGTCGATTGACGCCTGTATCGCGCTCCTAGACAACCCGGCCGTGACCACGATGGACCTCATGGGGTACATCCCTGGCCCAGACTTCCCTACCGGTGGGATCATCTACGGTAAACAGGGGATCATCGACGCCTACCACAGCGGTCGAGGGGTGATTCGTTTACGCGCTAAGACCCACGTTGAGGAGGATGACCGCTCTAACGAGTCGATCATCGTCACAGAGCTCCCTTATCAGGTAAACAAAGCCAAGCTCCTAGAGAAAATCGCGGGGCTCGTCCGTGACAAGCGCATCGATGGCATCCGCGACCTCCGAGATGAGAGCGACCGCCAAGGGATGCGGATGGTCATCGAGCTTAAGCGCGACGCGCAGGCGAACGTCGTCCTGAACACGCTCTTTAAGATGACCGCGCTCCAGAGTAGCTTTGGGATCAACACCCTCGCCATCGTCCAAGGCGAGCCGAAGATCCTTGGGCTCAAGGAGCTCTTATCTCACTTCCTCGAGCATCGGCGTGACGTCACGCTCCGCAGGTGTCGCTATGAGCTGAGTAAGGCGAGGTCACGCGCTCACCTCTTAGAAGGCTTTGAGATCGCCCTCGGCGACATCGACGAGGTCATCAAGCTCTTGCGTGCGAGCCCCAACGCGGACGACGCTCGCGCAGCCTTAATCAGTCGGTTTGGGCTCTCGGAGGAGCAGGCTAAGGCGATCCTTGAGATGAGGCTCCGTCGCTTGACAGGTATGGAGCGCGCCGAGATCGAGCAAGAGCTCGCCACGCTCCGCGCCGAGATCGCTCGCCTCGTTCACCTGATTGAGGATGACGAGGCGCTCAAGGCGCTCATCCGACAAGAGCTCGTGCTCGTCCGTGACCAGTATGGTGACGCGCGTCGCACCGACATCGTGATGGACGCAGCCTCGCTGAACCTAGAGGACTTAATCCCTCGCGAGGATATGGTCGTCACGGTCACCAAGGGTGGCTACATCAAGCGCGTCCAGCTCACCGAGTACAACACCCAAAACAGGGGTGGCCGTGGTAAGGCAGGCATGGCGACCAAGGACAACGACTATGTCGAGCACCTGTTCGTCGCGAGCTCACACAGCTACATGCTCTTCTTTACCGACCGGGGGCAGGTCTTTAAATCACGTGTGTTTGACCTCCCTGCCGGGAGCCGTCAAGCGCGCGGTAAGCCTCTGAATAACGTCCTCGCCCTTCAGCCAGATGAGAAGCTCTCGATGGTCTTGCCTATTGAGGACTTCGAGGAGGGCAAGAGCGTCTTCTTCGCGACCGCCAAGGGTAAGATCAAGAAGACTGAGCTGATGCTCTACCGTAACATCCGCGTGAGTGGCATCCGCGCGATCACCCTGAATGAGGATGATCGCTTGATCGCGGTGCGCTTGGTCGAGCCAGGCCAGCACATCATGCTCGCTACCAAGAAGTGCCAGGTGATCCGCTTTGAGGAGGGCCAGACACGCTCCCTCGGGCGCACCGCGAGCGGAGTGCAAGGGATCCGCTTTAAGGTTGAGAACCTCCGTGATGGGGATGAGGTGGTGGGTTGTATTAACTTTAACCCAGAGGAGGAGGACGCCCTTAGCGTGATGACCATCACCGCTCGCGGTATGGGCAAGCGCACCCTGCTCAATGAGTTCCGCGTGCAGAAGCGTGGTGGCACAGGGATCAGGGGGATTAGACCTCGTGAGAGCAACGGGGATGTGGTTGGCATCATCCTCGTGCAGTCTGAGACGGATGAGTACTTAGTGGTGACCACCCAAGGCGTCATCATCCGCAGTAAGATCAGCGGGGTGAAGGTGATCGGTCGCAACACCGTTGGCGTCCGATTGATGAGGGTCCCCAAGGGCACCGAGGTCATCAGCGTCGCTCGCTACGCAGCGGAGCCCGATGAGGAGGAGCTCGAGGATGATGAGATCATGGTGCCAGAGGGCGTCGAGCTCGGCGAGTTCGATGAGGATGAGCCCGAGGAGGATGACCTCGGTGACGAGGGTGATGACGAGGGTGACGACGGAGATGACGACTGATCGTCTCAAACACGCTCATCTGACCCAAGGGTGACGAGAGCCTGAGCGCCGTGAGGTGCTCAGGCTCTTTTATTTGAGGAGCGCGCGCCCGCGCCGAGCAGGCGGACTCAGGGGTTAGGCTTGTCAGGTGAATGAAAATTAAGCAAGCTGTCTTCAAACATCCCTAATATCCAAAGCGCTCGGCGCTGATCGGAGGAGCTGTGAAGACAAGGCATCAAACCCCTCGGCTGTTAACCCAAGCGCTCGCGCTCTGTTTGCTCGTCGCCTGTACATCTGAGGACGCGACTACAGAGGAGCCCCCTCAGGGGGGGGAGGGCGCGGTGATGGCAGGAGCGCTGGCGGGCGCTGAGGGCGGACAGGCAGGCGCGATGGATGGCGGTGAGGTGGCGGGTGAGATGGGTGGAGAGGTCGCGGGGGAGGTGGCGGGTGAGATGGGTGGTGAGGAGGAGCCCCCTCCGCTCGAGGCGCCCGTCATCCGACGCGTCCGTGCGTACCTCAATCGCGAAGATGGGGGCATCGGGATCGAGATCATCGGCCGTGATGAGGACAACAACGTCCTCGGCTTTGGGCTCGAGCTCGTCTATGATGATGGGACCGCGCTTCAGCTGGGTGAGATGCCGGGGATGATCTACACCAAGTTCGATAACCTCAGCCAAGGGAATGGTGACTATGTTGGCGTCTGGAGTGTGCCCTTTATCCTCGAGGGAGGACTGGAGCTCGAGCGCCTCGCGCGGGTTCGCGTCTCGGTGGTCGACAGTGATGAGGAGGGCGAGATTAAGTATGAGAGCCCAGTCTCAGATGTGGAGCTACTCGAGACCCCGACCAGCGCGGATGGCGAGGACTGTGACGTCAAGCGTGGCCTGAGTCGCTGTGATGAGGGCTTCCTCTGTAAGACCCGCCCGGGCGGTCGCACCCAGTGCGCGCCCGAGGTCGCTGAGTGCCCTGAGTATTATGAGGCGATCGACCTGAACGCTGAGGGGGGTCGCTATGAGGGGGACACGACAAACCGCCCGACGCTCGGGATAGGCTTCTGTGGCGGGGGGACAGGCGCGCAGGTCTTTAACTTTACCGCTGACGTCGCAGGGCGCTACGCCTTCACCTCCCAGCCCACAAGCGCGAGCGAGGAGGCCCCCACAGGCCCTGACACCCTTATGTGGATCCGGAGCCACTGTGAGTTCTCAGACTGGGTCGCGGAGCTCGGCTGTAATGATGATATCAACCGCGCCGCGGGTGACCTCGGTAGCCAGATCATCCTAGAGCTTGAGGCGAACCAGACGGTCTATATCTTCGTGGATGGGTACGCAGACATCCAGAGCGGGATGCCAGGCTGGAGTGGGGAGTACATCTTAGAGGCTGTCGCGCTCTAAAGGAGGCTACGCACTTGAGACTTATGTCGAGACTTATGTCGAGGACAGCGGTAGCGATGGTCGCGCTCTTCACCCTCTTGACGCTCATGAGGCAGTCCGCCTCTGCGCAGGAGGCGGACTCCACGCCGACCACCCCCGCCCCGCTCCCAACCTCAGCGACGGACAAGCCCACCGCGACAAGCGTGGCACGACAAGCGTCTACCCCAACGACCCCGGAGGGGCTCGCGCGCTCAGGGGAGCTCATTTGGGGTGAGCGTGAGGCGATTCAAGGCTTACGCGATCAACAGCTCTGGATGCACTGGGAGCACACCGACCCGCCACCTGTCGAGACCCTTGAGGACATGATGGTGCGCCGTCGAGCGATCATCGAGGCGATCGAGCGCGAGCTCCTGGTCCGAGAGGCCAAGCGCCGAGGGATCTCGCTCTCGCTCGAGGAGCTCAAGCGTTGGGTTTATGAGCAGATCCCAGGAGAAGACCGCCCGACCTTTGAGGGCCTTGACAACCTTGTGAGAGCGAGGCTCAAGCTCAAGGCTGGGGCCTCATTGGGTGCCTTTTGGCGAGCCTCGGAGCGGGTCGCCTTAGTCGAGAGGCTCCGCGCAGAGCTCACGGCTGAGCTCACGGACGAAGCGGGCCGAGAGGAGTGGCTCAAGCGAGGCCGGCTCATTGGGTTGAGTATGCTACTTGTCCCTCGCGTCCCTACCAGCGATGAGATCACGCAGGCGATCCGGAAATTTCAACCTGAGATGCGCGCATACTTTAAGAAGCATAAGGCGCTTTTCTCACAAGCCGACCGCGCCCTGGTCACCCCTATTTTCTTCTCGGAGGGCAAAGGGGAGCGTGAGCGTCAACAGCTCGTCGAGCTACGACGCATGTTGAGTGAAGGGCGGAGCTTAAGTGACCTTAAAGCTCAATATCCTACGCTCCAGACACGGGCAAAGCAGAGCCTCAGCGCGAGGCTGTTGCCCAAAAAAACCACCCTGGTAGAGGGGGGCGTGAGCCGACCCCGCATCACGCGATATGGCTGGACCATCTACCTGATCCACAGCGTGTATCGAGGCTACACACGCTCCTTTGAGGAGCGGAGCGTTCAGCGCGAGTGTGCCTCAGCGGTCTTAATCGAAGGGGATCTCCTCACCCATGCGAAGCGATCCGCTGAGCGTGGCCGTCAGCTCTTGCAGAGCGGTGATGAGGCGAGCGTTCGCTCTTGGGCGAAGGCGAACCGCGCCCACCTCAAGCTCCCTGCGCCTTTCTACGCGAACCCAAACCAGATCATCCCGATGCTTGGCACCGCGCCCGCGCTCCATGACCAGCTGTTTTCTTTTAAAGTGGGTGAGGTGAGCGAGGTCACGCCTGTACGGCAGAGCTATGTGATCGCGAAGGTGACCTCTCGACAAGAGCAGACGGCTGACTGGGAGGCGACTCGGGTCGAGTTTATGCGTAGCTGGCGCGCTGAGCGCGCGAGGAAGATCCTTAATGAGTGGCTGTCAGCGAGGCTTGAGGGACAGCCACGCTGGGTCAGCAGCTCCCGGCTGAAAGCCTTAGCGCTCGACCCGCTCCGCGCTCCGCTCTCTGTGAGCCTTAGCGATGACGCCGGCCTTAACAGCCCCTGAGCGACCGCGCGTAGGTCTCGAAGCGCTCCGCCTTGATGGGCTGATCGGCTGTGGCGGTCAAGCGAGCGTTGAGCTCGTGTATTGGGGAGCCCAGAGGCTTTACTTAAAGCGTCCCCTCCCACACCTGACAGCGGAGCAGAGGCGTGACGCCTTAGAGGCTGAGCGGGTGGCGCTTGGGGCGCTTGACGCGGGAGCTGAGCCTCATGAGAGGCGCTTAGTCGCGACCTTAAACACACCGGATGGCTCCCTTACAGGCCTCCTGCTACGCCCTCTAGACGGCGCCACGCTCTCCCAGCTCAGCCGACATGGCCCCTCTTGGAGGCCACATGAGGTCGTCCACCTGTTTTACTTGATCACTCAAGCCCTCGAGCGAGCTTGGGAGGTTGGCCTTCTGGGGCATGGCGACCTGAGCCTCGCGAACATGATCATAGGTCGGACTGGTGGGCTCTCGGTCCTCGACTGGGCTCATCCACAGCGTCGTGAGCTCTGGATCGCAGACCAGCGAGCGCTCGCCTCCCTGCTGTTTACGCTCACCACAGGCCAGCGCCTCACTCAGGCGACTGACACGCCTGACGAGGGCACGCTGGTGCGAGCAGGTTGGCCACGCGATTGGGCGTCACTGACCGCTCAGCTCGGCGCAGGCGAGGTGAGCCAAGGGGAGCTCACCTCTCAGGCCCGCGCGCTGTGGTCTCTCCCCTTGTCGCTCGAGCCCAGAGGGTCACAAAGCGCGCTTCTGCTCCGCGCGCGACAAGCGCTCATCGCGCGGGTAGATGACTGGGTCAGCGCCTCGGCCTGAACTCGATCGACTGACCTCGATACTCATCTAAACGCCTGAGCTTAGAGCTGAGGCGGTCGCTCATCAACGGGATCATGCTTGGGAGCTTCAGCTTGCGGAGGTTGTTTAGGTCACGGAGCCCACGATTGACGAGCCCATAGTAGTTCCGACTCACGCGCGCAGTGTTGTAGGTGTTCAACGCGAGGTCCCACTGGCGTGTCAGCTCACGCTCTACCCCCTCAATGCTCTTAAGTTGATCGACGATCAGCGCTCGATACTCTTTAGAGTCACGGATGATCTCACGTTGAACTTTTAGGTTCTCTTTATAGCTCTTCACGATGTTATCCGTGCTGGCTGTATCGGTCCGCTTTGACTCTCGGATGATCGCCCTTTGAGTCTGCTTCACCATACGTTGCAGGTTATCACCCATCTGATCGAGCTCAGCGAGGTCTTCTTGTTGGAGGCGCCTACGGGTCTCTCGGTGGAGGTCAATCGAGAGGCCAATGAGCGCGACATACACCGAGTAATATCGCTCTGACTCCTCTGCATATCGCTCCCCAGTGCTGTCGGGGCTCATGCGCTCTGCGAGGAGCTCAAGGAGCAGGTTGAGGTGTGAGAAAGTCACGAGCAGGTCAAGGATCGCGCCACCCGACTTCATCTGAAAGAGCTGCCTCACCTGAGTCTCAGTGAGCTCAATCCCCATCTGCGTGAGGCTGTCGTGACAGTCTTGGATGAGCTGCTGTTGCTCACGCTTCATCGCCTTAATCGCGTCTTTTTTGGCTTGGACGAGCGCCTTGTAGTCCTCTTTACTGTTTTGGAAGAACCACGCCTCGCCATCCTCTGGGGCGAGGTAGCTATCTTCTGCGAGCTCGACGCTCTCAAGGCGCGCGGCCTCAATCTGATCACGGAGAGAGAAGTACCGCCCTTTGAGCGTCTGCGCTTCGGACTCTTTAAGGTGACCGAGCAGCTCGGCGCTGAGGGCCTTGATCTTCTCTAGCTGAGCGCCCTCGCTCCCTAAGAACCAGCTCACCCAGCCTGGCTCCTCTGGGTTTTGTCTCTGAGAGACTTGATGCTCGGTGTACTCACGCATGAGCTCTGCCCACTTCGCCCAGAGCTCCTCCACTGTTCGGGCCTGTCGCTCGAGGGTCTTCGATCGAGAGGCTCGAGCGAGCGCCCGTCCATCTTGACCCTCCGCGTAGAGGCTCACTGGACACAGCGCGACCCAAGCGAGCAGGTAAGCGAGCGTGTGACGCTGAGGATGAATCATCATGCTTCTCTTTCGAGGCCAGACACGCTAGGCTTTTAGCATATCGACCCGTCCACTCCAAGCGTGGCGTCCCCCCTGTCTCAAGGCGCTCAGAGAAGCCATGAACCCTAAGCGTAAGGTCCTGATCCTCGCTCAGCTCGCGAAGCGCTGGCGTGAAGAAAACATCAAGCTGTTTGGGGGCTCCCTCACCCCCCCTAGCTTTGAGCTAGGAGACAAAGATAAAGAGCTTGGTGTATGGGACCCTGTACGTAGGCGGATCTCCATACAGATGGAGCTCGTGAAGCGCGCCTCATGGTTTGAGGTGATTGAGGTGCTCAGACATGAGATGGCTCACCAATACGTATCAGAGCAGCTTAAGGTGACTGATGAGCCCCCACATGGACCAAGCTTTCGAGAGGTCTGTCGCTTAAGGGGGATAGACGCCCGCGCCTCTGGGGTCGTGATCTCAGAGGAGGGGGAGAGGCTCCTCTCGAAGGTAAAAAAATTACTCGCCCTCGCTGAGAGCGACAACATCCATGAGGCTGAGCTCGCCGCGACGCAAGCCCAAGCGATGATGCATCGACATCACCTTAAGCTCCAG
>Ga0181594_10002847_pt1 | contig 15818 bp, 11 predicted proteins | sample 071ome_18_FD_145603 | JGI IMG/M metagenome (GOLD analysis project Ga0181594, IMG submission 145603) | Coastal salt marsh microbial communities from the Groves Creek Marsh, Skidaway Island, Georgia - 071413BT metaG (spades assembly) | ecosystem: Environmental > Aquatic > Marine > Intertidal zone... | reverse complement strand
TGTAGGTTCGGGTCCTTACTCGAGAGCCTGCCCGTCACAGTGCCCGTCTGCTTAAATGAGGTGTGCACTCGGCCACTCTTAGGGTGAATGAGCTTCGGGAGCGTGTCTAGATAGGTGTTCCGGAGCTTGCTGAGGTGGCGGTAGCGCAGGATGTGCGTGATCACCTCGTGCTCTCCCTCAAGGCGCACGAGCTCCTCATGCTTGGTGCTCAGCTGACCCCCGGTGGTCTTCTTCTTTGAGGTAAGACCAAGCGTCTCGAAGAGCGCCTTACCAAGCTGGGCGGGTGAGTCGAGGTTAAACTCATACCCTACAAGCTCAAAGACTTGGCCTCTGAGGGCTTTAATCTCAAGCCCAAGCTCCTCACTCTGTCGCTTAAGGAGGCTCGGGTCAATCAACACCCCCTCAAGCTCCATGTCCGCTAAGACAAGCGACAGCGGGAGCTCAACGTCGTGATAGAGGGCAAGGAGCTTGGGTTGGGTTTTGAGACGCTCATAGAGGACATGATAGAGGCGTAACGTGACGTCAGCGTCCTCGCCTGCGTAGGCCGTCGCGAGGCCGAGCTCAACCTGAGTGAAGCGGTCGTCAGGCCCCTTCTTCCCTGCGACCTCCTCAAAGCTCAGGTTACGGTGTCCTAAGAGGTCATCGGTGAGCGCGTCCAAGCCAAAGCTCAACCGGTTCGCGTCTAATAGATACGCGATGAGCATTGGGTCCCCCCGCCAGCCTTTGACCGTGACCCCTGCTCTTTGGAGCACCTTGTGGTCATATTTAAGGTTCTGGGCGACCTTGATGATGGTCTCATCTACAAGGATCGGGCTGAGGTGGTCGAACACGACAGATAGGCTGAGCTGAGCGGGCGCCCCAAGATAGAAATGATCAACTGGGATGTAGCAGGCCTCACCCTCTGCCCATGACAGCGCGACCCCAAGGAGCTCGGCGTCATACGGGTGGAGCCCAGTGGTCTCAAGGTCGATACACAGCTCCCCTGTAGCTCGGATCTGCTCGCATACAGCGCTGAGCGCCTCCTCTGTGAGGACCGTCTTGTATTTTGATCGGTCGATTGTTGGAGCAGGAGACACAGGCGCCATAAGCGCTAGCTCGCTCGGGCCCGCCTTTGGGGAGGGGGCCTCTTGGGCAAGGGAGGGCGCTGTGAGCGAGGGAGGCGCTCCGCTTGATGAGCCTGTAGCTGAGGGGGCGCTCGCTTGTCGGTCTAAGGCGTCAGGGTAGCGGTCGAGGAGGCTACTGAGGATGCTCCTGAAGCCAAGATCTTTGAGGAAATGAGCGAGCGGTGATACGTGAGGGCCCTCATATCGTAGCTCAGGCTCTGTGACCTGTAGCGGGACGTCGGTCTTAATCGTCGCGAGCTGAGCGGAGAGGCGCGCTTGGTCAGCGAAGTCTATTAAGCTCTGGCCACGCTTACCTTTCACCTCGCTCGCTCGACTTAACAGCGACTCTAGGTCACCAAACTCCCCGAGGAGCTTAGCGGCGGTCTTCATCCCGATCCCAGGTACCCCAGGGATGTTATCAGAGGCGTCACCCGCGAGCCCGAGCGCGTCGATGAGCCTCTCAGGGGGCACACCAAACTTAGCGATCACCTCTGTGCGACCCATCTCTTGGCTCTTGGCGTCCCACCAGGTGGTCTGATCATCGACGAGCTGGGTGAGGTCCTTATCAGCGCTGACGATCACGCTTCGCCCAGGCCAGCGCTTCACAAGGCTCCCTATGACATCATCGGCCTCCATCTTTGGGGCAGACAGCGCGGGGATATTAAACAGCTCCGTAGCTTGAATACAGAGCTCATATTGGGGGGGGAGATCCTCAGGTGGGGCGCTTCTGTTCGCCTTATAGTCAGGGTAGAGCTCATTACGGAAGCTTGGCCCCTTGAGGTCAAAGGCGATCGCGAGGTGGCTTGGCGCGCGCTCACGGATCAACGCGAGCAGCATCTTGATGAAGCCATACACCGCGTGCACAGGCTCGCCCGCGCTGGTTGTCATCCGCCGGTTGATCCCGTAGTACGCCCTGAAGATAAACCCTGAGCCATCGATGATATACAGGACGTCATCCGCGTCCCCCCCTGTGAGTGTCGCGAGCGTCTCAGACATAGCTCCCCTATGATCGAGCAGATGAGTTTAGGATTTGGGCAGCCTTGAGCGACAGAGTGTCACGGTGAGCGAGGTCCGTTGCGTTCTGCGCGCGCTGTAATTGAGCGGTCGCGCCTCGCAGGCGCTTAGAGAGGTCGATGACGACTCGATCGAGCACCTTGTAGGCGAAGGGGTTCTGCGCGTTAAAGAGCCTCTCAAAGGCGTCGGTGGTCAGCGAGAGCAGCTCACAGCCCCCCTCTCCGACGATACAAGCTGCGCTTCGTGGTTTCCGGTCGATTAAGGCGATCTCCCCAAAGGTGTCGCCAGAGACAAGCGAGGCGAGCCTCTGCTCGCGACCCTCCCCGAGGTCCTTTGTCACGTTGACCTGACCTGTGAGGATAAAGAAGCACTGGTTTCCGGGGTCGCCTTCAGAAAAAATCCGGTCACCACGGCTCAGCTGTGCGTAGCTCAAGAGGGAGAAAATGACATCTGCCTCGGCGTTGTTCAAGCTCTCAAACATCGGGTGGAGCAAGGCGTCTTGGCGCACCTTTGGGGTGAGAAGCTGCGTGAAATGGTTTCTCATACGGTGATCTCCACGGTCGAGCTACTGTCGCTTAAACATTGATCCGAGCTTGCCAAACAGCCCTCCGGACGCTGTTTTTTTGGGAGCATCGACGCGCGCTGACATCACCGTCGCGGACCCCTTCATCTCTTTACGTCCCGTGACGATCAGCTCCTCGATCTGCTCGTTCGTCTCTCTGATACGGGCGCAGAGGGTGTTAGACAGCTGTCTGAGGACATGAAAGGCCGCGGGCCTGAGCGCTGTGCGTAGCAGGTCGAACTCTCGCTTGTCTAAACAAAGGAGCTCACATGGGGTGAGCGCGCGCGCCGCAGCGCTCCTAGGGGCCCCGTCGATCAAGGCGAGCTCTCCAAACACCTCACCCGCTTGAAATCGTCTGAGCGTGGTTGAGTGAGTCCCCTCGCTCAAGAAGACCTCTACGCTCCCGCTCTGGATGACATACGCCGCGAGGCCTTCATCACCTTGCTTGAAGATCAGCTCACCGATCTGGTAGCGCTGGGGTCTAAGGGTCCGGATAAGGTCATTGAACTGCTCAGGGCTCAAGCCCTGAAAGAGCTCAATTTGATTGAGGAAGTCATAGCTTGAGCTACTCATGTCCGTTCCTTTGAGTGTGCGCCTCGCTCAGGGCGCCTCGGTGGGCTAGGTTGACTCATCGAGCGTGTCGTCGTTGTCCTCAAATGGGAGCGGAGCGAGGTTGATGAGCGGGTCAAGCTCGATCCCATCATACAGGGGGCAAATACAGGCCTCAACCTCGTACGCGTTGAGGTAGGACTCGTCGAGCGAGAGCCTCAGGTAGGTCTTATCAGGGCGCCTCATCGCGAAGCTTGAGGAGAGGTTAAAGAGCCGAGTGTGCTCTACTTGGTACCCTGCGGGGGTTGGCTCATGGCCATGGACCACCACGTGTTGCTTCGTCTCACAGAGCGAGGAGATATGATCGAGGAAGACCTCTACGTCCTCTGGGGGTGAGTAGCGTCTCCATAAGAGCTCACTTAAGACGACGACGTCGCTCTGTACCCACTCTTGTGGGTTGGTCACATACAGCTTTTCAGCGTTCAAGGACTGCTTGTTGAAGTGGGTAGGAGGAGGCGCGCCATGGGTAAAGGAGACCCCACATCGGCTCCCGACCATCCAGGGCCACGCCGACAGGTCCCTCACGAGCGCCCGACGCTCCTCGAGTGAGAGGTTCTCTTCAAAGCTGAAGGCCTCATCAGGGGTAAACTTCGAGACTCGAGGCCCCCCCACATGGGAGTGCTCGTGGTTCCCTAAGATCGCCTTGACCCGCCCAGGGTATCGGCGCTTAAGTTCAAGGTAGCCACGGAAGAGCCCAGGGCTCTGATCATAGTAAAAATCACCAAGCACGTCGGTGTAGGGAGCCCAGTCCTGTTGGGTCAGATAAGGTCCATGGAACAGGTCTCCCAAGAACAGCAGACAGGCGCCCTCATGCTGCTCAAAGATCTCAGCGATCCGGAGAAAATCACGGAGGTTGCCATGTAGGTCACTGACCACAAACAACTCACCTGGGCCTTCGATCCAGGCGACCCTACCCTCTTGCCGAAACTGAGCCATCGCACATCCTTGCTCGCACGAGATTAAGGCAGGTGTATCATAGGTCTTAAGAGCGGGGTAGAAGAATCGCGACCCTGTAGGTAACTACCTTGGGGTAGCGGGCGACCATGAGGAGTGCTATGTCTTGTCAGACGCTCTTCACCCTTGTGTCGTGTGCCCTGTGTAGAGCGAAGTGATCATTGTGTGATTGACTGAGTGACCAGAAAGGGGGGCTCATGTCTGACCTCTCAAGAGAGCGCGCGCACGCTACAGGCGCGCATCATATAGCGCAAAACCGCCTAGAGCTCGTGAAAATCTCTGCGCCACCTGAGGCCCAGCGGGTCTCTCGGCGAGCCCAGCGCTACCCAGATGGCGTCAAGCGCGACAGGTACGCGCTCCCGTTGAGCTTACAATCGAGCTCACCCATAGGCTATCGAACGAGGCCCAACCTCACTGAAGAGGAGGGTCAAGAGGCGCTCAAGCTCCTGTCGCTCAGCCCACCTCAACGCTTTGTGACGGGCGCCCCGATCAAAGATCAGGCGCTCTTTGAGGAGTCTGCGCTTGGGATCCTGTCAAGTAGGCAGTCCACGAACTTTTATGGACAGAAACAGCGCACCTTTGGTCCTGAGCACAGCGCTACGGTCCACGCGATCCTCGCTGAGATGGAGGGGGGCGCTCCGCTCGAGGGGGCCGCGTATACCCATGTCGTCCTCAGTCGACCATATAGTACGCCCTTTACGAAGCTCTTGACCCTCGCTGGCCACACCCCCGTCTTGAGCCTCTTGAGCGTCCCCTGGCGCGCGATTCGTAAGCGCTATTTCAAGGCGACAGACATCCCCACCATACGATACCTACGCTGGCTTCACCTTGGGATCCTCGCCGATGGGCTCGAGCGAGCGACCTGCGTCGCCTCTGAGGGGGGTCGGGGAGCGCTCGTTCATCTCAGCCCATTTTGTGGAGCGATGAGGCAAAAGAACAGCGATCAGATTAAGCGCTTAACGAGCCTCTGCGCGCTGACTCCAAAGGAGCAGAGCGAGGGGTGGGAGGTCTCGATGGTCGCTCAAGTGGGGTGGCTCCCTGAAGAGGAGCGGGTCGTGATGCCTCGCTCAACGTGGAGACGACTAGGAGCGACCCTGCTCTCTTTACGTAGTGAGCGGATTCAGCCAGGGGTGAACCATGACCCCAAGGCCCCACCGCAGTACCACAGCCGCCAGGATATGAACGTCTCTGAAGAGTTTACGTTTCAGGCGGGTCGCGCGGCGTACAACGCCTTTGTCCGATGGACCGGAGTTGAGCGTGAGCTCGCTAAACGGCTCTTGTTAAATGACAGGGTAGACGTCCTCACCCAGAATGGAAAGGAGCGCCTCCGGAGGATTCGGCGCGCCTTGAGCGACGCTACGGACAGCTTAATCCGAGATTTTCCGCTCTGGGCAGACCTGCCTACAGGGCGACTGTTTAGTCGAAACGCAGCCCGTGGGCGTAAGGCCTTCGCGCTCGCAGGCCAACGGATCTATATCATGGGGCTCTCCGAGCCTGAGCTGAAGCGAGAGGGCTTAGATTGGGACCTCGCGGTGTGCGCGACAGGGGCGGCCGCCGCTCGAAGTAGCCTATACGCAGAGCTGATGGGCTGTGTCGAGGTCCCGGAGGGCTGTGACCTGCTGGCAGGGGTGTGCCTTATGGCTGGCCCTGTGAACCAGAACGATATCGGTAAGACCTTCTACGGCCAACCTGACCTGCTTGACGAGAGCATGTCCTCACGTCGCCCGACCTCCCTCTTGGTGTGGACCCTAAAGGCTAAGACCATCGCTGACCCCGTTGGAAACGAGGAGCAGCTCCTCAATGCCGGGCGTAAAGGGGCGCTCGTAGACTTGAGGTGTGGTCCACATCAGCTTGTTCATATCTCGGTCGAGGGGGGCTTTGAGCCCTTCCGGCAAACAGGCGCCTTAGTGAGTAAAGAGCGCGCCTACGCAGATGTTGGCAACTTCCTGCGTGACCCCGATGGAGGCGTAGTGCTCGGTAACGAGGGTGAGCCTTGGCCGGAGGCTGAGGCCACGCTCTGGGGGTGAAGGGCGCTTGTGCTGAGCGTCGCTACATTTTTTGAGTGCGCGCTCCCCTACCCTTGCGGGCCCCTCCTCTCCTCTTCCCTCGCTCCTGTTCGATCAGCTCTCGGTTGAGCAGGTTAATCAGGACGCCAAAGTTACGTACCCAAGAGCGGAGCGCCTCCATGCGGACCCCTGGCTCAAGATCTAGCTCTGCTTCTATGACGATGTCCCCTTCATCATCAAGATAGAGGCGCCCAAAGCGGTGCTCCTTATTCCATTGGTTCACCCCAGTGAGGTCGACATGGAAGCCAGAGAAATGCGCGATCGAGGCGAGGACATGGTTTTTACGGTGATAGACGACCTGACTCTTGAGCGTCCCAAAGACAGCGAGGACCCCCTGCCGAAGAGGCTTAGCCTCCGTAGATTCGAGTGAGATGAGCTTCAGGAGCTGGGCAGAGGAGAGGTCACGGATCAGGCTGTCTTTCCCCGCGTGATGTGAAGAGGGGGAGGCCTGAGCGCTGTCTTGTACGATGGATTGGGCTTGGGCGAGTGAGGCGCGGAGCGCCTGGTTTTCCTTTTCTATAGCTCGTCTGCTCTGATTCGCTTGATCCGCTGACTGCTCCGCGATCTCTCGTTGACCCCGGCTGAGGTCTGCGTCACGCGAGGCGTTCGTGAGGTCCACCTGACATTGGATGAGCGTCGCCTGGTTCTCTTGAAAGAGTCGAGCGAGCTCATCTGAGCGACCCGAAGCGCAACCAAGCGTGGCCATCGTTATACTGATCCAGACCCAAAAAGCGGGGGCTCCGTGACGAGTCATACGGCCTCCATTCGCTGTGGGTGCGCTGAACACGAACCCTACACAAGAGTGTTACATAGGGGGTGAACACCTGCAAGCTTAAGCCCCCCCGAGCGAGCGAGGAGAGAATCGTTGACGATCGCTTATCGGCGTGTTGCTCAAGCGCTCAGAGGCATGTACATTAGAGGACCGCTGAGCAGATCACCTCACATTTTGAAGGCGTACCAACATGGTTCCACAACTTCGACCTGAAGTTCAGACCTTCGTAGACCCCCGCGGGCTCATCGTCTATGACCCGACAACGGGGCTCCGTGTCCTGCTTGGCCCTGAGTCAACGATCTTATGGAACGCGATGGTCGGAGGGGTCGGGAGCCCAGCCTCGCTCCGGAGAGCGACCCCTGAGCTGAGTGACTCACAGCGCTTCGTTCGGCTGATGCAACTTGACCAGGCGCTCCTCCTCGCCTCACCCCGTTGGCGTCGTCAAGAGCACCTGTTTCACACCCGATCTAAGGCGGTGGACTCACCGATTTATGTGCATCCACACCTGACACATCAATGTGTGCGCTGTGGCTCATCCTGTCATGAGGTCCATGTCGGTCCACTCAGCGCCCTGACGACAGCCACGATCCGTAGCAATGAGCTGTGGAGGTCTGCGCCAGGTGCGACCAAGGCAGAGGACGTCTGGGTAGAGGCTGAGATGGGTGAGCAGAAGGGGCTGATGCTCAAGCAGTACGAGAGCCGGTGTGCGGTCTGGAGCGCCGAAGGGGGCTGTACCATTCACGCGACGGGTGGACACAAGCTTAAGCCTGTCCCTTGTCAGCAGTACCCTTACACGCTGACCCGCACGAGCCGTGGGGTCTATGTGGGGCTTCAGGTGAGCTGTCGAAGCCTCCTCCCTAGCCTTGAAGCGGGGACGAACTATCAACCTACCGAGGTCGCTCAGACCCTCGCGCCGCTCGTGATGTCAGGCGGACAGACCTTCACCCTCCCCGCTCCCGCGCCACTCAGCGCTGGGAGCTACATCCCTGAGACCGCGATTGAGGAGTGGTGGCGCTGGGCTGTGAAGGTGGTTGAGCAGGGCTTAACTGAGCTCGAGGCGAAGGGCAAAGAGTACATGTCATTACGCCTGTGGCCTGGGGTGATTGAGGAGCTCAATGGCTATGTACATGACTGGCTCTTGAGGGTCGATGAGTCGGATGAGAGCGAGCAGTGGCTCGATTACGAGCGGTGGCTTTCACAGAGCATCTTACCGACCCGCTATGAGGTCCGGGAGTCCTTCGTAGATGAGCTCATGCTCGCGCTTCAGGAGGCCGCCGCGCTCCATCAAGAGGGTCGCCGTTGGCAAGAGATGAAGCGCGTCGAGCGCTTGTATGATGCGCTTGAGGTGTGGTCAGGGCGGTGGCCACTCCCTCCGTTACGCTCACGGGGGCCTGGGGGAGAGCGCCTTATGCTGTTAACCACCCTTGAGGCGGTCCACAGCCATCGCTTGTTCTTACAAGGTGACCTCACGTTTGGGATCGCTCACTTGAAGCTCCACCTTGAGCTCGCGGAGGCTTTAACGCGTGTTGAAGCCTATCTCGCGGGGCGCTCGGTGATTGAGGACTCAGATGTGAACGACTCGATTGCCTTGGTCTATCAAGCCTTCAGAGAGCCAGTGGTAGACGGTGCGCTCAAGCGCTGGGCGGGCGGGCTACGTTGGCTGATGAGCCCCTCGGGGGTCCCGTATCGACATGGTTTAGGGACCTTAGAGCCTCACCTCTTTAAGCACAGCAGTCACCTCCAGCTTCGGATGAGCGCGGAGCGCGCTCGCCAGATCGAGCTAGAGGCAGGCAAGATGGCGCTCTCACTCTCTCCTAGTGGCGAGGCCGCAGACGTCTCTAATCTCCCTGCGCCTTCAGGGCTCCCGAGCGGCGCCTCGATGAGCGTTGGAGCTGACTTCGAGGGGGTAAGTTTGCTCTCACAGTCGATGGACACACCGCCACCAGAGATCCAGTCCGCGCCTAAGGCGAGCCCAGCAGACCCATACCCCAACGCGAAGGTCTCTACCCCCCCGTCGCCTCCAAAGTCGAGCGGAGCCCCTACCCCAAGGAAGCGCGAGCAGGCTAAGAACCCCCTCGTGTCCTCTCGGAGCCAATCAGAGGCCCGGCGCGGTCCAAGCTCGCCGTATGACCGGGCTCAGAGCCAGCGCGTTGAGCGCCAGCGCGCCAAGGTAAGCGAGGCGATCAAGCGGGTCCCTTCGATCTCAAAGAGCGAAGAAGACAGCTGAGCCTCGAGGGCTACGCACATCGCGGAGTTATTTGGTGACCTCAACCTCAATCGTAGCGCTGAGCTCCTCGCCATATGAGAGGTGCGCGCCGTCTGCGAGCTGCATCGTGAGGGTGTGCTTCCCAGGGGTCAGCTTGAGCTCTGTCTCCGTTTGACCTCCCCCGTAGTGAATGTGGGTCGCGTCCTTAGGCACAGGCTTCCCCTTTGCGACCCCAGCGCCATCGACGATGATGTGATGATGCCCTGTGCTCTGATCCTTGACGTCTTCTCCTGCCTTACGGATCCCCATCCCCTCAACACCAAAGACAAGCTTGACAGGGCTTGTCACCTTGGCGCCGTTGGCAGGGCTCACAAAGAAGACCCGCTTGACGTTCGGGGTGTCCGCCTTAGCGTCAGCCTTCGCCTCAGCGTGGCCGTGTTCAGTGTGCTCTTGTGTAGCCTTATCCTTGGCCTCTGCGCTCTTTGACTCTTGAGCGGGGGCGGGCTTCTCAGCTCCCGTGTCGCTCGCCTTGGGCGCCTCGCTCTTACAAGCGATCATCATGAGACAAGTGATAAATGAGAGGGTGAGCGTACGTGTAAGCATGAGCTGATGCTCCTTATCTAGGGTGAAGGTGAGCCCTCACCCTTGATCATCGCCCCCCTGATGTCAAGCGCACGCGCCTGAAGCTGAGCGCTCCATTCAATAGATCCTAGGGATAGCTCTGTTAGCGAGCTCGCTTAAAAATTTACCATAGCGCTCTTTGGCGCTCTGAGAGTCAAAGATCACAAAGTGACCGAGGGTCTCGAATTGAGCGAGCCCCGCGGTCGCCATCCCTTGGGCGACGTTGGCCGCGAAGGGGGGGACGCCCGCTGACTCAATCCCTAAGAAATCTAGCGTCTCAATCGGAGTGTAGATCGGCTCCATCAAGGGCACCCCCCCCGACGCGGCGAGGGCGAAGGTTGTCTCTGGCGGAGTATACTCATCGAGGAGCCCAACCGTCATAAAGACGCTCTTGGGCTCATGGCCCTCAGGGGGCTCCCTGAACCAAAACCGCCCATAATTCGCGCTGTCACCCGGCTCAATATAGGTCTGGAGCAAGCTCAAGGTCGGGTGCCAGCGATCGAGGGTCTCATCCGTAGACAGCCCTAAGGCGATCTTGACGATCTGATTGACATCAAATGGGCGTGTCTTCTGTTCGAGGCTGATCGCGATGTTTGACCCCGCGCCACTGAACATCGCCCCCAGGACGTTGGGCTCGATCGCGAGGAACAGCGGGCCGTTTAAGCCACCCTGACTGTGCCCCATAAACATCACCTTAGAGGGGTTAAGCTGTCCGGCGCGCCCCTCTCGTGACAGCTCAGCAGTCACCTCGATCTGGCTCACGAGGCGCGTGAGGGACACATAGTCGAGGGCGCTCTGGCGCACATTGTCACGGCCCGCCTCAGGGACGAGGAAGTTGAAGAACAGAAGTGAGACGCACTGCGCATAATCAACTGGTCCATCACAGAGCCCGCCATCACGCTCCCCGTGGTGGATCTGATCGATACTGAGGACCGCGAGCCCCTGACGCGCGAGGCTCACCGCGATGTCACCACGGTAATAGCTCTCGTAGTTGCCACCCGTCCCATGCGCGTAGAGGACAACAGGCCACCCACCTTCGGGCATCGGCATGTCATCATCTGCGGGGAGCGCGAGCGAAAACCTGAGGTCCTCTTCACCTTGGACGATCGGGGCGCCCTCCTCATCGAACTTGATCCCACCCCCCTCTGTTTTGTATGGGATCTCACCCTCCTGAAAGCGAGGAGCCGTGTAGCGACCTCTGAAGAGCTCGTAGTTGGTGCGGGCTTGTTGTACGCCTACGCTTGTCAGCTCTCTTGGGGTAGGAGCAGGTAAGGCGTGGATCGCCTCACGGATCGCGAAGAGCTCGCTGACTGGGTCCTGAGTGGTGAAGACAGAGGCTAAGGCGATTGGGCTCGCGTCGCTTGAGCGCTCGCTCACCCAAGCGCGGAGAGGAGCGCAGAGGGACCAGAGGCTCGCGAGAGGCTCCCCGCTCGGTGAGTCTTGAGCGAGGCAGGCCTTGAAGTCATCACTTGGCTTGGCGAGCTCCTCTGTGACGACGAGCGCATACGTGGTCTTTGGCCGTAACGCGAGCCCCTCAAGGAGCCTCACGCTCAAGGTGTTCGAGGGGGCGAAGTCGCTCCCCTCCTCCGTGAAGCGCCACATGATGGGCCACCGCCTCCCTCGCTCGGGAGAGCTTGGGTCGATGTCAACTAAGCTCAGGTTCGCGTCCTCCCGGAGCGCCTCTCCTCCGTTTACCGGGAGCAGAGAGGTGTCGATCGCTTGGTCAAAGGAGAGGAAGTGCCCGCTCGTCGTCCCAAAGCCGAGCGTGTCACGCTCTAGAGCTTGAATGAGCTTCTTTAGGACCCCTGTCGCCTCGGGGAAGGCGTTAGACACCACGAGGTGCCCCTCAGCGTCACGATAGACGTCATGTGGGAAGGGTAGCTCACCTAGGCGTCCCTCTGCGGGGAGCGTGGTGAGCGTAAAGCGCGCGAGTGGCCTCAGGTCTGCTACCTCTTGGCCACCTTGCTCAGCTCCTCCAGGTGAGCCACCCTCTGGTGCTCCTGTGTCACTCGAGTCACAGCTGAGCTGAGAGGCGAGGAGTGATAAGTAGCAGAGGAGGTGCTTTACGGCGCGAAGCGTAGGATGAGCTGAGGGGTAGGTGTGCATAAGCTGAGCGCTCCGGCTCAGCTACTTACGCCTCCAGGTTTGTGAAAACGAGGCGACTGCTGAGCCCAATCTTTTGGAAGCCTAAGAGCTTCGTGGTGTTTACGACGAGCGGAGACTTTGTCTGCGCTTTGACGTCAGCTTCCTGCTTTACAGCCTCCCCGTCAACCACGAAGGGACGGTAGACCATCAACAAGAGCTCAACGCTGTCGCCCTCTTCGACGTTAATCATCTCGCTCTCTTCGTCGCTGAGCTGGACCTCATAGTCGATCCCAAGGAGAGAGGGGTCAACCACGGTGAATGACAGGTCTGAGTCGTCGATAGACTGGAGATAGTGGAAGACGCCGGAGCTGGCCTCCTCGTGGAAGAGGACGTAGCGTGTACAGTGCTCAAAGCCCTCGAGCTGGATAATGCCCTTAGGGAAGGTGATGACGCTCTCAGGGTTATAGTCGATGGTCCCAAAGTGGCTCGTCTCGAATTGTGCCATGGTGTAACTCCTAAGTGGCCTTTTAATCACAGCTATTGAGAGCAGTGTGGCCTAGATGTTGGAGGGAGAGAGAGGTGGAAAAAGGCCGACTCAGGGTCGGACCGATATGACCTTGCACCCGATCGAGCCTCCGATCAACCCCCTTCTAAACACTTTATGCATTTGCAGGAGGTGGACGAAGGTCAGTCTATCCTTGGGTTAAAGAAAACGATGTCGACCCGCTCGTTCTTTGGGCTCCTTGGATTAGATGACACAGGCGCATAGTCACCTCGACCTAAGGTGTTCATCTTGACCTCTGGGTCATTGATCAGTGGCCTAAGGACCCTCATCACCTCTTGAGCCATCTCCTCAGTCTTACCGAGCGCCACGCTACGCTTCTTATGTTTGGTGGTGTGGGCTTCAATCATAATACGGAGCCCAGGATACTTGTTGATCAGCTCCGCGCTCCGGTCGAGCAAGAACTGTTTAGCGCGGACCAGCTTCCCCCTCTTGTAGAGCCCCTGAAGAGACAGCACGACGCCCCTCCCCTCCATCGAAGCGCTCGCTGAGCCCATGGCGCGGGCGTCGGCGAGGAGCTGGTCCATCTTGAGCTTCGCGGCCTCTTTAGCTTTGCCACGCTCAAAGGCGGGCCTCGCGGCTGAGATCGCAGCTTGAAAGTCTTTCACCGCGCCTTGCGCGATCAAGGAGGCGGCGCTGACCTGACCCGCGCGAGCGCTCGTGTCGATCCCCTTGAGCGCCGCGACCCCTTTATTATAGAGGGCAGCGGCGTGCTCTTGAGCGTTGAAGGAGTCGGCCTCAGCCTTTGCCTTAATCGCCTGCTCGAGTAAGACCTTGAGCTCACGCTCGAGCTGTTGACGACGGGCCGCCTGAGCCACGCTCTCCGCCATCTCCTTCTGAGCGCGTTGGTCGCGGTTCGCCTTCATCTTGAGCAGGGCCTCTTTACGGCGCTGTGTGTCGGCGAGTAAGAGCTGAGCTCGATCATATCGAACCTTAGCGTCCGCCATTTTCTTCCGGTGAGCGAGGAAGGCCGAGCGCCGCTCCGCGATGCGCCAGGTGATGCTCGCCATCGTCACATAGTGCTCGCTCTCCTTAGGCTCATTATCCTCGTGGAGCTCCTTGCCACGCTCATAGTATTGGAGCGAGTCATTGATCAGGTCAGGGCAGTCGAGCTTGAGGCGATCGAGCTCAGGGGTCGACTTTTGACGCTCATACTCAAGCATGTTAGGGGTCTTAAAGCGCGGGCCACATGCGCTCACAAGGCAGGCGACTGAGAGGGTTGAGCACCACCAGATACGGGCCATGATCATCAGCGACCTCCTTGTGGACTAGGTGGAGGTGGAGGTGGAGGTGGAGGTGGAGGTGGAGGTGGAGGTGCCGCGCTCGGGGTGGGCTGAGCTCCAGCCTGTGTCGCGGAGCGCTCTCCAGCCATCTCTTGCTCAAGGGAGGTGATCGCCTCTCGCGCTTGCTTTGCGAGCGCCTCGAGCTCTTGTGCTTCAGCCTCAACTACTTGAATGCGCTCACGAGCGATCAGCTCCTCGATGCTGACATCAATGAGCTGAATCTGAAGCTGAACGAGGTCGACGAGCATGATAAAGCGCTCCTCCTCATCCTCGGAGAGCTCTCGCTCCGCCTGGCTGACCCACTGGTTAAGTGAGGTCAGCTCACCCACAAGGTAACGAGACTGAGGAGCGGTCTGAAGACGTGTCAGCTGTTGTTTGTAGGAGTTAAAGCGCACCTTGGCTTGGGTAAACTTAATGTCCTCAGCGCGCGCGTTTGGGGTGAGGCTGAATATTGACATGATCATAAGCGACGCAAAGGTGAGCATGATCACCCTGAGGTGACGAAGCCCACCGTACGACACTGTGTGGTCGCTAAGGTTGAGGCGTGGTCTGATCTGCTTCAAGGGCTACTCCTTACTACACCTGTGACACAAGTCACGAAAATGGGCGCGGTCAACATGCGCTCACAAGAGTTTGGTATGTCAATAAACACCACCCTCGTTTAAATCAAGGGCTATAGCGGTACCTTGCCCGCCTCAGCTCCCCTCACGCGCGTTGAGAGCGTGTAGCATACGACGGGCACAGCTTCTGGGATAACCGCCCTGTTCAAGCGCGACAAGGTGACGCTCCGCACGGGCCTGCTCATCTGCGCTGAGCGACTGACCTTCTGTGAGCGACTGACAAATCAAGGTGAGCTCATGCGAGACCTTCTCACGGCGCTCTTTCACATAGCTCGCGTGTAGGCTCTTGAGCTCAGACGCGAAGATCTCGCTGAGCAGTAAGGGGCCCTCAGGGTGCTTGATTCGCCAACCCGCCACCCGCTGAATCAGCTCTGCCCGCTGCGCGCTCTCATGGCTACGACCAAGCCTCACCTCCACGTCGGCCATCAGGGACTCATCTGGTTCTTCGTAGCGCTCAGTTAAGGGGTTGAGATAGGTCTCTCCCTTCACTACACAGCTCACATGCGCGATGTAACGGTTAAACACCTCGGTGACGCTCTGATCCTCAACGACCCCTAAGACCTTGAGGAGGCGCCCCTCAAGTCGCTTAAAGATCCACTCCTCAAGCTCTTGAATAAAGACCTTGGGCTGATAATAGCCACCGCTCGGCTTACGCTTTAAGAATGGATGTAAGTCCCCCTGCTCACAGAGCGTTCGTAGCGCACGGAAGAGGTCAATCGGGGTCAATGAGGGGCGCTCTGCGGTGGCCCCACGTCGCTCCGCTTCAGCTTGGGTCGCGTGGTTTTGGTTAGCGAGCCCAAGCAGGAGCGCCTTGAGCTCACGAGGACTCGCGCCCATCAAGCCCTCATAGAGCGGGGCGAGCTGAGGCTCTCGATACAGCTCCTCGATTAGCTGGCTCAGGCTCACTCCATCGCTGTGGCTGAGGCGTTCAGGGGCCTGACCGAGCGCGTAGAGCTGCGCTTTCTCAAAGGCTGAGAGCTTCTCAATGAGCTCCTTAGCCTCCTTGGGGAAGTTACTCGGCTGTGGGCGCTCTAAGCGCGTCATGACCCCCCAGTAGGCGAGCGCGAGGTCGATGTCAGGCGCGATGTCAAGCTCCGTGCTCAAGGCCTTGAGCTGGGGTTGATAGATCTCTTGCTCATGGCGTACATCACGTAGGTACGGGACCTCGATGAGCTCTAGGCGCCCCTTAAAGCTACTGAAGTCTGGAGTCTCTTTGAAGGCCTCAAGGTGCTCAAAGTTACATGAGCCGATCAAGAGCGCGTCGAGGTACAGGGTGAGTTGCTCCATGCGGACGACCCCACGCTCACATGTGGAGAGTAGGTACTTGAAGGTCTCGATCGGGCGTTTCAGCAGGTCATTAT
>Ga0181594_10002846_pt1 | contig 15818 bp, 12 predicted proteins | sample 071ome_18_FD_145603 | JGI IMG/M metagenome (GOLD analysis project Ga0181594, IMG submission 145603) | Coastal salt marsh microbial communities from the Groves Creek Marsh, Skidaway Island, Georgia - 071413BT metaG (spades assembly) | ecosystem: Environmental > Aquatic > Marine > Intertidal zone... | reverse complement strand
AAGTTACAAGCTATTAGAGATTGAGGAGCGCTATCAGCTTTTGCATGGCGCCAAGCGAGTACTGGACCTTGGTGCGGCACCAGGGGGGTGGTGTCAGGTTCTCAGGCGAAAAGGAGGCTCTGATTGCAGTGTCTTTGCGATTGACCTGCTGCCGATAGAGCCCATTCCAGGAGTAACGGTCTTCCAGGGCGACTTTACCGAGGATCATGGATTGGATGCTATTTCGGCATTTCTAGGTGGTCATCAAGCTGACCTTGTAATTTCTGACATGGCCCCCAACTTAAGTGGTATGAAGGCGGTTGATCAGCCAAAGAGCGCCTATCTCGTCGAACTGGCCATCCATTGTGCGGATGAGTTTTTAAGACCAGGCGGCCATTTTTTGGCGAAAGCGTTTGAAGGAGAGGGGATTGATACCCTTCGCCGGGACATTCGTACGAGGTATACGAAACAGGTTAATATCAAGCCGAAAGCGTCCAGAAGTCGGTCAAAAGAGATTTATCTGCTAGGGCTAAAAAAGAAAAAGTAGAAAAGTGGAAAAACCGAATAGGTTTCAAAAGGTTAAAAAACAAGAAAAATAAATGAACTAAGAGAAAAGACCAGAAAAACCAAAAGAAATAAGAAAAAGAGAAGTCAAAAGAGAACGGAGTGGGATTACAGCACCGTAGAGTTCGATGCGGATGACAACACAGGTTAACGATCCAAGTCGGGGTCTGAGTAAGCAAAGTTTGGGGCGCAGCGCACAACCTGGCTTAAATGCTCTTTCATAAAAATCAGCGCGAAGCGTTGGCGAAGAGATAGATGAGAGAGATAGATAAAGTAGCTGCATTCGACAATGGGCCCCAAGATATAGTCGGGATCCAGTAAGCCGGCAAAACGATCGACAGAAAGAAATCGATAGAAATAAATCGAAAGAAACCGGCGTAGACAACAAGCCGGCACCAACAAATAGGAAAAACAAGTGAACGATATGGGTAAAAACTTACTGCTGTGGCTCGTGATCGCAGCCGTACTGTTGACCGTCTTCCAAAACTTCAACGTCCAACGCGGGCCTGAGGAAATCGAATACTCCAGCTTTCTTGATCTGGTTAACCGTAATCAGGTGACGACGGTCGAGGTAGATGGGTTAACTATTCGCGGAGAAGGAATCGATGGTAGACAGTTTGAGACGATTCAACCTCAAATCGTAGACAAAGCCTTAATCGATGACTTCCTTGATCACAATGTGACGTTCAAAGGAGAACGCCCGGAGCAGCAGAGCATTTGGACACAACTCCTGGTAGCGAGCTTCCCTATTCTTGTCATCATCGCGGTGTTCATGTTTTTTATGCGTCAAATGCAGGGCGGCGGCGGTGGGCGCGGAGGTCCGCTCGCTTTTGGGAAGAGCAAAGCGAAGCTCTTGGGTGAAGATCAAATAAAAACCACATTCGCCGACGTGGCTGGGGTGGATGAAGCGAAAGAAGACGTAAAAGAGCTGGTAGATTTCTTACGCGAGCCCGGCAAGTTCCAGAAACTGGGAGGCCAAATCCCGCGCGGAACTTTGATGGTAGGGCCTCCCGGCACTGGGAAAACGCTACTTGCAAAGGCGATTGCTGGTGAAGCGAAAGTGCCTTTCTTTTCTATCTCGGGCTCTGACTTTGTTGAAATGTTTGTCGGGGTGGGCGCGTCTCGTGTACGAGACATGTTTGAGCAAGCCAAAAAAGCCACTCCGTGCATCATCTTTATTGATGAAATCGATGCGGTGGGTCGCCATCGCGGCGCGGGCCTGGGTGGTGGCCATGATGAGCGAGAGCAAACGCTTAACCAACTGCTGGTTGAAATGGACGGATTCGACGGCAACGAAGGCATCATCGTCATTGCGTCGACCAACCGGCCTGACGTATTGGATCCAGCGCTACTTCGCCCGGGTCGATTCGATCGACAGGTCGTCGTGCCGCTCCCTGATTTGAGAGGTAGAGAGCAGGTGCTGAAAGTCCACATGCGCAAAGTACCAATGGGAGAGGATGTTGTTGCTTTTGACATTGCACGGGGCACGCCTGGTTTTTCAGGCGCGGATCTTGCCAACGTGGTGAACGAGGCAGCCCTTTTCGCTGCTAGACAAGACGAACGCTTGGTATGCATGCGTCATTTTGAGCAAGCCAAAGACAAGATCATGATGGGCGCTGAACGAAAGTCCATGGTGATGTCAGAGAAAGAGCGTCGTAATACCGCCTACCATGAAGCTGGACATTGCATTGTGGGCTACCTCATGCCCGAGCACGATCCCACATACAAAGTGACGATCATCCCAAGAGGGCGGGCGTTAGGCGTGACCATGTTCTTGCCTGAGGAAGATCGCTACTCCATGAGTAAGCGTTCGATTGAGTCACAAATATGTGGTTTGTTTGGCGGCCGAATTGCAGAAGAACTGACTCTGGGGTTTGACGGTGTGACCACCGGCGCATCAAACGATATTGAGCGCGCCACGCGGATGGCTCGATCGATGGTGACCAAATGGGGGCTGTCAGAGAAACTTGGTCCGCTGCAATACGAGGAAGACGATCAAGAGGTATTCCTCGGCAAGTCTGCCGGTAGCTCGCGTTCACACGTGTCAGGTGAGACAGCGAAAGTTATCGATGAAGAGGTGAAAACGATCATCGATTCCTGCTACGAGAAGGCGCGCAACATTCTGATCGACAATCGCGACAAACTCGACGCGATGGTCGACGCTTTACTGGAATACGAGACAATCGATCGGCCTCAAATCGACGATATCATGGCCGGCCGAACGCCCAGTCCGCCATCTAACTGGAATGAAGATCCACCGAGCGAGCCGCCGACCGATCCGGTCAACAGTGACGAAGCGCCAGACGAAGGCGAGGATTTAGGCAACGCGCCGTCCAGTGCTTAACGCTTTGTGAGTGACATCCTTGAGCTGGGCAAGAAGCTACGTGACCCCCCGCTGGTTATGGGGATTTTAAATGTCACGCCGGATTCCTTCTTTGATGGAGGGCGTTACACCAATCTCAGCGATGCGTTGAGGCAGGCAGAGGCCATGATCGAGGCCGGTGCGGATATCATCGATGTTGGTGGCGAATCTACACGGCCGGGTGCCGCTCCGGTCGCTGAATCTGAAGAATTAGCGCGGGTCGTGCCCGTTGTCGAAGCCATCAGGCAACGGTTTCCTATTCCCTTATCAGTCGATACCAGCACGCCCTCGGTGATGCGCGCCGCACTCACTCTCGGTGTTGAAGTGATTAACGATGTTCGAGCGTTAACGAGAGAAGGGGCACTGTCAGCCTGTGCAGATGGGGACGGCTATATTGTTCTGATGCACATGCAAGGCACACCAGCGACAATGCAGCGCGATCCTACATATGCTGACGTATTCGGGGAGATAAATCAGTTTTTTGAGGATAGAATCAGCGCCTGCGCCGAGGCGGGGATTAACGCCAGTCGCTTAATTCTCGATCCAGGGTTTGGGTTTGGGAAAACGCTGGAGCATAACTTCAAATTGGTCGATGGGGTTGATCAGTTCCTTGGCCATGGACTGCCGCTACTCATGGGGCTCTCTAGGAAGCGGTCCATCGCCGAAACGGCAAGCGATGTCGTGGCAGGGTCAGTGGCAGGCCATCTACTGGCTGTGTTGGCGGGGGCCAGTATCGTTCGCGTGCACGACGTCGGGCCGATGGTTAGCGCCATCCAAGTCTACAAGGCGATTAAAGGATCGAGTGGCTAGACGTTGGGTTGCTCGGCAGGCAAAAAAGGGGAAATCATAGTGGATCGACGTTATTTCGGCACGGACGGCATTCGAGGTTTGGTCGGCGAGCATCCCATGACGCCAGAATTTGTGTTGAAACTTGGTTGGGCGGCCGGCAAAGCGCTTTCATCAGAGCGCCAGGGCCTAGTACTGATCGGTAAGGATACGCGGCTTTCGGGTTACGTCTTTGAATCCGCGCTCCAGGCTGGGCTTGCCTCAGCTGGAATGGATGTGCGGCTTTTAGGGCCGGTTCCAACGCCTGCCGTCGCATACTTGACGCGCACTCAGAGTGCAGTAGCAGGCGTCGTGATTAGTGCCTCGCACAATCCCTACTACGACAACGGGATCAAGTTCTTCTCGGGGAATGGCAAGAAGTTATCCGATGAAATGGAAGCGAGCATCGAGGCTTACTTGGATCAGCCAATGGAAATGGGTTCTCCCGCGGCTTTGGGAAAAGTTTCAAGAATTGCGGATGCGGCTGGAAGATACGCGGAATTTTGTAAAAGCACTTACCAAGAGCAAGTGAACCTTGGTGGCCTTCGAGTGGTGGTAGATGCTGCTCATGGAGCGGGGTATAACATCGCTCCTAAAGTCTTTAGTGAACTGGGCGCGGAAGTGTTTTCTATTGGTGCGTCGCCAGATGGCCTAAACATCAATCAAGAGGTGGGTGCTACGAGCCCTGAAGCTCTGGCAAAGGAGGTTATCGCTCGCAGGGCGGATATCGGCATTGCGTTAGATGGTGATGGAGACCGTCTTGTGATGGTAGATCACGAGGGAGTGGTAGTCGACGGAGATGAATTGCTGTACATCATGGCCGCGGATCAAGTGCGAAGAGGGCGCAGCGTTGAGGGCATCGTTGGAACGTTAATGAGCAATTTGGGCCTTGAGCAAGCCATTCGCGAAATGGGTCTCGACTTCCACCGAGCAAATGTCGGCGATCGCTATGTCATGCAGGCGTTGGAAGCGAGGGGCTGGAGCCTCGGTGGCGAGGGTTCTGGGCATCTCATTTGTTTGGATAAAACCTCTACCGGCGATGCGATTGTGGCCGCACTAGCGGTACTCAGCGCGATGACGGGGACAGGTCAGCAGTTATCAGCGCTAAAACAAGGATTCCAAAAGTACCCACAGCACATGGTGAATGTGCGTTGCGATGACAAAACTCACATTGAGCATCCGAGTGTTAAACAGGCCGTGGCGGCAGTCGAAAGTGAGCTCGGCAATAAAGGAAGAGTGCTACTGCGCCCGTCAGGCACCGAACCGCTCATACGTGTGATGGTTGAAGGAGTGCACAAAGATCTCGTCGAAAAAAGCGCTCAAGCCATCGCGGAGAGCGTCTCTCGCATCGTTCACTAAGCGCAACGGGATAGACGAGGAACAACATCGATCTCGATGAGCGGTTAAGACCACCTGAGTGTGAGGCAGAAGACCATGAAGCCCTACTTTGTCGCAGCAAACTGGAAGATGAATGGTTCGAAGAAACTAGTCCTCGACCTTATCGAAGCACTGCAAGTCGTTGAAAGCGATCTGCTGGATATCGGGTTGTTCCTGCCATCGCCCTACATGGCTGAGGCGACTGCCATGGTAGGTCAAACGATGATTGTTGGCGCCCAGCATGTTTCTCAGCACGAAAGTGGAGCCTTCACTGGAGAGGTGTCGTGTGCAATGTTGCAAGACCTTGGTGTGAGCGCAGCATTAATAGGCCACTCTGAGCGCCGGCAATTGTTTGGTGAGACAGATGATCTGTGTGGTCAGCGGTTGAAAAGGGTATTGAAGAGCGGAATAGCACCGGTGTTATGCGTGGGTGAGACCCTTGAAGAGCGGGAGCAAGGAATCGTCGAATCTGTCATTGCAGCGCAGCTCGAATCGATTGAAGTGGGTTTTGAGTACGCGAGTCCGGCTATCGGATTCACCATCGCATACGAGCCCGTTTGGGCCATCGGCACTGGTAAGCAGGCGTCGCCAGAAGAGGCCGATGAGGTGCACGCTTTTATTCGTAGTCGGGTAGCTGAGCGATGGCCAGCATTAACATCTTCGCTTCGGGTCTTGTATGGAGGGAGTGTAAAAGCAGATAATGTGCGGCCTTTTGCCAGCCAGCCCCATGTTGATGGTGTGTTAGTCGGGGGAGCATCGCTGGATGTTGGCACTTTCACGGAGATTTGTCGTGAGGTTGCGGTAGCCGGTCAAGGAGGTTAATTAGTCGAACTGATGAGCATTTGTTCATCCAACGCTCGTTGACAAAGCTCGTTGACAAAGCTCGTTGACAAAGCTCGTTGATAAACAAGGCATTAAGGGCGGCAGGGACAGCAGAGGCAAGTCAAGGAAAGGACTGAAATCAGCTAAAATCAAAAAGCGGCAATGAAAGACAAGCGACAATAAAACAAGACAAATAAAAACAAAAAAACAAGAATAATTAAAAGCGGGCTTGCCAGTTGAAGTCGTTGAAGGCGAGCCCGAACGAACGAGAGAGTAAGAAGAGTCAACCATGAATTTAGATCTGTTTGAATCGTTGGTCCTAGTGTTTCACGTGATTGCGGCGCTGGGCATTATTGGTCTCGTGCTTATCCAACACGGAAAGGGCGCGGATATGGGGTCTGGTTTCGGTGGGGGTGCTTCTAATACGGTGTTTGGCAGTGGTGGTGCGGGCAACTTTTTGACTCGAATGACTACTTGGATCGCCATCGCTTTTTTCCTAACGAGTTTTGGGCTTGCCTATGTGGCCAGAGAGCGCTCAACTCAAGCGTTGACTGAGGGAATGCCCCAAATTGAGGCAATCTCAGAAACGCCAGCCGCCGACGACCTTGAGGTGCCTGAAATATAGAATAGATTACGTCGGTCAAAGTAACTTGGTCTAGAATGAAAGACGCAGTTGCTGTAAGGTCCGCAAGAATTGCCGAAGTGGTGGAATTGGTAGACACGCTATCTTGAGGGGGTAGTGGGGGAAACCCCGTGGAGGTTCAAGTCCTCTCTTCGGCACCATATGAAAGCCTTCGCACGACGGAGGCTTTTTTTTGCCTGCTTTTCTTCCATGCGCTCCTGCCGCTCCTCCTTCGTATTCCCTGCATCAAAGGAATACCAGTCATTCGAGTTGCTGGAGAGTAGTGGTTGACCGTCCATATTCGCCCCCCTATAATGGGCGCCCTTGTTGTTGCGGGGTGGAGCAGTCTGGTAGCTCGACGGGCTCATAACCCGTAGGTCGCGGGTTCAAATCCTGCCCCCGCTACCACTTTACGGAAAGCCCCTTTATGGGGCTTTTTGCTTATATCAACAAGGCGTTAGCAAATTTGACGCGGTGCCCTTGGCAGCGAAGTCAGAACCAAAGTGGGCACTAGTGCCCATTTTTTTTATGGGCTGAAAAAGGATGCGCGAGCACGATATCGAAGCGTTAATCGAACCTGCGATCGAAGTGATGGGCTTCGAGTTGTGGGGTCTTGAATTGGTAAGGCGAGGGAAGCAATCGCTGCTTCGAATTTTTATCGAAGCTGAACACGGAATTACCGTTGATGACTGCGCAGCCGTTAGTCGCCAAGTTTCCGGGATCCTTGATGTCGAAAACCCGATCAATGAGGAGTACACCCTTGAGGTATCGTCCCCAGGGATTGATCGGCGGCTATTCAAACATGCACAGGTTGATCGCTGCGTTGGGCAGCCTGCCACCGTTCAATTGCGTCAGCCATTTGAAGGCCAAAAGCGCTTCAAAGGGGTCATTGTTGGTACAGAAGCGTCGGACATCGTGTTGCGGTTGAACGACGAGGAAGAAATCGTATTGCCTTTTCAAGCAATTGAGAGGGCGAATGTGCAAATGCCGGAAAGAGCCGTCCGGTCACGAGAGAGTGAGTAAGAGCAAATGAGCAAAGAAATTTTGTTGGTGGTTGAATCGGTCTCTAACGAAAAAGGGGTGCCCGAGAGCATCATTTTTGAGGCCCTTGAGTCGGCTCTGGCCACGGCAACTAAGAAAAGGTATTCGGAAGAATCTGACATTCGTGTATCGATTGACCGTGAGACAGGCGATTACGATACCTTTCGCAGATGGCTGGTGGTTGAATCTGACGAAATGCTAGAGAACCCAGAGGCTGAATTAACTCCTGAGGAGGCAAAAGAGCAAAACGCCTCTTTGGAACCTGGGCAATACCATGAAATCGAAGTTGATTCAGTTGAATTTGGACGAATTGCAGCGCAAACAGCGAAGCAAGTGATCGTTCAAAAGGTGAGAGAGGCGGAGCGAGCTCAGGTTGTCGAGGCTTACTCAGGTCGAGTTGGTGAGCTGATTAATGGCCAGGTTAAGCGAGTGACGCGTGAGGCCGTGATCGTTGATCTCGGTAATAATGCAGAAGCGATTCTGCCTCGCGAAGACTGGGTGCCCAGAGAATTGTTTCGAGTCGGCGATCGCGTCAGAGCGCTGCTTCACGAGATTCGCCCCGAAGCTCGGGGGCCCCAACTGGTGCTGACACGCACGAGCTCGAGCGTCCTGATCGAGTTGTTCAAGATAGAAGTTCCAGAAATCGCCGATGGTGTAATCGAAATATTGGGTGCAGCCCGAGACCCCGGTTCAAGAGCAAAGATTGCGGTCAAGACCAATGATGGGCGCATCGACCCTGTTGGAGCCTGCGTAGGAATGCGGGGCTCAAGAGTCCAAGCGGTCTCAGGAGAATTGGGCAACGAGCGAATCGATATTGTCCTTTGGGATGACAATGTGGCTCAGCTCGCCATCAACGCAATGGCGCCTGCTGAAGTCGCTTCAATTGTGGTCGATGAAGAAACGCAGAGTATGGATATCGCTGTGTCCGAGGATAATCTCGCTCAAGCAATTGGACGTGGCGGTCAAAATGTAAGGCTTGCAAGTGAGCTCACTGGCTGGGCGCTCAACATCATGACTGAAGAGGAAGCCAGCGAGAAGCAAGAAGAGGAAGCGGGACAAATCGTAACCAACTTCATGGAACAGCTAGATGTGGACGAGGACGTTGCTGTGGTGCTGCTTGAAGAGGGTTTCACAACGTTGGAAGAAATTGCTTACGTGCCGTTGGATGAGATGCTTGCTATTGAAGGGTTTGATCAAGAGATCGTTGAAGAGCTCCGAAGTCGGGCGCGTAACGTCTTGACCACTCAGGCACTTGCAGACGAAGCCACGCGAATTGCCGAGGAACCTCATGAGGACCTCCTCGGAATGGAAGGAATGACAACTAAATTGGCCTACGATCTCGCTGCAATAGGAATCGTTTCAATGGAAGACTTAGCCGAGCAAGCGATCGACGATTTAATGGATATTGAATCGATGACCGAGGAATTAGCAGGCGAAATCATCATGACGGCTCGCGCCCCATGGTTTGAGTGAGAGCGGCGTTACGAGTGCGGATATGAGAGGAAAGAATCATGGCTGATACAACGGTTAAACAATTAGCTGAAATCGTAGGAACTCCAGTGGACCGCTTGCTGCAGCAGATGCAGGAGGCTGGATTACCGCAGAAGGAGGAGGGCGATGCAGTTGATGAGGCTCAAAAGGAGTCCCTCCTTGCATTTTTGAAGCGCGCACACGGAGAAACCGAGGGCGGTCCCAAAAAGATTACTCTGAAGCGTCGAACACTCAGCACTGTGAAAGCCGGAGGTTCAGCGGGCCGAGGTCGGACGGTCAATGTAGAAGTTCGTAAGAAAAGGACCTATGTCCGCAGAGAGCAGGCGCCACCTGAGGTCGAGACTGAGGATGCGGCGCCAGCTGCACCCGCGGAGCCAATCATTGAAGAGGTGGTAGAGACTAAACCTGAGCAGCTGGATCCAGAAGCAGTTCGCCGGGCTGCGCATATTGCGGCGGAAAAGGAAGCTGAGGCCAAACGGTTAGAAGCCGAGGAAAGAGCGGCTAAAGCGAAGGCGGAAGAAGAGGCAAAAGCCCGGAAAGCAGCGCAAGAAGCGGCGAAAGCTAGTCAGGAAAAATCGGGCGACAGCGGGAAAGAAAGCGATGAACGGGTCAGCTCCCGAAAGGACAAACGAGATCGCAAAGACATTGATCTTGATGAAATCCAGCAAAAGAAAGCCAAGCACGGAAACCGAAAGAAACGAGTCGAAGAGCTGTTCGTCGAAGAAGTGGATGACCTGCTAGAAGAAGATGTGACAGAGACTTCATCGAGCACGCTAGGTCTTGGCGAAAATCTAAGGTCAAGACGAGCGTCAGCAGTACCAAAGGCGAACAAGACCCACGAATTTAATGCGCCAACTCAAGAGATTGTGCGGGAAGTTGAGTTGGCAGACACCATTACTGTGCAGCAGTTATCCCAGAAAATGTCCGTGAAGGCGACCGAGGTGATGAAGTCGCTGATGGGGCTCGGGGTAATGGCGAATGTGAATGCCTCCATCGATCAAGAAACAGCCGCATTGGTGGTTGAAGAGTTTGGTCATCAGGTCAAATTGATCGACGCCAACAGTGTAGAAACAGAGCTAGAACAGGCACTGGTATACGACGCAACACCCGAACCAAGAGCGCCTGTGGTGACAGTGATGGGGCACGTCGATCACGGTAAAACATCGCTGCTTGATTATATTCGTAACACTCAGGTGGCCAGCGGCGAGGCTGGAGGAATCACCCAGCACATCGGTGCGTACCGCGTTGGCACTGATCACGGTGAAATTTGCTTTATTGACACTCCAGGGCACGCGGCGTTTACAGCCATGCGAGCAAGAGGCGCCACGTCGACAGATATCGTGATTCTCGTTGTTGCTGCTGATGATGGGGTAATGCCGCAAACTGAGGAGGCGGTGCAACATGCGAAGGGAGCAGGTGTCCCGCTCGTGGTGGCGGTTAACAAGATCGATAAAGAAGGCGCGGATCCCGATCGGGTGAAAAATGAGTTGGCAGCAAAAGAGGTCATTCCCGAGGAGTGGGGTGGCGATACTCAGTTCATACCCGTTTCGGCAATCACCGGCGAAGGTATCGATCAGTTGCTAGAAGCGGTACTGCTGCAGGCTGAGCTCCTTGAATTGACTGCCGTTGAAGATGGTCCAGCGCAGGGTGTCGTGATCGAGTCGAGGCTCGATAAAGGCAAAGGCTCTGTTGCAACACTTTTGATCCAGAACGGTACGTTAAAGCAGGGTGACATCGTGGTGGCTGGTGAGCAGTATGGCAGAACCCGAGCGATGAGCGATGAGAATGGTCAACCGCTGAAAGTTGCTGGGCCCGCTACACCCGTCTCAATTCTGGGATTGGATGGTACTCCTGCGGCCGGCGATCAGTTTGTCGTCACAAAAGACGAAAAGTCTGCTAGAGAAGTTGCTGAATTCCGAAAGGATAGAAGCAAAAACGAAAGACTCGCTTCGCCAGCGGTCACACTCGACAACCTTCTAGCAAGCTTTGGTGGGCAAGAGGCGCAAGCACTCAATATTGTTGTGAAGGCAGACGTGAGAGGGTCACTCGAAGCGATTGTGGCCGCCTTGCATGAACTAGGAAACGACGAAGTCAGAGTCAACGTAGTTTTTTCGGGTGTGGGTGGGCTATCTGAGACCGATATTAACTACGCGGTCACCGCTAACGCCGTGGTATTTGGCTTCAACGTTCGCGCCGATACACAAGCTAAGCGCCTTGTCGAGAAAGAAGGCATTGACCTTCGCTACTACAAGGTCATCTACGATTTAGTTGACGATGTCAAAGCTGCATTGTCTGGCATGTTGGCTCCAGAGATCCGAGAGGAAATTGTCGGCATCGCAGAAGTCCGCGACGTATTTGATAGCAAGAAATTTGGTGCCATTGCAGGATGCATGGTCGTCGAAGGCTCGGTGTTCCGAAGTAAAAAGATTCGTGTCCTGAGAGATAACGTCGTTATCTATGAAGGCGAATTAGAGAGCTTGAGACACTTCAAAGATGAGGTTGAATCGGTCAGAAGTGGCACAGAGTGTGGGATTGGCGTTAAGAACTACAACGATGTCCGTGTGAAAGATCAGATTGAAGTGTTCGACACGAGAGAGGTTGCTCGAGCCCTATAGGCTCGACGATAGGCATGCAAGCAGGCTTTAGCCGTGTTGACCGGGTTGCTGATCAGATTCAAAAAGAATTGGCTGTAGCTGTGCAACGTGAGCTAAAAGACCCTCGGCTAGGCATGGTCACGATCAGCGACGTAGAGGTCTCGAAAGACCTGTCTCATGCGAACGTGTTCTTCACGGTCTTTCCAGAGGAACGAGCAGAAGAAACGGAGTTATTGCTCAGTAATTCCGCATCTTTTTTACGTAAGTGGTTGGGTCGAGCGATGAAAACTCGAGTCACACCGAAGCTGAAGTTTCATTTTGATGAGAGCCTCGTGACGGGCGATCGGATTGATCGGGCCTTGAGACAAGCGCGGCCCGAAGCCGATCAAGAGTAGCGGCATTGGCTAGAAGAAAAGGAAAGGGCCGCCCGCTAGACGGCATATTGCTGCTGGACAAACCCGCGGGAATAACGTCAAATGGCGCGCTCCAACAAGTCAAGCGCTTATATGGTGCAGCGAAAGCTGGTCATACAGGGAGTTTGGATCCGATCGCAACAGGGGTTTTACCCATTTGCTTCGGAGAAGCAACCAAGTTTTCGCAATATTTGCTTGATTCAGACAAGCGCTATGAGACCACCATTTCGCTTGGCACCCAGACGGCAACGGGCGATCGAGAGGGCGAGATCGTTGCCAAAACGCCTGTACCTTTACTGACCGAGGAAGTGGTGGAAAGGTGTTTGGGTCGATTTAGAGGGGAAATACATCAAACACCATCGATGTATTCGGCCATCAAGAAAGACGGTCAGCCGCTTTATAAGTTGGCGAGACAAGGAATAGAAGTTGAGAGGGAAGCAAGGCCCGTCACCATCTTCGAATTAGTTTTGCGAGGAATGGGACCGGAAACACTGGACCTTGGGGTCCACTGCTCTAAAGGCACTTACATCCGATCTTTAGCAGAGGACATAGGAACGGAGCTTGGCTGCGGCGCGCATGTTGCTGAACTGCGAAGAACGGGTGTCGGACAGTTCAGCATTGAGGATGCCGTATCGATGGATACGGTGGTAGGGCGCAGCGGCGACGGGCCAGAAGGAATGGACCCCTTGCTATTGCCCATTCAAGAGGCAGTGGTGAATTTGCCAAGAGTCGAGTTATCTGAGCATACCGGCGCGTATCTACTACAGGGACAGCCCGTTCAGGTTTCTAGCGCTCCGAAGGCTGGATTAGTGCAACTATTTCACTCGTTAGGCACTGAAGAACGATTTATAGGAATCGGGGAGGTGCTCGACGATGGAAAGATTGCGCCGCGGCGATTGATCGCAGCGCAATAGGAGAGGGTGTCTGCAAATATGCGCGGACATGCCTTACAACAGGAAAGTAAGACCAACGAATCGCCTATGAGCGATGGCATATTAGAAGGAAAGCAACATGGCTTTAAGCAATGAAGAAAAAGTAGCGATCGTAAAAGAATACGGAGCGTCTGAGACAGACACAGGCTCCCCAGAGGTACAGATCGCGTTGTTAACAGCAAATATCAATAAGCTCCAAGGGCATTTTCAGGCGCATAAACACGATCACCATTCTCGAATCGGACTGTTGAGAATGGTTAGTCAGCGACGAAAATTACTGAACTACCTCATGCGAAAGAACGCTGACCGCTATGCCGATGTTATCAAGCGATTGGGCTTACGACGGTAATTGCTGGATTTGAAACGGAGAAAAGTGTGAATCCAATACAAAAGAAATTTAATTACGGCGACCATGAGGTTGTCCTGGAAGCGGGTCGAATTGCAAGGCAAGCGACTGCATCTGTGCTTGTAACCATGAGTCAGACAGCAGTTTTAGTGTCTGTGGTTGGCCGCAAAGAAGCGAACCCTGGGCAGAGTTTTTTCCCTTTAACCGTCAACTACGAAGAGAGAGCCTACTCTGCTGGAAAGATCCCTGGGGGATTCTTTAAGCGGGAAGGAAGACCTTCTGAGAAAGAAACCCTGACTTCAAGGTTGATTGATCGACCCATTCGGCCATTATTCCCTAAGGGGTTCATGAATGAAGTGCAGGTGACTTGCCAGGTAGTTTCGGCAGAAAAAGACATTGACCCCGATATTCCTGCAATGATTGGCACGTCTGCCGCACTGGCGTTATCGGGAATCCCTTTTGCTGGGCCTATTGGTGCAGCAAGAGTTGGCTTTACTCGAGAAGGGTATCAATTGAATCCAACGATGTCCCAGTTAGAGGATTCCTATCTTGACATGGTGGTTGCGGGTACCGAGTCAGCGGTCTTGATGGTTGAGTCAGAGGCGAAGGAACTGACCGAGGACCAAATGCTCGGCGCAGTTTTGTATGCGCATCAAGAAATGCAGGTGGTCATTCGTGCAATCAATGAGTTCTGCGAAGTGGTCGGGGTTGAGTCCTGGGACTGGACGCCAGAACCCGTCAACCAGTCGCTGATGGATGCAATGGTAGAGGCCTCTGGTCAAAAGCTGTCTGAGGCTTATCAGATCAGTGAGAAAATGAAGCGGCAAGATGCAGTCGCCGCGCTCAAAGAAGAAGCATTAGCGCAATTTGTGTCGGAAGAAGGCCCGTCGCGAGATGAGGTCAGTGAAATTTTCGGCAAAATCGAGAAGAAAACGGTTCGTCGGGCCATCATTGATGGTCAACCTCGCATCGATGGAAGAGATACAAAAACCGTACGTGATATCCGCGTCGAGGTTGGTGTGCTGGCGCGAACGCATGGGTCTGCCTTATTTACCCGCGGCGAAACTCAAGCGCTGGTGACCACCACACTCGGTTCAATGAGAGATGCTGCAATTATTGATGCGTTGCAGGGCTCATACCGAGATCCCTTTATGCTTCATTACAACTTCCCTCCCTACAGTGTCGGGGAAACAGGATTTGTGGGTGGGCCAAAGCGCCGTGAGATTGGTCATGGTCGTTTGGCACGGCGAGGCATTGCTGCAGTTTTACCAAAAGCTGAGGACTGGCCTTACACCACGCGGGTGGTGTCGGAAATCACCGAGTCTAATGGTTCTTCCTCAATGGCATCGGTGTGCGGCGCAAGCCTGTCCTTGATGGACGCTGGAGTGCCTTTGAAGGCGCCTGTGGCCGGAGTGGCCATGGGCCTCGTGCTCGAGGACGATGGTTTTGCAGTGTTGACTGATATCCTCGGTGATGAAGATCACCTGGGCGACATGGACTTCAAAGTCGCGGGTACCGAAACAGGGGTCACCGCCCTGCAGATGGATATCAAAATTCAGGGCATTACCGAACAGATTATGGATTCCGCACTTGAGCAGGCGCGTGAAGCACGGCTCCATATCTTGGGCGAGATGAATAAAGTGATTGGTCGATCACGAGACGAAGTGGCTGAAACTGCCCCCTCGATGGTCACGATGAAAGTGGATTCAGACAAGATTCGTGACGTCATTGGTAAGGGCGGTGCAACGATCAGATCAATCACTGAGGAGTCCGGTGCCTCTATCGACATAGACGACGATGGCACCATTACCATTTTTGGTGAGGGACTTGAGTCGCGCGACAAGGCAGTCTCTTTAATCGAAGGGATTACAGCAGAGGCCGAAGTTGGCCAAATCTATACAGGTAAAGTGAACAAAATCGCCGACTTTGGTGCATTCGTGAATATTCTGCCTGGAAAAGATGGTCTGGTTCATATCTCTCAAATCGCCAAAGAGCGCGTTGAGAAAGTCACTGATTACCTATCAGAGGGTCAGGAGGTTCGAGTCATCGTTCTCGACGTAGAACGCGGCCGAATCAAACTCTCGATGAAAGAGGTGCCCGAGGAAGAAGCGCAGGCCGATGAGGCTTCTGACGCCGAGGAAACGGCGCAACATTCGGACGATGCGAGCGCGACGAGTGACGCTAGTCAGGCTGAAACCGAAGAGACGCAAGCGACTGAGGGCGCTAATGCACCTGCTGATGAGGCAGCTGACCCAACTGAGAATGACGGTAGCGAGGAGCAGCCGTCATAAGAATATGGGTCCACTTTGGTTGAAACACGATTGCTTTCGAGCAATCAAAAAAAGGCGCTCAATGCGCCTTTTTTTTGCCTCGTCTATCGATTCGCTGTGGGGCTGTTTTGGATTAGATCGTCTACCACGCTAGGGTCGGCCAGTGTGCTGGTATCACCG
>Ga0181594_10002836_pt1 | contig 15844 bp, 13 predicted proteins | sample 071ome_18_FD_145603 | JGI IMG/M metagenome (GOLD analysis project Ga0181594, IMG submission 145603) | Coastal salt marsh microbial communities from the Groves Creek Marsh, Skidaway Island, Georgia - 071413BT metaG (spades assembly) | ecosystem: Environmental > Aquatic > Marine > Intertidal zone... | reverse complement strand
CGCTATTGTCAAAGGACTGGCTGAATTCGGGGGCGTCGGCAGACGTTTCTCGGATTTGGGCGATGTGCGCTGGTCAGCGGGTAGCGCGAGACTGATCGACGATTACGGGCATCACCCCACTGAGGTGGCGGTCACCTTGCAGGCCGCCCGTGACGCATTTCAGGACCAGCGGGTGGTCATGGTGTATCAACCCCATCGTTTCACGCGCACTCGAGATCATTTTGATGAGTTTGTGTCGGTGCTGGGTGAGGCCCAGTTTCTGATCTTGCTAGATGTTTACCCCGCCGGCGAATCGATGATTGAGGGCGCCGACGCGCAATCACTGGCCAGAGCGATTCGTGCCAGAGGCTTGCTGGAGCCTGTTGTGGTCTCCGACCAGCGGCAGCTGGCAGCCGTTTTGGCAGGCGTGTTGTGTGACGGGGACATCTTGTTGATGCAGGGCGCTGGTGACATCGGTCGGCTTTCTGCCGCGTTAGCCGACAGTGATTCGCTGGAGGCCTTGCAATGACCGCCAATCCCTTCAGCGGAAAAACACTGGCAGTCATGCTGGGCGGCACCGCCGCGGAGCGCAGTATTTCACTGGAGAGTGGTGAGAATGTGGCGCGTGCGCTGCAGCTGGCCGGTGCCCAAGTGCTGCGAGTCGATACGGCAGAGGAGGGCTGGCCGGAGCGACTCAAGGAGGCCTCGTTTGCCTTTAATTTGTTGCACGGTCCGGGTGGTGAAGACGGCACGGTACAGGGGTTGTTTGAGCTCATGAAGCTGCCCTATAGCGGCTGCGATCTCATGGCTTCTGCGCTGACCATGGACAAGGTCCGCACCAAGTGGCTGTGGCAGGGGCTGGGTTTGCCCACACCCGCTTTTCAGCAATTGACGCCGAACACCCATTGGCAGGCGGTGATTGAGGCGCTGGGCGCGGTATTTGTAAAACCGGCGCTAGAGGGCTCCTCCCTGGGTATGACCAAGGCCGTTAACGCTGCAGAGCTGGAGGCCGCCTACCGTCACGCCAGCACATTTGGTGCCGATGTGATGGCTGAGCAGTTTGTCTCGGGGCCGGAATACACCGTCGCGATCCTCGGCGATCGAGCACTGCCCAGCATTCGCATAGACGTGTCCGGTGATTTCTACGATTTCGACGCCAAGTATCACTCAGAAGAAACGCGTTTTACCTGTCCGTCGGACCTGGCCACTGAGGAAGAGGCCGAGCTGTCTGAACTGGCGCTGGCGGCTTTTACAGCGGTCGGCGGTGAGGTGTGGGGCCGGGTTGATGTGATGCGAGAGGCCGGAGGGGCCTGGCAGCTGCTTGAGGTCAATACCGTACCGGGAATGACCTCCCACAGCCTTGTGCCCCTCGCAGCCAAAGTGGCGGGGCTCAGCCTGCTAGATCTGTTGACCGAGATTTATGAACACAGCCTGGAGGTGCGCCATGCCAAGCAATGACGCCAGGTTACCGCGCCGCGCAACGCGAAAAGCGAGTGCGGGCCAGGTGACCACCGTGCCTGTCTCGCGGCTTAGGCGCTGGGTGAATAGGAGTCTGCTAGCGACCGGAGTTGCCCTGGTGAGTGTCGGGCTTTACCAAGGGGGCAGCCATCTCAGTGCCCAGCAGGTAGAGCGGCTGACCGTCATGGGTGACGTTCAACATATTGATATCGAGGCGATCCAGTCACGATTGGCACCCCGCGTCGCGGCGGGCTTTCTGGCCACGGATCTCACTGATCTTCGCCATGAACTTGAATCCCTGCCCTGGGTTTACCGGGTCAATACCCGAAGACGCTGGCCGGCGGAAATTGAGGTGACGCTCACCGAGCAGAGGCCGCTGGCCCGATGGGGAGAGGGGGGATACCTCAACCATGAGGGCGAATATTTTGCGGCGATCCCAGACCCGCTCTACAAAGATCTTCCACTGCTCAGTGGCCCGGATGGCGCCGAGGGTTCTCTGATGCGGCGGTATCAAGTCCTGACAGGGCTGCTTGAGCCTACCGGATTACAGATCAGCGAACTGTCACTCGACTCGCTGGGGCAAGTGGTTGTCCGGTTCGATAGCGGCCTGTCGCTGTTACTGGGAGCGAAAGATATTTCCCACCGAGTGACGCGCTTCAAGCGGCTCTGGGAAGAGGAGCTGCCCGCGCAGGCGGTGGCCAAAGTGGATCTGCGCTACGAGTACGGCGCTGCCGTGACATTCAGCGATGCCGAGTTGGCAATGCAAGGCGCGCAGAACAGGGGGGAAGGGTAATGGCTCAGCAAGAGAGCAAGCAGATGATTGTCGGACTCGATATCGGCACCTCTAAGGTCGTCGCGGTTGTCGGCGAGATCGATCCGGATGGTGGTATGGAGGTCGTGGGCATCGGCTCCCACCCATCCAGAGGCATGAAAAAGGGTGTCGTGGTCAATATCGAGTCTACGGTCAATGCGATACAGCGCGCGGTAGAGGAAGCCGAGCTGATGGCGGGCTGTCAGATTCACTCCGTTTATGTGGGTATCGCCGGCAGTCACATTCGCTCGGTGAATTCTCACGGGATTGTGGCGATTCGCGATCAGGAGGTCTTTGAGCAAGACATTGACCGCGTTATCGACGCGGCACAAGCGGTGGCGATCCCAGCCGACCAGAAGGTATTGCACGTGCTCCCGCAGGAGTTCGTTATCGACAACCAGTCAGGGATTCGAGAGCCGCTGGGAATGTCCGGGGTTCGCCTTGAGGCCAAAGTGCACCTCGTAACCTGCGCCGTGAACGCGGCACAGAACATCGAAAAGTGCATTGAACGGTGCGGCCTGACGGTCGACGGCATCATTCTGGAACAACTCGCATCCAGCTATTCGGTGATTACAGAGGACGAACGGGATCTGGGTGTTTGCCTGGTTGATATTGGTGGCGGGACTTCCGATATCGCCATCTTTACCGACGGATCGATACGCCATACCGGGGTCATTCCCATTGCCGGTGACCAGGTGACTAATGACATCGCCATGGCGCTTCGCACACCGACCCAGCACGCAGAGGAGATCAAAATCCGCTACGCCTGCGCGCTGACTCAGCTGGCGGGCCCCGACGAGACGATCAAGGTCCCCAGCGTTGGCGACCGCCCGCCGAGAGATCTCTCTCGACAGTCTCTGGCGGAAGTCGTGGAGCCCCGCTATGACGAGCTTTTCACGCTCATTCAGTCGGAGCTGAGACGCTCTGGCTACGAAGAATTGATACCCGCCGGCGTGGTGCTTACAGGCGGCACCTCAAAAATGGAAGGCGCGGTAGATCTCGCAGAGGAGATCTTCCATATGCCGGTCAGAGTGGGGGCACCGCAATACGCACGCGGCCTGCACGACATTATCCGTAACCCGATCTACGCAACGGCGGTGGGTCTGCTGCTTTATGGCGCAGAAGAGACCCGGGATGGCGCGCGGGTGCGGCAGGAGGCCGAGTCAGAAGGCATCAGTTTCGCAGGCCGCGTGAAAGCCTGGTTTGCGCGGCATTTTTAAATTTGCAGGACAACGATTTTGGCAGAGCTCTGCGGTTTGGAGCTTTTTTAAAAAGGGGAGAAAACGATGTTTGAACTAGTAGACAGTGCACCACAAAGTGCCGTGATCAAAGTGATCGGTGTCGGTGGCGGTGGCGGTAACGCCGTTCGTCACATGATCGATCACCAGGTCGACGGCGTGGATTTTATTTGCGCCAATACTGACGCGCAGGCCCTTTCGGATATCAGTTCGAAAACGGTTCTGCAGTTGGGCGCAGGCATCACGAAAGGTCTGGGAGCCGGTGCCAACCCCGAGGTGGGGCGAGCGGCGGCACTGGAAGATCGTGATCGGATCGCAGATGCCTTGCACGGAGCGGACATGGTATTCGTGACGGCGGGCATGGGCGGTGGGACCGGCACAGGTGCTGCGCCGATCGTCGCCGAAGTGGCCAGGGAGCTTGGTATTCTTACCGTGGCAGTAGTTACCCGACCTTTCAGTTTCGAGGGCAAGAAGCGTGTTAATACCGCGGAAGAGGGGCTGTCAGAGATCGCGCAGCACTGCGATTCCCTGATCACGATCCCTAATGAGAAGCTGCTGGAGGTGCTGGGTTCCAACACCACACTGCTCGATGCCTTCAAGGAAGCCAACGACGTCCTGTTGGGTGCGGTTCAGGGTATTGCTGATCTGATCATTCGGCCGGGTCTGGTCAACGTTGACTTTGCTGACGTTCGCACCGTGATGTCAGAAATGGGATCCGCGATGATGGGTACGGGTAGCGCCAGCGGCGAAAACCGCGCTAGGGAGGCCGCCGAGCGTGCGATTAACAGTCCGTTGCTGGATGACATTGATCTCAGCGGCGCGCGCGGCATTTTGGTCAACATTACTGCCGGTCTGGATCTTTCCCTCGGTGAGTTCTCCGAGGTGGGCGCCACAATAGAGGACATCGCCTCTGAGGACGCCACGGTGGTTGTTGGCACGGTGATCGATCCGGACATGACTGACAGCCTCAAGGTGACCGTGGTGGCGACGGGGCTTCGCAGTGCCGAGGCGCGGCCGACCCTGACTGCGGTAGAGCCCACGGTGGCGGCGCGTCCCGCGACATCCGGCGCCGACTATGAGGATTACGATCTGCCTCCCGGTAGGCGCCGTCAGGCCGCTGCGACAGTGGACGGGCAAGCTGCCGTCAAATTAGACGAGGATCTCGATGAGCAGTTATTCGATGTTCCCGCCTTTTTGCGCCGTCAGGCCGACTGACACGCTGTTCGACTGAGACGCTGTAAAGCGTCGATTGGCGTAAATTGTCGGGGCAGGAGTGCTGGATTGCGGTAGCCGGGCCTAGTAATGTCCCCCCTGATCAGAGGGGATAACTATGCTGCGGCAACGCACCCTGCGGGAGTCGATCAAATCGACCGGCGTGGGGCTTCACTCCGGCAATAAGGTGGGCATGATGCTCTGTCCGGCACCAGCGGACACCGGCATCGTGTTTCGTCGCACCGACCTGAGTCCGGTCCGGGACATCCCCGCCCGGGCGGACTGGGTCGATGAGACGGATCTGTCCACCAGCCTGGGGTCAGGCGAGGCCAGAGTCACCACGGTAGAGCATCTGTTGTCGGCGTTCTGCGGTCTGGGCATCGATAATGCCTACATCGATATGGATTCGGCGGAAGTGCCGATCATGGACGGCTCTGCGGGGCCCTTCGTCTACCTGCTGCAATCGGCCGGTATTGAAGAACAGCAAGAAGCCAAACGCTTTATTCGGGTCACTGAGGCCATCACTGTCAGCGACGGTGATAAAACCGCAACGCTAAAGCCTTACGACGGCTTCAGAGTCACCTTTGCCATCGATTTTGATCATCCCGTTTTCCGGGAACAGTCAGGGCGGGCCACATTGGACATCAGTAGCGAGGCGTTTGTGCGCGAAATCAGCCGCGCGAGAACCTTTGGCTTTGTCCATGAGTTTGAATATATGCGCTCGCGCGGGCTGGCCCGCGGTGGCAGCGTGGATAACGCGATCGTCATTGATGACTATCGCATCCTTAATGAGGGCGGCCTGCGCTACGACGACGAGTTTGTGAAACACAAGATGCTGGATGCCATGGGTGATTTATATCTGGCGGGGCATCAGCTCCTCGCAGAATACGAAGGCATCAAGTCTGGCCATGCGCTCAACAATCGTCTCGTGCGTGCGCTATTTGAGCATCCTCAGAGCTGGGAGTGGGTCACCTTTGAGGATGAGGCCGACGCGCCGCTGGACTGGGCTCTACCACAGGATCTGCAGTTGGCCTGAACCATAGGCGCACCCCCGCGATCCCCCATTGCGCTGCTTCTGCGCCTGAGCATCGCGCGCCAGGACAGATTTACACGGCGTTTGGACCTGTCTACGGCCTGTCCAAAAAGATGTGTAAAAGGCCCTTTCGGTGCCGGACTTTGGTTCCCCTGACCCCCTGAAAATGGCATTATTCGCCACCTGGCTAAAGCGATACTCTGACTTGAAATTAATCCTTCTCAACCGACACGCGGCGTCCCGGACCCTTGAGCTGGGGAAATGGTCGTTGGCGCTACTTTCGGCATGTTTTATCGGTGCGCCGTTAGGCTTGGTGGCGGTCAGCTATCAGCTGGGATTTGGCGAGGGCGTTGCCTCTGAGCAGGCTGCCCGCGTCTCATCGCAGGAACAGCAGGCGATTGATCGCGCTGAAGCGCTGGCGCAAATGGGGGTTGAGGCACAATCCCGCCTCACGGCGATGACGCGGCGTCTCGCGAGCCTGCAGGCGCATGTCACCCGGCTGGATGCATTGGGCAGCCATCTGACCGACCTGGCTGGCCTAGAGGCTGACGAATTCGATTTTTCCGGACCACCGGCACTGGGTGGGCCTGCGCTCCCGCTGAACGCAGCACCGCCCAGCGTGGCGGAGGTGGATACCCAGTTCACGGCCCTCGACGCGCTATTCGCGCGGCGCGAGGTGCAGTTTGATGTCCTCGCAGGGCTGCTTTCCGCTGAGCAACTCCGCGCGGAGGCAACGCCGGCGGGTAGACCGATTCGTTCTGGCTGGCAGTCGTCCCGTTACGGGAGCCGCATTGATCCCATTTCCGGTGAACGAGCCTGGCACGACGGTGCCGATTTCGCGGGCCGCGAGGGCTCCGATATCCTTGCTGTTGCCAGTGGCGTAGTGAGCTGGAGCGGCTATAGGTCAGGTTACGGCACTATGGTTGAGGTCTCCCACGGGGACGGCCTCAGCACGCGCTATGCACACAACCAGCAAAACCTGGTTGATGTGGGCGACCTGGTTCGTCGGGGCGATGTGATCGCACTGATGGGGAGCTCAGGGCGCTCAACCGGTCCCCACGTGCATTTTGAAGTCTTCAAGAACGGCCGCGCTGTCGACCCCGCGAGCTACGTGCGTCGCACTCATCGCTGACACGTGAATCCCGGCGTGCCCGCGCCACCCAATCCGGATTCCCTTGTGACGCAACAGTGAGCTTTCCATGCTGATTTCTACCGTGAAAAAAATATTCGGCACCCGTAATGACCGGGAGCTGAAACGAATGCGAAAAGTCGTCGCCCGCATCAACGCGCTTGAGGAAGCGATGCAGGCCTTGGACGACAGCGCCCTTCGTGCCAAAACCGACGAGTTCCGCTCGCGCCTTAGTGAGGGCGAGAAACTCGATCAACTGCTCCCCGAGGCGTTTGCCGTGGTCCGCGAAGCGGGTGTGCGTGCGCTGGGTATGCGCCACTTCGATGTGCAGATGATCGGCGGCATGTCGCTCCATGATGGCAAGATCGCTGAGATGCGCACTGGTGAGGGTAAGACGCTGGTCGCCACGCTACCGGCTTATCTCAACGCGCTACCAGATCACAGCGTTCATCTTGTGACGGTGAATGACTATCTTGCCGGTCGGGACGCCGCCTGGATGGGCCCGCTATACGAATTTCTGGGTCTGACCGTGGGTGTAGTTCGGTCCGGGCAGAGTGCAGAGGAAAAGAAAGCGGCCTATGGCTGCGACGTGGTGTACGGCACCAACAATGAGTTTGGTTTTGACTATCTGCGCGACAACATGGCCTTCAGCATGGCCGATAAGAGCCAGGGCAAACTGGCGTTCGCGATTGTTGACGAGGTCGATTCGATTCTGATCGACGAGGCCCGTACGCCCCTCATTATCTCGGGTGCGGTAGACGACAGCTCTGAGCTCTACAAGGCCATTAACCGACTGATTCCCAAGCTCTCTCTCGAGGTCGAGGAGCAGGAGGGTGACTTCACCGTCGATGAGAAGCAACGCAGCATTGAATTGACGGAGAGCGGTCACGAGAAGGTCGAAAGCATGCTGATCGAGGCGGGACTGCTGCAGGGCGATGACTCCCTCTACGCTGCGACTAACCTTGGGTTGTTGCACCACGTGCATTCTGGCCTGCGCGCTCACGTGCTGTTTCAGCGTGACGTGGAGTACATTGTTCAGGAAGGTCAGGTGGTGCTGATTGACGAGCACACTGGCCGGACTATGCCGGGCCGCCGATTGTCAGAAGGTCTGCATCAAGCCATTGAGGCCAAGGAGGGGGTCAAGATCCAGAATGAGAGCCAGACACTGGCCTCGACGACCTTCCAGAATTTCTTTCGTATTTACGACAAGTTGGCCGGCATGACCGGTACGGCCGATACGGAGGCGTTTGAATTCCGTCAGATCTACGGTCTGGACTGTGTGGTGATCCCAACTAATGTGCCCATGTGTCGGGATGATCTGAATGATCTGGTGTATCTGACCCGCGAGGAAAAATTTGAAGCCATCATCGAGGATGTGCGCTCCTGTATCGATAGTGGCGCACCGGTGTTGGTGGGTACCGCGTCTGTCGAGACGTCTGAAGAGCTGTCTCAGGCGTTCGAAAAGCAGAAGATTGATCACAAAGTGTTGAACGCCAAATACCACGAGCAGGAGGCGGAAATTATCGCCCAGGCGGGACGGCCTGGCGTGGTCACCATTGCCACCAATATGGCGGGCCGCGGCACCGATATTGTGCTGGGCGGCAATCTAGAGGCGGAGTTGGCGTCTCATGGCGACGCGCTCGATGCTGCAACCCGCGAGCAAGTCACCGCTGACTGGCAGGTGCGTCACGATGCGGTCATCGAGGCTGGTGGTCTTCATATCCTCGGCACAGAACGCCATGAATCCCGTCGCATCGATAATCAGTTGCGCGGGCGCTCCGGACGGCAAGGTGACCCCGGGGTTTCTCGTTTCTATCTGTCACTCGAAGACAACCTGATGCGTATTTTCGCCTCCGACCGGGTCAAGAGCTTCATGCAGGCCTTGGGTATGGAACGGGGTGAGGCTATTGAGCACCGCATGGTCACCAATGCCATCGAAAAAGCGCAGCGGAAAGTCGAAGGACGCAACTTTGATATCCGTAAGCAGTTGCTCGAATACGATGACGTGGCCAATGACCAGCGACAGATTATTTATCGTCAGCGAGACGAATTGCTGTCGGATGATGAGATCGGTGAGACGATCACTGCGATCCGCGAGGACGTGGTGAACGATGCTGTGGACGGCTTCATCCCGCCGATGAGCGTCGAAGAGCAGTGGGATATACCCGGGCTGGAAAAGCAGCTGGAGGCCGAGTTTGGGCTGAATCTGCCGGTGGCACAGTGGCTAGATGAAGATGACACGCTTCACGAGGAGACCTTGCGACAGCGTATTGTCGGCGCCGTCCAGACTGCTTACGACGAAAAAGCTGAGGGCATTGGCCCGGGCATGCGACAACTTGAGAAGCAGATCATGCTGCAGGTGTTGGACACGCTCTGGAAAGAGCACCTTCAGGTGATGGACCAACTCCGGCAGGGCATCCATCTGCGGGCCTATGCGAATAAAAATCCCAAGCAGGAATACAAACGCGAGTCCTTTGCGTTGTTCGAAGGCCTGTTACAACGCCTCAAGTTCGAAGTGGTTCGCTTCCTGAGTAACGTGCAGGTTCAGCGGTCTGACGAGGCGGCGGCCATCGAGCAACAGCGCCGTGAGGCGGCGGCAAAGCAGAAAATGGCCTTTGAACACGCCGACGCCGGATCTGCCGTACCCGAGACGGCAGAGACGCCAGCGCAACCGGTGCCCCCGCAACCCGTCACCCGGGCGCAACCCAAGGTCGGCCGCAATGACCCATGCCCCTGTGGCAGTGGTAAGAAGTACAAGCAATGTCACGGCGCTTTGAGCTGACCACTGGTCTGGCATTAGCACGGCCTCTGCTGATTTCGGGAGTGGCCCGATGAGTACTGCCGTGGCGGGGGTGCAGTTGGGGGTCGCGCAAGCGGGCATCAAAAAGGTGAACCATGACGACCTCGTGGTCATCGCCCTGGCCCCGGGTACCCGCACATCAGCGTTGTTTACCCAAAATGCGTTTCGTGCGGCACCGGTGCAGCTGGCCGAGGCGCATCTCGCGGCAGCCGAGGCACAGCCGCGTTACCTGTTGATCAATACCGGTAACGCCAACGCGGGTACCGGCGAGGTGGGCGTACAGTCAGCAAGCGATTGTTGCGACGCGCTGGCACGGTTAACAGAGACCGATACCTCTGCGGTGTTACCGTTTTCCACCGGCGTGATCGGCGAACCGTTGCTGGCCGAGCAGATCATGACCGCTCTGCCTGCGGCGCTGGATGACCTGTGTGACGCAGGTTGGGAGCGCGCCGCGGCCGCCATCCTGACCACGGATACCCGCGCCAAGCTGCGTAGCATTCAGGTTGAGTTGGACGGACAGCACTGCACTATTACGGGGATCGCCAAGGGCGCAGGCATGATCTGTCCCAACATGGCGACCATGCTGGCCTTTGTGGCGACCGATGCCGCCATTGAAGCCCCGCTTCTCGGTGAGTTGCTGTCAGCGGCGGTGCAGGCGAGCTTCAATCGTATTACGGTCGACGGCGATACCTCGACTAACGATGCCGTCACGCTCTCGGCCACGGGGCAGAGTGGCATTGCGGTCACAGCAGGCTCCGAGCACGCCCAGCACTTTGCGCAGGCGCTCGCGACACTGATGATTGAACTGGCGCAGGATATTGTGCGTGACGGTGAGGGCGCGAGTAAGTTTGTCGAGATTCGTGTTACCGGAGGCGAGTCCGAAGCGGCTTGCGATCAGGTGGCGCGTACGGTGGCCCATTCCCCTCTGGTTAAAACTGCTTTGTTTGCCTCGGATCCCAACTGGGGTCGCATTCTGGCGGCGATCGGTCGCGCCGGGCTCGAAGATCTCGATACCGACGCGGTGTCCATCCATTTGAACGGCGTCTTGATCGCAGAGCATGGCGCGCGCGCTGCGTCCTATACCGAGGAAAAAGGTCAGGAGGCGATGGCGTCAGGGGATCTTTTGATCGAGATTGCGCTCGATCGAGGCGACGCGTCGACAGTGATCTGGACCACCGATCTGTCCTACGACTACGTCCGCATCAACGCCGAATACCGTACCTGATATGGCACTGGTCACCGTCGCGGTCGGCATTCTGATCGACGACGCGGGTCGGGTGCTGGTCACCCGCCGCGCACCGGGCGCACATCAGGGCGGTCTGTGGGAGTTTCCCGGCGGTAAGGTTGAAGAGGGAGAAACTCTCCTCGGGGCGCTGACGCGCGAACTCCGTGAGGAGTTAGGTGTGCGGGTTGAGACCACTGAGCCACTCATGGTGCTGGAGCACGATTACGGTGACAAGCAGGTGAGATTGGACGTCCACCGCGTTACCCGCTGGTCGGGTGAGCCCCGTGGTCTCGAGGGCCAGCCGCTGGCGTGGCAACGCCCCGAGCAGCTCCGGGACTGGGCGTTCCCCGCTGCAAATCGGCCGATCTTGGAGCGACTGCTCGCCGGTTAGTGCGCTGCTGCGCGGGCCAATAATGTCTCGTGCAACACCGCCGCCCGTTGATGTAAGGCATCTAGCGATGTGCTGTTGTCGATCACGATGTCCGAGCGTGCAATTCGCGTTTCCCGGTCGAGTTGCGCTGCCATGATCTGCTCAACCAGCTGCCGATCATTCTGATCCCGGGCCATCGTGCGCTCGACTTGTAGCGCTTCTGGTACGTCGACAACCACGCTGACGTCCACCATCTCCGACTGACCACTCTCCAGCAATAGGGGGGAGCTCAGCACGACATAGGGTGAGGTGGCCTCGCTCATCTGTCTGGCCAGCTCGTCACGAATACGGGGATGGGTAATGGTCTCCAGCGCTTTCCGTTGGCCTTCGTCGGCAAAGACCCGTTGCCGGAGCGCGGCGCGGTCAAGTTGCCCGTCGGGCAGCAGGAACTCCTCACCAAACGTGTCGGCAATTTCCGTCAGCGCCGGCTGGCCCGGTTCGACCACAATGCGCGCGGCCAGATCAGCATCGACGATGACTATGCCCTGGGTGGTGAGCCAATCGGTCAGAGCGGTCTTGCCGCTCCCAATGCCACCGGTAATCCCCACGCGCAACATATCAGGGGCTCACGAGCTGCAGGTATTCGGTGATCAGTGCGTCGCCAAAAAAGAGCGTCAGCAGACCGGCCCCGGCCAGATAAGGGCCGAATGGCATGGGGGTGTCGCGACCCTGCCGCCGTGCAATCAGGATGGCAATGCCCAGCGCTGCGCCGACAAACGAAGACAACAGAATCATCAGCGGCACAGCCTGCCAGCCAAACCAGGCACCCAGCGCGCCGAGCAGCTTGAAGTCGCCGTAGCCCATGCCTTCTTTTCCCGTGACGAGCTTGAACAGCCAGTAAACACCCCACAGCGATCCATAACCCAGCATGGCGCCCGTGACAGCCGATGAGAGCGGGGTCCACACAGCGAAAAGGTTCACCCCTAAGCCGAGCCACAATAGTGGCAGGGTCATGCTGTCGGGCAGCAATTGGGTGTCCATATCGATGCCGGTCAGCGCAATCAGCACCCAGATCAAAACTAGCGCACTGATGGCCTCGGGACCAAAACCAAACTGCCAGGCTGCGAAGCCGGATAGCAATCCGGTGACCAGCTCGACAAGGGGGTAGCGCGCTGAGATGCGCATACCGCACTGCGCGCATTGACCCCGTAATGCCAGCCAGCTGATGACCGGTATATTTTGCCAGGGCTTGATGGGGGTGCCACAACCCGGGCACTGGGAGCCTGGGTACGACAGCGTGAGCGACGGCTCATCGGACAGCGGTTGGTCGAGCAGTTCACAGCACTCCCGGCGCCAGCCCTGCTCCATCATTTTTGGCAACCGCAGGATCACCACGTTGAGAAAGCTGCCCACAATCAGCCCCAACGCTGAGCAGGTCAGGGTAAAGAAAACCGGGTCGTGAAAGGCCGTGAGCATGCTAGTTCGAATCGCGCGACAAGGTCAGATGACCGAGCCGAGCATAAAAATCGGCAGGTACATGGCGATCATGAGCCCGCCAACCAGTACACCGAGTATCGACATGATCATCGGCTCCATCAGCGAGCTCAGGCTGTCTACCGCATTGTCGACCGCCGCCTCGTAGTGGTCGGCGACCTTACCCAGCATGTCATCAAGCGAGCCCGACTCCTCACCGATGGCAGTCATCTGCAACAGCATGGTGGGGAACAGGCCCGTAGTGCGGATCGAGATCGCGAGTGCAGTACCCGAAGTCACATCGTCCCGAATACGACGGATGCCCTGTGCATAGATGGCGTTGCCCGCGGCGCCCGCGGTAGATTCCAGTGCATCCACTAGGGGCACCCCTGCCGCGAAGGTTGTTGACAGCGTCCGCGAGAAACGCGCGATCACGGCGTCATGCACTACCGAGCCGATAATCGGCAACTTGAGCGCCACAGCGTCAATCCCGTCTGCAAAACGCTTCGAGCGGCGCTTGGCTTGCGAAAATGCGTAACCTGCGGCAAAGAACCCGAGCAGCATAATGAACCACCAGCTTTGCACCCAATCTGAAATGCGCAGCACAAAGAGCGTGAAGCCTGGCAGATCGGAGCCGAAGCTCTGGAAGGTTTCCGCGAATTGGGGCACCACTTTCACCAGCAGAATGCCGGTCACCACGATCGCCACTACAATGACCGCAATCGGGTAAGTCAGCGCTTTTTTGATCTTGGCCTTCAGCGCCTCGGTCTTCTCTTTATAGGTCGCAACGCGATCGAGCATCACTTCGAGGGTGCCTGAGTTCTCCCCAGAGGCGACCAGCGAGCAAAAGAGCTCATCAAAGTGCGCGGGATGTTTTTCGAGGGCGCCTGCAAGCCCGGTGCCAGAGGAGACATCGGTGCGCACGGTCATGATCAGCTCGCGCATTTTTTCGTGGTCGGTGCCCTCGGCCACAATATCGAAGGCCTGCACCAGTGGCACGCCGGCTTTCATCATGGTCGCCAGCTGCCGGGTGAAAATGGCGATATCGGCCGCTTTAATTTTTTTGGCGCCAAAAGTGAATAGCGGCTTGGACTTTTTCTTCACCGACTTGGCCACGACGCCTTGCTTACGCAACTGCACGCGGGCAATCGCCGCCGACGTGGCCAGTACTTCACCTTTTGATTTGCGCCCGTTGCGGTCGGTGCCGCTCCAGACAAAAACCGTATTCTCTGCTGCCATTTCTTCCCTGACCTGACGTTAGATAACGGACCGGTCAGTCGGTAGTAACGCGGCTGACTTCCTCGAGACTGATCAGGCCTTCAGCGCACTTCCTGAGTGCTGATTGCCTGAGGTCGTTGAAGCCCGCTTCGCGGGCGACTCGGTCCAACTCCAGCGAGTTTGCGCCATCCATAATGGCCGAAGCAATGGGTTTGGTGATCTTCACAACTTCGTAGATACCAACGCGCCCTTTGTAGCCGTCTTTACACTGTCCGCAGCCCACGGGGCGCTTGATAGTGGCGCTGCTCAATTGATCGGTCGTGAACCCGAGTTCCAGCAGTGCCTCTTGGGGCACGGTGGTCTCGGGCTCGGCGCAGTGGCCGCACAATCTGCGCGCCAAGCGTTGAGCAATGATCAGGGTGACCGAGGCCGCAATGTTAAAGGCAGGTACACCCATGTTCAGGAGTCGGGTAACGGTCTCGGCCGCGCTGTTGGTGTGCACGGTCGATAGCACCAGGTGGCCGGTCTGGGCCGCTTTGATGCCGATCTCGGCGGTCTCCAAGTCCCGAATCTCACCGACCATGATCACATCGGGATCCTGACGGAGGAAGGAGCGCAGCGCCTCGGCAAAGTTGAGCCCCACCTTGGGGTTCACCAAAACCTGATTAATACCCGCCATATTGATTTCAACCGGGTCTTCCGCGGTGGAAATATTGCGCTCGGGCTCGTTCAAAATCCCGAGCCCGGTATAGAGCGAGACGGTCTTACCGGAACCCGTGGGCCCGGTGACCAAAATCATACCTTGCGGCTTAGCAAGGGCCTCCATATAGAGCGCCTTTTGGTCCTCTTCGTAACCCAGCGCGTCGATCCCCATCTGGGCCGAAGCCGGGTCGAGGATCCGCAGCACGATTTTTTCCCCGTACATGGTGGGAAGGGTGTTCACACGAAAATCGATGGCGCGCTTTTTGGAGAGCTTCATCTGGATGCGGCCATCCTGGGGGACGCGCCGCTCCGAAATGTCCATTTGGGACATCACCTTAAGGCGCGCTGCGAGTCGTGGTGCCAGATTGCGCGGCGGCTTTACCACTTCTCGCAGAATGCCATCGGTGCGAAAGCGCACCCGATAGTCTTTTTCGTAGGGCTCAAAGTGAATGTCCGATGCTCCTTGCTTGATGGCATCCAGCAGCACCTTATTCACGAACCGCACGATCGGCGTGTCGTCCGCCGCGTCGCGAGCATCGTCTTCCTCCTCGACGGAGCCGTCGCCAATTTCCAGGTCGTACTCGCCATCGGCCCCGAGAGAGGCCATGTCATTATCGAAACCACCGGACTGCTCGGCGAGGTCGGCAATCAGTTTGCTGAGTGCTTCATCTTCCACCAGCACTGCATCGGTGTTGATGCCCGCGGCAAACTTGAACTCATCCAGCGCGCCGAGGTTCATGGGGTCTGAAACGGCCACAAAGAGGCGATTCCCGCGCCGAAAGAGGGGCACCGCGTGGTGTTTGAGCATCATCTCGCCATCGATCTGCTGCTCGGGGAGCATTTCACGATTCATTGCCCGAAGATCAAATACCGGCAGGCCGAATTCGACAGAGGCCATCTCTGCCAGTTCTTTGCTGCCCACATCTAGCGTGTCGATGAGGTAGCGGATCAGGGATACGCGTTGCGCTTTAGCCTCGTTAACAGCTTCTCTGGCTTGTTCCGGAGTCAGGATGCCCGCTGCGATCAACTGCCCCGCTAGCCCCCTGATCGTTGAATTGATGACGGAGCGGCGGTCAGTGCCTTGAGAGTCTGTTTGCGCGGGTGAGTTCATTTTCTTTTCAGCGCTCTGTTTACATGCAGAGTAAAGCTTTTTGTGTGAGAGTTTTAGTCACCTTGTGAATCTTCACAGGCCGTGA
>Ga0181594_10002823_pt1 | contig 15875 bp, 10 predicted proteins | sample 071ome_18_FD_145603 | JGI IMG/M metagenome (GOLD analysis project Ga0181594, IMG submission 145603) | Coastal salt marsh microbial communities from the Groves Creek Marsh, Skidaway Island, Georgia - 071413BT metaG (spades assembly) | ecosystem: Environmental > Aquatic > Marine > Intertidal zone... | reverse complement strand
GTTGTCGTTGTAACCGTCGTTGTCATCGTCTTCATCAAGGGTATCCGGCACACCGTCACCGTCGGTGTCTGTGCCTGCATCGTCTGGATTCAGCGGATCGGTACCGTCACGAACTTCGGTTTCGTTATTAATGCCATCGCCGTCGCTGTCATTGCGCGGGTTATCATTGTCAGCGTCCTGATAATCCAATACGCCGTCGGAATCAGAGTCCTGATTATTGCTGTCGAGCGCATCAATGATGCCATCGCTGTCGGTATCGACAGGGTTATTCAGGTCGGCGCCAACTTCCGCCCCATCATCGATACCGTCGTTATCGGAATCGGCATTCAGAGGATCGGTACCCAGTACGACTTCGTCCGCATCGTTCAGGCCGTCATTATCGTCATCCGGGTCAGTGACATCTGACACGCCGTCATTGTCATTGTCCGCAGGGACAGAAGACGCATCCAACGGATTGGTACCCGCTGCCGCTTCATCCGCATCGGAGTAATTATCCCCGTCGTCGTCATCGTCACTGTTGTTACCAATGCCGTCACCGTCAGTATCTACGGTTTCGCTTGGATCAAACGGGAAGGCGTCGTCACCGTCTGCCACACCGTCGTTGTCATCATCGGTATCGGTCGCGTCAGAGATAAAGTCTCCGTCGTTGTCCGCAGGCACTGAGCCTGCATCCAGAGGGTCGGAGCCAGCTGCCTGTTCATCGGCATCGCTGTAGCCATCGTTATCATCGTCGGTATCGGCGTTGTTACCAGTACCGTCACCATCCGTATCCAGGTACTCCGAAGGATCGAGAGGCAAAGCATCGACATCGTCGGCGTAGCCATCGTTATCATCGTCGTTATCGATTGCGTCCGGAGAACCGTCACCGTCGCTGTCCAGCGGCTTATCGCTCGCATCCAGCGGATCCGTGCCTAACTGAGTTTCGTCGGCGTTGCTGATGCCATCGTTATCGCTATCGTTGCTGCCGTCGTTATTAGCCGCGTCGAGTTCATCATTAACGCCATCGCTGTCTGCATCGTTGTCAGCAGATTCCAGCGCATCAATGATGCCATCGCCATCGGTATCACGAGGCGCTGCCACATTACCGACTTCATCCAGGTCGCTCTCGCCATCATTATCGCTGTCGCCAGACAGCGGATCGGTACCGAGCACAGCTTCATCGGCATCACTGATGCCGTCATTATCATCATCGCTGTCGATGTTATCTGGCGTACCATCGTTGTCGCTGTCGACGCCCACATCGTCGCCATCCAGCGGATCCGTACCCGCCGCAACTTCCGTGGCGTTGCCAATGCCGTCGCCGTCGGTGTCGTTGTTTGGATTGCCGTCTTCTGCATCCAGCTGATCGTTCACGCCATCGCTGTCAGCGTCATTCAGCGTCGACTCCAGCGCATCAATGGTGCCGTCACCATCCGTATCGTTTGGCGCGCTGACGTCGCCGACTTCCATTGCATCGTTAACGCCATCCTCATCGGTATCGGCTAACAGTGGGTTGGTACCCAACTGGGCTTCTTCCGCATCTGACAGACCATCGTTATCGTCGTCGGTGTCCAGAGCATCAGGCGTACCATCGTTGTCACTGTCCTGTGGTGCATCGTCTGCATCCAGAGGGTTGGTGCCCAACGCCACCTCGTCCGCGTTACTGATGCCATCGCCATCAGTGTCATTGCTACCGTCGTTATTCAGCGCATCCAGTTCGTCATTCACGCCATCACTGTCGGCATCGTTCAGTGACGATTCCAGCGCATCGATAATGCCGTCTTCGTCCGTATCATTGGCGGCAGCCACATTGCCGACTTCATCAAAGTCTGACTCACCATCGTTATCGGTGTCAGCCACCCGCGGGTTAGTGCCCAGTGCGATTTCATCGTCGTCACTCAGCCCATCATTGTCGTCGTCACTGTCCAGTGCGTCTGGCGAACCGTCGCCATCAGAATCCTGTGGTTTGCTGTTGGCGTCCAGCGGATCTGTACCCAGCGTGACTTCATCCGCATTGCTGATGCCGTCTCCGTCGGTATCGTTGCTGCCGTCGTTGTTACGCGAATCCAGTTCGTCGTTAACGCCATCGTTATCGGCGTCAGTCAGTGACGACTCCAGCGCATCAATAATGCCGTCTTCATCGGTGTCTTTTGCAGCGGCGACATCGCCCACTTCATCAAAATCAGACTCACCATCGTTATCGCTGTCTGCAATCAGAGGGTCAGTGCCCAGTGCAATCTCGTCTTCGTCACGCAGGCCATCGTTGTCATCGTCAGTATCTGCGTTGTTGCCAATACCATCGCCGTCAGTATCCACGCTCTCCGATGGATCCAACGGGAAGGCGTCATCGCCATCAGCTACGCCATCGTTGTCATCGTCGTTATCAGCGTTGTTGCCAGTACCGTCGCCATCCGTGTCGACCGATTCATTCGGATCATTCGGGAAGGCATCGTAAGCATCCAGTACGCCGTCACCGTCGGTGTCCAGCGTGCAAACAATGGTGAAATACTCGCCGTTCGCGAGAGACACGTTATTGATCACGCCAGTCGACGCATCAATTTCACCCACCACGGTGCTGCCTGCGGCAAAATCCGCATTGCCCGAACGCTTCACCAGATAGAACTTGGCATTGCTGTTCGTAGGCGCGGTTGGCAGCTCGAATTTCATCGAGACGGTCTGAGAGAAGTTGTGACTCTGAACCAACCAGCTGCGACCGCTGCGCAGAGAATAAGGCGCCGCGGCACCGACACTGGTCAACGTCATATCGGCGCCATTACTGCCCATAAGGAAATAACTGAGATCCGCACCAAAGCCCACCGAACGGGTGTTAGAGCGATTAGACGCGGTGAAGTTATTCTGCAGCGCGACGGTCAGTGCCGAGGACGACACCGAGCGGGAAACTTTCTGCTTCAGGCGACTGGCATCATCACGCCCTAAACCAAACAGGTGGCTGTTATGCCCTGCATCCAGGCCATCGTTCCAGATAAGCGTGTCATCACCGCCGTGGAGATTACCCAGGGGGTCAAAGCCATATTTGATGGCCAGATACGAGCTCACACGACGACGGTCTTGAGCGCTTAGCTCGCCGACGTACCAAAGCACTTCCATGATGTCGCCCTGAAACGCATCACCATCGTCTTTAACACCGTAACCCACCATCAGGTTATCGCCACGGGTGATGGCAGAAGCAGCCGAACGAACCGTGTTTTCTGCACCGTTTAAACCAACAGTGATATCGCGGTTGTCGTTACCACCAATAACGGCAGACAAAAGTACGTTTTGCCCTAAAGGAACCGGGGTTGGATGAAACAGATTAAGGTCATCACCACCACGACGTTCCGGACGCAACAGGTAGCGCCCTGCACCACTGCTACCTGAACCGTACAGGCTCAAGCCAGGCTCACCAGCGAATTCGAAGGTGCTGTCGAGGCCAGTAATACGTCCGCGACGACCGGATACGTACGAACCCGTGCGAGTCACGGTAAAGATGGTCAGTGGCGTATCACGCACGGCACTGGGCACCATCTGAGTGCTGTAATTGCGGAAGTTACGGAATGAAGTAAAGCCCGTGGTGTAGGGATGAAAATTGTGCGTGGCATCCGCCGCACTCAGACTCCAGGAGCCGTAAGCATCTAGATGGCGCCCATTATCTGAAAGGTCATCCCAACGCGAAGAAATATTTCCTGCTGCATCGGAACTAAACCAAGCATCAGGTTTCTGAACTCCGCCAGGGTAGGCCCAAGCTGCGGAAACCGCAGTCAAAGAAGCGACAAATAGAAGACCAAGGCGAGCGCCTTTACGCATAGACATAGAAACTGGCTCCATCCGATGCAAAGGACTGAGACGCCCTTCACATTCCGTAACACAAATTTTGCGGGATTCTAAGCCTTGTGCTAACCGCGAGCAACCAAGCAGACGCCGCAAAATGCGTACGAGCAGGCGTGTTCACTAGACATTTGACGCCAGTCAAGTTTTCAACTCAGCCCTCATGCAGATCAAGACCACTGACACAGTTACATACTGATACAAAGTTTTGTCTATTTACTGCAATGTCCCACCACTAACGACAATCAACTCAATAACGACCCGATCGAACAACTCTAATCCGCACAGCTCCTGACACCGTGGGAATAACACCCGTTAGAAAAGCGGCTCCCCTTCCCCAATAAGACGTCGCTACTGAACAGTCACTTGTCTGTTAAGTTCGCACCATGCACGACACCCTTTCACTGTTGGATCAGGCCATAAATATGACAATACAGGCCACGAAGGGCGAATTCGCATTTTTTACGACCAATTGGTTCATACCTGCCATTGGCGACGAAGTACGCCATTTAGAGAACGACGAAGTACGTTGTTAGAGAACGACGAAGTACGTTGTTAGAGAGCGACGAAGTTCGCTGGTAGAGAAGACGAAGTCCACTGTTAGAGGGCGACGAAGTACGTTGTAAGAGAAGTGGCGAGGCTCGCCCGACGTCCACAATGGTTTGATACGAAGTCGAGCAAACGAATGCAGAAGCATGGCGTTAGGCATCTATAGATATAGAAGACAGAAGATATAGCAGACAGAAAAAATACCAGACACAAAAAAGCCACCCGAAGGTGGCTTTTTCATACGAGCGATACGCCTGAGCGAATTATTCCCACTCAATCGTCGCTGGCGGCTTAGACGATACGTCGTAAGCCACGCGGGAAATGTGCTCGATTTCGTTGATGATACGGTTCGAGACTTTCTCCAGCAGTTCGTATGGCAGATGTGCCCAACGAGCGGTCATAAAGTCGATGGTTTCTACCGCACGCAGTGAGACTACCCACTCGTAACGACGCTGGTCACCCACAACACCGACTGACTTAACTGGCAGGAAGACCACGAATGCCTGCGAGGTTTTGTGGTACCAGTCAAAGTTGTGCAGTTCCTCAATGAAGATGGCATCCGCTTCACGCAGAACGTCAGCGTATTCTTTCTTCACTTCACCGAGGATACGTACGCCCAGGCCCGGACCCGGGAATGGGTGACGGTAAACCATGTCGTAAGGCAGGCCCAGTTCCAGACCAATCTTACGTACTTCGTCTTTGAACAGTTCGCGCAGTGGTTCCACCAGATCCATCTTCATGTCTTCTGGCAGGCCGCCCACGTTGTGGTGCGACTTAATCACGTGTGCTTTACCGGTTTTCGCGGCAGCAGACTCGATCACGTCCGGGTAGATGGTGCCCTGCGCCAGGAAAGGAACGTCTTTCAGCTTGCTGGCTTCTTCATCGAACACTTCGATAAAGGTGTTACCAATGATCTTACGCTTCTGCTCTGGGTCAGACACACCCTCGAGCTTGCCGAGGAACAGGTCTTCGGCATCGGCACGGATCACTTTCACGCCCATGTTCTTGGCGAACATGTCCATCACCGCGTCGCCTTCGTTCTTACGCAGCAGACCGTTGTCTACGAACACACAGGTCAGCTGGCTGCCGATGGCTTTATGCAGCAGTGCCGCCACAACCGACGAGTCCACGCCGCCCGACAGGCCCAGCAGAACCTTCTTGTCGCCAACCTGAGCACGTACTTTTTCAATCTGGTCTTCAATGATTTTGGCAGGTGTCCACAGCGCTTCACAGCCACAGATGTCCATCACGAAGTGTTCCAACAGACGCTTACCTTGCAGCGTGTGCGTTACTTCTGGATGGAACTGAACGCCAAAGAAGTTCTTCTCAGCGTTGAACATACCGGCAATCGGACAGCTTGGCGTTGACGCCAGCAGTTCAAAGCCTTCCGGCATGGTCGCCACTTTGTCACCGTGGCTCATCCATACATCGAGCAGGCTCTTGCCGTCTTCGCTGACGTGATCTTTGATGTCTTTCAACAGCGCGCTGTCGTTTTCAACCTGAATCTGGGCGTAACCAAATTCACGGACATTGGAACCCTGAACACTGCCACCCAGCTGCTCGGCCATGGTCTGCATGCCGTAGCAAATACCCAGCACTGGCAAGCCCAGTTCAAATACCACCTGCGGTGCACGTGGCGAACCTTCTTCTGTCACAGACTCAGGGCCACCCGCCAGAATGATACCGGTTGGCTTGTATTCGCGGATTTCCGCTTCGTCCATGTCCCAGGCGCGGATTTCAGAAAATACGCCGATTTCACGCACACGGCGCGCAATCAGTTGGGTGTACTGTGAACCGAAATCCAGAATCAGAATACGTTGAGCGTGGATGTCTTGTGACATTGGGCTTTCCAGATAAAAGATTTAAAAACAAAAGCGGGGATGACTCTCGTCATCCCCACGTCTTAGCAATGTAGCAGCGATCAGCCTAAGCGATAGTTTGGCGCTTCTTTGGTGATCTGTACGTCGTGAACGTGTGATTCCGACATACCCGCTGCGGTAATACGTACAAACTCAGGCTTAGTGCGCATCTGATCGATGGTGGCACAACCGGTGTAACCCATGGACGCACGCACACCACCCATCAGCTGGTGAACAATGTTCGTCAGCGGGCCTTTCACGGCGATACGGCCTTCGATGCCTTCCGGAACCAGCTTATCAACGCCAGCTTTCTTGTCCTGGAAGTAACGGTCAGAAGAACCCTGGCTCTGCCCCATGGCACCCAGCGAACCCATGCCACGGTATGCTTTGTAAGCACGGCCCTGGAACAGTTCAACTTCGCCCGGTGACTCGTCAGTACCGGCCAGCATAGAGCCAACCATTACAACGCTGGCACCAGCAACGATGGCTTTGGCGATGTCACCAGAGAAACGGATACCACCGTCTGCAATCACAGGCACGCCGTATTTTTTCATGGCTTCTGCCACGTTAGCTACTGCAGAGATCTGAGGAACACCCACACCCGCAACAATACGTGTAGTACAGATAGAACCCGGGCCAATACCCACTTTCACACCATCGGCACCGGCTTCGGCCAGCGCAATCGCTGCTTCAGCGGTCGCGATGTTGCCGCCGATGACCTGAACCTGTGGGAAGTTTTCTTTTACCCAACGCACGCGATCAATGACGCCGGTGCCGCCTGGGTTAGAGGTATGGCCGTGTGCGGTATCCACCACGATCACGTCAACACCGGCTTTCACCAGCGCTTCAACGCGCTCTTCGGTGCCAGCACCGGTACCTACCGCAGCGCCAACACGCAGACGACCCTGCTCATCTTTGGCAGCGTTCGGGTAAGCGCGGGCTTTTTCGATGTCTTTCACGGTCATCAGGCCGACCAGCTTGCCTGCATCGTCCAGTACCAGAACTTTCTCAATGCGGTGCGTGTGCAGCAGATCCTGAACGTCTTCCGGGCTGGTACCCTCTTTTGCAGTGACCAGCTGATCTTTTGGCGTCATCACGCTGGCGACCAATGCATCCAGGTTCTTTTCAAAGCGAACGTCACGCGAAGTCACGATACCCACCAGCTCGTCACCATCAACGACAGGCATGCCAGAGATGTTGTGCTGTTGAGTCAGCTCAATGATTTCACGAATCGTGCTGGTGCTAGGCACGGTGATTGGGTCTTTGACCACACCGCTTTCAAATTTCTTAACCTTGCGGACTTCTGCCGCTTGCTCTTCGATGGTGAGGTTCTTGTGAACAATACCTAAGCCACCTTCCTGAGCGATGGCGATAGCCAGACGCGCTTCAGTAACGGTGTCCATCGCCGCAGAAATCAGGGGAACATTCAGCTCAATGCCTTTGGTCAGGCGGGTCTTCAGACTGACCTGGTTTGGCAGGACCTCGGAATAACCGGGCACTAGCAGCACGTCATCAAAAGTGAGTGCATCTTGAGCGATTCGCAACATAGAAGAGCCTTCCGAATGAGGTTGTAGGAAAGGCGGGGCATTATACCGGAAGGTCTCCCTACGGTAAATGCAGTCACTTAATCTTCATCAGAGGGGTCAGGGGGACACCGGGAAGTCTGTAAAAACATCAGCGTTTGGGCGCGTATGCTGTCGTATCCGAAGCTGGCGATATGACGCCCGATACTGTTCATCCAGCAGCGCTGCCCTGACGACAAAGCCGCAAACAACGCCCGCCCCTGCTCGACCGGGATGATCTCATCCTGCTGGCTGTGCATCACCAATACCGGAATGCGGATCTCCGGGGCTTTGTCTTCTGGGTCCCAATCACTGGGCACCAGTCCAACAAACGGCCAGAGCAGGAAACCAATGGGCGCCTGCATCAGCACATCACGCGCAACGCTGCGAAAGCCGGTAAAGGGCGCATCCAACACCAGGCGTTCCACTTGATACTGCCCCGCCTTGTTGGCCACAAAGTTGACCGCCAGCGCACTGCCAATCGATTGCCCAAGCACCGTCAGCTCAGCGTTGGGCCATTGCTCTCGCAGCCAGGCCGCTCCAGCTTCGACGTCATCCAGTACACCGGGCAATTCCGCCACGCCCTGCGAGGCGCCAAAGCCACGGTAATCCAGCGCCAGCACCCGATACCCTGCCTCCACCAGCCAGTAGATGCTGCGCGAGTGAGTGGATACGTTTTCGGCATTTCCGTGCAAGTAGAGAATCATGGGGGCTGGCGCGCTCTGCTCGCCCAAATTTGGCTCCATCAAGGCCGGTGGAATCAGATGCCAGGCATGTAGCTGAGTACCATCTGCCGAGGTCAGCCAGACGTCTTCGTAGGCAACACCAAAGCGATCCGGTGTTTGTAACCACAGCGTCTGCGGATGAAAGTACCAACGCGTTAACGAACTGCAGCCAGACACGGCCACCAAAGCAACGACCAGCAATAGCCCGGCGACTAAACGCAACGAATAACGACGCCCGTCAGAAATACCAGACATAATGCAGATTCCATTCATTCACCGCCTGACTGCTGGCCCACTGGCGGGTAAAAGCAAAACGTAATTGCACGTCATCGAACCCAGCCCAAGCTTCTTCAATCGTCAGCTGACGACGCGGCGTATCATCGCCCAGCGCCACGGGCTGCCACTGGAATTCAATGCGCTCCTGACTGGCAATCCCCTGCCACAGCCAACCACCACGTAGGCCGGCAGACAACTGATAGCCCTCATCAAACTGGTTATCCGCCCGGGCAGTTATGTCTGCCAGCGCATACCAGCGCGCATCACCAATCGACGCTCGGCCGCGTTTGCCAAACGGCAAAGCAAAGGCTCGCCCAAAGCCATAATTCAATTCACTGAATAATTCGCTGTCGGTTGGTAAAAAACGTTTGAGCCCAGCACTGACTGTCCAGGCCATCGGCGACTGAAAATCCGTCGCGTGACTTAAGGACAAAACATTCACCAACTCCAGCCCACGCAGTTGGAGGCCGGTGTCTTCTCCGACCCGAACCTGAAACTCACCCATCTCAATTTGTGCGCCGGGCGAGAAACCTTTGGGTGGGTCCATCACGTCGTGATAAGCAATTCGCCAGTTCAGATCGCCGAACCACTGCTCGTCCACATAGCCCCCCCCTAACATCAGGCGACTGGTGCCGTGCCCCTGATCATCGCGAAATGCCGGTGGTCGTACCCGGGTAAAGGCATCGCCTTTGGGTAACTTACTGCGCGCCGACAAAATCGCCAGCGTGCGCTTGCGCAATACCGGATTGGCCTGTTTCTTTTTTACCGCAAGATAGCGTGCGTAGCTGTAGGCCAACTCCAGCGTGCGAACCTGAGCGTCTTCATTCATGCCGCTTAATGCAGCGTCAATGTCCATACCACTTGAATCAGCGTCAAATTGAACATCGGGCTCAACTATCTCTGCCTCGACTATCTCAGACTCCACGAGGCGTTTTGCCAACGCCCTTTCTTGTTCACTCGCTTGTGCAGCGTTGGATTCCATTTCACTGGCTGCCGACGGGCGATACCGTGCCTGCTTAACAAAACCGGCGTCGTATAACGCACGAATGGTATCGACCGGTACGGCTTTCAGATCAAAGTCATCGGCTAAGTCAGCACGAGAGGATGCCGCATCCAGCATTCCTAATAATCGATACGAGCAGTTTTCATCGAAGAAATAATAGTCAAATTCGGTGTCTTTAATTTCCCAAACATGACGCACAAACTGATCCACTTCCGCCGAACCAAAGTCCAGTGAGTACTCCCAGATATCGCGGTACTCCATGTGCTGGTATTCATTGGTTTTAACGTAATACGGCATCACTGATGCCTGCCCCGGGTAGCCACCCGTCAATCCTTTCACGCTGAATTTCAGCTCGTTGTCAGTCGGGTCCGCATTGGCAGCAAAATTCACACTGTAGGCCAGCAACTTACTGCTAGCAGGATCGAGCCGATCCATCCGAACCAGCGTATGACCGTACATCGAAGACGGCGAATTGATATGCGACGCGGGGAAAATCAGCGTCAGCGATTCGGCATTAATTTCATCACGCCACTTCGTAAATTCAGAACACGGCTGGTCGATAAATTCGAGGGAGGGTAATCGTTGTTTTAACCAGTGATAGCGTGCCGGAAAGCGACACTGCGCAGAGTGATTATCAGCCTGATCCGTTAGTAAAAACGCGCGAAGGTTCTCACGCAATTCAGCGTCAGGGTTGTATTTTCCGTTGGGAGCTAAAAAGAATTCGTCGCTGTCATTCTGACTGATGGTACGAAGGCTGTAGGGGTGATAACGCACATGCAATAAATGTCGCCATTGATCCTGTGCCGCCAGCGCCGTTATCTGCTCATCCGGCAATGCATCGAAATGAATATCGGCATGGCTGTAAGCAGCCGATACCGCCAATCCAAAGACGACAAGCATGAAAGTAATCAGACGGGATATGCCAGAACCAAAGGCACGCACAACGAGTGAAGAATGCTCGCGGGCTATCGAAAACAAAAACGGCCGGGAAGCCACACAAAATCCCTGTTCAGTAGGGCCTGTCTAATCAGGCGAAAAGACTTCAGTCATGGCTGTCACAGCCAGACAAAAAAAAGCGGCGGTCAGCGCCGCCGCTCTTTACTGGCGTTTAGCCGACGTACTTTTTCAGTTCTGCGTCAGCCGCCATCGCCGTCGTCAGAGAAGCGTAAGCATCTTCTGCGGTTGCGTCAGCGTTGAACATAGAATCAAAGTTCGCCTGTACTGTGGTTTCGAATGCCGCTTTGTCAGCCGCTTCGATACCCATCACTTCCGCCAGTGCGTCCAGAGTTTCACCCTGACCACGCGCAGCGTCAGCCGCCAGCTGATCCATGTTGTCGTTCATGAATGCTTTGGCCAGTTTCAGTGGGCCGTTTGCGCCTTCACAACCCAGAGTACCCGAGGTCATACCGAAGGTCTGGTTACCTGATGTGCCGTTAGTGGTGGCTGCCAGCACGTGCTCGTGCCATTCGTTCGCATCCGGGAACACAACCGCCGTACCTAAACCACAACCCGCGGGGCCATTAGCAAAAGACAAGCTTGAAGCCGAGATCAATGCGGCCGTTGCAATCAGTTTTTTCATGGACCATTTCCTTATTCTGAATAGAAAGTGTCACCTCAGTGACCCCACTACGCTAGTCCCCTTTTTCGCCTAAGTCTACCCCCTGCGCGGAGCGAAACTGGCCAAAGTCTCAGGCTTGTGTCAGCCTTTGCACATACTCACTGTGAATTGCTTATGTATCAGTCTGACAATGCCCGCGATCCCGGGCTTTTTACGGTCTCTGACCTCAACCGCCGCGCCAAACAACTGCTGGAAGTCTCGTTTGCCTCGGTGCGGGTCGAAGGTGAAATTTCCAATCTGGCGCGTCCTTCTTCGGGCCACTGGTACTTCACCCTCAAAGACAGCGGCGCTCAGGTGCGCTGCGCCATGTTCCGCTCGCGCACCTCGATGCTCAAGTTTCAGCCCAAAGAAGGTGACAAAGTCGAGATTCGCGCCAAAGTCAGCCTGTACGAGAACCGGGGCGACTATCAGCTGATTGTTGATGCCATGAAGCCCGCTGGCGAAGGCGCCCTGCTGTTGGCGTTTGAGCAATTGAAACGACGGCTCGCCGCGGAAGGCTTGTTCGCACAGGAACTCAAGCGGCCACTGCCTGCGGTAAAACGTGTCGCCCTGATCACGTCTCACACCGGCGCTGCAGTGCATGACATGCTCACCGTCTTAAAGCGACGCTGGCCCATGATTGAGGTCGACCTGTACCCCTCCGCCGTACAAGGCGCCGAAGCACCAGCACAGTTAATTAACGCACTGCAACGCGCCAACCGTGATCAGGCGGCGGACGTCATCATCATCGGTCGCGGCGGTGGTTCGCTCGAAGATCTCTGGGCATTCAACGATGAAGCGCTGGCCCGCACCATTGCCGCCTCCGCCCTGCCAGTCATCAGCGCCGTGGGTCATGAGGTCGATGTCACCATTGCCGATTACGTAGCTGATTTGCGTGCCCCCACGCCCTCGGCCGCCGCCGAACTCATCAGCCCAGACGGTGCGCAACTCGTGCAGCGTTTGGCTACCTTACGGCAACGTCTGACGCAGGCACAAAGCCAACACCTGAGCCGCCAGTACCACTCGTTCAATGCCCTGCAGCAACGTTTGCGTAGCCCACGGCAAATTCTGCAAGCCAGAGCACAGCAGGCCGATCAGCTGGAGATTCGCCTACAGCGCGCCATGCAACAATCGTTAAACAGCTCCACTCAGACGTTGCGACGCCTGCAACAAACGTTGCGCGCCATGGACCCAGCCAAGCAACTGAACGATACCCAACAGCGCCTCACCCGCCTGCAAGATCGACTGCAGCGTGGCATTCAACAACAGCTGGCTCGCAAACAGACGGAGCTACAACAAGGCGCCCGATTACTGAACAGCGTCAGTCCGCTGCAGATTCTGCAACGGGGTTACTCCATCAGTGAAACCCCCGACAAAACCGTGGTCAGAGATGCCAGCCAACTACAGCCGGGTGACACCTTGATTACCCGCCTTAACCAGGGCCGGGTCACCAGCACCGTGACGCACACCGAGGAATAATTGCATGAAAGGTATGATTCGCCTTTGGGCCGCTACACTGCTTGGCAGCAGTCTGTTGGCCAATGCTCAGACAGATTTGCCACACCATGCCATTCCCGGCGGTGTGATCCCGATTGTGGTACCCGAGAACGCCGACGTTCGCCTGAACGACCGCAAGATTTTATTGGCACCGCCAAGTAACGCTGACGGCGATTGGCATGCCATGGTCGGTGTGCCTCTATCAGCAGGCACTACTCTTGAAGTCAGTGTGAACGGCAACCCCACCACACTGAATCTGGATAACTTTGCCTATCAAGAGCAACACATCCAGATCAAAGAAAAGCGCAAAGTTAATCCACAGAAAAACGACATGGATCGTATCGGGCGCGAATACAATCAAATGACGCCTGTGTACAAAAGCTACTCGCCCGAATTAACGCCCGACTGGCATCAAATGATTCTGCCGACGCAAGGTCCTTATAGTAGTGCCTTTGGTTTAAAGCGCTTCTTTAATGGCCAGGCGCGCAAACCGCACAGTGGTATTGATATCGCAGCGCCAGAAGGCACGCCCATCATTGCCCCAGCAGGCGGGACGGTCGCATTGACCGGCGATTTCTTTTTTAACGGTAAAAGTGTCTTTATCGATCATGGCCAGGGATTAATCAGCATGATGTGCCATCTCAGTCAGATCGATGTCAAAGAAGGCGACAAACTGTCGCAAGGTGATTTAATTGGTGCCGTAGGTAAAACCGGCCGCGCCACAGGCCCGCACCTGCACTGGACGGTGAGTCTGAATAATGCGCGGGTAAACCCAAAACTGTTTTTACTGCCGGATCAGCCACGATGAAAAAAGCACCCGGCACGTCCGGCCTGATGCCGGTCAAAGGCAGCGGCTGTGGCATCCGCCCCGACGTTGAAAAAATGGAAGATTCAGAAGGCTTCGACTTTTCTGGCGCCGCCTCGTTGCTCAATTCTGATGATCAGACGGAAAAAGACAGCCAAAAAAGCGATCAGCTAGAAGGCGATGAACCAGAGGGCGCTGAACCCAAAGGAGAAGAAAAAGACCGGCCTGACGCTACTGAATAGCAGCGTCGTTTTCTTTATCGCTATCCGTTTTAGGCTCGGTGTTTGCCCCGTCTTTGATATCCGCCTCTGCCTGAGCACGCGCAATTTCGGCGTCACGCTTGAGATTCAATAAATCAATTTTTGCCTGAATTTCCGGCGTTGGCTCGGGCGCAATGTATTCCTGCACTTCGCGGCCATGATATTTATCAATGGACTGCAACAGCGAACTGAAGCTACGCACGCGCCCGCCCCGCACCAGCGCAATGCGGCCCAGCGCTTTACAGTGCAATTTGCCCTCTACCAAAAAGCGATGCTCGGAATACAAGTACTTGCGATCCCAGTACAGCACCTGGCTTTCAATATCGACCTTAGTAAAAGGCTTAATCTCTCGTACAAAGGTCACCGTCTGGCTCGCCACGACCGTACGCCAACCATTACTTATGATTAATGGCAGTAAGCCAATTTCAGCAAACCACTGCACACGGCCTACGTCGATCAACGCCGGATACCGGGTATTGGTCAGGTGCAGGTTTAAATCCATGTCCCACGGCATCACCCGGAAGTTGTACGTGGTCTTCGCCAGTGGATCTTTGTTGTCGTTCCACTTCTGACGAAAGAAAATAAAAATAAAGCGCAGCAACATCATGACGACGTATCCAACTGAATCTGACGAATTAGGCCTTCCTGTGCCACCGACGCAACCAACTCACCCTGTTGATTAAATACCTGGCCACGACAATAACCACGGCCACCACCGGCGTTCGGGCTATCGATGGCGTACAACAACCATTCATCCATACGGAACGGACGGTGGAACCAGACGCTGTGATCCAGACTCGCCATTTGCATGTCTTTCTGGCCGTACGACTTCGCATGTGGATGCAGCGATGTCGGCAGTAAATTGAAGTCCGAGGCATAAGCCAGCAGCTTCGCGTGCAGGTCAATGTCGTTCTCTGGCAGCGGACCGGTGGCTTTCATCCACAGATATTTCACCGGATCTTTTTTCGTTGGCGCAAAAATATTGACCGGATCAATAACCCGCATCTCAATCGGCTTATCTGCGGTGTAAATATCACGCACTTTTTCTGGAAAATAATCTCGGAACATACGCGCCAACTCGAGCTGAGATGGAATGCCATCCGGGCCTTTTACTTCCGGCATCGGCGCCTGATGCTCAAAGCCCTCTTCCGGCTGCTGGAATGAGCAGATCATGGTCAGAATCGCGCGACCATTCTGCATCGCCTTCACCTGACGGGTGCAGAAGCTGCGGCCATCGCGCAGGCGGTCAACTTCAAATTCAAGATGATCCGTCACCGTACCGGCCAGCATGAAGTACACATGAAAAGAGTGCGCATGCCAGTCGCCTTCCGGCAGGGTCTGTAAGGCGGCCGCCAGGCTCTGCCCCATCACCTGACCGCCAAACAAGGCTTTAAAGCCAAGGTCCTGGGTCTCACCGCGAAAGTGGTCATCTGACAACGCCACCGGGTTCAGCAGCTCAACTAAATCCTGCAGAACGTCACTCATCGCCCACTCCTCATTCTCTTTACATCGTTGTTTGTTTTCATAATTGGCACAATACCGTAACAAGATGCCCAATCATTGGCCGAAATGACATTATGCGCCACGACAGCCGACCTCCCGCACCTTCAATAGCGTGTGACAGGTCTCGACGACGCCAACTGGGTTCCAGCGCCGCAGGGGTTGCGTATAATACGCGGCCAACCACCCGCTCACCGGTTATCTCATGTCAGAAATCTTTCCAGATCCTATCAATCCTGCTGAATACGATACTCAACTGGCCGACAAAAAAGACCGGCTGAACAGTCTGTTCGCAGAATTCGCCCCACCCGCTCTGGAAGTGTACGACAGCGCTCGCAGCCACTATCGCCTGCGCGCGGAATTCCGCCTGTGGCATGAAGGTGACCGCTGCTTCTATGCCATGTTTGAGCCGGGCAACCGCAAAAAAGCCTACGAAGT
>Ga0181594_10002819_pt1 | contig 15882 bp, 7 predicted proteins | sample 071ome_18_FD_145603 | JGI IMG/M metagenome (GOLD analysis project Ga0181594, IMG submission 145603) | Coastal salt marsh microbial communities from the Groves Creek Marsh, Skidaway Island, Georgia - 071413BT metaG (spades assembly) | ecosystem: Environmental > Aquatic > Marine > Intertidal zone... | reverse complement strand
AGCTCCTGTGGGAGCGCAGGCGTAGCCTGTGGGTTGATCAGTGGGGCGAGCGCAGGGCCAAGCTCATGGAGCTGAGGGGTCGTCAGGAGCGACGCAAGCCGGTAGAGGGTCGCCGTGAGCGTGAGCGGGTCAGGCCACAGAGGCGCTAAGAGCGCGTCTAGAGCTCTCCCCTCCGGGGCGCCTCTGAGGTCTCGAACTAAGCTGAGCGCCTGATAGAACGCAGGGTGTGAGATGAGCTCCTCCATGTGCTCCACCTCTGTGTAGAGCTGATTGTCACCGAGCGCTTCATAGGCCGAGAGCTGATCACCTGCCCAGCGGAGCGCGACCGAGCTGACATATAAGGGGCGCTGGCTGGCAAGCTGTGGCGTCACCGCGCCCGGCGTCCGCTCAAAGAGGCCCTTAGCGAGCGCCCAGAGGAGCTCTAAAGAGCGCTCTGCTTGGTCCGCGCGGGCAGGGGCTCGGTCCAGCTCATCTAGCAGGTAGTTGACCGCTCTCCACAGCGCGTTGAGTCGCCCTTGAGCGGTCGCCCCTGCGTTAGGCGTGAGGGCTCTCTCTAAGAGCGCCCCAAGCAGGAGCGCCCCACGGGTGCTCGGCGCCCCCGTCTCACGCCAAACAGGCTCCCCAAGCTCTGCGCTACGGAGGCGAAGCTCCTCCCACGCCTCCTCAGAGAGCCCTAAATTTGAGCGGGTCTGAGCCCAGCGGTCGACCCGCCACCCCTCCGTGATCGGGGCGCGCTCTTTAAGCCCCACCTCGCTCAGGGCGTGATCCTTTAAGAGCGCCGTGAGCCCGCTCATGACTTGGGCGCTCTGTGACTCACTCAAGAGGAGCTCAAGACTTGGCTCTAAGTAAACGAGGCCTGTCCCCGCCGTCTCACTTCGGCTCCCGTCCGCTTGATAGAATGGGCGCTCCTCTAGCCCATAATGGGTATAGAGCGTCCCAAGGAGCCTCACCAACGCTGGGAGCTTATCATAGCGGTGCGCGAGGCGGATCAAGGGCGACAGCGTTTGATATAAGCCCGCCGCCTCACCTGCGTAGAGCGCGTAGCCGTGGTGCTCATGGAGTGGATAGCCTTCGGCGCAGGTGAGCTGTGAGAGCTCGAGGTCTAGCAGGCCAAGGTAGACCGCGGGCGTCTCTAGGTTAAAGAAGCGGATCAGCTCCCCTGTGCTCGGTCGCTCGCTCATCGGGACGTCTGTGAGCAAGGAGAGCAGGCTGACGAGCACCGCGACTTGAGCACGCCTCGCGTCCTCACTCTCCCCGAGCGCTCGCGCGCTCACAAAGCTCTGACAGCGAGCGTTTAACAGCTCCTCCGTCACCTCGGTCAGCCGAGGGAGCAGGTTATTGAGGAGGTCATTGCTTAACGAGCCCTCCTCACAGAGCAGGTCAAACCCATCGAGCATCAGCTCCACTTGTGGGTTGCCGATCGCCTCAGCGCTGACGAGGTCCGTCAACGAGAGCTCCCCGATCACGCTCGTTAAGAAAGTCGCCCCGACGTCCTCGATGTCTAAGAGCGGGGGGAGGAGGTCCGGGTCAAGCGACTGCGCGTCGCTGAGCGCGTCAAAGAGGTCGCTCCTGAAGTGGGTCACCCTCATCTGGTATGGGTGACCCGCAAAGTCTCGTATCAGCGCGATCGAGCGCTCGAAGGCGCTCTGGGTCTGGAGCGCCTCTGGGGGCTGAGCGAGGAGCAGGTCACCGCTTGGGCAGGACTCAATACAGACAAGGTGGCTCCGTGGATCCCCATGGTAGTCTCGCTCACACGCGAAGGCGCACTGGTCGTACCGGCCCCCTAGTGGAGGGAGCGCGTCTCCCGCAGGTGCTTGGCTCCGCATCAGGAGGGCGGTCACGCGTGGGAGCTCTTGGAGCGCGGGGTGGTCGAGCGTCACCAACAGCTCAGCGCTCATCAGGAGCGTCGCCTCACGTCGGCTCAACAGTGGGGCGCGCTGGGCATCCTGCGCCCCATGTTCGGCGCGTGGTCTGAGGTCACCTTTAAAGAGCAGGAGATCCGCGAGCGCCTCGATGAGGTCTGGCGCTAAGCCATGACCCCGCAGGTCTGGCTCGCCCGCCTGGTAAGGGGTCTGCTCATCAACCAAGCGAGAGAGGGCCTGAAGGTCATCAAAGAGCCCGGCGATGATCGCCTCGTCAACAGGGAGCTTCGCCCCAAGGTAGCCGAGCAAGGTCGGGACAGCGGGGTGATCTATGAGGTCGAGCGAGGCCTGCAGGAGTGGGGTCAGGCTCGGAGCGCTCGCGTACGCCATCGCCTCACCCCCAAGGAGGGGAGCAGGGACAGCGCTCGGCGCAGGTAGCAGAGCCTCAAGCAGGTCTTGAATCGCGCCGAGCGCCCCCGCAGACCACCACTCCCCTAGCCCTGCGCTGAGCGCGTAGGCGACGCTTAAACGTAGGTCGAGGCTCACGCCCGCCTGGTAGCTCTCGGGCTGACCCCAGTCTCGGCTGGGGGCGCCCCCAAGTGAGAGCTCTTGAAACGGGAGCGCGTAGGGGGCGTACGGCCCGTGGCTCACTTGTGGCGTAGGCCCACGGTGAGGGGGGAGCTCCTCGAAGAGCAAGCCAAGCGTGTCGATCAGGAGCCCTGGTATAGGCTCGCCACGCTTTAAGGTGTCCTCAAGATAGATCATGAGCGCGTACAGGCTCACAGAGCGCTCAGCCGCGTCGAGGTGAGGGGAGGGGTGACCGTCATGAAGAGACAGCCAGCTCAAGAGCTCACTGAGCGGGCCCCCAAAGCCAGGCGCCATCATCGAGGTCAGTGGGCTTGGCGCATACGGGCTCAGGGCGCTGAAGCGGGCGCGTAGCGGGGCGCCCGAGAGGAGCTCAAGCGGGCCCTGCTGGCTTACAAGCCCCTCGAGGTGCCTCGAGCTCGCCTTTAACAGCGTAGCGCTCATGGGCTCATCGTATAAGAAGCCCCAGCCGTAGAGCTCGTCGCTCATCGAGCGCAGTGTAGGCCAGGTGAGCCAGCGATCCACTGCGCTCACCAGCGTCGCGCGCTCCATGTTCAGCCGGTTGACCTTCGCGCTAGAGGCCCTCGTCGCGAGTGACGCCTCATGACTGATGACCTCAAAGGCGACCTCACCGACCGTCGCGGGTGATGTTGAGGCTCGCTCGAGCTCATACTCTTCGGCGCAACCTGCCCCTCCCAACAGCATGAGGCCTGTCAGAGTCAGACCGCTCAACGCACGCCCACTCAGCGCTTGACGGAGCGCGCGAGTTAAGCCCTGACGTCGCGCTCCCCTCTGTGATCGAGACGGCGCGACGCTCATCACTCAGCCCTCTGCGCTCGATGAGCCGTGGATGATCCGAGCGACCGTGTCACACATCTCCTCCACCGGCACCACGTGTTGCGCGCGAGCGGCCATGTCTTTAATCGCGACCTGACCGTCACGGAACTCACGGCCACCACAGATGATCACGACAGGGATCTCCCGCTTGGTCGCGAGTGACATCTGCGCCTTAAAGGAGGTGTTCTCTCCCTGATAGAGCGACACGTTAAAGCCTCCACGCCGGAGGCGAGCCACGAGCGACACATAGTCTGCTTGACGGCCTTTTTCCATTTGGGTGACAAGCACCTGCACACAGGTCGGCGTCACCGTCACCTGCTTGAGCTCTTGGAGGGCGACAAAGAGCCTATCGACGCCGATCGAGGCGCCCACCGCGGGCAAAGAGTCAGATGAGAATCGTGAGACCAGCCCGTCATACCGCCCCCCTGAGCAGACGCTCCCAATCTTGGGCAGGTCGAGCAAGGTGGTCTCGAAGACCGCACCTGTGTAATAGCCCAGGCCTCGAGCGATCGAGAGGTCGAGCTCCCAGCGCTCGGGAGAGACGCCCGCCGCCTCAAGGTACGCACAGATCTGCCTCAGGTCCTGAGCGCCCTCCGCCATCACCCCCTCACCGCTACACAGCGCCTCAACCTCTGTGAGGAGCTCACCCGCGTCCCCTTTGAGCTCCATAAAGGCCTTCACCTTCGCGACCGCCTCAGCGCTCAAGCCGAGACCTTTCTCACCCTCGCCTAGCTCACGAAGGACGTTTTTAAGTCCTACCTTATCGAGCTTATCGAGCACCCGAATGACGTCGACCAGCCTCTCTTCCTCAAAACCCGCGAGGGCAGGGAGGCCGTTGAGGATCTTCCGGCTGTTGATCCGGAGCTTAAAGCGCTCGACGCCAAGCGCGAGCAGGGTGTCATGTACACCCCACATCACCTCTGCGTCGGTGTAGAGGTCATAGGAGCCGATCACGTCGAGGTCGAACTGTAAGAACTCACAGAAGCGTCCTTTTTGAGGTCGCTCTCCGCGCCAGACCGGGCCCACCTGGTAGCGCTTAAAGGGGCGAGGGAGCTGACCGCTCTGAGCGGCGACGTAGCGTGCGAGGGGCACGGTGAGGTCAAAGCGGAGCCCTAAGGACTCGGTCTCCTCGCTCCCCGCCACCGCGCGCCCACGGAGGCGCCTCGTCTCAAAGATCATCTTCGCCGACTCATCATCCTGAGCGTGACTCGGACCTAAGAGTGTGTCGAGGAACTCTACTGCGGGCGTGTCGAGCGGGTCGAAGCCAAAGCGCTCGTATGAGGCGCGGATGATGTTCAGCATCTTATGGCGAGCCGCGACCTCACTTGGGCGGTAGTCGCGAAACCCCGCAGGGGTCTGCGCGCTCACGAGAGGGGCCGTGATCTCAGGGCTAGTCTGTCCGTCGCTCATGCGATCTCCAAAAGGCTAAAGTCGCGCGCGCCCACGAGCGCGCCGGTGGAGTGATATGCGCTTGCCTTAGCAACAGTCCCTTGCGCTGTCAAAGCTCTTCTCTCCCCTGAGTGGCGCTGTCCCTTGGGTAGCTTTAGCTCCCAAAGATGTCTAAGAACTGCCCTGTCATGTCTCGTGGCGCCTCGCACAAGAGGTACAGGATCGCCCGTGAGATCTCATCTGGGCTACTCCACTCGCTGTCCCCATCGGGTTGATAGGCGCGAGACATATCTGTGTCTACCCAGCCGGGGTTGACGCCATTGACGCGCACCCCATGCGGACGTAAGGAGCGGGCGAGGGAGGTCGTGTAGCCCGCGACCGCCCACTTGCTCGCCGTGTATGGGCCGAGGTCATCATCTGCCATGCGCGCTGATGAGGAGGCGAGGTTGACGATCTTCCCCGCCTTACGCTCCACCATGTGAGGGGCCACCGCGTGACAGCAGAGGAAGGTCCCGCGCAGGTTCACCGCCATCATGTGGTCCCAGTCCCTAACGCTCGTCTGCCAGACGGGGGTGTCATACTGGATGACGCCCGCGCAGTTAACGAGGGCGTCAATCCGCCCATGTTGTTCGATCAGCGCCTGAACGACGCGCGTGACGCGCTCCTCTTGGGTGACGTCTAAGGTAACCCCTTCGGCTCGCCCGCCCTCCGCCTGAATCGACGTAACCACCGCCTGATGACCTCGCTCACTCCTCGCGCTCACGATGACGTGCGCGCCTGCTCGAGCGCAGGTGTGGGCGAGCGCTCGCCCGATCCCACGGCTCGCGCCCGTGATTAAGATGAGCTGGCTGTCGAGTGCGTTCGTCGTGAACATGCTGTCTCCTTTAGCTGTGTTGTTGTGCCAAGCGAGGCCAGAGCCCCGCCAAAAGCGACCTGAGGTCTACCGGCTGATTAAAGTACTGCGCCTGCTCACCGAGGTCAGCCATGAGGTGGGTGAGCGCGTAGCGCTCATGCTGGGTGAGCTGAGCGTTAAAGTAGGGCAGGGAGCTCGCTAAGACCTTATCGCTCGGCGCATCTGAGGCGAGCAGAGCTGAGCGCCAAGCGCGCCAATCGAGCGCCTCAGCGTGACATCGCTCACTCGCGCGGAGCGTAGTGAAGAGCTCATCTAAATCCAGCCGATGTGGGTGGACAAGGTGGTAGCGTGGCTGAGGCTCACTCAGGTCCGCGAGAGAGAGGAGCAGGCCCGCTGTCACGTCAACAGGGGTCAGCTCAAAGGCCCAGCCTGTCTCTGCGGGGGCGAGCTTGGCGCGCGCACAGGCGCCCAAGAGCAAGATCAGCAGGTCGTTAGGGTTGAAGTAGCCGGTCTTTTGATGAGGCCCAATGTTCCCGGGTCGGTAGACGGTTGTGGGGATCCCCTGGGCAGAGGCCTGATCAACGAGGCGCTCAGCGATCCATTTGGCTTGCGAATACCCATCGATCAAGAGCTCGCTCGGCTGGCGCTCAACATGCTCCTCAAGGTGTTCAGCGCCTCCACCTGCAAGGACAGAGTTGGTAGAGACGTGATGGAGCGTCTTGAGTCGACCGCGACCTGCGAAGTGCAAGACGTGACGAGTCCCCTCTACAATCGAGGGCTTAGTCTGCTCATATCGCGCCCTAAGGTTGACGAGCGCTGCGCAGTGCAAGATGAGGTCAACCTCCACGCTCAGCGCATGATAGTGATCAGCCTTGAGCCCTAAGAGGGGGTCGCAGATGTCACCTTCAATGACCTGGAGCCGTCCAGAGTGGATGGGCTCATGGAGCGACCCAAGCCCCGCCCTCTCATAGCGCTCTATCAGGCGCTCAGAGGCGGTGCGCCCTTGAGATGAGCGAGCGAGACAGTAGAGCTTGACTTCAGGAGATAAGCGCGCGATCAACCCCTCAAGTAAGCCGAGGCCAAGGTGCCCAGTCCCGCCGGTCAGGAGCACCGCGCGGGCCTCACTTAAGCGCGTTCGGGTGACCTGAAGAGCGCTCAACTCCTGACCTCCGGTAACGAGCGAGCCCGCGGGCCACTGCAGGTCGAGGTCACCTGTAGCCCAGAACTCCGCTTGGAGAGGGGGCTCGACCACAGGTGTGGGGAGTGAGCTGGGGCCAGGGTGAGCGTGATGCGTGCGCAACGCGCGAGACAGGTACGCGCTCAGCTGAGGCTCCTCATAGAGCTCATCACCCTCTAGCTGGACCCCAAAGACCTCCTCTACGGACATCACAAGGTCAACCATCGACAGAGAGTGCCCACCGAGCTCATAAAAGTCGCTCTCAAGGTCGACGCGCTCAAGGTCTACCTCAAGGGCCCTCGCCCACAGCTGACGCATCAAGAGGACACAGTCAGCCCAGCTCGCCTGTGAGGCCCGCGAGAGGACCTCAAGGCTCAGCGTGTCTACTCGCTCAAGGGTCCACAGGGCCTGCTGATCGAGCTTGCCTGAGATCGGGTGGACTGGGAGCTGGTCAACCCGCACCCACTTGCTTGGGATCATGTAAGGCGCGAGGTGCTTCCCTAACCACGCGCGGAGCTGAGGCGCGCTCTGGCTCGCCTCATCCACCCACTCAAGAAGCTCACCCTCTGAGCCCACGATGAAGGCCGTGAGGTGCTGAGAGAGGTGCTCACCACGCAGGAACACCCTCGCCTCGGAGATCAGTGGATGTAAGCGGAGCGCCTCCTCGATGCTGTTCAGATAGACGCTGTAGCCCCGCATCTTCACCATCGTCCCGAGGCGACCCTTGATCGTGATCAAGCCGTCAGGGTCGAGGTGTGAGAGGTCGCCTGTCGCGTAGTAGCGCACCCCATCCACCTCTGGGAAGCGCTCTTGAGTCAGCGTGTCAAGGTGCAAGTAGCCCGCTCCGAGCCCATGTCCACCAATATAAAGCTCACCCTCTCCCTGCGCCTGTAGCCCACGCTCAGTCATCACCCGCACGGTCACCCCTTCGTCTGCGTACCCCACAGGGCAGATCCCTGAGGAGCGCTGTGTGACCTCAGGGAGAGACAGGGCCTTAAGGTCTGCGTTTGAGACGTCATGGCACTCACAGATCGAGTAGGTGTTGAGGAGCTTGAGCGCTGGGGGGAGCACGCGTGAGGCCTCCTCAACGAGCTTCGCGGTGACGACCTCACCGTTGAGCCAAAGCGTCCGTAGCCCTGACAGGCTACTCTGTAACCGCTCGCTCGGCACAGAGCGGATTAAGCGTTGAAAGGCGGAGGGGGTGAAGAGCACCTCGGTGGCCTCCTGTGCGCGGAGGAACTCTACGAGGCGCTTTGGCATCGCAAGAAGCTCATCTGGGATCACGATGGTCGTCGCGCCCACAAACAACGGTCTTAAGACCTCCCACATAAAGAACACGTTACAGGCCACCCGCTCCCCTGGCCCATATGGGTTAAAGGCGTGCCGTCCATCATAAGACGCGACGAGCGCCCCCTGAACCTGAAGGACGCCTTTGGGCTTACCGGTCGTCCCTGATGTGTAGGTCGCGAAAGCTAAGTCTGTTGGGCGTCCAGCTCGGGTCGCCGAAGGGTTGGTGAGGTCATGGTGTTGAGTGAGGGTCTTTAAGCGCTCTTCACTTAGGATCAGGAGCCGGTCACCTAGCTCTGGATCGAGCTCGAGGAGCTGTGGAGCGTGACGCTCACTTGTGAGTAAGACCTTAGGTGACGCGTCCTCAATGATCAGCGCGACCTGCGCGCTCGGCAGGTCTACCGGGACGGGTAGGAACGCGGCCCCTGCTTTCAGCGTCGCGACACATGAGGCGACATAGTCATAGGACGAGGGCATGAAGAGGACGACGAGGTCATCGCGGGCGATCGCTCGGCGCTGAAGCTCGAGCGAGAGGGCGCTCGTCTCTTCATCGAGCTCACGGTAGGTCCGAGCCCTCCTCTGGTCGACCAGCGCGGTCCGATCAGGGTGTTGTTGGGCGATCTTTTTGAAGCGCGCTTGGAAGCTAAGCCACGCTTGACCTGACTGGGCTGTGACCATGTTGAGCTCACACTCTCACAGAGGGTTAAAAATAAAGTGGACAGACTATACAGCGATCTCGCTTGAAGACGAGAAAAAACCCCACCCTGAAGATCACCTCGCCCGCTGTACGGTGACGCGTAACGCTTGCTGTGCGTTACGCTCGGGTGTACAGCAGAGGAGGAACCGGAGACATAAGGCTCACGATGACGTCTACGCCCCCCCTCACCCCCGCTATGCTTGACGCCTCTCTGACCGACCTAGCGGAGCGCTGTGTCGCGCTCCGCGAGGCGCTGGGGTCGGTGTTGACCGGCTCAAGTGAGCTGATTGAGGGGCTCTTAATCTGCCTGATCGCAGGGGGGCATGGCCTCATTGAGGGCCCCCCAGGGGTTGGGAAGACCCTCGCGGTTAAGGCCTTGAGCGCGACCCTTGGGTTACAGCTCACGCGTGTACAGATGACCCCAGACCTGATGCCCTCAGACCTGATTGGGGGCTCAGCGCTCACCCAAGGGGAGGGGGGCGCCCCTACGCTCAGCTTCAAGGAGGGGCCCCTCTTCACAGAGCTCCTCTTCGCGGATGAGCTGAACCGAGCGAACCCTCGCACTCAGGCCGCCTTACTTGAGGCGATGGCAGAGCGTCAGGTGAGCGTAGAGGGTGAGACGCGGAGGCTTGGCCCTCCCTTCTTTGTCTTTGCGACCCAAAACCCTGTCGAGCTTGAGGGCACCTTCTCGCTCCCAGCCGCTCAGGCCGACCGCTTCCTATGTCGGCTCCTCGTCCCGCTCCCCTCAGAGGCGAGCCTCAGCGCGCTCCTCAGCTATAACCCACGCGACGCGCTCAGCGCGCTGACCCCGCTCGTCGATCGAGCCTCGCTCGTCGAGTGGCCTCAGCGCTCAGCGCACGTCGTCGTCCCAGAGCGTCTTGTTCGGCGCCTCGTGACGCTGATCATGAGCACGAGACCCAGCCACGCCCCTGCGCCTCTCGCTCAACACCTCACCGCTGGGGTGAGCCCTCGCGCAGCCCAAGACCTGCTCTCCGCGGTGAAGGCGAGAGCCTCGATGTCAGGTCGAGCCTACGCTCGTGATGAGGACCTAGAGGTCACCGCGCCACTCGTGCTCGCCCACCGGCTCGCGCTGAGCTGGGAGGCGCGTACAGTAGAGGAGCTACCTCGACAGATCATCCACCAGCTCCTTGAGCAGAGCGCCCGTGAGCCCCTCTGAGCTCGCCTGCGCCCTCGCCGAGCGTATGTCTGCTTGGGGCGACACAAGCTTAACGCGATTAGGCGACCGTAGCGCTCACAGGCCTACGCCCCTCCCTCCGCTCTCCCTCCCGCCGATCTCGACCTATGAGCCTGGGCTACCCACCCGACGAGCGGGGCCGCTTGGGGTGAGCGCGTTTGACCTCAAGCCATATCAGGAGGGTGATGAGCTCCGGCACCTCGACCTGAAGCGTTACATGAAGACTCGAGCGCTCCTGGTGAGGCGCTTTGAAGAGGAGCGCGCAGGCCACCTCCTCATCATCCTAGACGGGAGCGCCTCTATGGCGACCCCGCCGGGCACATGGGAGCGAGCCCTGCTCCTCTTGCAGATGATCACCGAGGCCTGCGTGCGAGGTGGCTCCTCGACCACCTGGCTCATCGAGCGCGCAGGGGCACTCACTGAGTCTGTGACGATCAGGAGCGTGCAGGACGTGATGACCCAGCTGAGGGCGCTACGACGGAGCTCTCCTGAGGGCGGACGCCCTAAAGGGGAGACGCTTAAGCAGAGGGTGAAGCGCGCTCCAGTGGGGAGCGCTTGCCTCTACTTAACCGACCTGCTTGGCGCTGACGTCGCGCTCCCAAGCTCTGTAGCTGACAGGCGGGTCATGATCCAGGGTCGCTTCCCCACCCCAAGGGGCTGTCGCTGGTCGCTCTGTCTGCGCTTAGCTCACCCTGAGCTTTGGGAGACGGTAGGGCGCGTCACCGACCCAGAGCGAGGGGGGAGCGTCACCCTACCGAGTGACCCAAAGGGGCTCACAGCGCTTCAGGCTAAGCTCACAGCGCACCTCAACGCCTGGGCAGAGGGGCTCGTCGCCTGCTCAGGCCCAGCGCTCCACAGCGTCACATGGCCACAGAGAGAGCGTAGCTCAGCGACATAAAACCAGCGACATAAAATCGTTGAGAACTTTTCAACCTCTACGCTGTTCGGTGTTATGTAAGGCGTGTGTAAAGCATGTTGATCATCAACAGGAGGAGCAGACGATGCAGGCCCATGAGATCAGACGCAGGATGTGCCCAAGCTACGAGCAGGCGTCACATGAAGCAGAGGAGCACTTTGACGCTAAGACGCAGATGATGTTCCACGTCACGGTTTACCAGCAAGGTGACCGAGAGCACATCTTAGCGAGCCTGTCGATGAAGGACGTCGCGGACATCTCGACCAACCGCAGGACGTCCGATGATGGGAGCGCGTACAACCGGACCCCCTCCATGACCCACGTCAAGGGGATTAAAGAGTACCTCATCTCTCAAGTCAGCCGTCGTAAGACCTATATCCTCCCACCGATCACCATGGCTATCGGTGAAGGGGAGTGTGTCCCGATGACCCTCTACCTCACAAACTCTGCGACCCGCGGTAGCAAGATCGGCGTGCTGGTGATGAAGCGCCCCTTCTCTGACCAAGAGCGCTTCCCGATCTTAGATGGACAGCACAGGATCTTAGCGATTAAAGACCTCATCTCTGAGGGTCAAGACCCCTCATGTGACCCGATCATCGCTGAGATCCCTAATGATTATATCCAGATGATCCTCGTGAACGAGACGGACGTGGGTCAGATCCACACCGACTTTGTGAACCTCGCCTGTACGAAGCCCATCACCAAAGGCCTCAAGGTGTCTTGGGACAAGAACAACCGCCTCTCTATGCTCTCGCTCGTGATCGCGAGCGAGGCCCTGCGCTCTAAGGTCGAGCTTGAGTCTACGGTCGCCAAGCAGGGTTCGCTACTCACGATCAGCCAGGTGATGCTCAGCGTCGCGGAGCTCGCGTCCGGTAAGAGCGGGCTGAAGGCCCAAAAAATGATCTCGGAGGAGCTCAGGAGGCCAGAGAGACATGACGAGCTTTATCAGCTGAGCGACCTGTTCTTCGAGACCTTAAGGCAGGCGACGGAGGCGAGCATTGGTCAGGCGATCGACGACTATGAGCGCTTCCGTGACCACAGGCGCGCGAGCCTGCTCTTAATCGGGTCCGTTGTACAGACGGTGGCCCGCGCGGTGTTTAAGCTCTGCCCTAGACCTTATGACATGGAGCGCTGTCGAGAGGTGATCGAGTTCTTCTTCGCTCAAGACTTTGATCGCTATGAGCCTGTCCCGTTCCAAGGTGAGCTCTTGGTCAACGAGTCCTCCCCCTTCTTCCCTGACCTGCTCACGAGCTCTGGGACCGTGATGAACTCTTATAGCTCTATCGAGGTCGCTTCAGATCAGCTCGTTAAGCTCTGGCTCAACGCGCACAGCGAGGGGTAGCCAGCGAAGGATAGCCAGGGAAAGATAGCCAGGGAAGGGAAGGGTAGCGCTCACCCTCACCCCTCTTAAAAGGTGGAAGTATTTCTACCTTTCTCATGAGGCTTTTTATCTCTTAAAAGGTGGAAGTGCTTCTACCTTTCTCACGAGGCTTTTTATCTCTGAAAAAGGTGGAAGCGTTTCTACCTTTCTCACGAGCCTATTTATGTCTTTCAGGGTAGCCACATCGAGCTGTACATCTATGTAGGAAAATTCTTTACTCTTAGGGTGGCATCTCTTAGTTTGATGTGTGCGTTTGTGAGCGCAGGCGAGACCTGTATCAGCTCAGGGTAGGAGCGTCCCATTATGACATTGGTCATCTACAGCAACGTAGGTCATCTAAAGGCAGAGAACACCCTCCTCAGCAACACTCGTACGCTGAGCACCCAGCTCCGCCGAATCAGCTCAGGGCTGAGGGTGGGGAGCGCGAGCGATGACGCGGCGGGGCTCGCGATCTCTGAGCGGATGGAGAGCGAGGTCAGGGGGGTCACCAAGGCGATCCAGAACGCGAGAGAGGGCGCCTCGCTCGCTCAGACCGCAGGGGGCGCCTACCAAGAGACGATGAACCTCCTCCAGCGGATGAGAGAGCTCACAGTGCAGGGGCTCAGTGAGCAACTGAACCAGCGAGACCGAATGGCGATCCAGGAGGAGCTCGAGCAGGTTAAAGATGAGCTTGATCATATTGGAGAGCTCGACTTTAACGGCCGTAAGCTGTTCGGTGAGGACTACCTCCTTCAGCTCTCTGGCTCAAACGACCTAGACTCGGTGATGAAGCTCTCCACTCAAAAATTATCGAGCGCCCACCTCGGTCACCATGTGATGCACACCGCCGCGAACCGGGTTAACGCGAACGCAGCCTTTGGCGACGACACCCTTCAGATCATCACCGCGGATGGGGTTGAGGTGAAGATACGTGGCACAAGCGCTGTCGATGATCAGGTCTCTTTTTATAACCCAGAGGGCTCCGCGATCGCGAAGGCGTCCGCGATCAATGACACAACCTCACTGCATGGGGTCACGGCGATCGTCGCGTCGACCGTTGTGACGGGGCTTCAGGTTCAAGAGGTCACCCTCGATGAGGAGAACTTCCTCCGGATCAATGGTGAGACGATCACGGGCTTTAAGGTAGAGGAGTCCGATGTGACAGGCTCGCTCCTGAGCGCGATCAACGCGGAGGTCGAGGAGACTGGGGTCGTCGCGTCCATTGGCGGGGATGGTCGGCTCGCCCTCACAGCGCAAGATGGCCGAAACATCGTGGTCGAGACCTATGGGGACGCGCACCTCGCGGGGCTCGTCTCGGGCTCTACAGGCGGTAAATTGACGCTCACCTCAGCGGACACCTTCACCCTACGCTTTAGCGACCAAGCGACGAACTCTGCCCTCGGGAACATCGTGCCTGTGATCTCCACTCAGGAGACCTACTTGATCGCAGATGGGTCGCGCGCCCTAAGCCCAGACGCAGGGAGCTACACAGCAGGGGACAGCGGGATCTCGAGCGACTTGACGAGCGACTTCGTGCTTGAAGGGGTCTCGGTCGGCCAAGTGAACAGCATCATCGCAGATGAGGGCAAAGACCTGAACCTCAAGAGCACCGGCGACCTGCTGATCTTCGACTCCTCAGGCTTAAGCTCCAGACATGACCCCCGCACCATCACCCTCGGTGAGACGATCGCAGGGGGGGAGACGAGCACCGTCGAGCTCAACATCATCGCGCTTGGCTATCACTACTCATCCTCCTACGCAGACATCACCACGCAGGCGGGTGACCCGCTCGATGGGCCAGAGTCTAATAACACTGGGGGGCAGAACGAGGACCTCTTATTACAGTATAGCTTAGATGGCGGGACCACTTGGGAGACCCACTCCACCTTGGTTGACCGTCAAAGGGTGAGGGGCACCTACCCACCTCCCTTCCTCCCTGCGCTTGACCCCAATGGGGGCACAGAGGAGGATCGCCTAGAGGGGGCGAGGATCTTGAGGAGCGTGACCTTTGAGCAAGACTATAAGCTCAGGATCGCTCAGCTTAATTATAACCCGCCTACGACCAAGCGACCTGAGACGCTTGACCACTATGGCGTGGTCTATGGCGCGATCAAGACGACCCCTAAGGCCTCGAGCGGTGAGGCGGTGATCGGTAAGAGCTACGAGCACTCTGTTGAGAGCGTCTACCTCTTGAGTGAAGAGGGGCGCAGTAAGGCGCTCTACGTCATTGATCAGGCGATCTCAGAGGTGAGCAAAGCTCAGGTTGAGCTGGGTGGGATTCAAAACCGCCTCGAGGCGACGATCAATGAGCTTGAGGTCACTCGGACAAGCACCATGAGCGCTCAGAGCAGGATCCGAGACGCTGACTTCGCTCTTGAGGTCGCTGAGCTGAGCCGGGCGCAGATCATCCAGCGGGCGACCACCGATGTCTTAAGCTCACTGGCTCGACAGCCCGCGGTCGTCCTTCAGCTCCTCAGGGGCTGACCCCCCTGTTGAGGCGTACCCTGTTGAGGCGTACCCTGCTCCCTACCCTGGCCTGAGCGTCACCCTCAACGTGACGCCCCGCTCCCCTTCATAGAGCTCCCCCTCATAGAGCTCAACCTGACCGCTGTGCTCACGGGCGCGAGATCGTAGCCCAAGGAGGCCGACCCCCTCCTGGTGAGGAGACGGTAGCCCTGCTCCGTTATCCTTCATCGTGATACAGATCACCCCACCTTCTAAGCGGGTCACCCTAACCTCTACCTTGGTCGCCTGCGCGTGACGGATGACGTTCGTGAGCCCCTCTTGTACGACCCTAAAGATCGTCGTGCTAAGCTCAATAGGCTGAGCAGGGAGCTCGATGATGACCTGAGCGGTGAGGCCTGCGCTCATCGCGCGTCGGGTCACGTGTCGGGTCAAGGCGACCTCCAGCCCGAGCTCATCGAGCTCAGGGGGTCGGAGCGCATAGGCGATCGCGCGCACCTGCTCTACCCCCTGATCTAGCTCTCTTAGCCCCTCTTCGTATAAGCGGAGCGCCTCTTGAGCGCCATGTGGTAGGAGCTGAGCGGTGGTCAGCTGAAGGCGGGCCGCGGTCAAGGTCTGACCCAGCTCGTCATGGAGATCCCTGCTGATCCGCGCGCGCTCCTCTTCTTGTATATTCACGAGCCTCGTGTTCATCTGATCAAGCTCTGCGGTGCGCTGGTTAATCTTATCTTCAAGGGTGTGGTTGAGCTCTTGAAGCGCCAGCCAGAGGAGCTCGTTTCGCGCGTCTCCCTTTCGAGAGATCCACAGCGGGACGGTAGAGATCATCAGCGAGGTGAAGGCTCCCAAGAGGATCGCGATCAGCCAGATGCCCTCATTGAGGTGCTCTATGCCTGAGAGGTACACCGTCACCTCACCCACTCCATCTCCTCCTTGGAGCACGGCGACGCCAACCGCGACCGACTCACGTAGATGGGGCGCCAGCTTAGCTCGGCTCACCCCAGCTTGATCGATGAGATAGCTGACGCCCTCCTCGCTTGACACCTGAACAATTGACCCTGTCTTTGTGATGAGCATCGCCTCTTTTTGGAGCGCTCTATGCCTGTATAGCCATGTTGATGGATACACAGACGCGAGGCGACTTATCGGACCTGAGAGAGAGCGGGCGGCGAGCTCCGCTTCAAGGCTCCTCTCTTTGAGGATCGCTCGCTCGTAGAGAGAGGGAACAAGCCACGCGATAACAAAGAAGATCACCACGGATAAG
>Ga0181594_10002818_pt1 | contig 15882 bp, 16 predicted proteins | sample 071ome_18_FD_145603 | JGI IMG/M metagenome (GOLD analysis project Ga0181594, IMG submission 145603) | Coastal salt marsh microbial communities from the Groves Creek Marsh, Skidaway Island, Georgia - 071413BT metaG (spades assembly) | ecosystem: Environmental > Aquatic > Marine > Intertidal zone... | reverse complement strand
CACGGTCGAGGCGCTTCGCGAAGAGGGCGGCCGGCACTACGCCGACTTCACCGTGACGACGGTCAATCAGGACGGCAAGCCCGTGGTCATCGGAACGGCGACCGCGCTGGTCGATCCCTGATCGGCACAAGCCCCACCCTGAGCAGCACTACGAACCCACTTGTAACCACATATCCACGAGCGACAAGGACACACAACATGCAGATCAACGGACTCCGATTCATGATGGTCGGCGGTGCCTCCGGCATGGGCCGAGCGACCGCGGAACGCGTTGCCGCCGGAGGCGGAAAGGTAGCGATTCTCGACCGCGCCGGCTCGAACGGCGCCGAGGTCGCCTCGGCGATCGGCGGCACCTACCACGAGTGTGACATCCTGGATTTCGTCGGTGTCGAGTCTGTGGTCCAGGAGGCTGTCGAAGCACTCGGTGGCCTCGATGCGGCGGCGATTACCGCTGGTGGCGGGATCGCCGCGCGGACACTCAGCAAGGACGGCCCCCACGACCTCGACGCGTTCCGGGGCGTCATTGACCTCAACCTGATCGGTACCTTCAACCTCAATCGCCTCCAGGCTTGGCACATGAGCAAGAACGAACCGAACGACGACGGCGAGCGCGGTTGCATCATCAATACAGCCTCGATCGCCGCGTTCGAAGGCCAGATCGGACAGGTCGCCTACACCGCCTCGAAGGCAGCGATCGCCGGTATGGCGCTCGTCATGGCCCGCGACCTCGGTGGAGTCGGCATCCGGGTGAACGCCATCGCGCCGAGCCTGTTCGACACCGGAATCACGGCTGGCATCCCCGAGGATTTCAAGGACGTCCTCGTCAAGGACTCGGCGTTTCCGAAGCGGATGGGCCACCCGCACGAATACGCGTTGCTCGCCACGGCGATCATCGAGAACCCGATGCTCAATGGAGGTACGATCCGCCTCGACGCTGGTCAGCGTTTTGCTCCGAAGTGACAGGGTGAGACAGGCGGCCACCGGGCTCCGACGTATCGTCTTCGTCGGGGCGCACAACTTCCGTGACCTGGGCGGGTATCCCACGGTCCGAGGCGGACGGACGAGGTGGGGCACTGTGTATCGGGCCGACGGTCTCCAGGAACTCACAGCTGCCGACATCGTGCGCTACGAGGCACTCGGCATTCGTTCGATGTTCGACCTTCGTCGCGATCAGGAACGCGAGGAGCGTCCCAACCGCGTGCCCTCGGTTCCGTTGTGCATCATGAAGCCGGTCGATCAGTCGGGCGTCGTCGACCCGGCCCCCACGTACTGCGATACACGGGTCAGCGGCGAGGAACGCCTGCTCTCCGTCTATCGGAGCATGCTGTGGAACTCGGCGTCAGTCTTGGGCACGGTGATCGGCCGGATCGTCGCCCCAGGCGGTACGCCGGTGGGGTTTCACTGCCACGCAGGCAAGGATCGAACCGGCTTCGTCGCAGCGATATTGCTCGAGGCGGTGGGGGTCGATCGCAACGTTGTGCTCGACGACTACGAACTGACTGCGACGTACCAGAGGCCCGCACGCCACACGGATTCCTTCGAGCGCCTCGTCGCCAGAGGCATGGCTGCCGAGGCAGCGCTCGGCATGATGGGCGCCCCGCGCTGGGCGATGGCCGAAACACTCGCTGAACTCGACGCAACGTTCGGTGGCGCCCGCAGATACCTGACCGATCGCGGCGGGGTGGACGACAACACGCTCCAATTGTTGGAGGAGACTTTGGTCGAGTGACCCGTCGCGATTTGACAGGCGCGTGTCCGGAGTGGACACCCCACCGCCCGACTCGTGGCTGGCGCGTCGGAGTCATCGCCTCAGTCAGTAGATGTTGGCCGTGCCGCCGCCATCCATGTGGATGTTCACGCCATTGACGAAGTCGGCGATCGGACTGGCCAGGTAGGCGACGGCGTTGGCCACGTCCTCGGGCCGTCCGATTCGCAGGACCGTCTGACCGGTGCCCTTGAGGATGTAGTCGGCCGCCTGTTGGACGTCGTCCCACCCGCGTTTGTCGGCGAAAGCCCGGAGGAACTCTTGGAGTCCTTCGGTGTCGATCATCCCGGGTGTGACGGTGTTGACCGTGACGCCGGTGCCCTTTAGGGCCTTGGAGAGCCCGAGCGACATCGCCAACATGGCGGCCTTGGCGGCGGCGTAGTCAGGCTGTGCCGAGGTCGGCACCGTTCCGGCCATGCTCCCGATCTGAATGACCCGCCCCCACCCCCGATCCTTCATCGCGGGTGTCAGGCGATGGATCAATCGCCCCGCAGCCATCACGTTCTTCTGGTAGGTGTCGATCCACGCCGACAGGTCGGTCGTGAACCACGACGGGTTCTCGACGTCTGCGCCACCGCCGGCATTGTTGACGAGGATGTCTACTCCGCCGAAAGCCTCGATTGCTGCCTCGGAGACAGTATCGGCTCCCTCGTCGGTGGCGAGATCACCAACGGCCGAAGCGACGTCCACCCCTGACGCGGCGATGCTCCGTGCGACCGCGTTCGTGCGCTCGACGTTGCGTCCGGTGACGACGACGGCGCAACCCTCGGCCGCGAGCACCCTGGCGATCGAGGCGCCGATGCCCGAGCTACTTCCGGTGACGAGGGCTCGTTTGCCGGCGAGTTGGAGTTCCATGACGTGCCTTCCTTTCTCGTGTTATGGGTGCAGTGCGGCGAGGCTGGCTGACTTGCGAATCAAGTTCTCGACGAGTGGGCCGAACATCTCGACCTTGGGGTTGACGTTGGCTCCCTGAAGGAAGCGGCTGTAGCTCTGCTCGAGCACGATGCCGAGCTTCCAGCGGGCGAGCACGATGTAGTAGATGATGTCGTCGGTGGAGCGGCCGCTGTGCAGTTCGTAATGGGCGCACATGTCATCGATTGTCGGCATGCCGGTGAGATCGAGGTACCGATGCATGTCGTCGGCCTCAGGGCCCCAGTGGACGAGGATCCATCCGAGGTCGAGGAGAGGGTCGCCGATCGTCGTCATCTCCCAGTCGATAATCGCAGCGAGCTCAGCGGGGGCACCGTGTCGGTACATGACGTTGGCGAACTGGTAGTCGCCGTGCATGATCCCCGGCGTCCAGTTCCTGGGCTGGTGGGTGCGCAGCCATGAAGCGGCCTCGTTGAGGCCTGGTAATTCGCGGCACTTGATGCGATCGAGGAAGGCGAGCCAACGGTCGACCTGCCGCTCGTGGAAGTTGTCCGGTCGGCCAAAACCTTCGAGCCCGCGAGCGCGCCAGTCGACCTTGCTGAGGAGCGCCGCCCCACGCACCAGTTCGTAGGCGAGTCCGGGACGAAGTGAAATATCACTGGTGAACGGCTCCGCCCAATCCTGTAGGTCTGCAGGGGACCATCCGTCGACGACGTCCATGATGTAGAACGGCATCCCAAGTACGTCAGGGTCGTCGGTGCCGGCGATGTACTCGGCGTGGGGGACTTCGGCCCCCTTGAGCGCCTTGACCAATCGGTGCTCTCGGCGGATCCCGTCGAGACGTTCCTCGACGGCACCCATGGGTGGTCGCCGCATGACCATCCTCTGACCGCCTCGCTCGATCAACGTGAGCTCGTTCTGCGAGCCGCCGCTCATGGATCCGAGGTTGGGGAGCTGGCCGGTACCGGGAACGCCGTTGGCGTCCATCCAGCGGGCGAAGGCCCGGACGTCGATCTGCCCTTCAGGCGGGTTCATCATGTGTCTCCGATGTTTCGCTCAACGATCTGACAGTATCGTCAACTGACGGCTTACGGCGATCCGGCGACACGGCTCGCAAGACGCTGCAGACGATACGACAGGAGTGCAAAATGGCATGGGACTTCGAAACCGACCGCGAGTACCAGCAGATGCTCGACTGGGCGGACCAGTTCGTCCGCGACGAGGTCGAACCACTCGATCTGATCCTCGGCAATCCGTACGACAAGAGCAATCAGCGGATCATCGAGTTGATCAAACCGATGCAGCAAGCGGTACGCGATCACGGCCTGTGGGCCTGCCATCTCGGCCCCGAGCTCGGGGGTCCCGGGTACGGCCAGGTGAAACTCGCGCTCCTCAACGAGATTCTCGGCCGGTCGACGTGGGCACCGACGATCTTTGGTTGTCAGGCTCCCGACTCTGGCAACGCCGAGATCTTGGCTCACTACGGGTCCGATGAGCAGAAGGCCCGGTACCTGCAGCCTCTGCTCGACGGTGAGATCTCGTCGTGCTACTCGATGACGGAACCACACGCTGGGGCCGATCCCACGCTCTTCACGACCAGCGCAGCGCGGGACGGTGACGAATGGGTGATCAACGGCTACAAGTGGTTCTCGTCGAACGCGCGGTTCGCAGAGTTCTTGATCGTCATGGCCGTCACGAACCCCGAAGTGAGCGCCTACCAAGGTATGTCGATGTTCATCGTCCCTGCCGACACCCCTGGCGTGAACATCATCCGCAACGTCGGTACCGGAACCGAATCCGACGAAGAGGCATCGCACGCCTACATTCACTACGACGATGTCCGGGTGCCGCTCGATCATGTGCTCGGAGGCGAGGGGCAGGCGTTTGCGATAGCCCAGACCCGCCTCGGAGGCGGCCGGATCCATCACGCGATGCGCACGATCGCCCGAGTGCGCCAGGCGTTCGACATGATGTGCGAGCGCGCGCTGGCGCGCGAAACGCGTCACGGCCCGCTCGCATCCCTGCAGATGACACAGGAGCGGATCGCCGACTCGTGGGTGGAGATCGAACAGTTTCGGCTCCTGGTCCTCCGCACTGCATGGCTGATCGACAAGCACAATGACTACGGTCGGGTCCGCAAGGACATCTCGGCGATCAAGGCTGCGATGCCCAAGGTGTACTTTGACGTCGTCCAGCGATCCATGCACCTCCACGGTTCACTCGGCATCTCCAACGAGATGCCGTTCTCCGCTTGGATCGTTGGTGCGGAGTCGCTCGCCCTGGCCGACGGACCGACCGAGACGCACAAGATCGTCGTGGCCCGTCAGGTGCTCAAGGAGTACCTGCCCCACGAGGGCTTGTTCCCGAACGGTCATCTGCCGACTCGGCTCGAGGCTGCCAGGAAGCAGTACGCCGATTTCCTTGAGCGCGAGGCCGCCGAGTTCTGAGCGCCAGCGACCGGTATCGACGCAACGACCGAGGAGAATCGCTGAGATGAAAGTTCCCTTCACTTGGAAGCCGACCGGATGGTTCATGATCGCTTGGTCCGAACAGATCCCCGTGGGAGCTGCGATTCCGCTGCGGTACTTCGGCGGCCACCAGGTCGCCTACCGTGACGAAGCGGGGGTCGCCCACGTGCTCGACGCGCACTGCCCGCATCTCGGAGCGCACCTCGGTCACGGAGGAAAGGTCAACGGTGACTGCATCGAATGTCCGTACCACGGTTGGGGGTACGGGCCCGACGGCGTGAACCGCTACATCCCGTATGAGGACCGCCCGAACGTTTCACACGCCCTGAAAGCCTGGCCAGTCATCGAGCAGCACGAGTGCGTGTTCGTCTGGCACGACCCTGCCGGCGGGCCGCCGCGCTGGGAACTGCCGAATGTGTTCGAGCTCGCTCCCGAGGTGGGTAGCTCCGATTCGGGCGACTACTACCGCGCCTATCCGGAACTCTCGATCTTCTACTCGCGCGAGCCGGTACATCCTCAGATCGTGTTGGAGAACGCCCCCGACAGTGTTCACTTCAAGTACGTCCACAACGCTGGGAGCGACCCTGTGCTCGAGCACTGGGAGGCAACGGGCACGCGGTACGACACCATCGCTGGCTGGCCGAACCCGAGAACGAACTCGCCTGACGACATCGCGCTGCGCATCTACAGTTACGCAGCGGGAGTGGGAGCCTCGTTCGCCGTGTTCGACGGCGTAGAGCACTACCGGCTGATCTTCTTCACCACCCCGGTCGACGACGAGACGAGCGACATGTTCTACTCGATCTGGTGGCCCCGCGCCTCCGGAGACCCATCGCCTGCTCCGCCGCCCGAAACCCAGGAACGGGTTCGCAGGCTGTACCTCCAGACGCTGCTCGACGACCTCGGAATCTGGCGACACCAGATCTACATCGAGACTCCGGCGTTCGCCAAGCAAGATGCCAAGCCATATGGCGCTCTGCGGAAGTGGGCCCGCCAGTTTTACGAGATCGAGCCGTAGTCGGTCGGATCGTCAATCATCGCCGAGTTGCTGTCTGTGAGCGCGCCCGACGACGGCCGTCATGTTCGCTCGAAGCGTGTCGCTACCGACGCCGGAGAACCCTGACCGGTCGGCGATTTCTTGATGTCGGCGGTGCGCCTCGTCGATCGGGAGGGCACCGGTCTCGTTCCAATCCCGGCGCATCGTGGCGATCATCGCTGGATCCTGTTCGGCGATTGCTCCCGCCAGTGCGAGGGTGAAGGTGAGCAACTCGTCGTGGGGGACGACGTGGTTGGCGAGTCCGATTCGCAGGGCTGTTTCAGCCTGGACGAAGTTGCCCGTCATCGACATCTCGCGCGCCATCGCCATGCCGACTCGCCTCGGGAGTTCGACCAGCACCGGCCCGGGATACACGCCGACACGAACATGGGTGTCAGCGAATCGGGCGCGATCGGACGCCACGATGAAGTCGCAGGCGAGCGCGATTTCGAAGCCGCCGGTGACGGCAGCACCGTTGACCGCTGCGATGGTCGGCACCTCCGAGACTGCCACCGCGTGAACGAACGGTGGAAGCTCGGCCAGTTTGTCGGTGCCGAGGTCACGGAGGTCGAGTCCGGCGCAGAACGCCGGATCGGCTCCGGTGATGACGATGCACCGTGCATCCTGACATGTCTCCATCGCCTCAATCAGCGCCCGTGCCATCTCGACATCGATTGCGTTGCGCGCTGCTGGTCGACTGAGGGTGACGAGGGCGACGCCGTCTTCGCCTCGGTCGACCAACACCCGGTCCTCGATCGGGGATTCACTCATCCGGAGAACCTTTGACGATCACGATGGACGCTGTTCAAAGTGTCCACAAGCGCACCCACGTCGCCGAGCGACCGCAACAGGTCGTTGAGGTGGGTGCAGGTCGATGTGCCACGTAAGTCACTCCGTACGACGTCGCGTGTGGCGTCGACGTCCCGTCCGACGAGCCGCTCTGCGCTGGCTGCTGCCACGGGGCATTCGACCCATGGCAACACCCGAGGCACGGCAGTGCAGGTGCGGAAGACTCGGCTTGTGGCGTCGACCGTGGCGGTGAGCGTGTACTCATGGAGCACGGTCTCAACGCCAGCAACTGGACGGTGGGAGTCGCGGAACATCGCGTACACCGACCACTGGTTGCCGTCAGTGTGCACGTCGACCAGGCGTCGGCGACGCATCGAACCAGCGGTGAGGGAACTGATCTGGTGCCAGCCGAGCGGGTCGATGTCGAGGTCCACCCGGACGTCGGGTGCAGGTGGTCCGACGGTGACGGGTACTCCGGCCCCGGCCCGGACGGATCTCATCATCGTGCCGTCCGTCCGCCAACCAGAGCAGATGTCCGATTTCATGCCGTCGCGGTATGCGGCCGCAGGGACGTCACCCGAATACAGACGTGCGTAGCCGGAGATCAGCGTCGCTACGGGGAGTTCGTCGAGGAGTAGCGCCATGACGGTGGAGGTGGCGACGTCGTCGGGGTAGGCGTGGCGGACCGCTCGTCGGAATCCGCTCGATACTGGGACGCCGACGAGGTGGGCTGCGTTTCCGCGGTCGGGTTCGGCGACGAGTCGGGCCATAACGCCCGTCGAGTCGACCGAGGCTGCCACTATCGCCTCGCTCGTCACTGTCGTGTCCGAGTCGCCGTGGGTGACGAGGTCACGGGCGTTCGCGTGCAACGTGAGCCCGCCCGGACCGAGGTGCATATCGATACTGCTGGTGCGGCGAATCGAGTGCGGCCGGCGGACGATTGAATCGATCGCAGGCGACGCCATGGCGGCAGGAACGGGTTCCGTCTTGCTCGAATCTGACATCATCGTCAAAACTAGGGCATATGCACCTGTCCTCATTGGTCGAAATGGTCGAGTCAGGGTTCGGCGACCGTGTCCTGCTGGGTTCCTCGGCGGTCCCCGTCACCGGCGCTGAGTTCGGTCGGCGGGTCCGCTCCGGCGCGGCGACCATCAGTGGCCACCGGGCGGTCGTGTACGTCGGGGAGAACCATCCGTTGCTCCCGATCGCTCTGTTTGCGAGTGCCTGGGCGGGCGTTCCCTTCGTGCCCGTCAACTACCGGCTCGAGGACCACCACATGAATGCTCTCGTCGACCGTCAACAGGGTGCTCTCGTCCTCGCCGACGTGGCGACCGCACCGCGCGTCACCGGTCACTCCGCGATCGTGCTGGATGATTGGCTGGAATCTCTGCCGGTCGAGTTCGAAGCGATCGACCCGCCGTTCGACGACGATGGGATCGCGATCGTGCTGTATACGAGCGGTACGACCTCCGAGCCGAAGTCGGCACTGCTACGGCACCGTCACTTGATGGCGTACCTGCTCGGTTCGGTCGAGTTCGGAGGCGCCGGTGAGGACGAGGCTGTCCTCGTGTCAGTCCCGCCGTACCACGTTGCCGGGATGGCGAACATGTTGTCGAACACTTTCGCTGGGCGTCGCATCGTCTACCTCCGCTCGTTCGACGCCCAGATCTGGCTCGAGACGATCCGGGCCGAGGGCATCACGAACGCGATGGTCGTTCCCACGATGCTGGCTCGCATCGTCGAAGATCTCGACGGGCGTCCGGCGAACGTCCCCACGCTGCGGTCGTTGTCCTATGGGGGAGCGAAGGTCTCTGAAAGGGTGTTGCGAGCAGCGCTTAAGCTTCTCCCCGACACCGGGTTCGTGAACGCCTACGGACTCACCGAGACCGCATCGACCATCGCAGTCCTCGGCCCGGACGACCATCGCGCGGCGATCGAGAGCGACGATCCGGTGGTCCGTCGCCGCCTCTCATCGGCTGGCCAGGTGCTCCCGATGGTCGAGATCGAGATCCGGGGCGAGTCCGACGAGATTCTGCCGCCGGGCGAGACGGGCATGATCTATCTACGCGGCGAACAGATCTCCGGGGAGTACGCATCCGGTTCGGTACTCGACGAGCACGGGTGGTTCTGCACCCGCGACCGCGGGTTCATCGATGCCGACGGCTACCTGTTCATCGAGGGTCGATCCGACGACACCATCATTCGCGGCGGTGAGAACATTGCGCCGGCTGAGATCGAGGAGGTGTTGCTCGCCCAACCCGGAGTGGCTGAGGTGTGCGTCGTCGGCCTTCCCGACGACGAGTGGGGGCAGCGGATCGTTGCGGCGATCGTCCCCTCCAGTGGAGCACGACTCGACGCAGAGCAACTGAGAGCCGCGGTCCGAGCTGAGTTGCGCGGTTCCAAGACCCCGGAACTCGTGGTGTTCCGAGATGCGCTGCCACATACCGAGACCGGCAAGCTGTTGCGACGCGTCGTCGTCCAAGAACTCGCCGACCTTCCCTCGTAGCCGAGACCGTCCCTTCGTCCAATACCGTTCGGTTCCAACCGGGGCCTCGTCCCCAGCAAGGAGATTCACCCATGGCCATGACGCTCAAGCCCGGCACACGACTGCTCAGCGCAGTCTGCTCGACCGAGATGATCGCTGTGAAGGCGCCCGCCGGCGAGGTCGATCTCACCATCGGCGGTGTCACGCCGGTCGCATCGGCCGCAGACCGGATCGATGGGGGCGAGGTCGCCGCCGGACACGGTGGCGGTGCCTCGATGGGCAAGCGCTACGTCGACGAAGCCGAAACGATCGAGTTGCTGTGCACTAAGCCCGGTGAGGGTGTACCGGCATTGGGCGGCGAACTCCTCCAACTCAAGGAAGCCAAGGCACTTCCTGCGAGCGACTGATCTCTGATGAGCGGTGGATCTGGCGTCGACTTGGCCTTCCTTGTTATCCGGTGCGGCGCGGGCGCCGTGTTTCTACTGGCGATGAGTTGGCGTTCACCTGCGGCTTCGGACTGACCGCCTCGACCAGTCCCCACTCGAGCGCCGTGGTCGCGTCGATCGATCTGCCTCCGATGCCGAGCGCGGCGGTCCGCTGGCGGCCGATTCTTCGTGGCAGGCTGATGGTGCCGCCGGCACCAGGGATCAGTCCGATCGCGAGTTCGGGCAGACTGAAGGTCGAGTCAGGATCTGCGACGATCCGGTCGGCGAATGCAGCCATTTCGATGCCACCGCCCAAGGTCGATCCGTGGACATATACGGTCAACCGGTCATGCAGCAGGTGCAGGAGCCGTGCCGGGCTGCGGGCGAGACGGATCACATGAGCCGAAACCGGGTCGGTTCGACTCCCGAACTCGGCCAGGTCGCCGCCGCTGCAGAACGACGGTCCGATGCCGCGGAGAACGACATGCCGGATCGAGTCGTCCACGACTGCGAGTGCCAAAGCGTCGTGCAGTCCGTCGCGGAGGCCCACCGTGATCGCATTGTGGCGATGCGGCCGGTTCAGGGAGACGTGGAGGGTCTCATCGGTGCGGATGGTGATCACCGGGTCGTCGTCTTCGGTGGTGACGCCGCATTGCGCCCCTCGCCAGGCTCGGAACTCGGGTCCGCTCTGGAGCATCGAGTACAGGCCGGACTCCAGCGCGAGGCCTCGGTTGACGTCGACCCCTTCACACGCGCGGAGGTGAACCGCCAGCGCCGTGGCGGCCAGGGGACAACGTTCGACGGCCCTCACGACCCTGTCGACATCTTCTGGTCCGACGACGAGATCGGCCGACGCGGGTCCAGCGCCACCGAAGCGATCACCGACCCAGCACACCACGACCGGCAAAGAACCTGGCGAGGCGATCCGGTCGGCGTCACCGCCAACCAGGATCAGGCGGACCGGGTCGGCGCCCGCGAATCTTTCGCCGGCGCATGGGTCGGCGAGCATCGAGTCATACTCGTCGGGCGACATGAAGAGCGGGCTGATGGTGCCGAGCGTATTCCGTCGGTATCGACCATCGTCCGATCTGGATCGCTGCGCTCCCGGGCGGCCGCATGGAGCCGATCGTGACGGTTTCGCCTGTGCCGCTCGCCGAAACCTGGAGCGATGCCGACGTCGACACCGGAACTCTGTGGGCGGCATCCGGCGCTCGATGGCTGACCGACCCGAATCTGGGCACGCCTGACCGACTCGTCGCACGCACTGCCGGGATCGTGGACTTTCTCGACCAACGTGGCGCCGGTCTTGCCGGACTCGCCAGCGCGAGGGGCCTCGGGCTGCTCGCGGAGCGCGCTGCGATGATGGGGCTCCCGAGGTCGGACCGCGCGAGTTGCGGTGGGGCCTCCCGACTGGTGCGCTGCGCTGATGCCTGGATCGTCGTGTCTCTCGCCCGTGCGACCGACGTCGAGTTGATACCCGCGTGGCTCGAAGTCGCCCCACCACACGACGGCGATCACTGGGCGACTGTCGAGCGGGAGTCGGCGACCCGCACCTCGACGGAGGTTGTCGAGCGGGCGACTCTCCTCGGGCTTCCGTGTGCGCTGGTGGGAGAGGTGAGGTCGTCAGCTTCCGTCCTCGTGACGCCGCTCGGCCGAGCCACTGCGCGGTCCCTCGACGGGTTGGTGGTGATGAACCTCTCCTCGCTCTGGGCAGGCCCGCTCTGCGCAAACGTTCTGGGGCGGTTGGGTGCGCGGGTGATTACGGTCGAGAGCACTCGCCGCCCCGACGGAGGGCGAGCCGCCCCCCGTTTCTTCCGAGCGCTTCATGAGTCGTGTCAGTCAGTCGCGTTCGACCTCACGTCGGGGGTCGACCAGGAGCGGCTCCGGCAGCTCCTGTCGCACGCCGACGTCGTGATCGAGGGCTCCCGACCGAGAGCTCTGCAGCAGATGGGCATCGATGCCTCCGAGCTGACGGCCACTGGTCCGGTGGTCTGGGTGTCGATCACGTCCCATGGACGCGCTGGGCACTGTGGTGAGCGCGTCGGCTTCGGTGACGACGCGGCGGTTGCCGGGGGACTCGTCGGTTGGGTCCGCGACGAACCTCGGTTCGTCGCGGATGCGATCGCCGATCCGCTGACGGGGATGACGGCGGCCGCTTCAGTAGTGCAACTGCTCGGAGCGGGTGGTCGCTGGCTGGTCGACATCTCTCTTGCCCGAGTCGCAAGATCGATGGTCGGTGAGTGGGGGCCACGCTGTGTCGACGTCGACTCGGCACGGCCGAGTCCGCGCGCCGGACGCCCCCCGGGGATGCCAGTTGGGCGGGACACCGACGCTGTGCTCGCCGAGTTCGACATTGTCTGAAGCCGGGTGGACGACGGGACTGCCCCGGGTTTGGTTGGCGTTGGTCGTTCGTCGAGGACCAGGCGAAAAAGACGGCCCTCGCCGAGATGTACCGCGCCAATTTCTACCCGTACATCAACGACCCGAACCGTCCTCGTCGTGACGACCAGGGTGAGCGGATCCTCGGCTCGGCCAAATATCTCGCCGACGTTCTCGACCGCGTGCCGGTTCTCCTGATTCCGTTGATCGCCGGTCGTCTCGACACCGGTACACCTGCTTTCGGCCAGGCGTCGGCCTGGGGATCGCTCCTGCCCGCCGTCTGGAGTTTCATGCTCGCGCTACGCGAACGGGGGATGGGTTCGGCCTGGACGACTCTGCATCTTCCGAACGAGAAGGAAGCCGCCGATCTGCTCGGAATCCCCTTCGACCAGTACACCCAGGCCGGGCTGTTCCCGGTGGCCTACACCGTCGGCACCGACTTCAAGGTCGCCAAGCGCGTACCGGCCGAGAAGTTCATCCGGTGGGATTCTTGGTCCTGACCCGTTCGCGAGCCTCTTCGGATGACACCCACACGATGGCGTCGTGCAGGACACCTCAGAAGAATCGATTGGCGTCTGCGTCGATTCCATTGAGTGTTGGCGAGAACACGATCAGGTTGATGGTAATGGCTTGGGATGACTCGACGTCGACGGTGACATTGGCGGTGATACGACGACGGAGACAGACCGGAAAACCTCTCGGGACCCCGTTCGCCGACTCTCCTGTAAAGAAGGTCGATGTTGAGCTCGGATCTGCGGTCTGCATCGATGATGAAGGTGAGGTCGCCGAGACTGATGTTGCGGTTGGCGAAAGCGATCTTGGCGAGGTGATCGCTGGTGCTGTCGATCAGCCGATCATGGCGACCGCAGGTGCCGAACGGGGAGCGGCTCGAGTGGATGAGGCTGATGAAGGGATAATTTTGACAGCTGGGTTCGAGGGTGTGGTCTCTTGCGAAGGGTTCCAGCCGGAGTCACAGGTCGAGATCCAGACCTTCTCAGAGCCTCGCTTGATGGGTGTGGTGACGGTCTAGGCCGACGGTACCTTCGAGGAACGATTCGTTGAGCCTGCCGGCATCGAATCTGATGGCGATCTGCTGATGCGTTGGCCGACATCATTTGAGTAGCAGCGTCCGAGAGCTTGCGAGTCATACACGAGGATTGCGGGGCAATCGGGACCGTCGGGCCAGCTGGGACGGAGAGACTGCTATCCAGGGAGCAGCGGTGAGTTGGCAGCTGTGTTACCCCGCCCGGCGCTCACCAGTAGCTCCTCCTGAAACTTGGATGTCACGTGGATTGAAAGTTGGAAGTCACTTCACAGTTGAGAGGTTCCCCATAAGCGTGAGTCAGGTCGTCAGGATTGTGGTAGAGAGAGGCGTGTGAGCGTCACCATTTATCACAATCCTCATTGAAACAGCAGCAGCAATGCCGTGAGCATTGCCGAGGAGCTCGGTGTGAGTGCCGAGGTCGTGCTGTACATCAAGAACCCGCCCGATGCTGCGACGCTCCGAAACATCATCGCCAAACTCGAAGATCCGGTCACCGATCTGGTTCGTCGTGACAGCCTCTGGAAGAAATTGGGTCTCTCCGACGACGACGTGGTGACTCCCGACCAAGTGGTCGACGTGCTGGTGAAGCACAAGCAGCTTCTTCAGAGGCCGGTGGTGGTGACCGACGAGCGCGCGATCGTCGGTCGCCCGAAGGATCGAGTGAGAGAACTACTCGCCGACCTCGTGTGAAGATGTGGTCGTGACGCCCGAGTCCGATCTGGTGACGGCCCGAGGCCTGGTGGTTCCCGCTGCGGCGATGGAGTGGACCTTCGCTCGATCCGGTGGAGCGGGCGGCCAGAACGTGAACAAGGTCTCGACCCAGGCCACACTGCGCGTTCGGCGGGATTCGATTCACGGCCGATCGATCCAACTCGAGAGACTGGCCACGTCTCTACCCGAGACAATCAAGGTGTCGAGTCAGGTGGCCCGAAGTCAGTGGCGTAACCGACAACTGTGTCTCGAGCGACTGGCCGACCTCCTCGATCGAGTCTCGGCACCGCCCCCTCGGGAACGTCGTGCCACCAAACCGACCAAAGGCTCGGTCGAACGGCGACTCACCACGAAAAAGAAGGCATCGCAGCGCAAGTCGGAGCGACGACGCGTGATTGACGACTGACCGTCAACGACTCGCCATCAGTTGCGCGGCACTTTGATCCAGGGCAGGTCTTTGTCGAGACGCGGTTCGCCGGGGAGGCCGAGCACCTGCTCGCCGAGAATGTTGCGCATGATCTCGCTCGTGCCGCCCTCGATCGAGTTGGCGCGGGCGCGCAGGAACGAGTGACGCACACCGCCTTCGGAGCCGTCGACCGAGAGGTCTTCGGGTCGGCGGAAGGTGAAGTCGAAGTCGACCATGCCTTCGGCGCCGAGAAGTTCGACCGAGAACTCGGTGACCTTCTTGTTGAATTCGGCCATCATCAACTTGGCGATCGAGCCCTCGGGTCCGGGGTTGCCGGCCTTGGCGGCCTGTGACGCTCGCAGGTTGGTGAGGCGTAACGCTTCGCTCTTGCACCAGAGCGACATGAGGCGGTCGCGCTGTGCTGCGCCGTGACCCTTCTCGCGGAAGATTCGAACTGCTTCGTCGATCGGACCACGACGACGTGCGTTGCCGCCGCCTCCGCCTCCGATGGCGGTGCGCTCGTTCATGAGCGTGGTCAATGCGACCCTCCAACCTTCGCCGACTTCTCCGATGCGCATGGCGTCGGGTACTCGGGCATCGGTCATGTAGACCTCGTTGAACTCGGCCTCACCGGTGATCTGGCGAAGCGGACGCACCTCGACGCCGGGAGCGCGCATGTCGAGGGCGAAGTAGGTCATGCCCTTGTGCTTGGGCTGATCAGGATCGGTTCGGGCGACGAGCATGCCCCAGTCGCCGAGATGGGCGAGGGTGTTCCAGACCTTCTGGCCGTTCACCACCCATTCGTCGCCGTCACGAACGGCGCGCGTGCCGAGTCCGGCGAAGTCGGAACCCGCACCCGGTTCGCTGAACAGCTGGCACCAGCGCTCCTCGCCGGTGAACATCGGTCGCAGGAAGCGCTTCTTCACCTCGTCGGATCCATGCGTGACGATCGTGGGTCCGGCCAGAGCGATGAAGAACGTCGAGGGATCCTGGGGCTTCGCACCGGCCTTGCGCAGTCGCTCTTCGACCACCTTGTTGAGTTCGGGCCGTACACCGAGTCCACCGTGACCCTCGGGAAAGTGAACCCACGCCAGTCCGGCGTCGAAGCGGTGGCCGCGGAACGTGATGTTGTCCATCGAGGTCGGGTCGTGGGCGGCGAGCAGTGCGTCGAGGGCGGCCTCGACCTGGGCGATGGCAGTGTCAGAACTCATGACCGAAGTCTTTCACTTTCGGCGTGAATCGCCGAAAGTGGGAACCTCGCGACGATCACTGTCCGAGTGCGGCCGCCACAGCCGGATGGACGATCCGTCCTTTGGCCACGTTGACGGCCCCGGCCAACTCGGGGTGGCGAACCACTGCCTGGTCGTACCCGTCGGCCAAGGCTGAAACGTAGGGGAGGGTGGCGGCGACGAGAGCAGCGGTGGCCGAGCGGGGAACTGCTGCTGGCATGTTGGGAGTCGCCGAGACTCGGACGTGATCCATCGATCGAAGCGGTTCGGCATG
>Ga0181594_10002809_pt1 | contig 15907 bp, 16 predicted proteins | sample 071ome_18_FD_145603 | JGI IMG/M metagenome (GOLD analysis project Ga0181594, IMG submission 145603) | Coastal salt marsh microbial communities from the Groves Creek Marsh, Skidaway Island, Georgia - 071413BT metaG (spades assembly) | ecosystem: Environmental > Aquatic > Marine > Intertidal zone... | reverse complement strand
TTCAGAACTATTCCGGCGGTGTCCTTCTGGCGGACATCGTCAAGCGTAATAATCTCAGCACTTATGTGTCTGAGGCGATCAAGGAGCGCAGCCTCTTCCTGAAGAGCGGCGCTGTTGTTCGCAACTCTCTGCTGGATGCCCGCGAAGGCGGTACTCGCATCCAAGTGCCCGAGTTCAACCCTGTGTCGCCCACCGAGGAAATCCTCGACGGCACCGCCACCTGGGGCACCAGCGAAGCCGGCTACCTGACCCCTCAAAAGATCGGGACCGGAACCCAAATTGCATCCATCATCCACCGTGGCTTCGCCTACGCCGTGGACGACGTTGCAGTTTTGGCTGCTGGTGAAGACCCCATGCTTCACATCCGCAACCAGCTGGCCGACGCCATCAACAAGCTGAACAGCGCCCGCCTGTTCTCCCAGCTTGCCGGTCTGTTTGGCACTGCACTGTCCGGCCACTCTCTGGACAAGGCTGTTGCCGCTACCAGCGGCCAAGCCGAAGCCAACTTCCTGACCGCTGGCACCATCGCCGAAGCTCGTTCGGTTCTGGGTGAGCGCGGCGACGAGCTGGACACCCTGGTTGTCCACCCCTCTGTCGGTTTCTACCTGTATCAGGTTGGCCTGCTGACCTTCTCCACCTCTGCACTCGCCGCTTCCGGCGCTGTGACCTGGGGCGGTGGCGGCGTCGGCGTCGGTGCACGTGCCATCGGCGAATTCGCCGGTATGCGCGTGATCATGGACCCCGCAGTGAACACTGTCCGCCCTGGCACGGCTACCCACATCAGCGAGTTCCGCTGCTATCTGATCAAGTCCGGCACCATCCTTGAGGGTGTGCAGCAGGACCTGCGGATCGAAGCAGACCGCAACGTGTTGTCGAAGCAGGATGTCCTTTCTGTGGACTACCACGGCGCCTACCACGTGATGGGCACCCGGTGGGGCAATGCAGCTGACAACCCGACCAACGCAGCCCTTGCTACCGCTGCCAACTGGACGGCGACTTACGACATCGACCTGATCCCCATGGTCGAAGTGATCGTGAACACCCCTCTGGACACCAGCGCTATTCCTTCCTGACCTACGGTTGGAGAGAGCGAGGAGGAACGACCCCACCTTCGGGTGGGGTTTTTTATTGCCGCTAGACTGACAAAAAGTATGTGGTAATGCTGTGGCCGCAACTATCAACGCCACGCTGAAGAGTTCAACGGCCAACAGCTACGTAACGCTGGCCGAGGCAAACTCATATTTCGAAACCGTCCCCGATTCCGCCACCTGGGACGACAAAGCTGATGACGCCAAGAACCGAGCTTTGATCTCAGCCACACGCTGGATCGACAGCCTGAACTTTTACGGCGACCGCTGCGACAACGACCAAGCGCTGAAGTGGCCGCGCAACAATTACCACGTCGATAAGGTCGAGCTGGTCTGCAGCCTGATCCCAGCCGAAATCAAATATGCCACTTACGAACTCGCCCGTGCGCTAGCCAACGACACTGGTGCTATCACCGACTCCACCGGCGATACTGGCCTATACGAAGCGGTTGAACTCGGTGACATCAAAGTCAAGTACAACAAGTCCAGCCAAGCCACCGGAACGGTCAACAACGTTTTCGACGTTTATCCTTGGCTGCAGTCTTATCTTGGCGCTTATTGCCTTGGAGGTAGCGGCAGCTATCAAGTACGTGTTGTGAGAGGTTAATTATGGCCGGCGCACTCGACACAGCCTTCAAAGCAATCGCCAAATCGGTGGTTGCAGACCTTGGTACTGCCCTCGACACCAGCATCACTTACACCCGCAAGGCATCCCCGAGCTACAACTACGCCACCGGAGCACTAACCACAACCGATACCAGCTACTCCAGTATCAAAGTCCCTGTCGAATTTATTCTTTCGGAAGAAGAGGAAGGGCGCGAAGAACGCCAGGCCAAGATTTATATAACGCCAGATCTGATTGGCGGAAACCAACCGACTTTTGAAGATCAGGTAACGCTTACTTACGCAGGTGCTTCCCGGACCGCACAAATCACCGATATTCGCACGTATCGCGGCGGTCAAGAGTATCTTTACATTCTGCTGGTGCGTTTCTAATGGCCAGGACTAAATCGGTAGGCTCTCAGATAAGGACTTATCTTCAATCGAGCCTAGACGAGGCCTATAACAGTCTTATAGCAACGGTACTAAGCGAACTAGCCACTCGTGAGGTTAGCCCTGTGGATACAGGCTTTTTCGCTTCCAGCTGGCTTGCATCAACCAAGAAGCCTCAGGCCGAAGATGACATCATGCTGTTTGAGCCTTGGGCCAGCCTTAAAAAAGCACGGGACTCGAAAGGAAACCAATACGTAGCTACCAGCCTTAAAGGATTGAACTCAGTCATCAAACCTCGGTATTTGGCCCCGGCGTTTAGATACACGCAACCCGTATTTATCGGAAATACGGTTGACTATGCTGTATTTGCCTTAGAAGATGGCCGCATCCAACGATACGTGCAGGGTTACAAGTTGAAGCAGGCCGTACAAACAGCTTTTGCTGGCAGACGGCGCGGTGCCATCCAGGTTGCAGGTCGAGGTTTGATTGGCGCGTATTCCGGTCGTCAGTACATTGACTATGACAAGATCTAAGTTATGACTCTTGTAAAAGCCCGCGCCGCTTTTGAGAAGGCGGTTACAGACGCCGTTTCCGATGCGGACAGCGATGTGCGCATGGTGTACGACAACGTCGCGTATACCCGCCCGGGAAAAAGCGAGAAATACATTTTGATGTCAGTCAATTTCAGCCAAGCCACTCTGCAAAACCAAGGTGCCGCTCAGGACTACTACTCAGGCACGATCCAGTGCAATGTGTACGTCCCGAAGAACGCTGGAACGTCAGTGCTGTCTGCAATTAGCGAAGCAGTGATTGACGGTCTGACCTCAGTCAACGCAAGCGGATACACCGATACCTACAGCATCAATCCCCGAGTGCTGGATGTCGTGGGACCCACGCCCTTGAACGCGGAGGATCGCTCGCACTTTATCGGTGTTATTTCGTGCGGATTTACGGCTGTTGCATAGTACAGTAGATTACAAGCGAATCATTCAACGAAATGCGAGCTGCAGAGCTTCTCAAGAACAAGTTCGGTGTCAGCCAGCTGTACCGCCACGAAGTCAAGGTTGACGGGGAGGTTGTGCTGGAGATTTACTGGCACCCTCTGACCATTGCCGAGCGAGAATCCATCCAGAAGAAAAGCGACTCTGATGATGCGGGCGATTTTGCCTTGAGTCTGATGATCGAAAAAGCATTGGACAAAGACGGTAAGCGTCTTTTCCAAGATGGGGAGCGCGCCAGCTTGCGTCGCGAGGTAGATGCGTCAATTTTGCAAGAGATCCAGCTGGCCATGCTGACCTCTGGAGCAGAGAACAAGGTGGAGGAAGCGAAGGCGTCCCTAAAAAGCTAGTAGCGACTGGTACTTCATCTTTTTCCTCGCCAAGGAATTAGGGATGACAGTCGGGACACTTACGCGCCAGCTATCGCAAGAAGAGCTGGTTGGCTGGGCTGCGTATTTTGAACTCAAGGGCGAGCAGGAGGAGCGCGCTATGCAGCGGGCTAAGACTGCCCGTGGGGCGCAAACCATGGGCAGCCGGTAATATAGCCCTATAGCTTGTAAGAGCAGCTGTGGCAAATTTTCCTATCAGCCTGGAGCTGCAGCTGCGCGGCCAAAACCGCGTTGAAAAGGCGATTAAAAGTGCTGAGCAGCTAGAAGCACTCGCCAAGAGAATAAGTCAGATCAAACTCGATAAACCTGGCGCAGGCAAACTTGGGGATGACATCCGCAAAGCAATAAAACCCTTTAAGGATTTAGCTAGAGAGTCAGTCAACACCGGCAAAGTTATTAAAAGTACGATCAGCAATGCACAAGCTGCTGAAGCTGCTTTTAAGCAACTGGCTGCAAACGTTGACTTAACTAGCACAGAATTCAAAAACTTTACGATTGCCGCTCATAACCAAGAAAGGCAACTTAAACAAATGGAGATTGCGGCGGAGAATGTCATCCGCGCGTACAAAGGTATGCAGTCTGTCGAGGAACGGGCTGCCCAATTAGAGCGCCGCGCCATAAATCTGCGTGTTTTACGTCAGAGGCGGGACGCAAAATTGCAAGAGGCTGCGGCGCGAGAAAGAAACGCTCGTGCCATCCAACGCGAAGCCCGTGCACAGGCAAGCAAAAACGCTAGAGACGCCCGAGCTTCAAAACAAGCTGGCGGCCGCAAGTTTACCGACATCGCAACCGGCGTCGGCTTTCCACTGCTATTTGGAGGCGGACCTGGCGCCGTTATCGGCGGCCTTGTTGGTGGCGCGCTTGGCGGATTTGGCGGCAGCATCATTGCAAGCGCCTTTGGCCAGCAGCTCGACAAACTTGTCGGAGGTTTAGCAAAGTTTGCCGTTGCACTCGACTCTGCAACCGACAGTCTTGCTGCAACAACTCGTGCTATCGGCGTAACAAGAACACCTCTTGGACGCCAAATTGGATTTGCCGAGCGCCTTGGTATACCTGAAGCAGGCACAGCAGCTGCCCAGCAACGCCTAGAAGGACTTATTGGCAAAAAAGGCGTCGAAAGTTTTCAGCGCTTAGGGGAAGAAACTGTCCGGCTAGCCAACTCTTTTGAGCAACTAAAAACAACACTAGGCGCTGGAGCTGCAGATATTCTTACGCCTTTTGTAAAGGCAATAAATGCAACATTGGGAATGCCTACGGGCACCTCAGCCGAAGCGCAAGCACGGGCAGGCAAGATCTCAACTCTCCAGAGCACCATCGCCACACTGGAAGCTTCCGGGGCTAGATCCGCCGCAATTTCTCCGTACAAACAACAACTTGAATTACTTCAGGAGCAGCAAGAAGTATTTAATGAAAATAAACAACTTCAAACCAGCATTGAAACAGTTACCAATAACATTGTCGGCCTTGAAAGGCTAAAAGCAGACACGGTAAAGATGGAGCTAACTGCTCGACGTGACACTTTGGCAGTGCAACAGAGTTCTATTGCCGTTCAGCAAATAGCTAATGAGCTTGCAGTGGTTCAAATCCGCCTAAAAGCGGGAGCAAAGGGAGAAGAAAAGGAAATACTTGAGCTACAGCAAAAACAACTCCAGCAGCAACAGGAAGCAGCCAGAGCGGCCCAAGAAAACGCACGCATCTTGGCTGAGCGTGCAATCAGACGCGAAACAGATGAAAACCTTGTCCGTTCACTGGAGCTGGGCAAAGCTATTACTAATGAAAAATTAAAGGAACTGACTTTTACTGAGGGTACTGTTGCGGGCGCAACAAAACGCCTAGATATTCTCGCAAAAAATTTATTCTTAGACCAAGAGATTGCAGATGTGCGAAATGCTTTGCGTCTACTAGGTAAGAACGAGGTTGAGGTACAAAACACACTGATCCAGCAGTTTGGCTTGGAGCGCACACTTCGCGAACAGGCGTACTCGAATGAACAGCTAATTACACGTGAAAGACGTGCTCAATACCAATTAGCCGTTGCCGAAGCCCAGCAACAAGCCCAACGAGCGCTAAGTCAGCAGCAAGGTCAATTTGGCATTCGCATCAGCCAAGCCGGAGCAATCCCTATCGGTCCTTTTGCGGGTAGCGCTCAGGCGGAACGTATCCGCAACATGGAGCGAGAGCTAGAAATAACTACGAGGCTGAGCGAGATTGACGACAGGCGCGCAAACTATCAACAGCATTATCTGGATCTAAGTCAAGACCAGAGAAATGCTGAGTTACGCAAAATCTCTGATCTCGAAAAAGGGCTTGCTGTTTACCAAGAAAATACAAAGGTTTTGAACGATCTGATTGCATTCCAGGATCGTTACAGGGAAACACTGGCACTAACAGAACCTGTAACCGACAGTTTGTTTGACAGTGTCATGTCAGTTGCTGAAGGTACAAAGAGCGCACGGGACGCTTTTGCAAGTTTCCTTCAGGAAGTTTCCCAGATGCTGATGAACGTCGCCAAGCAAATGATTGCGCAGTACATCGCAATCGGTGTTGCTCGGATGTTCGCTGGAATGGGCGGAGGCAGCGGGGGAACTAGCAGTACCCCGGACATTTCTGGATTTAGCGCTTACAACGACAGCACAGGGCTTACGCTTTCCAGTTTTGGTGGCGGCAAGGCCAGGGGCGGCTCAGTTTCTGCCAATACTCCGTACTTAGTTGGCGAGCGCGGCCCCGAGTTGTTTGTCCCTGGCGCCAGCGGCAACATCGTCCCGAACCACGCAATGGGCGGCAGCAACATCGTCGTTAATGTGGATGCAACCGGATCCAGTGTCCAAGGCAATGGGGACGACTCCAAGCGTCTGGGCGAGGCCATCGGCGTTGCCATCCGCCAAGAGCTGATCAAACAGAAACGTCCCGGAGGCTTACTCGCGTAATGGCCACTTTCCCCTCGATCACTCCCCGCTACGGCGCCCAAAAGACCAGCCGCCCCAACACCCGCACGGTGCAATTCGGCGATGGCTACCAACAGCGCCTGCTGTACGGCATCCCTTCGCACATGAACCCGAAGGAATGGAACCTGACTTGGGAAGTGTCCGAAACCGATGCCGACACCATCGAAACGTTCTTGAACGCTCGCGCCGAGGATTCTGCCAGCTTCGACTGGACCCCGCTAGACGAAACCACGTCCTACAAATGGATCTGCCCCGAGTGGAACAAGACGATTCCGTATAACAACCGCGCCACGATCACAGCCACCTTCCGGCAAGTATTTGAACCCTGATGGCGGTCCCTTTTTCCGAGCTTCAAAAGATCAACCCGAGCAGCGTTATCGAGCTGTTCTCACTGGAGCTGTTTGCCAATATCCATGGGTCTGCTTATACCTACCGATTCCACGCAGGCATCAACGACGTTGGTTCTGGGCTGCAGAACATCACCTGGGACGGTGACGAATATCAAAAGTTTCCGATTGAAGTTGAGGGTTTTGAGTACAACGCCGAAAGCGGCAGCCCGCCACGTCCGACAATTACTGTCTCCAACCTGCTCGGCGGCATCACTGCAATCCTGCTGGGCGTCAACGAAGCCACCCCTGGTAATGATCTGACTGGCGCAAAGCTGACGCGGATCCGCACTTTGGTCCGCTACATAGACGCGGTGAACTTTGAGGGTGGTACCAATCCTTTTGGGACGCCGGACACTACTGCCAAGCTGCCCGACGAGATCTATTACGTTGCCCGCAAGATCAGTGAAACTCGTGACGCTGTCCAGTTCGAGATGGCGGCAGTATTCGATCTTGCTGGGGTCCGTGCTCCGAAACGTCAGTGCAACGCCAATCTTTGCCCTTGGATTTACAAGGGTTCAGAGTGCGGGTATAGCGGCACCAAGTATTTCGACGAGAACGACAAGGCTGTAACAGGTTCTGGTCTGGACGTATGCGGCAAGCGTCTTTCGAGCTGTCAGATTAGGTTTGGGTCAAATAACGAATTGCCGTTCGGCGGATTCCCCGGCATCGGCGCATTTAACGGATGAAGGCAACCGCTAAGGCAAAAGCACTGGAGCACGCAAAGGCGGAGGACCCACGCGAAGCCTGCGGTTTGCTGGTCGTCGTCAAAGGACGGGAGCATTACGTCCCGTGTAAGAACTTGGCGGAAGGCAACGAGTTTTTCATCCTTGACCCCGCTGACTACGCAGCAGCAGAGGACAAAGGCGAAGTCACCGCCGTCATCCACAGCCACCCAGTCACCCCGCCAATCCCGAGCCAAGCTGATCGGCTGGCGTGCGAGAAATCCGGCTTGCCCTGGTACATCGTCAATCCCAAAACGGAGCAATGGGGAAGCTGCGAGCCTGAGGGCTACAAAGCACCGCTAATCGGGCGGGAATGGGTCTGGGGCGTGACTGACTGCTGGACGCTAGTTCGCGACTGGTACGCCGAACAGGGAATTGAGTTGCGCGATTGGGACCGCCCGACCACACCTGAGGAGTTCAACGAGAATCCGATGTTTGATGACTGCTGGCAGGACATCGGGTTTTACAAGGTCGATATTGAGGAGATGCAGCCTGGTGACGCGCTGCTGATGGCAATCGACTCAAACAAGCTGAACCACGTCGGCGTCTACATCGGTGATCAGATGGTGTTGCACCATTTACGCGGTCGCCTGTCCAGCCGTGATTTATTGGGCGAGTGGCTCCTAAAATGCACTGGCAGGGTGCTTCGGTATGGTGCGTGAAGTCAAGCTATACGGAGCCCTCGCAAAGTTTGTAGGGCAGCGGCGGTTTTTAGCTGAGATCAATAGTGCTGGCGAAGCAATCCGAATGCTGCTGGCTAATTTCCCAGGACTGGAACAGCACATGGCTGACCAGCATTACAAGGTGATCGTTGATAACTACGAATCAGACGTAGACGAAATCAATAATCCTGCATCTCAGCGCATTCAGATCGTCCCGGTCCTGGGTGGTGCCGGTGGTGGCGTCGGAAAAATTATTGCCGGTGTTGCATTAGTGGCAGCAGCAATCGTGTTCGCACCGACTATTGGCGGCTTTTTGGGACTGGGCGCGGGTGCCGTAACCAGCGGAGCAGCTGGAACGATGGCGGTTGTTACCAGCATTGTCGGCACTATCGGTGTTTCTTTGATTCTTGGCGGTGTTGCTCAGCTTCTTAGTCCCACGCCTCAGTTAGGAACTCTTGGTCCTCTCGGGGGTGTCGGTGGAACGGGACGGAGGCAAACATCTACTGAAGGAACGGAGTTTGACCCTCAGGAGTCTTATAGCTTCAGTGGGATTCAGAACACCAGCAAACAGGGCGTTCCGGTCCCTGTGGTCTACGGCGAAACCATCATTGGCTCGGTGGTGATTTCTGCCGGCATCGACGTTGACACGATCTGATCATGGCTGAGAAAGAAACCAAGCAGATCATTGGTGCCGGCGGTGGCGGCGGCGGAGGTGGCGGTGGTCAAACGGTCGTTCAGCAAACCGTTGTTGTCCAGCAGTCCGCACCACCTGCAACCCGGACGCCAACCCGTGAAAGCGACAACCTGGCGTCTACAGCCCACGCCAACCTGCTCGACCTACTGAGCGAAGGCGAGATTGAAGGCTTCCCTTCTGCCCGTGCCTACACACGCGGCACCACCAATTACAACTTGGCGCTGCTGAAAGATGTTTATCTGACCGACACGCCTGTTCTGCGCTCTGGGGCAGACGTAACCAATCTCACGGATTCGGATTACAACTTTAAGGGCGTCACGGTTAAAGCTCGCTACGGCACCAACGCCCAGAGCTATATCGACGGCTTTGGCGCGGTTGAGGACATCAAATCAGTCAACACCGAGGTCAAAAAAGACACTCCAGTTACCCGGCAGATTACTGACACAAACGTTGATGCAGTCCGCATCAGCTTGGCAATTTCCCGCTTGGAGCGCGGCACACCTGAAGGTGACGTTCTTGGCACGAGCGTCGAAATGTCGTTTCAAGTTCAGTACAACGGCGGCGGCTTCACCACCGTCAAGACTGACACGATCAGCGGTCGCACGGCAGATAAATACGAACGGGATTACCTGATCACACTGGATGGAGCATTCCCCGTCGATATTCGTGTCGTCCGGGTTTCAGATGACAGCACCGACCAAAACGTTAGCCCAACTTTCTTTGTCGCTTATACCGAGCTGATCTACGAAAAGTTGCGCTACCCCAACAGTGCGCTTGCTGCAATCCGCTTTTCAGCAGACCAGTTCAACTCCATCCCGGCGCGGTCTTACCGAATCCGTGGCATCAAAGTCAAGCTGCCCGATAACGCCACCGTCGATTCTGATACCGGCAGGGTTACCTACAGCGGCACATGGACTGGGACGTTTGGCGCTGCCCAATGGTGCAAAGATCCCGCGTGGATTTTGTATGACTTGCTGATTAGCAAGCGCTACGGCTTTGGGGATCACATTGTTGAGGGGCAGCTTGACAAGTTTGCGTTCTATTCCGCAAGTCAGTATTGCAACGGGCTTGTCGATGATGGCTTCGGTGGAACAGAACCACGCTTCCAGTGCAACGCGCTGATTCAAAACCAATACGAGGCATACAAGCTGATCAATGACCTTTGCTCGGTCATGCGTTGTCAGCCGTATTGGTCCACTGGATCGCTAACGATTACGCAAGACAAGCCAACTGATTCGAGCTATTTGTTCAACCGCTCCAACGTGCTGGAGCCTGGCTTCAGCTATGCGGGCTCTGACCTGAAGACCCGCCACACGGTCGCAGTCGTTGCATACCTGGACCTTGAAACCCGTGAGCTGAATTACGAAGTTGTCGAAGACCGGGATGCCATCGGCAAATACGGCGTGGTTACGACCCAGATTCGCGCCTTTGCCTGCACTTCACGCGGTCAAGCCAACCGGCTGGGGCAATGGATTCTGTTTAGCGAACAGCAGGAAACAGAAGTTATCAGCTTCACCGCCTCGATTGATGCTGGCGCATTGATTCGCCCTGGCGCGGTTGTTGACGTACAGGATCCCGTCCGTGCTGGCGTTCGTTACGGCGGCAGGATCAGCAGCGCCACCGCTCAGGTCATCACAGTTGATGATGCGGAAGGTTTGCCTACAAACACGGGCACGTTATCGGTGCTGTTGTCTGACGGGTCAATGGAAACCCGCTCAATCTCTAGCCGCAGCGGCACGGCAATCACTGTTGCATCTGACTTCAGCAGCGCCCCGAACGCAAACAGTATCTGGATCCTGCAAACCGACTCAGTTCAGAGCCAGCAATATCGCATCCTGACCGTCAAGGAAAAGGAAGGGCATCTCTATGAAATCACCGGACTGAAGTACAACTCCAGCAAGTACGACTATGTGGAACGGGGCTTCCAGCTCCAAACCCGCACGATCAGCAATCTCAACCTGATCCCAAGCCCGCCAGATTCACCAAAAGCAAGCGAGAAGTTTTACACCCAAAACGACAAGGCAAAAGTCAAGATCATCTTGAGCTGGCAATCGATTAAAGGCGTTCCGCAGTACAAGGTTCGCTATAGGGCTGATAACGACAACTGGCAGGAAGTTGTTGCGGGTAGACCGGACGTTGAAATCCTGGACACCCGCGCCGGTGATTACGTCTTTGAGATCTACTCGATTAACTCACTGGGTCGCCAATCGACCGACTTCACGGAGTTCACTTTCACCGCGATTGGCAAAACCGCTGTTCCCGGCGACGTTCAGAACCTGTCATTCGAGCGGATTAACGCCAATACCGGGCGACTGCGCTGGGACGTTTCCACTGATGTGGACGTGGTGGCTGGCGGCAAGGTTTATATCCGCCACAGCAGCCTGACGGATGGCACGGGCACCTGGAGTAATTCGGTTGACCTGATCGAGGCGATTGCCGGCAACTCCACCGAAGCAACGATCCCAGCGGTTGAAGGTGAAGTCCTGGTCAAGTTTGAGGATGACGGCGGACGCCAGAGCACTAACGCCACCAGCGTCATCATCGACTTCCCCGATGCCCTGGGCGAGTTTCTTATCAACAACCGCCGGGAGGACCAAGACGTTCCCCCGTTCCAAGGCACAAAAACTGATTGCTTCTATAGCGATGAGTACGACGCCTTGGCGATTGATGGCGACGCCGACATTGACGACGAGGATGATTTTGACGACCTGCCCAACTTCGATTTCCTTGGCGATGTCCTGAACAGCGCGACTTACGAGTTTGACGACACGCTGGATCTTGAGGCGATTTACTCGGTTGACCTACAGCGGCGCTTCGTCACTCGCGGTTTCTACCCGGCTGACCTGCTGGACAATCGCACCGAAAACGTCGATGACTGGGACAGCTTCGATGGCGACGTTGTGGATTCGGTGAACGCAACCCTGCAACTGCGCCGCACCAACGACGATCCCGCCGGCACGCCTACTTGGGGCGATTGGCAGAACTTCGTCAACGGCACGTTTAGGGGACGGGCATTCCAGTTCCGCGCTCAGCTCCAGTCAACCGACGCTGACCAAAACATCCTGATCGACGAGCTGGGATACCGGGCAACGTTCCAACGCCGCACGGATCAAAGCACAACGACCGTGACCAGTTCTGCTGGGGCAACAGCAGTCAGCTTCGCCAACAATTTCTTCACCGGCACTTCCCTGTTGGGTGGCGTGGATAGCACCTTGCCGACGATTGGCATTACGGCGCAGAACATGCAGAGCGGTGATTACTTCGAGGTCAGCGGCGTTAGCGGCTCTGGCTTCACCGTCCACTTCAAAAATTCCAGCGACGCCAGCATCTCCCGTAACTTCAACTGGAGTGCAACTGGGTATGGACGAGTCGGCTAAAGTGCTGACATTGAGCACATAGGGCAGCGCCTTGGCAACCCACGACTATGTGATTGCTAATGGAACGGGCGCGGCAGTCCGTTCAGATTTGAACAATGCCCTTGCGGCAATCGTTAGCAATAACAGCGATACCACTGAGCCGGCAACGACTTACGCCTTCCAGTGGTGGGCGGACACAACAAACGGTCAGTTGAAGCTGCGCAACGCGGCTAACTCGGCGTGGGTGGTCGTTGGAACGCTGGCTGACACCAACCTTGGGTTGGCAACGCTGGCATCCCCGAGCTTTACCGGCACGGTCACGTCTGCTGGCAATATCAGCATGACTGGCACGGGCGCCATTGATGTGGCGTCTGGTACTGCTGCCGAACGCCCCGGCACTCCAAGTGCGGGCATGATCCGTTTCAACACGGACGACACCACATTTGAAGGGTATGACGGCAGCGCTTGGGGCGCGATTGGTGGTGGCGGTGGCGCATCAGGCGGTGGATCTGACGCCGTGTTTTACGAAAACGGGCAGACCGTAACTTCGGACTACACGATTACCGCATCGACTAATGCGATGTCGGCTGGTCCGATTACGATTAACTCAGGAGTCACGGTCACTATTCCTTCCGGTTCCACCTGGACTATTGTTTGAGCCATGGCACTAACTCTCGACGGCGACAACGGAGTTTCAGGGGTCAACGGCTCTGCTGGGACGCCTGCGCTTCAGGGCACTGACACGAACACCGGCATCAGTTTCGGCACTGATACGGTCAACCTTGTCACGGGCGGCACGACTCGGGCGACGGTTGATAGCAGCGGGCGGCTGTTAGTTGGCACATCTACCGCGGGTGCTTTTGATAACAGGCGAGTAACGATTGCAACTTCTAGCGGTACTACATCGCTAGAGCTTAGATCCGCGACTGACGGTGATAGTCGCATCGTATTTACAGACAGCACAGATTCAGGAGATGCCGGCTCATATAAAGGTCAGATTTCGTATGATCAGTCTTCTGACTTTATGTCGTTTAATACAAACGGCAATAATGAGCGGATGAGGATCAATAGCTCAGGGCAAGTTGGTATTGGCAGGAGTCCTGCATATGCGCTTGATGTTAAAGCAGAGGACCAAACCGCTCGCCTAGTAGTAACAAAGCACGCAGGCAATAACCCCGCTATTGGCTTTGCGGACTCAGGTACTGGTTATGAAAATGGACATATCCATGCGTATTCCTTGAAAATTGCTACTGGCACAAGCACCCTTTTTAGTGGCACGACAGGTGTACAGCTGGCGAACGGCGCGACATCATGGAGCACCCTGTCCGACGAACGACAGAAAACAGACCTTACGCCGATTGAAAATGGTCTATCTAAGATTGCCGGCTTGCGTGCGTGTACCGGACGGTATTTGACTGATGAGCCCCAAAAATCGCGCAGCTTCCTGATTGCGCAGGATGTCCAAACTGTATTGCCTGAAGCAGTGTTTGCTGAGGATGATGCAGATCAAACTCTAAATCTGCGTTACACAGAGGTTATCCCTCTTCTTGTTGCAGCTCTCAAGGAAAGCAAGGAGCGCATCGAACAGCTCGAAACCCGTCTTACCGCACTTGAAGGAGGTGCATCCTAATGGGACTCAAGATTAACGGCTCTACTTCCGGCAGCATCGAGATTGATGTTCCCGCAGTTGCTGGTACAGACACCAGCATCACGATCCCTGCGAAGAACGGCGGCACCTTCATTGTTGAGGAAAGCACCGGCAACATCGATCTTGGACCGCTAGACATCAACGGCAGCGCGTCTGACGATTCGGTCAACATCGACAGCTCCGGCAGGCTGTTAGTTGGCACGTCTAGTGCGCGTGACAAATTCAACAACGGAGCATCAGGAGAAACTCCAACACTTCAAATTGAATCAAGCGGAACGTCAGCAAAGGGTCTCTACCATTTATCGCTTACAAGTAACAACACAAGCAGCAATTCTGGTTCCGGTCCCTGGCAGTATTTTGGTCGCTCACACGGCGGGATTGGTGGCTATGACTTAGTTTCAGGTCAGAATAACCTTGGAAATATTTCATTTCAAGGTGCAGACGGAACTAATTTTGTAGAGGCTGCTCGTATTGCAGCTTTTGTAGATACCACCCCTGGCGCCGACGACATGCCAGGACGCCTAGTTTTCCTAACCACTACCAATGGCGCGTCTTCTCCGACGGAGCGGATGAGGATTACGAGTGATGGACGGTTTGATTTGGGTGGTGCTGCTGACCCAGGTGGATGTAAATTAAATATTCCGTATGGCGGTAATGACGACGGCATTCGCTTGAGAGACGACGTAGGAACTGGCAACTTTGCACTGTTTTACGCCAACTCCAGCACGCTGGTTGGCAGTATTTCCCACACGTCTTCCTCTACTTCTTACAACACGTCTTCTGACTACCGTCTCAAGGAAAACGTTGTCGACCTTGACGGCGCAATCACCCGCGTCAAGCAACTTGCACCAAAACGGTTCAACTTTATTGCTGACGAGACTGACACCTTAGTTGACGGTTTCCTTGCTCACGAAGCACAAACCGTTGTCCCAGAAGCTGTTACTGGCACGCATAACGAAGTAGATGCTGACGGCAACCCCGTCTATCAAGGCATCGACCAATCCAAGCTGGTGCCGCTGCTAACCGCTGCGTTGCAGGAAGCACTTGCCAAGATAGAAGCACTAGAAACCGCCAACGCCTCCCTTGAGGCTCGCCTTACCGCACTTGAAGGAGGTGCATCATGAGCCGCATTATTGCGAACAACATAAGGCACAACGATGCCGCAAGCGACAGTCTCAGTTTCGATAGCTCTGCCCGTGTTGGCATTGGAACGGCATCCCCGACAGAAAAACTGCACGTTTCTGGGTCCGGTGGGACAGTAATCCTAGTTGCTGATTCCAGTGACTATGCAGGACTTTCTCTTTCTGGAAGTGGATCGTCAAACTTTATAGTTTCTGATGATCGACTTGATTTTCTTGTCAACGGAAGCACCCGTGCATCAATCCTCACTACTGGCGGTCTAACCTTCAACGGCGACACGTCTACTGACAACGCGCTGGATGATTATGAGGAGGGGACTTGGACTCCTGCCTTAAATTTTGGTGGCGCATCGACTGGTATTTCTTACGCCCTTCAAAGGGGCACCTACACAAAAGTTGGAAATGTTGTTCGCTTTGTAGTGGACATCCAATTATCCAGCAAGGGATCGGCTACTGGAGCGGCAACGATAGCAGGGCTGCCTTTCTCCATCAGCAATACAAACGGGACTTCTGTTGCTACCGGAATGAGCACTATTACCACAGACGGAAAGGGCAATCTGCTTATGCTGCTGGCAAGCGGAACTACCTCACTGTTGAGGGGGCAAAACTCCAACAGCAACTATTCTAATTCAGCATTTGGAAACTCTACAATCATCAGAATGACAGGAACCTATCAGGTTTCTTAACTTGTTTAGCCCGCAACGGCTCAAAACTAAGCCTTAAACCTGTCTCATCTGGAGGATGACCCTAATGGCTTTTACCGAACGCTGTGAACACAAGATCGAAATTATCCCGCCGTACAACATCCTGCAATGCCGTCGTGCGGACATTGTTGAAAAGGATGGTGTCGAAGTGGGACGCACTTATCACCGCCACGTCAAGTC
>Ga0181594_10002808_pt1 | contig 15908 bp, 11 predicted proteins | sample 071ome_18_FD_145603 | JGI IMG/M metagenome (GOLD analysis project Ga0181594, IMG submission 145603) | Coastal salt marsh microbial communities from the Groves Creek Marsh, Skidaway Island, Georgia - 071413BT metaG (spades assembly) | ecosystem: Environmental > Aquatic > Marine > Intertidal zone... | reverse complement strand
GAGGTGACGAGGCACTCTACGTTAGGGTTCACCTGAGCTCCTCCCATCTCAAGGCACGCCCCCTCCACGCAACGCTTCCCATCGGCACACGTCGCGTCACTCGTACAGGGGGTGGGCGCGGTCGTGCAGGCTACAAAACCGAGCGACCCAGCGTACAACATAACAAGCGATCTAAGAGATCTGAGCGATGTGGAGGTCAGCATAAGCGCTCCTAAGGTGCGAGCGGTAAGCTCATGGGATCAAGTCGTGCTCTTACAGTTCAAGGGAGGTGAGGGTCGCCCTCAGCCGTTTTTCAAGCTCTGAGGCCCTCGCGCGACGCTCATCAAAGTGGCGCCTCGCTTGCTCTGAGCTGTGCTCGACAGCCCGAGAGATGAGCGAAAGCTCTTTCTCTAGATGTACCCAAAGCCACATTGGATACCAAGCTTCGCGAGAGATCAAGCGCTCATGATCACCTTGAGAGAGCTCGAAATCGTGCGAGAGGTCCGCAGGTTTCCGCTGTGCCGCTAAGGTAAGAAATACCCTGTCACCCTCCACCGTGAGCCGCTCCTCTGTGAGCCACCAACCAGAGGCCCACAGCGCGCTCCGTACACGCTCATGATGCAGGTTAGGCTGCAGAACAAGGCGGTGGACCCAGGGTGGTAAGGTAGGGATCATCTCGGCGATCTTTGCGCCTCCGACGCCACAGACACAACCGCACAGGCCCTCGGGTGGCGCCCCAAGCTTTGCCCACAGTCGCTCACCTTCAGTCGCTGAGCCCAAGAACCCATCCGCGAGCACAAGCGTCACTTTATCCTCTGAGCTAAGCCGAGCGCGCGCGCCACGTAGCGGTCGCTCATTAACATCTACACCGAGCGCGTGTGGGCAGTAACCTCGTCGGGTGAGGGCGAGCGGTAGCAGGGCGTGATCTGTCCCTACATCAACCACGCCCATCTCAAGTGGGACTAAGCTCGCGACCTCAGCGAGCCTTGGCGTTAGCCCCCAGCTCCGCCATGAGTCTAGACCTCGACGCTCAGCGTGAGCGAGCCTCTGTTGAGGGGTGAAGAACGCGTTGACCCACCGCACGCCGTCGGCTTTGAGAGGACCCCAACGCCCCTCACTGGCGGCGCTTGAGATCCGAAAAGACATCAGCCTACCCCATTTTTTTGATCGAAGGTGCGCTCAGCTTCCTCAAGCGCGAGGCTCGCGCGCTCCCATGACTCATAAGCGACCTCAAGCTCCGCTTGCACCTGCTTGAGCTCCCGAGCGACCCGGATCACATCGTCAGGGTTCAGGTAATGCGCTTCATCACACTGTGTCGCCTCTAGGGCTCCCTGGGTCGTCTCGAGGTCTTGCACTCGTCGCTCTGTGACCTCCAGCGCCTGCTTGAGAGGCTTGAGGAGCTTCGATTTTTGCTGTCTAAGTTCAGCTTGCCGGCGCTTATCCTCTTTGCGTGAGCGCGTGTCATCTGGAGCCGATCCGGCCTCGCGGATCGGGGTAGCCCCCTGCCCAAGCGCGCTCCCGCTCGGCTCAAGCCCTGTGATCAGCGAAGATTCACCGCTCAGCGCGAAGGGGTTCGGCCGACGATCGAGCGAGACCGCCTCGAGGTAGTCAGTGTAGCCACCATTAAAAGGCGTCACGCGGCCTCGATCTACCTCCCAGACCTCATCACAGACCTCATCGATAAAATGACGATCATGACTGATCAAGATCACCGCGCCTGAGTAGGTCCTCAAGGCGTCCGCGAGCACCTCACGGCTCCCCATATCCAAGTGGTTCGTCGGCTCATCGAGGAGGAGCACATTAGAGGGGGTCATCAGCATCTTAACGAGGGCGAGGCGGTTTTTCTCACCACCGCTGAGGACCTCAACCTTTTTCTTGATGTCATCTGCGTCAAACAGGAAGGCGCCGAGCACCCCCCGTAGCTGTGAGATCGAGTCGCCAAGGTACGCCGTCTGCGCCTCTTCAAGGACGGTCAACGACAGGTCGAGGGTCTGCGCTTGATGCTGAGCGAAGAAGTACGGTTTGACGAGGTGACCTAAGATCCGAGCACCTCGCTGATAAGGGAGCTCACCCGCGAGGAGCTTAAGGAGGGTGCTCTTCCCAGCGCCATTTGGCCCTACAAGCGCGATATGCTGACCACGCTCAATGGAGAGCTCAAGCCCACGGTAGATCATCGCGTCCTCTGAGTACCCTTGATGTAGATCCTCTAGAGAGAGGACGACACGACCGCACTTCGGGGGCGCGGGGAGGGTAAAGTGAATGGTCTTCACCTCACGTAGCTCACCAACCTCCTTGAGCTTCTCGAGCTGTTTTACACGGCTCTGCGCTTGCTTTGCCTTGGTCGCTTTAGACTTGAAGCGCTCAATAAAGCGCTCAAGAGAGGCGACCTTGCGAGCGTGGGCCTTACGTTGACGCTCTAGTTGCTCACGTCGGAGGTCAAGCTGGGCGATGTAGTCCTCAAAGTCTCCCGTAAAGCACTCCACCCCATCAGGGCTGAGCTCGGCAATGTGGGTACAGATCTGATTCAGAAACCAGCGATCGTGGCTGATCAAAATCAAGCCACCAGGGAGCTGGGCGAGGAAATGACAGAGCCACTCGACCGAGCGTAGGTCGAGGTGGTTGGTCGGCTCGTCTAACAAGAGGACGTCGGGTTGAGTGAGCAGGAGCTTCGCGAGCGCGACCCGCATCTGCCAGCCACCGCTGAGCGTCCCACAGTCTTGGTCGAGCTCATCTGCGCGAAAGCCAAGGCCACACAAGATCTGCTCTACACGCGACTCAGCTTCAAAGCCACCGAGCCGCTCGAAGTCCGCTTGAAGCGAGCCATAGCGCTCGAGGAGCGTCGCTTGTGGAGCTTGGGTGTCGGCGAGCGCCCTCTCTAGCGCGCTCAGCTCACCTTGGAGCGCCCAAATCTCAGAGAGCCCCTCCCCTGCGGCGTGCCGTACGCTCATCCCTGAGATCGAGTGAAACTCTTGTGGGAGGTACCCAAGCGTGAGGCCTTTGGTGGACGTCAGCTCTCCTCGATCAGCCTCCAAGGCTCCTGCGATGATCTTCATCAATGTGCTCTTGCCCGCGCCATTTGGACCGATCAAGCCTACACGTTGCCCCGGGTTAATCTGCCAAGTGACCTGCTCAAACAAGGCCTGTGGCCCAAAGCCCTTCTCGATATCCTTAAGCCAAAGCATCGCTCACTCCTCCCCTTGAGAGCGCCCCTTCACCGCTCCCGTGACGCTCGGCCACAGGTAGACGAGTGCAGAGAGCACCGTGAGTGGAATAGAAAGCCAAAAGAGCCCAAAGGCGACCAACTTAAGGAGCAGTAAGAACGCTGATGGCTCTGCGCCTTGAGTGTAGGAGACGGGCAACAAGAGCCCAACAATCGCCGACAGCTGAACCGTCGTCTTGACCTTCCCCCACATGTTGGCGCCACTCACATGCGTCGCGCTGACTCGCCACCCCGAGATGATCAGGTCTCTGGAGATGACAATAAACACCGCCCAGGCGGGGATCACGTTTAGCTCTACGAACATCAAGAAGGGGCCAAGCACCAAGAGCTTATCGACAAGCGGATCTAAGAATTTACCAAGCTCGGTCTCTTGATTCAGGCGTCGCGCGAGGTAGCCATCTAGCCAGTCTGTCCCCGCTGCGATGAAAAAAATAAGCACTGTCCACCAAGGGCTCCACAGCTCAGTAGCGAGGCCCACCATCACAAGGGGGACCCCAATCAACCTCAAGAGGGTGATGAGCGTAGGGAGGTTAAGTTGGGACATATCACCTGCTTTACTAGGGCTCAGTGTCGCTCGTTTGAGTCGCGCGCGACACTCAATAAAGCAGAGCCCGAACGAAACGCAAGCCTTAGATGTGATCCGTGAGCTCAAAGCTCGATTGCATCGGCGTCACTTAGAGCGCTCATCTTTTTTTAATTGTCGCGTGAATCAACAGCTCACCTGCGCTGTAGAGCGCTTCACATCGACCACACCTCAGAGGTCGAGCTCACACACGTCACACAGGAGAGTCGTTATGAAGACATCACGTTACATCAAGGTCACCTCGCTCTGTCTCACGCTCGCTGGCCTCACACTGAGCGTTGACGCTCAAGCTCGAGGTGGAGATCACCACTCCGCTCAAGCGGACCGCCCCGCTCGCCGTCAAGCCCGCGCCCCCTCTCGTCAAGCGACCCCGCCCCCTCAGCGTGCTCGACGCGCGTCGAAGGGCAGGAGAGAGGCCTCGGCCCCAACTCGAAGCGTCGCGCACGCCAAGCCTTCACGCGCTGAGCGTCGAGCGACTCGAAGCGCTAGGAGAGCGAACCGACGAGTTGAGCGACGCGTCGAGCGCCGTAGCAGACGAGCCCACACACGCCACTCCCATCGCTCTACACAGCGTAGGCATCGTCGCCCCTTCCGCGCGATCCCAGTCGCCCGCCCAGCAGCTCGCCCTCACTACCTAAGCCACCACCACACGCGTCACTGTGGCCACGAGCGGGCTCACATCTTCGCTGAGCTTTATCATGACCCTGTCTACTTCGGTGTGAATAACGACCTCAATGACGAGGAGCGCAAGATTGAAAGAGGGCTCCGTGATGGTCGCTTGACCCCCCGCGAGGCACGCCGACTGAAGAGGATGCTGTGGGACGCTCGAGCCCTTGAGAGAGACGCGCTCTATGATGGTCGACTCACCTATGAGGAAGAGGCTGACCTCTACTGGGCCGAGCGAGAGCTCAACCGAGAGATCAGATGGGAGCTCAATGATTTTGAACAGTGGTAATAAAACTTGAGTCTTAGCCCGCGCTCTGCTCTCGTCATCTCAATAGACACGCAGACGTTAGGGTAGAGATGAGCGATACACTCTCAGATAACATTCGCCTCCGGTGGCTCGGGGGCGGTCTTTTTTTTCTCAGCGCGCTTACCGCTTGTGATTCGAGTCAGCGATCAGACCCAGATCTAGCCGGAGAGGTGAGCGCTGGGGTGGAAGGCGGGAGCTCAGCGGGGAGCTCAGCTGGTGTGGCCGGCGGGGCTCAAGGAGGGGTCAGCGTGGCTGGCACGGTCGCAGGTGAGGAGGGGGGTATGCCCGCTGGGTACTCAGGAGGGCATGAGGAGCTTGGGTGTGGCCCCGTAGTAGAGGAGCCAATTGGACGTGAGGGGGGGTCGCTGAGGGTGCTTGAGGGCGTGACTCGTGGGGCGGAGGTCTCTTTCGCGGAGGGGTCGACCGTTGAGGTGCTCGCTGAGGGGAGCGGGGTCGTCACTCGTCCGCTCGATGACGGAGAGACCTTCCGCTGGCGTTTAAGCTGTCTTCAAACCCTGTCCCCCCCTGAGGGCTGGGAGCTCATCTCTCGGCCGGTCGCGCTCTACGTGGTCGCTGATTCAGCGCGAGAGGGAGCCGTCCGGCTTACACAAGAGGCGAGGCTCTCTATCCCTTGGACGCTGGGCGAGCCAGAGGGGCTTGGGATGGAGCACCTCCAGCTGTTTATGAGCCCCTTTTATACAGACCTTACGGAGCCTGAGCTCTCTCAAGAGGCTCCGCTTCGCCCTGTGCCGTTGGTTGACGCTCAGATGGACGAAGACACAGGGCTCTTAAGCTTCTCTGTTCACAGCCCAGGCGTCTATCTTATCGCGTACCAGCCCGACCGCCTCGAGCCTAGAGCACAGCGCTTAAGTTACCAAGCCATCTTGGGGGTGAGCATGGGAGGAGGCGCGGCGGCCGTGCTCGCCTCTCGTCACCCAGAGCGCTTTGATTTTGTAGGCGCGCTTGGAGGGGCCTCGGATTGGTCCTACCTCATTGACTACAGCAAGCGTAGGCTGTTTGGAGGCTTCTGTGAGCTCGTGGGGGAGGCGCAGTGTGATGTAGAGCGCGCTGTTGATGTGCTTGAGCATCCCTCGACGTTTGAGCGGTGGCACTACTCGAACAACGGCGGTAACTTTGACCGTGACCAGTATGTTAAGATCTTCCAAGACATCTCGCTCATCTTCGGTAACCCGCTCAGCTATAACCCAGAGAGCCCATACCTCCCTGTGGGGGTGCCACTGTCAGAGCTGACCCGAGGTCGCCGTGACCGCTGCGCTCCTGAGTGTCGCGGAGACCAGTGTCGTCCGGTGGAGGGTCAGCTCAGGCTTGAGGGCTTTTATGATCGGCTCTATAACCCAGAGGCGTCACACCCTGTGATCACTTTTTGTGATGGAGAAGATGGGGGTGAGCTAGGGGTATTTGACGGCTCAGTAGAGCATGACAAGCCCGTTGAGATCGCCCTCGCGGTTGACTTAAACGACAATGGACGGCGAGACACAGGTGAGCCGATCATCAAACAGCACTCAGAGCCCTTCGAGGACGTCGGCTGTGATGGGCTCCCGAGCGCTCAAGAGGAGGGCTTTCACCCGGTCTTCAACCCTGACCCAAGCGGAGATGACTTCCATTGGCGTCTTAACCCTCGAGGCACAGAGCGTGATGGGCTCTTCCAGGGTGCTGATGGGGCGGTTGGCCTAGAGGCTGGTGGACCCCAAGCGTCCCCGATCCCAGAAGAGGAGCTTGATCGCCTCAGGCGAGGGTTACAGCGTGTGTCATGCCAAGCTCAGCCCGGGGAACCTTGGCTCGATGTCGGGCTAGATGGCGTGCCAGAGAGCCTACAGGTGGATGAGGGTGGCTATGACTGGGGTGAGGGTGATGGTCGCTTCACCTATAACCCCAATTACCTCAGGACGCTCGCGCACAACGCCGCGCACACGCTCTACGCTCGGATGCCGACCCCCTCAGGTGAGAGGGGAGAGCAGCTCCCACGCTTCTGGTTAGATGGTGGGATTCGAGACCTGTTCAACTTTGCGATCACAGGGATGTACCTCACGGGTCGCCTCCAAGGTGAGGTCGGCGCGGGTGGGGCGCCCGTGCGTGTGTTTAATGGATTCAAACATATCAGCCCGCGCCCGTTGATCTTCCCTGACGCGAGTCAAGATGACCGGATGCGGTCGCTCGGGTGGCACGTCTTGATGCGCTATGGTGACCCAGACGCTAGCCCTGAAGCGATCGAGGCCGGGGACGGTGGTCACGTAGGTAATGAGCCACAGGTGCTCAACCGCTTCAGCGCCTTCCTGTGGTGGGTGAGCGCGAACTGGCCAGATTTTGGCGAACAGGATGGCACCATTGGAGACCTCTCTGAGGTGATCTATGATGAGGTTGACTCTGAGGGCTTCGGGGGACGCTACACCTTCACGGTCGTGCTCCCCCCAGGCTATGACCTCCCTCAAAACGCTGAGGCTCGTTACCCTGTCACCTACCTCTTACATGGCTATGGACAGCGCCACAGAGATATGGCTCAGACGAGCTCTTTTTTCAGCACGATGATGGCGAATGGAGGCCTTCAAAAAATGATCTTTGTCTACCCTGATGGCTCTTGTGGGGCGAGGTGGCTACGAGGAGATGGCCCTGAGTGCTCTGATGGCCTAGACAATGACCTCGATGGGCTCATCGACCTTGAAGACGAGGGCTGTATCACCCCTGATGATGATGAGGCGGACTGTCGCGAGGGCTCGTTCTATACTCGCCACGCAGCTTGGGAGGACGGCGAGGCGGGCGGGCGAGACTATGAGGCAGGGTTCATCGACATGATGGACTACATCCAACGCCAATACCGAACGCTCAGACCAGAGGAGCGGAGCGTCTCACGGCCGGATTAAAGACCTCAGTCAACGCGCTGAGGCCCAGATCGACAGAAGCTCACGCTTGATCTTTGCGTTGTGGCGTGTGTCCACTGGGAACCCGGGGTGGAGGAGCAGGCGCTGGATCGGGTTCAGCTCAGGGTGAGCGTCCCGCTTCGCCCTGAGGGCCTGCTCAACCTCTGTCCAGCCTCGTTGGCTACGCTCATCAAGCTCAACGCAGAGCGCTGGACCAGTAGGGGTGGAGACAAGGGCGGAGCGCTTGACGCCCTCTACCGTGTTCATGACTCCCTCCACGCACAGAGGTGAGAGCCACGCCCCCTCCCATGTCACACGGTGGCTCTTGCGACCACAGAGCCACAGCCTCCCCTCTTGATCAAAGTAACCCATGTCACCCATTCGGTGGCTCACGGTCTGCGTTGAGAGTGGCTCAACCCCAGGCGGAGGGCCTTGAATTTTCGAGCTACGATCCCCGTCCGGTCGCGCTAAGTACCCTTGGGTCGTGGAGGGACCATAGACGACGACCTCGCCGACCGCGTGAGGGCCTCGCTCATCAACATGACGCGCGTCCTCCCAGCGCTCAATTGGCTCGTCATCGACCTCGATTAAGCGCACCTCTACCCCTGGGCATGGGCGACCTACACAGACCCCGAGCCCCGCTTGGTGACCCGCCTCTCCGAAGTCATCAACCTCCCGAGAGGAGATCGAGCTCACAGGGAGCGACTCTGTCGCGCCGTAAGGGGTGAACAGCTCTCCATCCTCATGCATGTGCGCTCTTAAGGTTCGCATCTCAGGTGGGGGCACGGGCGCGCCTGCAGAGATGACACGCCTTAGGGTCTTTAAGCGTGAGGTGGCGCCTATTGGCTCACTTGGTAAGGCCTGAGCGAGCCTGCGGAGCAGGGCCGGTGAGCAGAACATGTGCTCGGCTCCAAAGTCTTCAATCACCGCAAAGATCTGCTCAGGGTCCGCCTTGCCAGGCGCGCTGAAGTCCATATAAGGGAACACCGCTCTCATCCCTAAGGCTGGGTCAAACAGCGCGAAGAGCGGGAAGGTAGGGACGTCGACTGCGCCCTCTCGGAAGGCGTAGGTCGCTTTAAGGAGCTCGACCTGCGCGGCGAAGTGCCTCTGTCGGTAGAGCGCGCCCTTAGGGCTCCCGGTGCTCCCACTTGTGAAGAGCACCGCCGCGAGCGCGTCAGGCTCACAGGCCTCGGGCGCGATATAGTCACCCTGTGCGTCTGCTCCGAGCGCGAACAGCTCCTCAAGTGAGGTCTGAGCCCACGCGAGCGGGCCCACGCCGATCGTGAACTTGAGCTGACCTCGAGCCCAGCCGAGGATGAGCCGGGCGGCGTGCGCGAGGCCGATCCCGATAAAGGCGGTTGGGGAGGCGTCTCGAATACAGGCCTTCAGGTCACGCTTGTCCATCCCAGGGTCGATCAAGACAGGGACGACGCCCGCCTTAAAGAGCCCAAAGGTGAGCGCGAACAGCTCTGGGCCAGGGCGGACCATCACGATCGCCCGCTCCCCCGCCTTCACCCCGAGCCTCTTCAGCCCTAGCGCGACCTGGGCGCTCTTTTGGTTCAGCTGTCTGAAGGTGAGGTGCGTGTAGTGACGCTGGCCACTCCGGCTCGGCTTCAACGCGCAGGTCACAGCCGGCTCATGTGGGGTCCGCTCCGCTTGAGTGATCAGGTGCCAGGCGATGTTCGCGTGCGGAGCGACCTCGCTTATGCTCATCTTAACTCTCCGCGCACAGGAAGTCGGTGATGAGCGGGGTCAGCTCAGTCGCTTTGTCCTCAAGGATATAGTGCCCAGCGTCCTCATAGGCGTGGACCTCCGCGTTAGGGAAGCGGGTCCGCCACACCGACAGGAAGGTGTGATCAAAGACAAAGTCCCTCATCCCCCACCCGATCAGCATCGGCTTCTCGGTGAGCGCAGAGAGGTTCGCCTGAGTTTGGCTGATCATCTCAAAGGCTGGGTCGCCTGGCTCAAGGGGGATGTCCTTCACGAAGCGGTGGGTCGCGACGCGGTTCGCCCAGCTGTTATAAGGTGAGGTGTAAGCCTGTCTTAACTCTTTACTCATCGGGGTGACGCAGGCCCAGCGTGTCGCGAGGCCACTAAAGGCGTTCACTCCTTGAATCAGCCACTGCCCGAGGCGACTGTCTCGGCCAAGCTTTAGGGTGGGCGGGAGTCGTTTATCCCCAGGGATATGAAAAGCGGCGGTGTTAAGCACCACCATCCGCCGGAGGCGATCACGCACCTCAGGCTGACTCGCGTAGCCAAAGCCGATCGCCCCACCCCAGTCATGAACGACAAGGTTAAATGGGCGCGCTGAGACGCCTATGAGCTTGAGCCACTCCGCGAGGTCAGCGACCCGCCTGCTCAGAGTGTAGGGGTAGCGCTCGGCGGAGGGCTTCTCTGAGTGACCACAGCCGATATGATCGATCACAAGCGCGCGCCCCCCGCGCGCCACGACGGACTCCACCACCCGCCTGTAATAAATCGACCAGGTGGGGTTCCCATGCACCATCACCGTAATCGGCCCCTCCTCTGGGCCCTCGTCAAGGTAGCTGAGCTCAAACCCGTTCACCTTAAGTCGCTTGGGCGTAAACGGATAAATATGACGAGGGAGTGCGCTCATGTTAGCACCCCGCCTCACCCCAAATGATCTCAGACATCTCGCAGTTCAGGCCACTGCCGATCGCCATCAGCGCTACCCGCTCACCTGCCTTCAGGTGACCCGCCTGCGAAGCCTTTGAGAGCGTGATCGGGACCGCGGCGGGCCCAATGTTCCCTAGCTCCCGGAATGTGACGTGCGCCTTCTCAATCGGGAGACCCAACGCTTGCGCGAGGGTGTTGGTGTGCACCTGGCTCACTTGGTGCAAGATCAGGTGATCAAGCGACTCAGCGCTCCAACCAAGCTCACTCTTCGCCCTCTGCCAGACTTGGTTTGCGAGCTGGACACCCGCCATTAAGAGGCGCTTTGTGTCGGTCTTCATGAAGGTGCTCTGACCCTCACACAGCCCCGCGTGCTCAGTCGCGGCCAAGGCGACCCCCCCCTTATATTGTGGGGCGTCTGGCGCGAGGTCACGCCGACACAGGATCATCGCCGCCCCCCCTGAGCCTAGGGTGAGGGTCGCGAACTGCTCCCGAATGTCACTCGCGCTCGTCTCAGGCTGATTCAGACGCTCAATCGTCGCTTCAAGCACGAGACGCGCGTTCTCCCCATTCACCACCATCCCATAGTCGATCTCACCAAACTCTATGAGACGCGCGATAAAATCCATCCCGTTGATAAAGCCTAAGCAGGCGTTCCCGAGGTCAAAATTAAGGCACTCAGGCGAGAGCTCAAGGCGACGGTGCGCGTGGCTCGCGGTGGAGGGCTCGACAAAGTCTCGGCACACGGAGGTGTTCACTAGAGCGCCGATCTGATGGGTTGAGAGCCCTGATCGCGAGAGCGCCTCCCGACCCGCCATCGCGGCGATCTCACTGGGAGAGACGTCGGCTGGCCACAACCTCCTCGCTTGAATCCCTGCCACCCCCTCTAGGACACCAGCGCCCATCCCCGTGCGTTGAAAGGCCTCTGAGAGCCTCTCCTCAAGCTCAGCTGAGCTCATCACCTCAGGGCCATCTATGTGCGCGAGGGCTTTTATGCTGACATTATTAAAGCTGAGCTTCATGTGGACCGACTCTCGATATGATCATTTTTCGCTCTTGTGCCCTGAATATCTATGCTTTGCAAGTCTACTTTTGTAACGATCATGGGCGCGCTCAAGGGGAGTGGCTGATCCGCGCTTTCTGTGACGTGAGCTCGTGTTCTTTTTTTGAACAGCCCTGTTCACTCTGTTGAGAAATAGAGCATGAGATCCTTGATCGCCTCGACAGCACAAGTGAGCGCCCAATCTTTTTTCATACGCGCTCCTAATGACTTATGTACCCACGCTGACCACTATGAGGTGAGTTGGCACAGAGCTTCCATAGTCGCGTGTGATTGAGGCGACGAGCGACCTCATCGATCCACCTAGACAGGGAGCACACACCTATGCTTGCTACCATTCAGTCCGGCGCCGTCTTAGGCGTTGAGGCGTATCCAGTTGACGTTGAGGTTGACCTCTCGAGGGGCATGATGGTCTTTGCGACCGTTGGGCTACCGAGCAGCGCGGTCTGTGAATCTAAGACCCGAGTTAAGTCGGCGCTCCTCAACTCAGGGCTTAAATTCCCTCAAAAGAGGGTCGTTGTGAACCTCGCGCCTGCGCACATCAAGAAAGAGGGCACCTCATTTGACCTCCCGATCTCGCTCGGGATCTTGATCGCGGACGAACAGCTCCCCGCGGCGCCCTTTCAAGGTACGCTCGTGCTCGGCGAGCTGTCTTTAGATGGCAGGCTGAGGCCGGTGAGGGCCATCTTGCCACTCGCGGTTTGGGCAAAGCGAGCAGGCCTAAAGAGGCTCCTTGTGCCAGAGGAGAACGCAGATGAGGCCAGCGCGGTAGGGGGTCTTGAGGTCTGGCGTGCTCGAGACCTCAAGGAGGTCATCGAGGTCGCGAGTGGGGCTCGGGAGCCTCGCTTAGCGGGCCAATCAAGAGCTCAGCTCATCGAGCCCCCTAACGCGCGCGGAGTAATCGATCTCGCGGACGTGAGAGGGCAAGCGGGCGCGAGGAGAGCGCTCGAGGTCGCGGCGGCGGGAGGTCACAACCTGCTGTTTGTGGGTCCACCAGGCTCAGGCAAGACCATGCTCGCCCGTCGCCTCCCCACCATCGCCCCTCCGCTCACCTTTGAGGAGCGCTTAGAGTCCTCGGTCATCGCGAGCGTCGCTGGGGCGCTCAAAGGGGAGGGGCTCCTCTCTGAGCGACCCTTTAGGGCGCCACACCACAGCCTCTCTCAGGTCGCGCTCTCAGGTGGAGGGGCTCGGTGTCGTCCAGGGGAGGTGTCGCTGGCACACAACGGGGTGCTGTTCTTAGACGAGCTCCCTGAATTCAAGCGCTCGGCGCTCGAAGCGCTCAGGCAACCGCTCGAGGACGGCGAGATCGTGATCGCTCGAGCTGAGCATGTCTTATCTTATCCCGCTCGCTTCACGCTTGTCGCGGCGATGAACCCCTGCCCTTGTGGTTATTATGGCGACCCGACACGCGCTTGTGCGTGCCCTGAGCGCTCGATTCGAGCGTATTTAAACCGAGTCAGTGGGCCCCTCCTCGATCGCATTGACCTACAGGTCGCAGTAGAGGCGGTTGACACCTCTGAGCTCAGGGCGAGCGCTGAAGGGGAGCGCTCGAGTGAGGTGAGGGAGCGAGTCTGTGCTGCGCGGGTACGCCAACACGCTCGCTTTATCGACAGTGACGTGCACGCCAACGGTCAGATGAGGCCCTCTGAGCTGAGGAGATACTGTGAGCTGTCAGAGGACGCTGAGCGCCTGCTCTCCACTCTTGTGAACCGCTTAAAGCTCTCAGCGAGGGCACATGACCGAGTCCTTAAGGTCGCGAGGACGATCGCAGACCTCGCGGACGCTACACAGATCGAGGCTGAGCACCTCGCAGAGGCGGCTCAATATCGGCAGCTCGACCGTGTGTGGGGGATGACGGCGTGAGCCTCTCTCTCTCGCACAGCCTCCCACTCCCAGAGGGGCTCCGGTCGCTCGCCCAAGCCCTGAGGCCAGGGCGACCTCTCAGCGATCTAGGCGCCTCACGACTCCCACGAGGTGTGTTCAGCCGATGCGCTGGAGATGAGGTCACGCTACATGACGCTCGTATACAGCTCACAGAGGCCTCACTTCAAGAGGGGTTAGATGTCCTTTGGTTGTGCGCTGAAGCACCTGACCTGAGCCATCAGCGCACGCGAGCGCTCCTCGTAAAGGGAGCTCAGCTCGGTGGCGCCCAAGTTCAAGTATTCTATGCCCAGACGCTCTCTGCCCTCCCTGAGCTCCTCATCGCCCTGCTCAGCGCTCGGGTCGCGCCTCTCATCCTCTATCATGGTCCACCAAGCGGTGTCTGTGAGCGGACAGATCAGCGCGTGACCGACCTGACACTTAAGCTCCCTAGGCTCTGCCTAATGGCAGGGGGGACGGTCATTATGATGAGTGACTCAAGTGAGCGCTCAGCGGTGAACGAAGCGCTCGAGCGCAGCGTGTGGAGTGAGGTCAGCTTAGACCGCTGAGCTCTGAGTAGACCAAGGAGACACGCGGACCGTCGCGCGAGCGAGCTTACCTAACGCCCGAGTCGAGAAGGGCTTACTCATATAGGCGTCTGCGACAAACCCACGTGCCTCCATCTCCTCACGGATCTGGTCACGAGCGCTCAGCATAATCACCGGGATGTGTTGCGTCTTCGGGTCTCGCTTCAAGGACTCGGTCAGCTCGATCCCATCCATCACTGGCATCATCAGGTCTGTGATCACAAGGTCTGGCTTGAAGCGCTCCACGAGCTCAAGGGCTTTAGCGCCGTTCGGTGCGGCGACCACCTTAAAGTGTCGCTTGAGCGCGAGGTGGATCATCTTCGTGATATCAGGGTGGTCTTCGGCGATAAGGACGGTCGCTCCACGCTCGTCCTCATCTGCGTCACGAGGGATCACCCTGCGCTCGCTCACCTCTTCAATCTCTTGGAGATGATTGGGCCCTTGCTCTAGCGTGACATCACGGGTGAGCTCAACCCCTGATAGGGTAGACTGAGTGGGGAGGGGTTGCTCACCTGTAATCTGCCGTATGCTCATGACCTCAGGCTCATCGCGCTCATCTTGAGCGCGTCGCGCGCCACGCGCGAGCTCACTCCCATCGAAGTGCGCGGAGCCCTTTAACAGCTCGACTGTGAAGCACGCGCCGACCCCAAGCTCACCCGTCGCCCAGATCGCGCCGTGGTGAAGCTCAATCAGCTCCTTGGCGAGCGTCAGGCCGAGCCCAGTGCCACCATGCTTACGGGTCGCGCCCATGTCCGTTTGATAGAAGCGATCAAAGAGCCTTGAGGCCTGCTCAGGGGTGAAGCCCTGACCTGTGTCACGTACAGACAGCTGAACGCTCCCCTCTCGCTCTAAAAGCTGAACCGTGACCTCACCCTCCTCTGGGGTAAACTTAATGGCGTTCGAGAGCAGGTTGACGAGCACCCGCTCGAGACGATGCAGGTCACAATAAATATGCAGGTCGGGTGAGGTAGCCCTCATGACCACCTTGATCTTCTTGCGCTCCGCGAGTGGCCTAACATCGCCAACCACCCCCGCCACCCAGCTGACGAGCTCACGCTCAGACACATCCAGCTGGAGTCGAGACTCCTCAAGTTTACTGATGTCGAGGAGGTCATTGATAAGCCTCAAGAGCTTCCCTCCGCTCCGCTCAATCTGTTGAAGCGCGGTGAGCTGTTCATCTAGACGCTCCCCTAGCTCTCCACGCTGTAAGAGCTCTAAAGTAGAGAGGATCAAGGCGAGTGGGGTCTTCAGCTCATGGGTGATGTTGGCAAAGAATCGACTCTTAAAGGCCTCTTGTTGCTTTAGCTCCTCATGGGCCTCATGGAGCGCTCCGCTGGTCTGCTCGAGCGTGTGCTGTGTCTGATGCTGGCTAAACACGCGGTGATAATTGAAGGTCTGCCCAGCGGTCGTGATGCACGCGGTCGCAAACAAGAACACGCCGTTTGAGACCGCGCTGATCAAGGCCTCAATCTCCGTGCTCGTATCCCCAAAACACAAGCTAGGGATCAGCCAGCTGAGGAAGATCCCAGCGTTAAGCGAAGCGGAGACATGAAGTGGCCAAATATAGAGGAGCCCCGTGCCGATCATCACCAGGTTTAGGCCTGCATAATAGGGAGAGGTCAGCCCCCCAAGGCTGTACACCATCACACAGATCCCAAGCGCGACCAGATACATGTATCCGGAGGTGAGGAGCGCGTGACGATGGCCAAGAGGAGCGCGGAGCCTCCACCACATGAGCAGGCTCGCGGCCACGACGACCACCCTGCTCGTGAGGAGTAAGGGGAGCGTCTCTGCTGGGGCGATCAGGTAGTCGAGGAAGCCAAAGGCGGGATAGAGCGCGAGGACGAGGGCCACCGCGACCTTCGCGCCTCGCTGGTTTCTCTGAGCGAGCTCACCTCGCCAGGCCTGCTCTTCAAGGCTTTCTTGACGTGTTGAGCTCATCGTCGGTCTCTTAGCGCTGAATACAGACGAAGGGGTTGACGCCGGTTGACTCAGTGCGGAGCGCCCACTTGGTGGCCTGGGGGGCTCCCTCTTGGGCGAAGGAGAGGATCTCCTCGTGTGTCCGATACAGGAGGCTCCACTCAAGGTGATGCTCCATAATCCACCGGCTTGGGTTCTCGGGGGTCATGTTCCCAA
>Ga0181594_10002806_pt1 | contig 15910 bp, 15 predicted proteins | sample 071ome_18_FD_145603 | JGI IMG/M metagenome (GOLD analysis project Ga0181594, IMG submission 145603) | Coastal salt marsh microbial communities from the Groves Creek Marsh, Skidaway Island, Georgia - 071413BT metaG (spades assembly) | ecosystem: Environmental > Aquatic > Marine > Intertidal zone... | reverse complement strand
TGGGCGGCCTGCGGAAGTACCTGCGGGTGGCCTACTTCGGCATGGGCGCGGGCTGCCTGGCCATCGCCGGCGTTCCCGGCTTCGCGGGCTTCTTCGCGAAGGACGACGTGCTGGCGAGCGCCCTGAATGGCGGCGCGATCGGCGTGTTCTGCTGGGTGGTGGGCGTGATCGGCGCGTTCCTCACCGCGCTGTACATGTTCCGCCTGCTGTTCCGCGCCTTCTTCGGCCCGGAGCCCGCGGGGGGCTACCGACCGGCACCCCACCCCTCGCGGTGGTGGATGTCCGTGCCCGTGGTGGTGCTGGGAATCCTGAGCATCGTGGGCGGATGGCTGCAGCTGCCGTTCGGGTGGACCGAGATCAGCGACTGGCTCGCGCCTGTCACCGGCGAGGGGCCGGCCATCCTCGAACCCACGCACGCCACCGAGGTGGTGACCATCATCGTGTCGGTGGTGATGGCGCTGGGCGGAATCGGCCTGGCCTGGTGGCTGTTCGGGGCCGACCCCGAGCGGCGCATCCGGCTGGCCGCCATCGCGCGCGGCCCGCGTGCCGTGATGGACGATGCCTGGCGATTCGATGAGGCCTACGACGACGTATTCGTGGAGCCCGGGCGCGAGATGGCCGACGTGATGCTGACCCGCGTGGAGCCCGCGGGGCCGCAGGGGATCATCACCGGAACCGTCGCCGCGGTGCGCGGTGCGGCCCGCCTGGTGAGGGCGTCACAGAGCGGCATGGTGCGCGCATACGCCTTCTGGATGGTGCTGGGAATCGCGCTGGCGGGCATCGTGGCCGCCCTGATCGCGGCGGGGGGATCCTGATGCCCTGGGTGAGCCTGCTCATCCTGGTCCCGCTTGCCGCGGCCGTGGTGCTGGGCGTGCTGCCCGCCCGCGAGCGCCGGGCGGCACGTGGGGTGGCGCTGATCGGCTCGCTGGCCACGCTGGCCATCTCGATCATCGTGGTGGCGCTGTTCGACCGGGATCTGGCGGTGATGCAGCAGGTGGACCACCTGGACTGGATCCCCGCCGCGGGCGTGTCGTGGGATGTCGGCGTGGACGGGATCTCGATCTGGCTGGTGCTGCTCACCACCGTGATCTTCACGCTGGGCACCATCGCCGCGTGCCAGCGGCTGCCCGAGCGCCGGGGACCGGCCTTCCTGGGGCTGATCATGCTGGCCCAGGCCGCCCTGCTGGGCCTGTTCACCGCAGGCGACCTGATCCTCTTCTACGTGTTCTGGGAGTTCATGCTCATCCCGTTCGCGCTGCTCATCTGGAACTGGGGCGGTGACGACCGGCGCGGCGCGGGGATGATCTTCGTCGTCTACACGATGGCCGGATCGCTGCTGATGCTGGTGGCCATCATCGCGACCGCGCTCACCGCGATGGACGCCACGGGCGAGCTGAGCTTCCTCATCCGTGACATGCAGGGCGTGGCCTTCGGCGAGGCCACCAGCACGATCCTGCTGGCCGGGTTCCTGATTGCCTTCGCCATCAAGATCCCCCTGTGGCCCTTCCACGGGTGGCTGCCGCGCGCGTACTCGCAGGCGCCGATCGTGGTGACCATCCTCCTGGCCGCCGTGATGAGCAAGGCGGGCGTGTACGGCCTGCTTCGCATCGGCGTTCCGGTATTCCCCGAGGGGATCGGGAACCTGCTGATCCCGGTGGCCATCCTGGCCCTGATCGGGATCGTGTACGGATCGCTGCTGGCATGGCGTGCCCCCACCATGCGCCTGCTGGTCGGGTACTCCAGCGTGGCCCACCTGGGCTTCATCGTGCTGGGCATCATCGTGATCGACCGCATGGCGGCGCAGGGCGCGGTGCTGCAGATGATCAACCACGGCATCGTGGCTGCCGCGGCATTCGCCGTGGTGATGATGATCAGCCGGGGAACGGGCACCGGTGACATGGACCGCCTGGGCGGGCTGGCAAAGGGCGCGCCGCGGCTGGCCGTGGCCTTCCTGTTCGTGACCATGGCGGCCCTCGCCCTGCCCGGCTCCAATGCCTTCGTGGGCGAGTTCTTCATCCTCGGCGGCGTGTTCGACCAGTACGCGTGGATGGCGGTGATCGCCATGCTGGGCGTGATCTACGCCGCCGTGTACATGCTGCGGATGTACCAGGGCACCATGAACGGGCCGGTGCGGGGCGTGCAGGATGACGGGCGGGCCGCCGAGATGGGCGCGCGCGACGCGATCATCCTGGTGCCGCTCATCCTGATGATGGTGTGGATCGCCCTGTGGCCGGGCAGCCTGGTGGGGGCCACCCGCGCCAGCACCGACCTGGCGCTGGCGCCCGCGCAGGTGGCCGAGGGCCGCCCGGTCGAGCAGATCGGCGTGCTGCCCGCGCGGGCCGCCGCCACCCCGGCCACCGACCCCGCGGAGCGCCCGTGAACGCCGGAGCGGCACTCACCCTGTATGTGATGTCGGCCGTGACCGTGGCGGCGATCGTGCTGGCCGTGGTCCCGCTGCCCGCCTCTGCGCGACGCCTGCCCGAGGCCATCGGGATGGCCGGCATCATCGCCACCCTCGCCATCACCGTGACCCAGTGGGGCGAGCGGCAGGTGGCCTTCAGCGGGGAACTGCGCATCGACCGCTTCGGGCTGCTGATGACGTGGGTCATCATGATCGCGGCCCTGGCCACGCTCCTGCTGGGATGGGGCGAGCCCGCCGCCGCAGGGCGCCGGAGGGAGTTCACCGGCCTCGTGCTGGCGGCCGCCACCGGGATGATGCTGACCGTGATGAGCGGCGACCTCATCACCCTGTTCATCGGCATCGAGCTGCTCTCGGTGTCGCTGTACATCCTGTGCGCCATGGAGGTGGCCCGCGAGCGGTCGCTGGAGAGCGGGCTGAAGTACCTGATCACCGGCTCCATCGGCACGGCACTGCTGGTGTACGGGTTCGCCCTGCTCTACGGCGTGACGGGGACGACCTCGCTGGCGGGCATCGCGACGCGCCTCGATTCGGTCGGCGGGCTGGCGTCGGACCCGCTGCTGATCGCGTCCATCGTGCTGATCGTGGTGGCCCTGGGGTTCAAGGCGAGCGCTGTGCCCTTCCACATGTGGACCCCCGACGTCTACGAGGGTGCACCCACTCCCGTGACGGCCTTCATGGGCACCGGCACCAAGGCCGCCGCGATGGGCGCGTTCCTGCTGCTGTTCACCGGGGCCACCTCGCAGGCATCCGGCGACTGGCGTGGCCTGATCGGCGCGCTGGCGGTGGCCACGATGGTGGTGGGCAACGTGGGCGCGCTGCTGCAGGACAACGTCAAGCGCATGCTGGCCTGGTCCAGCATCGCCCAGGCGGGATACCTGCTCATCGGGGTGGCCGTCGGAACCACCGCCGGCGCCGAGGCCCTCATCTACTACCTGTTCGCCTACGTGGCGATGACCCTCGCCGCGTTCGCCATCGTCATCCTGCGCGAGCGCGAGGTGGAGGACGGCGACCGGCTGGTGGCCATGGCGGGGTACGGGCGGGTGCGCCCGTGGGCCGGGGTGGTCATGACCCTCGCGATGGTGTCCCTGGCCGGCTTCCCGCCCTTCGCCGGGTTCGTGGGCAAGTTCCTGCTGTTCGGATCGGCCGTGGACGCCGGGATGACCTGGCTGGCGATCGTCGGCGCAGTGGCCAGCGTGATCAGCGTGGCCTACTACCTGCGTGTGGTGATCGTGATGTGGGGCCCGCCCGCCGACAACCGCAGCACCGTGCGGCGCCTGCGTGTGCCGCCCGCCGTGGCCACCGTGGCCGTGGCCGGGGCCGTCGCCATCATCGGGCTGGCCATCGCGGCGCAGCCCATGCTGGACCTGTGCGCGGACGCCGCCCGCGCACTCATCATCCCCTAGGCACGCGGGCCTCGGTCGGTCCCTAGGGGGCGACCCCGCGGAGGAAGATGTCCACGAACGCCGCGTTCTGCTTGGGCGTGATGCGGCGCCCGCGCATGGTGCTGGTGGAGAGGATGGGACCGATGAGCGATTCCGCCGCCACCGCGGAATCGATGCCGGGGCGCATCTCGCCGCGGTCGATGCCCCGCTGCAGCACGGCCACGATGACCCGTGTCCACGGCGCCAGGATGTCATTCATCCACAGGGCGTGGAGACCGGGGTAGCGTGGCATCTCGCCCACGACGGCCGCCAGCAACTTGCCGGGCACACCGTTGAGGTTGATGCTCACCGCGCGGGTGATGGCGAGGAGGTCGTCGCGCAGGTTGCCGGTATCCGGCTCGGCGATGGGCTCCCACACCTCGGCCAGGGCCGATACCACCAGCGACTGCTTGTCGGGCCACCGCAGGTAGATGGTGCCCTTGCCGACACCGGCCGAGTCGGCCACCGCGGCGATGGTGAGGCGACCGAAGCCGCGCTCCAGCAGCAGCGCCCGGGTGGCGCCGAGTACGACGCCCTCCACGCGCGGGTCGCGGGGACGGCCGCGTGGCCGCCGAATGGGGGGCTCCAGCATCTCGACGGGAGTGGTGATCATGGTCTCCCTGCTCCGTATTCCGTTGTGGGTCTTGTCGAGGGGGGAACGTCTCCCGGGAATTTACACCCGTGGAGACCGTGCGGCATCACCCAGATGAGGAGGTGGACATCCACACCCGGGTGGCGATGACGACCATCAGCAGGGCGAACACCACCTTCAGCGCCAGTTCGGGCAGGTAGTGGGCGGCGATGGCCGCAGCGATGGCCGCGGGGATGGCCCCGATGCCCACGAGCACCGCGGCACGCAGGTGGACCTCGCCACTGCGCCGCTGCAGGAACGTGGCGAGCAACGCCACCGGGATGATGGCGAGCAGGGACGTGCCCTCGGCGGTCACCTGCGGCAGCCCGAGCGCGAGGGTGAGCGCCGGCACGAACAGGATGCCCCCGCCCACGCCGGTAAGGGCCGCCACCACGCCGGCGACCACGCCCACGAGTGCGGCGATGACGTACGGGGTCAGTGCGCCACCACCAGGGCGATGGCGGAGGCCAGCAGCAGCACGGCGAAGGCGCGGGCGATGACCCGCGTGGAGACCCGCGCGCGCAGGCGCACGCCGATGAGCGTGCCGAGGAGGGCCGGGATGCCGACGACCATGGCGAGAAGCCAGTCGACGTTGCCGAGCGCGGCGTAGCTCGCGACCCCCCACACGGCGATGATGGCGATGGATGCCAGGGAGGTGGCCGTGGCATGGCGGGCGTCCATCCATGCCAGGCCCATCAACAGCGGCACGATGATCGCGCCGCCACCCACACCCAGCAGGCCCGAGAAGGCGCCTCCCGCAAAGCCCACCACGAGGAGGCGGACGACCGGGGGCGACGCCATACCCGTGTTAGCGTGACCGGGCGTGGCGGCTCCCCTCGATGCACAGGTTCTTGGCATTGCCGCTGCCGCGCGCACGGATGCCGCGCGCACCGGGCTGCTGTTCGACATCGATGGCGTGCTCGCCCCGATCGTGCCGAATGCCGGTGATGCCCGCGTGCCCGGCGAGGCCCTGGACCTGCTGTCGATGCTGACGGCTCACTACCTGCTGGTGGGTGCCATCAGCGGGCGCGCCATGGCGGATGTGGAGCGCATGGTGCCGGTCCCGGGAATCGCACGGGGAGGAAACCATGGGCTGGAGGTGGCGGCGGCAGGGCACGATCCCCACATGGTGCCCGAGGCCGCGGAGCCCGTGGCCCACCTGCGCGCGTTCGTGGACGCGCTGGACCGGGACGCACTCGCCACGCAGGGCGCGTGGGTGGAGGACAAGGGGGCGTCGGTGAGCCTGCACTACCGCGAGGCGCGCGACCCGCGTGCCACCGCGGAATGGCTGCGGGCGCAGATCCGCCCCGCCGCAGTGGCGCACGGCCTGCGGACGCGCGACGGCAAGATGATCCTCGAGTTGCTGCCCGACGTGGACGTGGACAAGGGCACGGCGCTTCGGGCCATCGCGCGGGAATCCGGCGCGCAGCGGGTCCTCTACGTGGGGGACGACCACACGGATGCCGACGCCTGGCGGGAGATGCGGCGCATGGCGGCGCAGGGGGAACTGGACGACGCCTGGTGCGTCGTCGCGGACGGCCCGGAGGTGGACCCCTCCGTCCGCGGCGCGGCGGATGCCACCGTGCCGGGAACCGAGGGGGTCCTGGCGCTCATGCGCCACCTGGCGGACTGAGGCCCCGGACCCCCGGATCGCCGCGCGTGGCGCGGTGTTGCGACCACCCATCCGGTCAGGGTGACGGTTGTGGCGAATGCTATGTTGCGGCCGCGTCAGACGGGCTACGGGGGGCATGCGGGTACTCGGCACACGGAGCGGGCTTGTCACGGTAATCGTGACCGGAATCGTCGCGCTCGGACTCGTCGCCGCATTCCTGGTGGCGGAGTGGACCACCCGTCCTGTCGTGGACCCGCTGCAGCCCCGCGCGGGCGGCTCGATCAACCCGGGCACGCTGCCGATCGTGGTCGGCACCACCTCGGGCGCCATGTCCGACCTGCGGGTGACGCTGGACGGCACCGACGTCACCAGCTCCGTGGGTGGCGCCGGGGACGGGCTGGTCATCAACGCCCCGAACCTCGCCGACGGCCGTCACGTGATGTCGGTGTCGTACTCCGCGAGCAACCTGTTCGCGCGGGGGGCGTCCGCTGAATGGGAGTTCACCGTGGACACCACGCCACCGGAGTTGGCGGTGGACAAGCCGGCGCTCGGGGGCAGCACGACACGTGACGTGGTGTTCGCCGGGACCACCGATCAGGGCAGCACGGTGGCGATCACCTGGAAGGGCGGCGAGGTCGCGACCGGGGCGGAAGGGACCGATGGGGCCTGGTCGGCCACGGCACGGCTGTCGGAGGGCCGGAGCGCGGTGACCATCACGGCGACGGACCCCGCCGGCAACACGACCACGAAGAAGAAGCGCGTGATCGTGGACACCAAGGTGCCAACGCTTTCGCTGTCCGGCACGAAGCAGCTGATCAAGCTGACCACGACGGCGGAGCCGATCATCTACGGACGCGTGGGGGGCGACAAGCCACGCGACCTGCTCTTCGGCGCGAAGATCAACGGGCGGCAGATCCCCGTGCTGCGCGGTCGCGATGCCGTGGGCGGGAAGAAGGCCACCGCGGATGTGCCCGCATCGGGCGGCAACCCGCCCAGCCTCACGATCAACGGGAACACGTTCGCGCTGTTCCCGGGCAAGCTGGCCGAGGGCGAGAACACGATCTCGGTGTGGGTCCGCGACCCGGGCGGCAACGTGGCCCGGAAGGAGTTCACCTCGTTCGTGGACACCTCGTCGGAGTTCGGCGCGTCGCAGTTGATGAAGGGCGCGATCGGCGCCGACGTGACGCAGTTGCAGGAGCGGCTCGGACAGGCCGGAGTGTGGAAGGGCGGCTCCACCGGGAAGTACGACGCCAAGACAGTGACCGCGGTCGAGAAGTACCAGAAGAAGCACAAGCTGCCCGTGAACGGCAGGGTGGACGCGCGCACCCTGCGGGCGCTGGTGGGGAAGATCCAGGTGAGCCTCTCGGCGCGCACCCTCACGCTTTACCGCGATGGGAAGAAGAAGAAGACCTACCGCGTGGCCGTGGGCACCGCGCGGTACCCCACCCCCACCGGCACCTACAAGATCGTGACAAAGCAGAAGAACCCCACGTGGAACCCGCCTGACTCCCCATGGGCCGAGGGCCTCGGGCCGATCCCGCCGGGCGATGGCAACCCTCTGGGAACCCGGTGGATCGGCACGTCCGCACCCGCCATCGGCATCCACGGCACCTACGCCGACTACTCCATCGGCAGCGCAGCAAGCCACGGCTGCCTGCGCATGCACATCCCTGAGGTGGAGGAGCTTTACGAGGACGTCGCCGTGGGGATGCCCGTGGAGATCACCTCCTGACCCACGCTCCAGGCGTGCCGGCGCTGGACGATGCCGGGTTCGACGCGCACCTGACCGGCGCGGTTCCGGTGCTGGTGGACTTCTGGGCACCATGGTGCGTGCCGTGCAGGAAGATCTCACCGGTGGTCGAGGCACTCGCCCGCGAGATGGAGGGCCGGCTGGGCGTGACCGCGCTGGACGTGGACGCCAACCCCGTCGCCGCATCCCGCCATGCGGTGCTCTCGCTGCCCACCCTCATCCTGTTCCGGGACGGCCGCGAGATCGCGCGCCTCACCGGCACGCCCTCGGAGAGGAAGATCCGCAGGATGCTGTCCCAGCACCTGCCCTGACTACCCTTTCCGGGCCGCACCCCGGTGCCAGGCACGTAACCGTCGAGCCGGAGACGACATGACCGACCAGCCCATGCCCCCCATGTACTTCAGCCTGCGCACCGTGCAGCCGTTCGCGAAGATGGAACTGCGCGCCGTGGATGGCGAGGACGGAGTGGACCTGACCATCGCCGACGGCGAGGTGGTGGGGATGCTCCTGCCGGATGTACGGCTGCTGAAGCGCCTCGAGGAGATCTGCGAGAAGGCCGGCGTGGACCCCGCCGAGTGCTGGAAGCGCGTGCGCGGGGACGTGGACCTGTCGGTGAAGATCCGCGAGAAGACCGGCTAGGGGGACAGTCCCCGGGGTGGGGGACTGTCCCCCTAGCCCAGGGCGCTGACCAGCTCGGCGGCCTCCACGGCGCCGATGCGGCCCGTCTTCACCATCCCCACCTCGCCCGAGGGGGCAATGACGATGCCCGCGGGCACGCTCCAGATGGGGAGCGCACCGGCCTCGGGGTGCTCATCGAGGTCGATATCCACGATCTCGTGCCCACGGGCGGCATCGTGGATGGCGGCCTTCGCCGGACCGCATCGCGGGCAGTTGTCGGCGGTCACCACGAGCAGCCAGGGGCCTGTGCCGGAGAGGCCGAAGGCGCTCTTCAGGTCGTGCGCGGAGCCGGCGCGCCTGGCGATCTGCTTCCAGGCGATGCACCCCACGCAGATGCCGCTGATGGCCGAGAACAACGCCACCACGGCCACCATCCCGGTGAGGATCCAGCCGGCGGTGGGTGCCCCCGCATAGAGGAGCACGATGGCGGCGGCCAGCATGACCAGGGCGATCCACTGGGCGAAGCGGACGGGGCGTGAGGGCTCGAGCTCGGCGGGCTTCACGGGAAGCAGGGCGAAGAGGTAGGCCACGGGGGACCAGCGGGGGCCGATGAGCGCGAGGGCGATCAGGACGGCTGCCACCACCACCACGGCCGCCGTCTGGAACAGCACGGCCTCGAGGCACAGCAGGCCCGTGATGGCCTGCGCGAAGCGGGGAGCCCACGGATGCACGGCCGCGGGGGTACGGGAGGGAAGCGCGAAGGTGCTCATGTAGAGGGGATTCTTATGCGAGCGATAAGGAGATTGCAACCGGCTCGGCGTCGAGCTCCCCGTCCTCGCGGTGCAGGGGGGTGAAGGGCACGCCGTGCCCCACGGTGAGATCGGTGGCCAGCACCTCACCGGCGATCCACTCGCGATGGGCATCGATGGCCTCACGGATGCGGGCAGACCCGTCCAGGTGCAGCACGATGCGATCCTCCACCTTCAGGTCCGCCGCGCGCCGGGCGGTCTGGATGGCCCGCACCAGGTCGCGCGCAAGGCCCTCCATCTCCAGCTCGGGAGTGATGTCGGTGGCCAGGCCCACGGCCAGCGCGCCGCCCTCCGCGACGGCATAGCCCTCCGTCGGGCGCACCTCGCGCAACAGGTCGTCATCGTGCAGCACCTGCTCCGCACCGTTCACGCTGACCGTGACGGGCTGGCCCGCATCGAGGGCCGTCACCGTGGCCGTGGGATCGAGCGCGGCGACCGCCTGGGCCATCGCGGGCATCTCCTTGCCCATCCGCGGGCCCAACGTGCGGTAGTTGGGCTTGAGGCTGACCTCCACCAGCCCGCCGGCATCGGTGACGAACCGGACAGCGCGCACGTTCAGCTCCTCCGCCACGATGCCCGAGAGGCCTTCGAGCGCCCGCGCGGTTGCCGGCGGGCATGCGATGACGGCCTCCGCCAGGGGCTGGCGCACCTTCAGCTTGGCCTCCTTGCGGGCCGAGCGGCCGAGGGTGGTGGCCTCCATGGCCGCGGCCATCGCCTGCTCCAGGTCCTCATCGCGCCGGCCGGCCGGGGCCGGCCAGTCCGCCAGGTGCACGCTCGGCGCAGCGGATGCATCGTGCACGGCCACGAGGTTGTCCCACATCTCGTCCGCCACGAACGGGCAGAAGGGCGCCACGAGCAGTGCGACGGTGGTGAGGCACTTGTGCAGCGTGGCGAATGCCGCTGCGGTGTCCGCGCGATCATCGCTGCGCCAGAACCGGCGGCGCGAGGTGCGCACGTACCAGTTGGAGAGGTCATCGACCAGGTCCTCGAGCGCGCGGCCCGCCGCAGTGGGGTCGTAGTCGGCCAGCCGCGCCGTGACGTGCTCCACCGTGGCGTCCAGGCGCGACAGCGCCCACCGATCCATCGCCGGACGGTCGCCCGGGGGCGGGGCATCGTCGCCGGGGCTCCAGCCGTCCGGGAGCGCCGCGTAGGTGACCAGGAACGCATAGGTGTTCCACAGGGTGAAGAGGAACCGGCGGCGGGTCTCATCGACCACATCCAGGCTGAAGCGGAACGATTCCCACGGGCTCTGCGCCGTGAACAGGTACCAGCGGAAGGCATCGGCCCCGGCGTGGTCGATGACCGTCCAGGGCTCCACCACATTGCCCTTGGACTTGCTCATCTTCTGGCCGTCGGCATCGAGGATGAGGCCCAGGCACACCACGTTGCGGTAGGGGGCCTCGTCGAAGAGCAGCGTGCCCTCGGCCAGCAGCGAGTAGAACCAGCCGCGCGTCTGGTCGAGCGCCTCGCACACGAAGTCCGCGGGGAAGCGGCCCGACAGGTCGTCGGGGCCCCCGAACGGGTGGTGGTGCTGCGCGAAGGGCATGGCGCCCGAGTCGAACCACACATCGGCGACCTCCGGCACCCGGTGCGAGGTGCCACCGCATGCACAGCGCACCGGGATGTCATCCACCCAGGGTCGGTGCGGATCCAGGTCGTCCGGCACATCCACCGTCGCCCGCTCGCGCAACTGCGCGAATGAGCCGATGGCCGTCACCTCGTCGCAGTCGCCGCAGCGCCAGAACGGCAGCGGGGTTCCCCAGTAGCGCTCGCGCGAGATGGCCCAGTCGATGTTGCCCTCGAGCCACCTGCCGAACCGCCCGTCGCGCACGTGCTCGGGGTGCCATCCCACGGAGGCGTTCAGCTCGAGCATGCGATCGCGCACCTCGGTGGTGCGGATGTACCACGACGGCTTGGCGTAGTAGAGCAGGGGCGTCGAGCACCGCCAGCAGTGGGGATAGGAGTGCTCGTACGGCTTCTCGCGCAGCACGCGCCCGCGGGCGGTGAGGTCGTCGATCAGCAGCCGGTCGGCGTCCTTGACGAACCTCCCCTCGGCGAGCGGCACCTTTGACGTGAAGAGTCCCTGGCGGTCCACCGGGTTGGGGGCGTCCAGGCCGTGCTCGCGCGCGGCACCCATGTCGTCCTCGCCGAAGGCCGGGGCGATATGCACGATGCCCGTGCCGTCCTCGGTGGTGACGAAGTCGCTCATCACCACCACGTGCCGGCCTGGAATGAGGTCGAACGGAGGAGCGTATGCCACGCCTGCGAGATCCGAGGCCGGCATCACCCGCTCCACCACCGCGTCCTCGCCCATCACCGCGGGCACCAGGGCCTCGGCCATCACCAGCCGCTCCCCATCCGCCGCCACCACCGCGTAGTCCACCGACGGGTTGATGGCGGCCGCCTGGTTGGCGGGCAGCGTCCACGGCGTGGTGGTCCACACCAGCAGGGACATGCCGTCGGTGGTGGGGAACTTCACGTAGATGGATGGATCCGTGACGTCCTTGTACCCCTGCGCGACCTCGTGGCTGCTGAGCGCGGTGCCGCAGCGCGGGCAGTACGGCACCACCTTGTCCGACTCGTACACGCGGCCTGAGTCGAACAGGGTGGCAAGGCTCCACCACACGCTCTCGACGTAGTCGGTGTCCATGGTGCGATACGCCTCGGAGGTGTCCACCCAGAAGCCGATGCGCTCGGTGAGGCGCTCCCACTCGTCCAGGTACTCACCCACCGACTCGCGGCACCGGGCGTTGAACTCGGCGATGCCGAATGCCTCGATCTCCGGCTTGCCGCTGATGCCCAGCTGCTTCTCCACCTCGAGCTCCACCGGTAGGCCGTGGCAGTCCCACCCCGCCTTGCGCTCGACGTAGCGGCCCCGCATGGTGTGGAACCGCGGGAAGATGTCCTTGAACACCCGCGACAGCACGTGGTGGGACCCGGGACGCCCGTTGGCGGTGGGCGGCCCCTCGTAGAACACGTACGGGTCGGCACCGCGGCGCATCTCCACGCTGCGCCGGAAGACGTCGCCCTCGCGCCAGCGCGCGAGCACCCGTTCCTCCATGGACGTCCATCCGGACGCGGGCCCGACGGGCTTCCAGCGGCTCATGCTGCAGCCCTCTCCCCGGCCTCGAAGGCCCTCACGCCACTCACGACCTCGTGGAAGTCGTCGAATGGGATGTACTCGCGGCCCTGCTCGTCGAGCCACTCCGCCAGGCCCGCACGGGCGAACACCAGGTCGGCGATTCCCGACACGCAGCGGTCGCTGATGCCGTCGCCCACGTAGATGACCGGTTCGCCATCGTGGCGGGTGCGCACGGAGTGCCGCTTGCACCGGCGATCGCACAGCCCGCACACCTCGCCGCGATCCTCCGAGAACACCAGCGTGCAGCCATCGGATGAGAACAGCGCTTCGTTCGACACGACCTCCAGGTGCCCCATCCCCATGTCGCCGAGCACCAGGTCGATCACCGACCGGAATCCCGCGGACATCACCACGAGGCGGTGGCCGGCGCGCTCCGCATAGGCCACCAGGTCGGCGAAGCCCGGGCGCACCCCCGCGCGCTCGCGCACCAGTTCGGCGATCTCGTCGGGGGTGGCGCGGACGGTGCGGAACTGCTCGGCCATCGCCTGCTCGATCGTGATGCGCCCGGCGCGGAGGTCGGGCTCGAGTTCATCCCACACGCCCCTGCGCCCGTGCTCGTCCACGATGACGTGCAGGGTGTCGCGCAGGGTGATGGTGCCGTCGAAATCCACGGCGAGCAGGAGCGGAGCCACGGCCGGTGAGGGTACCAACGACGTCGCTACCATGAGCCACGTGCAGGAGGAGACCCGATAGACGCGCCCCGCCCCGTGTTCATCCACGGCGCCGGGCGCACGCCGGCATCGTGGGGCCCCCAGCTCGCCCGGTTCGAGGGCGCGCTGGCGGTGGCCCTGCCCGGTCACCCGGACGGCGCGCCGCTGCACGGGACACCTGCCATGGCCGACTGGGTCATCGCCGAGATGGAGGGCGTGCCCGGGCCGCTGGTGATGGTGGGACACTCGCTGGGCGGAGCCGTGGCCCTGCAGGTGACGCTCACCCGCCCGGATCTGGTCGCGGGCCTCGTGCTGGTGTCCACCGGCGCCCGGCTACCGGTCCCCGACGACGCCATCGCGCGCATCGACCTGGACTTCGAGGCCGAGTGCGCGCGCATGGTGGAGCAGTCGTGGCTGCACCATGAGCCGGAGCTGATCCGGCGCGGCACCAACTCGGTAATCGCCATGGGCGCGGAGAGCCTCCGCGCCGACTACGTGGCCGCGCGCGAGCATGACCTGCGCGGGAGGCTCGGCGGCCTCAACGCCCCCGCACTGGTGGTGAGCGGCGAGGAGGACCCCCTCGTGCCCACCTGGTTGTCGGAGGAGCTCGCCGATGAGCTGCCCGACTCCTCCCTGGCCGTCATCGCCGGCACGGCCCATGTGCCGCAGCTCGAGCGCCCCGACACCGTCGACCTCCTCATCGCGGCCTTCCTCGCGCGCCTCGAGCAGGCCCTAACCGGGGGCGCATGAGCGGACCCCGCCACGCGGCGGACCATCCGATCGCGATCCTCGTCAACCCGCGGTCCACCGCCGCCCAACCCGGGCTCACCGAATACGCCGAGGCGCAGCTTGCGCCGTTCGGCGTGCGCGCGGTGCTCACCACGCAGGAGCGCGGGCACGCGGCCGACCTCGCGCGGCTCGCCACGCAGGAGCACGACGCACTGACCGTGGTGACGCTGGGCGGCGACGGCACCGCCGCCGAGGCCGCGGGGGCGCTTGTGGGCACCGGCGCCGCGCTCGCGCCCATGCCCACCGGCAGCACGAACGTGTTCGCGCGCACCATCGGATGGCCCATGCAGCCGCGCCTGGCGATCGACCGCCTGGTGGCTGCCATCGCGGGGGGCCAGCATGCGGCGCCCGTCACCATCGGCCATGTGGAGGCCGGGGATGAGGATCGTTTCTTCATCGTCAACGCCGGCGTGGGGATCGATGCCGAGGCAGCGGACCTGGTGGAACGCCACCCGCAGTGGAAGAAGCGCGTGGGACAGGCGTGGTTCGCCAGCGCAACGGCGCTCGCCGCCGCACGCCAGTGGCGCAGGCCGCTGATGCGCGTCGCCATCGACGGCGGCACGCCCTTCCCCCTGGCCTCCATCAGCGTTGCCTGCACCCGTCCGTATGCGTATTTCCGCAGCCGCCCGTTCGACCTCATCCCCGACGCCGGTCACGAGGGCGCACTGGGCTGGCTGGGGGCAGTGTCGCGCGGGCTGGGAGGCCCCGCCGTCGCAGCGGCCGGCGCGTTCACCGGTGCGTGGCACCTGGGGTCGTCCCGCGTGGCCCACGGCACGGCCACCGAGTCCATCATCATCGACGACGGGGACGGCGTGGCCCTGCAGGCCGACGGCGAGGCCCTGGGCCGCCACCCGCGCATCATCATGCGGCCCGCCACCGGACTGCTGGTGCTGCGTGGCGACGGCCTGACGGCCTAGATACCGGCCCCGGTCACCAGGTCGTCGAGGTGGGCGTCGATGCGGCGCCCCAGCATCGCGAGCGCGCGCGTGCTGCCCGGGCCGCCATGGCGCGCCGACAGGCAGAGGGTGGCCCGCACCTCGCGCATGGCCGATGCGGCACCCGCCGGCAGGCTGCCGCCGTCCGAGGGGCCGGCGGGCGGCCATTCCGCGGGGCGCCCGTGCAGCAGAGGCGCGATCACCCTGCGCGTCCCGGACACCACCAGGTCGAACTCCGCGTCGGGCAGGCCGGCGCGGGCGTCGTCCAGGATGTCCCGCACCAGCGGCCAGGGGTCCGATGGCTCGCCGTCAGGCAGCGCGCGCGCGAGGGCTGCGGGGTCATCGATATCCGCGAGGCGCGCGGGGTCCATCCTGCGCGCGGAGGGATCCTCCTGGTCCCCCACGGTCAGCCGGGCGGGGGCGTCTCGCGGCCCGTGGCCATGCCCATGCCGCCCTCGGGGTCGCGCAGCGGTCCCAGCTTGCGGAACCGTTCCCGGCGCCCACGCCGCCGCTCCGCCGGGGGCATCGCGCCCAGGTCGGTGAGGGCGCGGTAGATGTACTGGTCGAGGATCTCGGCTGCCTGCTCATGGTCGGTGTGCGCGCCGCCATCGGGCTCGGGCACCACGGCGTCCACCACGCCCCACCGGTAGCAGTTGGCGGCTGTCGGCTTGAACGCCTGCGCGGCCTGGCGGGCCTTGCTGGCGTCGCGCCACAGGATGGCCGATGCGCCCTCCGGGCTGATGACCGAGTAGGTGCTGTTCTCCAGCATGAGAACGCGGTCCGCAACCCCCAGGCCCAGCGCGCCGCCTGAGGATCCCTCACCGATGATCACCGCCACCGTGGGCACGTCCAGCCGCCACATCATCTGGATGCTGCGGCTGATGGCGCCGCCCTGCCCGCGTTCCTCCGCGCTCGCGCCTGGGAAGGCCCCGGGTGTGTCGATGAGGGTCACCACCGGTATGCCGAGGCGGTTCGCGATCTCCATGACGCGCATGGCCTTGCGGTAGCCCTCCGGGCCCGCCATGCCGAAGTTGCGGAAGGTGCGCTCGTTCGTGTCGCGGCCCTTCTGCTGCCCGATGAATGCCACCGGACGGTCATGGAACCGCCCGAATCCGGCGACCATGGCGTGGT
>Ga0181594_10002804_pt1 | contig 15922 bp, 29 predicted proteins | sample 071ome_18_FD_145603 | JGI IMG/M metagenome (GOLD analysis project Ga0181594, IMG submission 145603) | Coastal salt marsh microbial communities from the Groves Creek Marsh, Skidaway Island, Georgia - 071413BT metaG (spades assembly) | ecosystem: Environmental > Aquatic > Marine > Intertidal zone... | reverse complement strand
TGAACAGATCAACGAGCGTTTGCTCTTCGAGGACATAGATGCGGCGCTCTCTGTCCTGCCTCACAACAAGTAAGTCGTTGGCATCTTGCTGGTTCAAGGCATCGTACAAAAATTTGAACCCGCTCTTCTTGCGCTTTGCCTCCACCTGATACGGCCCGAGCTTCACGTCGCCGGCCATCTCCTCGCCAAACGCCTTGAACGAACCGGAACCAAACACGCGCCGGACCTCCGCTCCCTGATCTTGCCAGAACAGCACCGTTTCTCGTTCCAGCTCGTACCCTCGCTGCTTGTTTCGATTGGGCATTTACAGGCTCCCTATGGGGCTTGCTGACTTTCAGCTTGCCCCTATAGGGGCAGCAAGCCAGCAAGCAAGTTTTTCCTAGCGTTTTCAACGACTTACTACAGCTTGCTGCAGCTTGCTGAGCAGCTTGCTTAAGCAAGCACTTTCACCTTATATATCAACGGCTTAACCCACAGCAAGCTGTCAGCTTGCTTCAGCTTGCTGAGCACTTGAACACCCATCGACCCGTCGTCCTCTTCGTCTCATCGTGGTCCAGTTGCACCGATCCGGCGTGCGTGTGGACAGGCTGCTGGAACATATCATAGAGCGTATTGTAGTGCCCCGTCTGCAACCTATCCTTGTCAGTCGGCCAGCCATCAGATCCACGCAGCGCATCGTGCACGTCGCTCGCTTGGTGATTGCCCGTGCCCATCGCGTCGAGGATGTTCTCGGCCAGCAGCGACGCCAGCGTTGTGTCGATAGCAGCGTGAGACAGTGCGTTCATAGCCTCCACACTGTCCGACAGGTGGCACACACCGATCTCGAACTTCTCGTCCACCAGCTCGTGACCCTGCAGCTCGTACACCACAGGCTCCAGCGGCTTGCCCTCGCGGATCTTGCCGGTGTCGAGCACAATCCAGCGGCCCAGATCAGCGTCGAGCATACCGCGCCGCCAACGCTTCCTGTCGTCACCGCCTGCAGGCATCCAGTTCGCCAGCGTAAAGCCACAGTCCAGTGCGCTGTAGATCGCGCCTGAGCCTCGCCACGCCCCGCTGTCTGCCCTGTACCAGTCAGCGTCGTTGGATCGATCCTTCGGCGTGTGGTGCGCGTGCAGCAGCGCCGCGCCCGTCATCGACGTGATGAGCAGGAACGCCTTGGTGAGCATCGCTGCGCTGTTGGCGCTGTTCTCGTCCATCGCGTCGGACAGCGTGATGTACGGATCGAGGATGATGAGCTTGGCACCCGTGCGCCTCGCCCAGCCCACGATCTTCGCCACGTTGTCCTCATCGATCTCAGGCGTGCCGACCTCGTTCAACGCAATCAGGCGCAGCATACCCTCGTTCTTGCCGCGCACAGATACCGGCAACGTCTCGTCTATATCGTAATGCTGCGCCGCTGCCTTGAGCCTGCGCTTGATATCATCGACGTGCTCTTCGTTCGCGATCCACAGCACAGGCTCGGCAGCGTGAGCTGCAGGCAAGCCCATGCGCTCGGTGCAGTTGGCGGCAATGCACATGCACAGCCCTGCAAGCCAGCGCGTCTTACCGACGTTCGAGGTGCCGCCCAGTGACACGGTGCCACCGAGCGGGATCATCTGCTCGACCAGCCAATCGATTGCAGGCAACCGCTCGGCGCTGAGGGACTGCGCCGTGATATCGACAACCTCACCGTCGTCCAGCTCCGCAACGCGCACCTCGATATCTTCAGGCGTTGTCTCGCGCTGCGGACCAATAGGGCGCGTGAAGGCGTCCACGTCCATCAGCGGCTCGCCTTCGAGCAGCGATGCTATGACCTCGTCGCTCATCTGCACGCCCTCGGACTTGTAGATCGCGCTGTCCACGAGATCCTCGACCTTGCGCTTGCGGTCCAGCCAGTCGTGGTGCCGGGGATGCGTAGGCGCTGCCGCCTCGCTCGTCGCCAGCAGTGAGTGCAGCAGGGCTACCTGATGCTCGCGCCGCAGCGGCTTGCCGTCCGGCCCCTGCTGCGACTGCAGCCGCATCGACAGCGTGCGCAGCGCCGGGTACAGATCCTCTGCACTGCGGATGCGCTCGATCAGCTCCTCATCGGTCGCCTCGTTCCACGATGATATGGACAGGCTGCCGCTGCCGCCCTTGTCGCGCATGACACTGCGCAGCACATCGAGCGGGAACTTGGATACCGGCACGTCGCCAAACACCTCGTAGCCCGGCGTCCCCGGCCAGCAGATATAGCCTGCGCCGCCGGCCTTGACATCGACGCCCTCCGCGAGCTGCGCCGGGAAGCGCACGTTATCGACGTGGCGGAAGATGAAGTGCAGGCCCTTGGACCGCGTCGAGTGCGACCGCGTCTCGCGCAGCCAGCTCTGGTTGTCGTCCAGCCACTGCTGCACCTGCGGCCCTTTGTGCAGGTCAACGTCGATGCACAGCAGGCCGGACATCGCGCCCATCGGCACGGCTATCTCAATCGCCCGAGGATGCGAGAACAGCTCGATCACCCTGTCCGGGTCGGTTGTCGCTACCTTGTAGCCACCCTCGCCACGGCCGACGCCCAGCTCGGCGTTAGACCATACGGGGATCTTGTCATTGGTCGGAAACACCGGCAGCCCGGTGGATGCAATGTCCAACGCCGCCTTGATTAGGGGCGGCTGCTTGGCGTATAAATCTTCTGTCGATGCCATGTCGTTCTCCTCGTGGCATGTGATAGTCGGCGGGGTTGGGTCCGCCGCAGATAAAGAACTAGGGCCGCGTTCGAGCGGCCCTAATTCTTAATAGCTAGATCAGCACCTTGTCAAACACCTCGCGCTTGACCTTGGCCCGGTGGCCCATGCTGTCGCACAGGCGCACCCACTTCCAGCCAACCTTGGCCCATACATGCCGCCGGCCACTACCGATGGCCGGGGCCTCGTCACCGAGGCTGAGCCACACACGCTCAGCCCCGGCGAACGACTTGGGAGGCCGCTTCGCAAACGGTAGCTGGGGCAGAACCCAGCGCCGCTTGCGAAGAGGCGGCACGCGGGCGGACGTACCTGATGCCTCGCGTACCAAGAATACTGGGGGGTCGATATTCATGCTTAGATCTCCTCGTGGTTGGGAAGGATGCGCAGAACGTCTTTGACGATCTTGCCTGCGCCGAAATACTCGTCGATGTGACGGGCGCCGCCCTGATCGATGACCATGTTGTCCTGCACGACCTGCACATGGCCGGTGGTGCGGATCATGTACCGCTTGCCGGGAAGAGCGTGCTTCTTGACGAACGTCTTGAGCGTCATGCGCTTCTCGATGCGGCAGGCCCAGCGCGTGTCGAGCGGCATGTCGTCGACGTAGCGGACGCCGAGGTGCTTGGCGGCCTGCATAGTGTAGGGCCAGCGCGTGCCGCCCTTCCAGTTGCTGCCGACGTAGCGCGGGTACTGGCGGACATACGCGGCAGTGGCCTCGGCCAGCGTGACGCCGGCGACAACGGCGAGGGCGGTCAGGCCGCAGTTGGGGCCGCGCGTGGCATCGGTGGGGAGGGCTAGCTGTTCCATGTCGATGGTCTCCTGTGTTGTTCGACACCCCCTACATAATGGCATCAGTGCCTGATATCAAGCACTGACAAAAAAGTTTTTAGGGGGGTTGCAATCAGTGCCTGACACCCTATATTCACCTCATCAACAACGGAGACCACCATGCTTCACAATTTCAACTTCCACCAGAAAGTGCGCCGCATGAGCGCCGACGAGCGCAGTCACGCCATCAAGGACGTGAAGGCGGCGATGGCGCTGCATGACACGAACAGCGCCTACTACGCCAAGCTGCTGGCGGAGTACGATTGCCTCATCGACGCGATGGCGCAGGAGTGCGTGCGCGAGTACCGCAGGCGGTACGGCAATTAACCCCAACCCGCCGGGGCTTCGGCCCCGGCACCCAACCAAGGAGACCACCAATGAACATCTCAACTGAATATGGACCCATCGAAATCGACTACGACCCGAGCAGCTACAAGACGCCGCATGCCGCAGCCAAGGGTATGTATAAGGCGTTGCGCAAGCTCTGCGCTGAGCTGGGTATGGACCCCAACCACGAGGTTTTTCTCTGCACCCCGGATCACTCCGAATACATGGGCACCGGCCGTAACTGGCGGGTCGTGTGGGAAAGCGGGCCGTTCGAGTGGGCCGTCGGGGCCAGCTTTGAGTGCGAGAACAACCCGTACTGGTTCACCGAGCCTTACTACTCTTTCGACCTCTGTTTTGTACACGGTTGACATCAGTGACTGACGCCCTATATTCAGCTCATCAACAACGGAGACCAAACCAATGAGCATCCACCTCTACATGGACGACGACCAGAAAGTTGTGCAGACCGCCCTGACGCTGGCCCGCTCTGTGCGCGACGACGTGCCGAAGGACTGGTTCACGCGCAAAGCCGTGATGCCCAGCATTGGCGCGACCATGCGCAGCCTGTCCCGCAGCATTAACCACCCCGACGTTGCGTCAGAGGTCTGGCAGTTCGGAGCCTACATCGCTGACATCATGGACAACGACGACTTCGACGGCATGATCTCTGACTACCTTGAGGTCGCCGCGAGCATCTCAGAAGACGAGGAGAAATATGATGACTTCCGATAGCATGCTGTATCCCGCCCTGCTCATCGAGAACATCGAGGCAGGGCGGATCACCCGCCTGCGGGCGCTGGAGTTCCTGCTGGAGCACGGCGTCCGCCCCGAGATAGCCCGCGAGATGCTGGGCAAATATGCACCGCTTGACCCGTTCGAGCATATCAACTAAAAAGCACTGACATCAGTGATAACGTGTAAGGTGACAAAGTGACAAAGCAGCTATTACCTCATCAGATCGAAGACGCGCAGTTCCTTGCTGCGCGCTCCTTCGCTGGCAACTTTTCCGGCATGGGCAGCGGCAAGACGTTGACCGCCCTCGAAGCCTTCCGGCTGGCTCGCGAGCTGGTGACCGATCAGGTCATCATCGTCGGCCCGCCGATCAGCCTGCGCATGTGGGCCTCCGAGTTCGAGGCGTTCTTCCCCGGCGACAAGGCGCAGCTCGTCAAGACTGGCAAGACCAAGATCGACGGCGGTGCCGCTGCGCTGGTCATGTCTTACGAGATCGCGACCAAGCGTGCCGCCGAGCTGTCCCAGCTCAAGGCCCGCGCCTTGATCCTCGACGAGGCGCACGCCTGCAAGTCCATCAAGGCCAAGCGCACCAAGGCGCTGCTCGGCTGCGGCGGCCTTGCCAGTAGCGTGCAGCACTGCTGGTTCTTGACCGGCACGCCGAGCACCCGCTGGAACGACGACCTGTACCCGTTCCTGTGCCGCGCCGACCTGCAGGGACTGTCGCAGCGTTGCGGTGGCAAGACGCTCGACAAGTTTCGCCTGCGCTACTGCGTGACGCAGGCCAAGTATTACAGCTCAAAGCAGACCAAGCCGATCATGGTGACGGTCGGCAACCGCCACACCGACGAGCTGAACGACTGGCTCTTCAACGACGGCCTCGCTGTTCGCCGCGAGCTGGCCGAGGTCTGGGCTGCCATGCCGCCGCTGACCATCAACCGGCTGGAGATCAAGCTGTCCGGGGACGCCGACTTCAAGGCTATGCTCAAGCAGCTCTCCAGCATGTCGGCTGCGCAGATTGACATGGCTATCTCGCAGAACGACGAGCACATCGCCACTGCCCGCCGCAAAGTCGGTGAGGCCAAGATCAGCTCCGCTGCTGCAGCTATCCTAGATCGCGCAGAGAGCGGCGCTGGTGCCCTGTTGGTAGGTGCGTGGCACACCAGTGTCATCGACGGCCTTGTTGAAGAGCTGCGCGCTTCTGGGCTGCGCGTCGATGCCCTCGACGGCCGCACCAGCAGCAGCCGCAAGTCGGAGCTGCAGGATGCATTTAACAACGGCGACCTCGACGTGCTGGTCGGGCAGATCGCTGCGATGGGCGTGAGCCTTAACCTGCAGCACGGTGGCAACCGCATCGTGGTGGTCGAGGAGGACTGGTCCCCTTCTGTCATGGATCAGTTCTACGCCCGCCTGCACCGCATGGGCCAGACCGAGCATGTGCACGTTGACATCCTGACCAGCGACGACCCGCTGTCTCAGGCCGTCGGTCGTATCGCCGGCAACAAGCGGTCTGAGCACCGCAAGCTGATGGAGCAGGATGATGTTGCTGCTTAAAGCTGTTGGTGTGGCACTGACCGTTTACGCGCTGATGTTCGTTTGGAACGGCGCGCTGGAGCGTCAATACAATCTGTGTGGGGAGACCTATTGTGCCGAATAGTGTGCGTGATGCCATCCTGCGTGGCCGGGATCTCATGGAGGCTGACAAGGACTGGGGGTTTGATCGCTCCCAGTTCCTCAACAGCTCGGAGGCTGACGCCTGCATGAGGATGCTGTGGTACAGCAAGAACCAGCCCGAGCTGGCTGCCTCGCAGGACTGGGGCTTTGCGCGCCGTGGCAACAACGTCGAACGCTACGTTGTAGAGAGCTTCGACAAGATGAACGACGTGGCGGTCGAGCGTGTAGGCGACCTACAGGTCAGTCTGCAGGACGACAAGCGCCGCCTGTCGGCTACGCCGGACGGTGTCATCTCGTTCGACGGCGGGCCGTGGGAGGGGCTGGAGATCAAGTCCATCGATCCCCGCACCAACACTGGCCGCCTGCCTAAGCCCGCCCACATCACGCAGCTCCGCATCGCTATGGCGCTGCTGAACCAAGAGGCCGGCTACAACCTGCGCAGCGGCTGGTTGCTCTATGTGGACGCCTCGAACCACAACCGCATGTTTGAGTTCCAGATCGATGCCGACGACCGCATCCTCGACACCTATGCCAAGCGCGCCAAGAAACTGTTTGGCCTGACCAAGGCCGAGACCATTGACCGGGAAGGCAAGCGCACCGGCGAATGTAAATACTGCCCCTTCGCAGAGACCTGCGGCGTGACTGAGGCGCGTAACCCGCTGCCCGCTCGCCGCCCTGCAGGGTTCGATAAGGCGGCCGCTCGCTACGTCGAGCTGGCTGACATGGAAGAGCAGATCAAGGCGGAGAAGGATAGCCTCAAAGAGGATCTCCGCTCCGGCCTGCGCGGTGCAGGCAAACTAATTGTCGGGGACATCGAGGTGTCGCTGTCCACGACCAAGGGACGTACCAGCCTAGATAAAAAGGCTGTTGCGGCGGCGGGGATAAACCTATCCCCGTTCGAGAAGACGGGCGCTCCTGTCGAGCGCCTTACTGTGAAACGTGTAACGTGAAAGGTGACACAATGAGTAATGCATTGACGACGTTCCTCGACAAGGTCGAGCTTCCTGTTCTCTCTGACGAGGCGCTGGCGGAGGCTATCCGCGACGCCCAGCAGGAGGACGGCTACACGGGTCGGGACAACCTGACCTACATCGACTTCTCCGGTAAGCTTGGTCGTTACCGCGCTGGCCGCGATAAGGAAGACATGGACCCTGCACGTCTGTTCTTCTTCGAGCCGATGACGGCCCTCAAGGGTTGGATCTGCTGGAAAGACGGACGACCTGTTGGCCGTGTCGAGTGGCCGTACCTCCTCAAGGATCGGGAAGTAAGCCGCGACGAGCTGGACGACCACGGACCCTACAATGAGGGTCGGGGAGAGGGCTGGTTCCAGTCCCGTGGCTTTGGCGTCATCGCACTGGACGGCACCGGGGAACAGTATAAGTTCTCCACCAACACGGTCTCGGCAAAGAACGCTGTCGAGGACGTGATGAACAGCATTGCTGGTAATGCCAGCAAGGCGCAGCCGAGCCTTCCGATCATTCGCTTCGAGAAAGAGGAGTTCGAGGCGCAGGGTCAGAAGAACTGGAAGCCCAAGTTCGTAATCGAGGCTTGGGTTACCCGCGAAGCGGCGACCGCATACTTCGACGGCGGCCTGCCGTTGGAGGATCTCCTGAACGGCGTTGAGCCTAAAAAGCTCGCGAAGAAGTAGGGAGACAGGGGGCGGTGCGGATTGGTCTCCTACCACCGCCCCCGCTTTGCCATGTATAAACTCATCACACACGCCGAAGACTTAGCCGCCTACCTCGACAGGGTCGGTGACAACTACTGCGCGCTCGACTTCGAGACAACGGCGCTGCGGCCGGAGGACGGTAAGGTCCGGCTGGTCAGCCTGCACGATGGCACGGCTGGTGCTGTCGTAGACTTCTATCAAATCCCCGGAGGGTTTGATGCCTGCGCCAGCATGTTTGACCGGGGCCGGTGGATCGTATTCAACAGCGGCTTCGAGCTGCGCTGGTTTATTGCTGCCGGTGCGCCCAACACCTGCTGTAAGGACGTGGGCTTCCTGCGCCGCGCCATCCTTGGCGGCGGGCGGTATAGCCTCAAGCAGGTGGTCGAGTGGGATCTCGACCGGCAGATGGACAAGACCGAGCAGGCTAGCAACTGGGCTGCCCTTGAGCTGACGCAGTCGCAGCTCGACTACGCCTACAAGGATGCGGTCGATACTTGGGATCTGTTCCAGCACTGGTACGACCGGGCCGACGAGCTGCACCTGCAGGCGTGGGACATGCTGGATGGCATGGTGCCCGCCGTCATCGAGATGGAAGACACCGGGATGCTCGTGGACACGCACCGACACAAGAAGCTGGCCGACCACTGGGCTGACCTACAGGCGAAGCAGATTGCGACAATCCGAGACGCCGTGTCTGAGGATGAGGTCGAGAACATCAACAGCGACATTCAGTGGTCCGACTACTTTGCTCGGCATATGCCCGACCACATCCTCGTCAAGTGGCCGCGCACCGAGAAGGCCGGCACGCTCTCGATGAAGAGCGAGGTGCTCAACAGCCTTGGCTCGCAGTTCTTCACAGCGCTGGGCGAGAACCCGATCACGCAATTGCTCGACACGTTGCGCGACTACAAACGCCTGACTAAATACCTGACCAGCTTCGGGCACCCGCTGATCTCCAACGCCGAGAAGCACGCAGACAGACGCGTGCGGTGCCGGTTCAATATCGGTGCGGCCAAGACCTGCCGGTTCTCGTCGTCCGGCCCCAACCTGCAGCAGATCCCGCGTGACCTCACGCTGATCGGTGAGGACACCAGCGTGCGCTCTTCGTTCGTAGCGCCGATGGGGCGGAAGCTGGTCAGCTTGGACTACAGCGGCATCGAGCTGCGCGTGCTGGCCCTTCTGTCCGGGGACGACCAGCTCCTCGAAGACGTAGTGTATGGCGACGTGCACAGCGAGGTGGCCTCAGTTATCGCCGGCAAGACCATCGACAAGTCCACGCCGGAGGGCAAGGCTGCCCGCACGGCGGCCAAGGGCGTGAGCTTCGGCATCATCTACGGCTCGGCCGCGACCGGGCTGGCAGTCAACATGCGGACCTCATCCAACAAGGCGCAAAAGTACATCGACTTCTGGTCCGACCGCTACAGCAACGCCTTCCGATATCGGCACCGCATGATGGATGAGGCCAGCGACACTCGTTACATTCGCTGCGTTGACGGCGGCACCCTATACATGAGCCGTTTCCCGGACCTGCCGAAGTGCGCCAACTACCCCGTGCAGCGAGCGGCCCTGTCGGTCATGGCTAAGGCCATTGCCCGGCACAAGCGGTCTCTCGATGAGCTGCGCGCCGCCGGTCAGCACCGGCACACCAAGATCCTATCCACTATCCACGATGCGCTCATCGATGAGGCGGCCACGGCCGACGCTCAGGAGTGCCTGCGGATAATGGAAACTGATATGACGCAAGGATACCTCGACGTGTTTCCGGGTGCCCCCACGGAACGCCTTGTCGAGGGCGGCATAGGCTCAAGCTGGGGCAGCTTAGGTTAGAGGAGATGACAATGTTCAAACGTAAGAAAGATATCGAGGATCTCGAAGAGCGGGTCGCCGCGCTGGAGCGGCAGGCGCACCGGCTGTTGAAAGCTATGGCTGCGCGTAAGCCGGAGGAGCCTACGCGGCTGCCGGTCAAATACAAGCGGCGCACCAAGGTCAAGCCGCACAGCATCCGCCAGCTCATCTACAGCTCGGACAACCGCATCGATGTAGATGCTAGCGCAGAGGCTATCGGCCGTACCCTGCACGAGATCATGCGCGGCTCATGGCCGCGCGACAGTGCGGAGAGCCGGATCGATTACGCCCTGCGCTCATCGACGCCGGGAGCTGGGGGCATCATCAGCCGCGAGCAGTGGCTGGCAGAGAACCCCGAGCAGTTGGAGCTGTTTCCTCGATGAAGACAAGGACCGAGGAGTTCGATGAGCAGACAGCGTATGTGACGCAGATCAGGGAGGGTGCCTACGGGCACCCCCTTGATAACTTCCTACGTTGTCAGGCCATAACGGAAGTGGTAAAGAGTTGCCCTGACGAAGCGTGCAGAGTTGCGCTTACGATGATTGGCTTGAAGATGGCGCGGCTGGTAGCAACGCCGGGTCATCTGGATAGCTGGGTTGATATCGCGGGCTACGCCCGCACCGCCGTGATGGCGTTAGATGAAGCAGAAAGGAGAGCCAGTGATGGCCGCGACAGCAGCCGAGAGGCAGAAGACCTACGAGATTAAGAAGGTAGCTGACGGCTACCGCAGGGTCTGCATGTGGGTGCGCGAGGAAAAGATCGAGCAGCTACGGGCCTACGCCAAAAAGCTGGACAAATAAGTAGGGGCGGCTACTTAGCCGCCCCCTCGATCTTCCAAAACGGGCCGTCGAACGACCAGCCCTTGCTAGTAAACGTAAGGGTTCCGAAGAGCGTCGTCAGCACGATGGGTTCCATATCGCACGATCCTTTCCCAGAGTTTGTCCCAGAAGCTGTCCGCGACCATCGCGTCCAGCGCAACACCTAGAATGAATGTCATGGCTTGTACCTCCTACGAGGTATATATGCTCAATCATGTTGCAGTGCAACATAACCAGAGGAGAAAGAAATGAAGTGGCTACGAAAGCTGTTCCCCCGCAAGAAGGTTGCCGCCAAGCCGGGCCTGCCCAACGCACACTACCTCGGCATCCATATTGCAGCGGCAACAAAAAAGTCTCAGTGGTATTGATATCAGTGACTGACGGTATTATATTCAGGTCACCAACACAGGAGACCAAGCCATGTTCACCGACGCCAACACCGCCCTCGACTTCATCATCGCCGGTAAGTCCCGCTTCACCCTGACCAGCAAGGTCAGCGGCAACTCGTTCACCTTCAAGATTGACGCGCCCAAGGATCGGGCGACCGGCGAGACCGACCGCAGCATCCTTTTCGTCAAGGTGCTGAACGGTCCCGACAATAGCTGGGACGGCGACTGGCTGTTCCTCGGCTTCATGCGCCGCGACAACGGCTTCGAGCTTGCCGGTGGTAAGAAGGGCCACCCGGATGCGCCGTCGTTCCGCGCACTGGACTGGACCATGAAGCAGCTCTTCAACAACCAGATCCCCGATACGCTGGAGATCCGGCACGAGGGCAAGTGCGGTCGCTGCGGTCGCGCCCTGACCCGCCCGGAGAGCATCGACAGCGGCTTCGGTCCCGAATGTATTACTCGGGTTTAATCGAGCCGCTGACCAGCGCCATCGTCCGCTTCCAGAAGGAGGCGGACGATGCTGCTTGGGCTGGCGATATCCACCGGGCAGACAGCCTACAACAGCAGGTCGATGACCTGCGCCAACAAGAGAAGGACGGGGAATTATTTTATGTCAGGTTCTAAGAAGTGCGTGCGCTGCGGAGAGCGCATTGCTCCGGGCACCGCATACAGCGGTTATCATTATAGCTGCGCCCAGAAGTCGATGGAGGAAGAGGCCATCGTGCGCGAGGCGCTGCGTAAGCAAAAGCGGGAGGCTATCGAGGCAAAGCGCAAACAGCAGGACGGCAACCGTAAACGCTCTGGGCTGCCCTCCATATCTGAGGCGCAGGAGGCTGAGGACAAGTGGGGCCGGCTAATGAAGGGTAGACGCTTCGAGAGTTACGCGATACGCTAAGTATCTTGTTCCTCCCTGAACTAGAGGCCGCTCACGCGGCCTTCTTTTTTGCCCGCTTCCAGCTCAGGTACTCCGCGCCTTCTTCGAGATCCGCGAACGCGCTGATCCTACGCACTGCGTTCTCCTCCTCCGGGTCGATCACGAACAGGATCGTGGAGCCGTACTCATCGCGGTGGAAGTTATGCCGGGTCGCGTACTCGTCGATCCATTTGTAGCCACGAGCACGCGCCATCCACACGACGCGGCCGTCGTCCAGCTCCTCGTGCGTCAGGCCCCATGTATGGTGATGGCCGGCGACGTAGATGTCGGCGTCCTCATCCCACAGGGCTGCGCGCTTCTGGCCGTGCAGCCGGTTATACATCGACGTGCCCTTGTGGTTGTGCGCGGCATCGACCCGGATCTCACCTCCGCCGGGGAAGGTCAGGCAGAACTTGGCCCGCCAATCGACCATCGGTATCTGCGCCACGTTCTCGGACTTCAAGAACGTCGAGAACTCACTGTGCATTGTATCGTGGTTACCGTGCAGCCAGACCGCCCACGGCACTCCAGCGTCCTTCAAGAACCACCTAGCTAGCTTTCGCTCGGTGGGTCGGCTGATGTCGTCCTCGGCGTACAGGTAAACCATACGGCCCCAGTTGTCGGCCGTGTCACCTATGTTGACGGCGAGCATCCCCTCGGTGCTGCGCAGTATATCCACGTCCCTGCGCAGCAGCGGGATGTTGCAGTGGGTGCCGAGATGCGGGTCACCTACGACGGCCAGACCGACCGGGTCGTTCGTCTTGATTTTGACCTTGAACCACGTCTTCGCATCTTCGTGCGCTAGCTTCTTCTCGAACCTGCGCTGCAGGTGGTCGAGCATATCCTCTGCGCTGATGTCGTCGGTGGGGAACTCAGGCAGGTCGAACACCGGTGTGTTCGTCTGTTCCTGCGGATCAGCGGGGCGGTACAGCGACCAGTCTACCTTGCGGTACTTGCGCTCCGCACTAGCCAACCGACTGCTTGCTCCGCCGCCTGAATAGCCTAGCTTCTCGCAGGCTGCCGCCAGTGCACCCGGCCCGTTTTTAGACACGGTGCCTTTGGGCACCCGGCCTAGTTTAAGTTGCTCCTCAACCGCCTCGATAAATTGTTTAGCGGTCTCTTCACTTATCCCCGGATTTGGCAACGTCTAGCATCCTCTCTATTAGCCTGCCGCTCCGGTTCTGCACTTGCCGATGCCACTTACTGTCGGCCATCTCCCGAGCGCAGGCTGTCCAGTCTCGCCTATCCACGGCTGCAAGGAACTTGACAAACTTACTCAGCCGTGGCCTCCCCAAGTTATACATCATGTTAGCAATAATTAGTTGCACTTCTTCAGGTAGTTGCTCGAAGTCATCGATCAGCCAGCAGCACTCATTCAGCGTAACCTTGATGTCCTCGTCGAACCATTCCTCTACCCGCTCGTGAGTAACCGGCGCGCTGACCGGCCAGTCATACTCGGGGTCTTTGCCTTCGACCAGAAGGTGACCCACCCCCGCCGTCTTCAGTTGATGCGTGTCTAGGTACACGCAATGCACCCGTCCCTCGTCGGCTTCGATCTGCTCTTTCAGCTTCTCGATCATCCCTGTCCCCGATACTTCTTGAACGACCGGCGCTTGTGCTTGTTCTTCGGCCTGCTGCGCACCGACGCCCCGATGCTGGTGCGCTTCCGCACCTTCACCGAGTGTGAGGCTAAGCCTATTGCTACGCGCGCCATGCTACTTGCCTACCCCTTTGGTACGCTCCCAGCTTCTTAGGCCCCCCAGCCCAAGCATACCGAGTAGGATCGGCATCATCTGCGACATATCCAAAGCAGGCAGCTCGACCAGATGACCGGACTGTGCCAGAACAAACGACACCATCGGCTGCAGTAGATACGTCCAAGCGAGCGACGCCGCGCAGGTCCAGCCAGTAAGCGGCCGCCAGCTCGACTGAAACCAGTTGCCCTTCGCCTCTTCCTTGTTCACCTCGATCTGCGCAAGGTCAACCTTGGCGAGGTGCTTAGTGAGCTGCTCCTTGATTGCGCGCTCAGCCTTCGCCCTCTCCTCGGCGTTCTCCGGCAGGAACCTGCCGACGATGTCGGTTACCGCAGGCAGCAGGCTGGGTAGTAGTGCTTGGATCATACGCCTTTCCTTTCGCTGGCGACGACTGGGTGCGATCCATTATGGATCTTATGTTGCCGCTCAGCTTCGACCTTCAGGTATTTAATGTCCGCCATGATGGTAGCTACTTCGCGGTTATACGTAGCGAGCACTTCAGGCGCATTGAGCTTAGCCATGATGTCCGTGCGCTGCTTGAGTACGGCCTGCGCGTTTTCCAAGCCGTCTATCCGCTGGTCGATTTTTCGTATGCGAGCCTCGATGTCCTGTAGGGTTTCTTGGATCACCTTCAACTGCATCTTACCAACGGCGGCGGCCCCCGCCACACTGCAGAGGATGCCCCCCACAGTGAGGACGGTTCTCAGGTCGATGGCCCCTTCCATCTATCTGGCCTTCCACCAATCATAGATGCGGAGGCATGTCCACACGATGCTGATCGCTGCAGCAACAGGGGGCAGCCACTCGGCAAGCGTGCCAATAACGAGCGCGAGACTAGCCGCGTCGATTAGGTCTTTGTTTAGATCCACTACACGCGCTCCGCTTTACGGGTGGTTCCGACCATCGTCGGGCTGGTGCACCAAAGGCCATCCGCACGGCGAAAAAACACACTCCATGTCTTCTTGCCCAGATAGAACCTGATCTCGGACCCGGTACTGGTGCGGCCCTCCCAGATCAAATCCTCGCCCGCATTGGTTGCCGCCGCGTCTGCTGCCTGCGTGTCTGGCACACATGCGACATTCTGCGCTGCTGCAGGAGACGTGAGGAGCAGGGCAGCTAGGGCGAGTGTGCGGATCATCATGATGGCTTCGTAGGCCAGACCGGATTGGCCGGGTCTACCGTGTTAGCAGGCAGATCGCGCAGCGCTTGGCGGTAATCAACCCACACCTGCGGAAGCTGTATGCCCAAGCCGTCAGCGCTCGCGTCTACAGCGCGGAGACTTACCCAGTCCGTCTCGGCCAGCAGGCGATCTCGCTCGGCGCGCAACTCGGCCCAAGCACGGTCGGTTGCACCCGCCGCCCACGCAGCCTCACGGGCATCAGCCTCGGCTTCTTCCTCTGCGGTCAGCGGGTAGACAACACCGTTAATGACTTTTGTTCGTGCCATGATTAAGCCCCCTTCAATCCGTACCACCAATAACGACCAGTAAAGGTGCCGCTAACGGCAGTCCACTTCATGCCGTCGATGACGGCATTGTCGCGCAGGACGCCATACCCGTATGCAACGGATGTTTGGCTATAATAATCCTCGGGATAGCCACCGTGCCAAAATACGCTGGAATAGCAATCACTGGCCCGAAAGCTGTGATACTCAAACTTCGTGCCGGTCGTATGACTGGGGTGGAAAAAAGTGAAATTGGGGTAGATATTGGACGTGTTGTAAGCTGAGTTAGTATAAGCGCTACCTGCCCCACTAACGCCAGTCAAAGCATGTCCGTAATTGGCGGAAAAATAAGTACCAGTCGCTTCCTCGCGGAAAGTAATTTGTATTCCGGCGGTTACATTTCCGGTTTCTTCGTATTCAAGAACGTACCGAATATAGTTGTCGTTAATATAAGACGACCCCTCAATAGCCAAGGATGAAGCTGCGGAGAGGGTGCCGCTCGTTATCAACTCATAATAGGCGGGGATACCCGTCAGCGATGCCGCGCTGCCGTCTGTGCGGAGCAAGTCGCCAGAGCCGCTGCCAGCGTTGAGCGTAGCAGCAGTGCCTAGCGCAGTGCCGTTCAGCTTCGTACCCGCCTCAAGGTTGACCTTGCCCGTACCATTGCCGGTCAGCGTAAGGTCGGTGTTTAGGTCGGCGGCGGTAACCGTATTGGCTTTGATCGTACTCATAGCTTATGCCCCCGGCTTTGTCGGCCACGTCGGGTTGGACGGGTCCGCCTGATTGGTGATGTCGCGCAGCGCCTGCCGATAAGAGCGCGCAGCCGCTTCAGCGGCG
>Ga0181594_10002799_pt1 | contig 15953 bp, 16 predicted proteins | sample 071ome_18_FD_145603 | JGI IMG/M metagenome (GOLD analysis project Ga0181594, IMG submission 145603) | Coastal salt marsh microbial communities from the Groves Creek Marsh, Skidaway Island, Georgia - 071413BT metaG (spades assembly) | ecosystem: Environmental > Aquatic > Marine > Intertidal zone... | reverse complement strand
TACATCGACGATTTCACCAGAGCATATGAGCGTGCCCGTAACCAAGGAACACTAGATTTCAGAAGGTTAAGTGATTTATAATGGTAGCGGAGGAGGGACGGAAATCTATGCCTCAACCAATTGATGATAAATGATGTTATCTGCCTCGTTCCAGAGAATACCCCCAGCGATACCCCCAAGGTCTTTCCTTTTCGGTGAAGCGTGAGTTGCATGCGATCAGCAGCTAATCGCCTTGGATAAAACGAGGCTGTTAAGGTTCCCAAAGCCAATGAAAGAGTCGAGATTCTGATCAATCAAGAAACTAGCCGCCTCTAGATCTTACCCCATCTCGGATCACTGTGCTTATGCTTAGCCTTCCCATAAGAGATTTGATCGCATGCTGGACCAAGCCGTCAATGCCACCGAGAAGCTATGGTTAGAGCTTTGACGGATTTGTTCCAAGATGCCGGCTAGAACATCGCGAGTTCCCAACGGACGTCATCGCACGATGAAGATCCCATCTGACTACCGGTGAAAAGGAGAGCTAAGACTACTCCGCAAAAGTATAGCCTCCTACGCGGATCTTGTTCAGGGCTGATAAGTGAGGCGAGCACAGCTAACAGTCAGTCGCCTCATCCGCCATCGCCTTCAATGATGATCTTGCCAAACGTACCTCCAGCCAGGAGCATCTCATAAGCCTTCCGCGTTTCGTCGAAACTGAAGCTTTCACCGATCACTGGCTTGATCTGATTTGCAACAATTGCTGTTAGCAAGCGCTCCGCATGCCGCCGGCTTCCTGTTGCGATCCCTTCAATCTTCGCTCCTCCTGCGATTAGCGGCAAAGGATTGATTGCCCCGGTGGGATCAGACAGGAAGCCCACCAGCGCGATCCTGCCCCCCGATGCAAGCGAGGCCATGGATTGTTCCAGTGTACCCGGGCCTCCTACTTCGACAATCACATCAACACCCTGGCCATTTGTCGCCTCGCGCACAGCGCTACTCCACTTGGGCTGCCCACAATAATTGATTAGAGCATCCGCGCCGAGCTCATTGGCACGCTCCAGCTTCTCGGCACTGCTTGAAAGCGCAATGACGCGCGCGCCTGCCGCCTTCGCGAGCTGGATCGAAAGTAGCGACACAGCCCCCGTGCCGATCGTGAGCACGCTTTGCCCGGGGCACACGGGCTTGCCCGTTTCGAACAAGGCGTTCCACGCCGTCGCGCCTGCACATGGCAAGCATGCCGCCTGGGCATCGGTCAGTTCGCTTCCAATCGGAATAAGGCGCTCAGCGACGATATTGCGCTGCTGCATCAATACGCCGTCATTCTCCGCTCCAAAGGTTGTTCCCACCATCCACGGCTCCAGATCACCGTCAATCCAGCCGCCAAAGAAAGCACTGATCGCCCGATCTCCGGGTTTCACTCGTGTGACGCCGTCTCCTACCGCGATGACTTCCCAACATGCATCGGAAGCCGGGCAGACAGGATAATTTACAGGCATAGGATAGTGCCCGGCGGCGACCAGCAGATCTCGATAATTGAGCGCGGCTGCGAGGAGCTTGACCCTCGCCTCCCCGGGTTTTGGCGCTGGTAGGTCAACTTCAACCGCCTCCAGCTTTGGCCCCTCATCGCCCGGGGAGATCATCCAACTTATTGCGCTCATTGCAGCTCTCTTTTGTGAAGATGGGAGGGAAAGAGTCAGGTCAATCAGCGTTTTCGATCATGGCCTTGGGGTGAAATACGCCGAAGATGAAAACGTTTGTCGAGTGCCAGAGCGTTGAACCCTTCGCCCGCCGCGCCAAAGGAAAGAAGAACACTACCTCCAACGCATGGACAATGATGGCCGCAATGATGAACCAGTCAATCCAACCTGCGTAGGGCGTTCCCCGGCTGAATACATAGGCCAGCGCGATCACAACATAGACAAGAAGAACGAATAGCTTACCTCCAGTCATGGCTATTTCCTTCCATGCTTAGCCCCGATTGCCTGAATCATTGTATCCCTTTGCTTGCAGCGCCTATTTACGGATGGCTTTGGTCGTGAGCACAGACGTAACCAACACCCATAGGGTGAAGCCGGCCAGAGGAATGTAGAAGTCAAACAGTCCATCCCAGGCGAAAGGCCCCTCCTTGAAGAACATCATGAACATGCGGGGGAAGAATAAGAAACCGATCCAGAGATTCAGATATGCAAACCAGCGCGGATAGGTAGGGTTCTCCTGCTTGTCCGAAAAGACCGCGGCTGCGATGACAAAGGCCTGCAGGAACGCCGAACCGACCGGCATCAGGAGGCTGACCCAGCCCAAATCGTTGAGCAGGTAAGTCAGCTCGGCCGCGCGCGTGTCAGGTCTGAAGGAAGCGAGAGACCAAAAGATGCTGGCTGGCAGGAACAGGAAGAAGGTTAAAAGCCCCAGCGTCAATTGCGAGTAAGTCAGGAACCGGCTGCCATCCCCTTCCATCCGTCTAATCTGCACAGTAATCACAGCCACCCAGAAGACGCCGAGTAGGCACAGTTGCATCATCGCAGTCGCACCCAGCCGAATAGCTGCTGTATTCTCCAGATAGGCCTGCGTCACCTCTTGCGCATCCATCAATGGCGAATGCGGCGGGAAGAAACCCATAAAGATGATGATGGGCGTAAAGATGACGATGAAAGCAGGTGCCGACCAAATGCCGAATATCTGAAACTTATAGTCTAGATTCATGCCTTGCCTCCGCTGCGCCTTCGGACGCTACTCAAGCCAGTGCGCGTGCGCCATTTGCCTCCATGTACTGATGCCCACCCCGAAGGAGCCTGAGAGACTGACTGACCAACCATGAGCGTACAGGATTGTCCCTTCGCACCACCGCCAATGGCACTAGGCAGATGGCTGATCAGCGAACGTCTCGGTAAGAGCAAACTTCTGGATCTTCCCTGAGGCAGTGACCGGAAACTGGTCTACAAAATACCAATCACTGGGGACTTTGAAGCGGGCGATCCGTTCTGCCAGATAGGCTCGCAAGTCCTCCGTATCCGGCTGTGCGTTTGCGTCGCACCGCACAGCAACAGCAACGCGTTCGCCCCAATGATCATCCGGGATCCCGAAAACGGCGCATTCGAGAACGTCAGGATGATCGGCAAGAACGTCTTCCACTTCGCGCGGATAGATATTCTCACCGCCTCGGATAATCATCTCCTTTAGGCGCCCGGTGATACGGAAATAGCCGTCTTCCTCCATCACACCCATATCGCCGGTGCGATACCAGCCATCCTTGGTGAAAGCAGACCTGCTGGCTTCTTCATTGCCGTAATAGCAGGAGAACAGGCATTCGCTTTTCACCTGTATCTCGCCAACTTCGTTCACACTGGCAGTGGTTCCCGTTTCGACATCGGCGATGCGCATTTCGGTGTTGGGTAGCGGCGTCCCGATCGTCAAAGTGCGATGGTGAATCGTATCAACGCGCCGACTTGTCGTGAGCGAGCCGCACGCTTCGGTTTGCCCAAAAACCATGATGAAATCGGCACCAAACTCATTTTCCACCATCTTGACGATGCTCTCGGCAATCGCCGAGCCACCAGCCGCGATGCATTGGAGCGAAGAGAGGTCGGTGTTCGAAAAGTCCGGATGCTCTTTGAGCCATAGAAGCATGGTTGGCACCATGGAGGTGAAGGCGATCTTCTGCTCTTCGATCATCCTGAGGGCGACGCCCGGATCAAAGCCGGAAAGCATTACCTGTGTACCGCCATTCCAGATCGTGCCTAGAGTGATGAAAACACATCCACCCGTGTGAAACATCGGCAGCACGTTGAGCCATGATGTGCCCGGCTCGAGATCGAACCTATCGCTGGCCATGCGTGACCCATTCACAAGGCCATAGTGGGTCAGCAACGCGCCTTTTGGTGCTCCTGTTGTACCCGAAGTGAACTGGATCATAGCGGGATCGCCTGACACGATCTCGGGAAGACTATCGGGATCTACGTTTCGGCCTCGGAAGCTGTCCCAATCGTCGACATTGAACCCAACACGTAAATTCGGAATCTTGCCGAGCAGATCCTTGACGATTTCTGAGGTTGCGACATCCCTGAAATGCTCCGGGTAAAAGATGCCAGCCGCATCCGATTGGCGCAGCATGAAATCCACCTCGGCGGCCTTGCAAACCGGGTTGATCGTTACCAGCGTCAGCCCAGCAAGCGCCGCACCAAATTGAATCAGAGGCCATTCTCTCCGATTTGACAACCAGATCGCGACGTTTTCACCGGGCTCGAAATCAAGCAGCATAAGACGCGCAACAGATTGGGCTTCACAGTAAAGCTCGCGATAGGTCCAGCTGTTCTCGGGCAGAACCTCGCCGCTTTCTGTGACCACCTTGATAGCCATCCGATCGGGATGTTTCTCAGCCGCTGATTTCAGGAGATCGCCAACCGACCAATGAGAAGCTGCATCGTCCGCTTGTGGTTCAAAATGAGCAAGAGCCATCGCAGTTCAACTCATAGGGAATGGAGGCCAACCAGCGTCGCCCGCGGATCATCGGCGTGCAGCTCGACCTCATTTTTCTCGGAGATCTTTTTATAAAGCGTCTTCGCAAAATCTTCGCTGCAATAAGGCTCAATCAGACTGAAATAATGATCAATCATTCCGCGCACAAAATAGGCATCTTGCACAGCTTTTGCGTTGTCGAGGTTGCTTCGGCTCATCCAGGTCAACCAAATCGACCAGACGTTCTCAGCCGCGAGCTGGGTCGAGTTTGGCGCACGGATGGGGCGCATGTTGCCCCGCTTGATAGCCTCTTCAAACGCATTGCGCTGTGCAGAAATGATCAGGCTCTCGAACTTGAGGAACAGGCCGAGCAGGTCTTCACTCTCACGCACGAACTGAATGCCATTGAAAAAGAAGCGGTGCTCCCAAAGCAGCTCGACCACCTCCACCATCTTGGTGGCGACCTCATCCGCATCTTGTTCGATGGTACCGCGTTCCATCACATGATCGACATCATGAAGGGCGCTAACAAGCTGACCTTCGAGCCAACTGACCAATTCGAAAACCAGGTCTTCCTTGCGGCGGAAATGATATGTCAGGTTGCCTGGGCTGATATCGAGCATTGCCGCGATCTTGTGCAGGGCAACTGCGCCGATCCCTCGCTTATTGAACTCATCTTGCGCCGCCGCGAGGATTTTCTCTTTTGTAGAAACGGTGCTGCCCATTTTCTTCCCCATGCTAATGCGATCCCATCATCTTCACCCGTGAGATGACAGCCATCGACTGGTACCTTTGAGGTGCACAGCCGACAAGGACATCAAACGCAATCGAAGCGATGCAACATGCATGGAATGCCTAGCCAGCCCCCTCATACTCGCGCGCTATTTACTTCCCAACCAACGAAGACCGCCGGCGCTGGCCATAGTTTCGAGATCAATGATGCCTGACGATGCGCTAAACTGCATACCAACATCGCTTGATGCTCCAGAAATCGCGTTCGTCGGTTCGAGCTTCTGGTCCGTTAGGTCACCAGCGGAGAACTGCCGCAGCCTGATCTCACCGCGCTCCGTCTCGCGATATTCATACCCGATGTCCACACGGACAAGTCCCTGATGATCGCCAAGCTTTGCAACGTTGAGCGGCGTTGGATACTTGACTTGCCCCGTCCCCAAAAGCTGCCGCGGATATTCTGTCGCCACATCAAGAATGACGCGCCCGCCTTCCAGTTCGACATTGGTGCTGGTTTCATGATGGAAGCGTGAAGTCTTGACGTTCGCGACCGCGCCATCATAGCCAAAATTCTCGGCAAAATATTCGCACGCGGCAGGTGTGCTGAAGAACGAACTCAGGGTCAGCATATGCGGTTTGATCCCGGCACGGCAGCCGAGCGCGATCACGGCATATTCAAATGGGCCAATTTCACTATCGGCCACTGAATAGCCCGTGATGCTCATATGGGCTGGATTTCCAGGGTGCAGAGAAGGCGGAATCAATTCCTTCGCCTGAGCCATCGGAGCCTCAAACAGGCAATAATGGACCCGAACATTCTCAAGCTCGAGCCCCCTATTTTTGCCAAAATCGATACTTGGAGCATTGGCAAGAAGCGGTGAGAGATCGCCCTGCCCACGAGGGTGCTCTACGACATTTAGATCAGTGCTCATTGCTGCCCTTATCCTGCTGCGCGTGCCCGCATTTCCACGACGTTGTCGCCCTCATCCTCAAAGTGCGGCATGACTTTCTCGGCGAACAAGCGCATACTTTTCAGAACCTTGTCCTGCTCGAGAACTTCACGGGCATTGACCATGAAGATGATCTGATCGGCACCGGCGTCTTTCCATTCCTGTACAGTCTGGATGATATCCTCTGGCGTGCCAACACACAGACCACCCGGCACTTTCTTGCGCATCTGGCCGTCGTCAGGGTCAGTGCGCAGGTTTCCGAGCAAACCAATCGCCTTGTAGGAGTCTGACGGAACTGCCTGGGAAATCTCAATCGCTTGTGCCGCCATGCTGGAGAAGGTGTTGATGAAGATCTCGCCATACTTCACCGCCTCATCTTGATCTTCATCGCAATAGAGCCAGTTCATGACAGCAATCCTGTCATTCACAGTGTGACCGACAGGCGTACAATTCTTGATGGTCTCGCGATATTTATCAAAGCGCGGCTTGTTCTTGGCAACGTTGCCCACGCTCAGGAGAAGGCAACCCATGCCTCTCTCTGCCGCCTCAATCTCTGTACCGGGAGCTGTTACCGCCACCCACATTGGCGGGTGCGGATCCTGAACCGGCTTCGGCAGAATCGCGCGTTCGGGCATTGAAAAGCTCTGACCTTCGTGGCTGAAACGCTCTTGCGTCCACATTTTGGGGAATGCGCGAACGTACTCATCCCAAGACCGCTTGGTGTCATCGACAGCCGCTCCGAAGCCGCCAAGCTCCGTCCATGTCGACGAACGACCCGTGCCAAACTCAACGCGCCCGCCCGAAAGAACGTCGAGGAATGCCCCTCTTTCTGCCAAGCGAACCGCGTGATTCAGCGCAGGTACGCAGGTGGCGATGCCGAAGCCCAGACGAATGTCCTTCGTGGTCGCCGCACAGGCCGAGAGGAACATCTCCGGGCATGAGCTGTGACTGTATTCTTCAAGGAAGTGGTGCTCCACGCACCAGGCAGACTCAAAACCAAGTTCATCAGCCAGCCGAGCCTGCTCAAGGCTATTGTCGAAGACCATCTTTTCCACACCGTTTTCGAACGGGCGCGGAACTGAAAGCTCAAAGATAATGCCAAACTTCATCTGCTTTGCCTCAATTGTGCGACTCGACATGCGAGACGCTTCATTTAGTATCTAGGTACTAATTCCTTGACGCCTTTGTCAATCACCGGGTTGCGAACCAACGCCCCGGCCTTGGGCTGCCCCGCTCCTTACGAAGCTGGAATTTCACCGGAATACGGCAAAGCGTCCGCCGCAGCATTCCAAAGGTTCTTTCCCGCACGTGTAGATTGCTCTTCGTGCAACTGCGCCACAAGGCCCGCACTGCGGGCAACAATCATGAAGCCGCGCATTATTGAAATGGGGATGCCAATATCGAGAAACGCTGCTCCAATAGCGCCCGGCCCATTGATGGTAATGTGCCTGCCCGCAGCCGCGTCGACTTCGACGCTCAGCATCTTGAGGGCCTCGATGTGGCGTCCTTCGAGGCCGACTTGCTCAGCAGTCCGGAATATGGCTGCTGGCCTTGGATCATCCGGCTTGTGATGCGGCTGGCCAAAGCCGGGTATGGGCATCTTCTTTCCCGCAAAATCCTCTGCGACCTTGCGAGCCTCGGCATTGGGATCATCTGCGGACACGATCTGTTGGAGTAAAGGAGCAACTGCTTCGCTGGTGCCGACCAGGACGTCGCCAACTCCCAAGAGACCCGCCGCAACCGCGCCCTGAAGCGACTCAGGCGCCCCCATATAAGTCATCCGGCTCACCACAGCTCCAGGGCTCAAACCATGATCGGCGATGGCCACGAGCGAGGCATCAACGATTGCCCGCTGCTGCTCGGTCGGCTTCTTGCCCATGATCAGGAAAAACATGTAATCGGTGAACGAGACGGACCCGATCAGATCATCGCAAAGGTCTTCGCCACGAACGAAGATGTTCGTCTTGTTGAATCCACAAATCTCGGTGGTTGGTGCGGTCGCCATGATTCATTTCCTTCTTATGTTTCGCGCGAATTGCTGAGCCCTCCTCCGAGCTCTCTCGCGTGACCCAACAGGCAAATATAGTACGTTGACACTAATATCTAGATGCAACTAGAGTTTGGCTCGAGAGTTTGACCGAAAGTGGGTGGGCTTTGCGCGAAATGCTGGGCTTTTGGACCCGGCCACACTGACTAAAAGGGATTGGAGAGGCTCATGCCATCGCTAAATTTTGACCTGCCAGAAGAATATACCGCGCTGCAACGGCACGCGGAAAAGATCATTCGCGATGGCGCCGCCGTCCTCGAAGGCACCGATGAACATAGCTATTTCTCGGATGAGCTTCTCAGCCTGTTTCGGGACAGCGGTCTCTCAGAGCTTATGGTAGAGGGCAAGTATGGTGGGCGGTTCGATAAAATTGACCCACTGGCTGTGTGCGTTGTCCGCGAAGTTCTCGTCCAAGGGTCAGGCCATCTGGACGCCTTGTTTTCGCTCCAAGGGATCGGCAGCTACGCCATTTCATTGGCAGGGACAGAGGAGCAGAAACAAGCATGGCTCCCCAAGATTGCCAAGGCGGAAGCCCTGCCTGCGATGGCGCTCACTGAACCTGACCACGGTTCAGACCTGAAGAACATTGGTACAAATGTTCGGGAGGAAGGCGACAAGCTGATCCTCAATGGCGAAAAGGCATTCATTTCGAATGTTGGCGTCTGCAATTACTACATCGTGCTGGCCAAGGAGGGAGAAGGACATTCGCTCATCCTCTTGCCGAGCGACACGCCGGGTATTGAAGCGGAAAGCGGGCCTGAACTGCTGATCGGCCATGTCATCGGGAGCCTGAAGTTCACGGACGTCGAAGTTCCTGTTTCGGCCCGATTGGGCACGCCTGGTCAGGCTTTTCCGCTGGTGCTGAATACTCTCACAGTCTTCCGCAACTCCGTCGCGGGCGCAGCCGTGGGCTTGGCTCAATCCGCGCTCGACGAAGCGGTGAGGCACAGTCGAAACCGCACACAGTTTGGTCGTCCTTTGCACAAACTCGCCCCGGTAGCGCAGCTTCTCGCCGATTGCGGAGCAGAGATCGAAGGTGCGCGCCTGATGGCCTACAAAGCAGCGGTGAAGTCTCAGAACGGCGATCCAGATACACTCGCTTATGCGTCAATGGCAAAACTCTATGCGAGCGAGATGGCCAACCGGGTCGTCAATCGCTGCATGCAGACCATGGGTCGCTTTTCCTTGATCAAGGGCGACAAGATCGAGAAGTATTACCGTCTGGTGCGCCCCATGACGATCTACGAAGGTGCATCTGAAGTGCTGCGGCTGGGCGTCATGCAATATCTGGTAGATCAGGATAAGCAGAAAGAGGAAAGCGGCACAGATGGCTGATGATCCGCATATCGTTTTCGAGAAGCGGGGGCATATCCTGCTTATCGAGATCAACCGACCGGAAGTCGGGAATGCTCATACAACACGCATGGTCGACGAATTTATTGCAGCGCTTGATGAAGCCGACCGCGATGATGGTATCCGCGCTGTTATCTTCACAGGAAAGGGACGCGAATTCTGCGTCGGCGGGGATCTCTCTACCGGAGCCGATACTTTCGATCAGGTCAAAGGCGGGCGCGCCACCGACATTGACAATCATCGCGAAAGCGGCGGCGCGATGGTCCACCGGATCATCGATTGCAAGAAGCCAGTCATCGCGGCGATCAACGGCCATGCCGTGGGCGTCGGAATGACCATGATCATACCCTGCGATATCAAGATTTTCGCTGAAGGTGCCAAGCTTGGGATGGTGTTCACCCGCCGCGGTATCGTGCCGGATGGTGCGGCGACCTGGCTGCTATCGCGGATGGTTGGCATCGGCAGAGCGCTCGATTGGTGCGTTTCAGGCCGTTACATCTTGAGTGACGAAGCGCTTTCATCCGGCTTTATCCAGCACATCGCCCCGCGTGAAGACGTCTTGGCCAAAGCGTTCGAGATCGCTGAGGAAATCTGCGAGCGGGTCTCACCTGTTGCAGCATCACTCACTCGCCGGGCGATATGGGACATGGCAGGCGCGCGCTCAATCGACGAGGCTTTGGAGGCCGAAGGCCGCCTGCTCTATATGCTCGGCGCGTCTGACGAACCCAAGGAGGGCGTCATGTCATTCCTCGAGAAGCGGCCTGCCAACTTCCCGCTGAAGGTAAGCGAAGACCACGAGCGTATCTACAACGCGTAAAGCGCTAGCGAGTACGCTCGCACGCCGAGCTTTTGGATAAAGTGGCTAACTTTAGCTGAGCGCGGCTCTAAGCCGGGATTGGATAGCCGGCTTCAAACGCCTGCTTGATCAGCCCGAGGCATTGCCCGGATTCCGCACCATCAATGAACTGGTGATCGACCGTGAGCGACAGGCCCATGATCGGGCGAATCTCGATCTTCTCTCCGTCAACACTCCACGGAATGCGCTGGATTGCACCCAGCCCCAGAATGGCAATCTGAGGGTAGTTCAAAATCGGCGTGAAGTGCTCAACGACGGTAATGCCGAGATTGCTTATCGTGAATGTACCGCCCGTCATCTCTGGCACGGTCAGCTTATCAATCTGTGACCGCTCGATAAGGTCTTTGCGATCCGCCGCGATTTCCGGAACCGTCTTGTCCTGAACATTGAATACGGTGGGCGCAACCAATCCCCGCTTGGAAGAGATCGCCACCGAGATATCTATCTGATCGCCAGGCTGGGCCAGTTTTCCATCTATACGGCTGTTGAATTCCGGCATTTCGCGCAGAACACCGACAAGCTGGTGCATCAGAAGATCTTCGTAGCCAACCTTGTCTTCTCCGGCATCGCGCCACGCTTTGCGAGCTTCAAGCAAGCTCGAGACATCTGCGCGGCAATGATAAGTCAGCTGCGCGGTGTTTTTGAGGCTTGCCTGCATCTTGCTCGCGATAAGCGCGCGAATGCCTGAAAGCTTGATCGGATTCACCGAATTCTCCATCCAGTCACTACTCGATGGTGGCGATCAGATCGCCGCCCTTGAGCAGATCGTCTGTCTGAGCTGCGATCTTGAGCTTTCCTGAGACAGGTGCAACGATCTCCATGGTGACTTTGGAGGCCATGATCTCAACAATCACATCATCGGCATTGACCTCGGCGCCATCTTCAAAAATCCACTCACCAACAACCACTTCGTCGGCGTCATTATCTTCGGCAAAACCGCCTTCTACTCGGATCTCAGTCATCCGATGCTCCTTGAGTTAGAATTTCAGGTAATATCGAGAACGGCCTGTTTGATCCGCGCGGCGGAGGGCAGGCAGAATTGCTCCATGGGCCGCGAGAACGGGCTTGGGACGTCAGGGAATGCGACACGCTGAGGCGGCTTCTTGAACACGGTAGGGTCCATTTCCGCCACCGATGCTACGATCTCTCCGGTCACGCCGTAGGAATGGTAATCCTCGTCCGAAACGACCAAATGTCCGGTCTTCTGCACCGAGTTGAAGATCGTTTCCCGGTCAAGCGGAACAAAGGACCGCAGATCGATTACCTCAGCCGAGATGCCATGCTCTTTTTCAAGCTCTTCTGCCGCCTTGAGCGAGTCATGCACCGCGGAGGCTGTGCCAACCAGCGTCACGTCTGTGCCCTCGCGAAGCACAGCCGCTTTACCGAACGGGACCTCGTATGCCTCCTTCGGCACGTCGACAATCGTGCCTGGCAACGGCTTGCCAAGCATCATCATCCCGATCGTCTGAATGTTCGCCAGATAGACCACGAAATCGTCGCCGCGCAGCGCGGTGTGCATCATGCCCTTGGCGTCATAAGCGTTTGAGGGGCAGACCACTTTCATTCCGGGCATATGCGCCAGAGTGCCGTGGAGCGTTTGCGAATGTTGCGCAGCGTTGCTGTATCCGCCGCCGGTGCTTGCAAGCAAGACCATCGGCACCTTGAACTGGCCGCCCGACATGTAGTGCGTTTTCGCCGCATAGTTCGCGATGGCATTGAAACATACGCCGATGAAATCGACATAAGCCATCTCAACGATGGGACGCATGCCTGCCATCGCTGCGCCCGCAGCCGCGCCTATCACCCCGGTCTCTGAGATCGGCGTATCAACAATGCGCTGAGGGCCGAATTTCTCACCCAGACCTTCGGCAACACCGAACACCCCGCCAAAGCTGAAGATATCCTGGCCCATCATGAAGACGGACTCATTGTTGGTCATTTCGTATTGGACGGCTTCGCGCAATGCGCGCCCGATTGTCAGCCTTCTGCTGCTCCCAGCCATACTACTCCTCCGAAAAAATTCCTGCGGTCGCTAACGCCCGAAAGATCAGGCCTGCGCGAACACTTGCTCAAGCGCCTCTTCGGGCTGCGGGTAATCTGCCGATACTGCTGCATCGATTGCGGAGTTTGCCTTAGCTTCAGCAGTAGCTGACATTTCCTCCGCCTCTTGAGCTGTAAGAACGCCCTGCTCCACCAGCCGCTCAGCATAGTGAGGCACACAATCAACCCAACCGGCACGCTCTTCGTCCGAAATGTATGGTGCTGGATCAGGGTGAAAGTGCCCCATCATACGGATGGTTTCGATTTCGAGCAGGTACGGGCCTTTGCCGCTGCGCGCATGTTCGAATGCGACCATCGACGCTTCGTATATCTTGTCGGGATCATTGCCTTCGACGTAAGCGCCGGGAATGCCATAGGCTGATGCCCGGTCGCTGTTGCGCTTTACAGCGGTCGACTGCTCTTTCGATGTAGTGACCGCCCAGTTGTTATCCTCGATCACACAGATATAGGGCAGCTTCTGTACCGCCGCGAAGTTTAGCGCCTCGTGAAAGGCGCCCTGATTTGCGGCCCCGTCGCCGATAACGCTTATCGCGATGCTGTTGTCGCCCCGTGCGCGGCAGGCCATGGCGAACCCGACAGCCGCAGGCATCTGCTCGCCAATGATCGAGCTAGCCGCGAAGTTCACGCGGTTGTCGTAGATATGCATGTGACCGCCGCGGCCGCCACTCAATCCGCTCTTTTTGCCCAGCAGTTCAGCGGCCATTTCATCAAGATCTACCCCCTGCCCTATCGCCAAGGTATGCGGTCGGTGCCCCGCATGAAGCCAGTCCTTTTCCTCCACCGCAGCACACAACGCGACGGCTGCTTCCTGACCATACGAAAGGTGCATCTCGCCCGGCAAAGGTCCCGCTGCCAGATCAAACACGGGCTGCTTGCCCTCCATATACAAGGCCATGATCCGCTGTTCAAAGAACCGCGAAACCAACATGTTTTGGTAGATCCATTTTTGCTGATCTGTGCTCGGCAGCATACACCCTCCAGCTAGATACGATGCTCAGTCTGTTGACCAATTAGTATATGGATACTACCCACTAGTCTGGCGAATGACAAGCGCTTCTGATCAACTTGTGATTGGACCAGAAAGCGAAGGTCCTGCTAACATCCGGATCGTGAAGCTGAGATTTGATTGAGCATGGCGCAAGAACAACCACAGGAGCGCGACTTAAGTCCGGGGGAACATGCGGAATCGTGGCACGACGTCGGTTTGTGCAGCGACATTCCGGGCGGACAATACAAAAGGGTGTCGTTGGGACAGAAGGAAATCTTGATCGTCAATCTGAACGGCGAGTTCTTTGCGATCGATAGCTTGTGCTCGCACATGAGGATGGATCTCATGGGTGGTCGAATTCTTGGCGATTGCATCACATGTCCGCACCACGGCGCTCAGTTCCGGATCAGCGATGGCGCTGCCGCAGGTTATCCGGCGGTGCGCCCAATTGCGACCTTCGAAGTGCAAGTGAGAGAGGGAAGAGTCCATGTCCGAGAGTGACCTGCAGCCGCTTCGCTCCTTGGCCGCCAACAGCGCAGCTAGCGGAGAGTCATCCAAATGAAATTCTGCAGCGGTTGCGGGGCTCGCGTCGAAAAGCGCTACGTGGAAAGCGACCAGCGTGACCGCGACTATTGCAAGGCGTGCGACACTTTCCACTATGTGAATCCGAAAATTCTTGTTTCCTGCATGGTCGCAAGCGGATCGAAAATCGTGATGATGCGGCGAGCGCATGATCCTTCCTATGGCTTGTGGTCGCCTCCAGCAGGATTTGTCGAGCAGGGAGAAACGCTAGAATCCGCAGCGATGAGAGAGGCGCTGGAAGAGGCGAACGCCATCGTAGATCCTGACTCTCTGAGAATATACAATGTGACTGACCTGAAGGACATCAGCGAAGTCTATGTCGGCTTTGTCGGAAGCCTCGCGAATGAGGATATTCGCCCTGGGCCTGAGGCATTGGAAGTGGGTCTTTTCGACGAGCATGATTTGCCTTGGGACAAGCTCGCCTTTCCTGCCATGCGAGGGTACTTGAAGCTGTATTTTGAGGAGCTAGCTAGAGGCGAAATCGCATTTCATCAAAGCCGGGCGGACAAAAGTCGCAGAGCGCGCGTGACCTACCTTGTCAGCAAGGTCCATCATTTTGGAATGGCAAACTGAGAAGGCATTTGCGCAGCGACTAGTATATTGGTACTAGAGACTTTGAATCGACATTGAGTTGAAGAATCACCTCGCAAAGAGTCTGCGATAGTGGGGATAGGATGGACATGGCTACGCGCGCATTTGATTACCGAGAAGGTATCACTGTCAACAAGGATGCAGAACCGGGAGCGATCGACGCGAAAGCGCCGTATCGCGACTACGGTACAGAGAAGATCACGACAGATCGCTATCGCTCCAAAGACAGGTCTGACATGGAATGGGAGCGGATGTGGACGAAGGTCTGGATCCTTGCCGGAGTCGCCTCGGACATTCCGAACGTCGGCGACTATTTCCGCTACGATGTCGGCCCGGAGTCCTTCGTGGTTGTTCGCACCGATGCTGAGTCAATCCGGGCGTTTTACAACGTTTGCCCGCATCGCGGGAACGAGATCGTCAGCGCTGATTTCGGCACCGTGACCAATTGCTTCAAATGCGCATTTCATGGCTGGCGCTTCAACCTTGACGGCAGCCTAGCAGAAATCCGCGATGAAGAGACCTTCCGGCCTGAGGTGATTGCGGACCGACCGGGGCTCAAGGAAGTGGCTTGCGACATCTGGAACGGGATCGTGTTCATCTCGATGAACCCGAACCCAGAGCCTTTGCTCGACTATCTGGGTGTTATTCCCGAGCATCTCGGCGCCTTCCCCATCGCGGACATGCGCACTTTCGTGGATACGGAGGTCGAGGTCGCGGCCAATTGGAAGCTCAATATGGAAGCTTTCATCGAATTCTATCACGCGTGGGATGTCCACCCCGAAGTCGCACCTGTAACCGAGACCTATCACATCCAGTACGACTGCTATGACAAGGGCGTCAGCCGCATGCTGATGCCGTTTGGCTACGCTCCCGACAAGCTGCCGAACCCTGAGGAGGTCAACGAGGGCCTCAAGATGATGGTTCGAGCATTCGGAGGTGATCCGGAGGAATATAGCCATCTCACCGGTGACAAATGGAAACCCGCCGTCATCGAGACAAAGCGGAAATGGGGCAAGAAATTCGGCATCAGCTCGTGGGACAATCTCACCGATGATCAGATGGTCGATGACTGGAACTATTCGGTTTTCCCAAATGTCACACTGAACGTGTTTGCTGACGTGTTGATGATTCAACGCTGGACCCCGCATCCCACTGATCCAACCAAGAGCATCTACAATGCGCTCCAGGTGAATTTGCCCGTTCCGCAGGATCCGAATTACCGGATCATGGATTTGGGAGGAATGGACCCGGACAAAGGCAATCTGGGACCTGTCGGCTTTGACGGGTCCGTTCGACCGCCACGCCGTCGCCCGACTGAGTTGCGCGACTTCGGCTACATTCTGGAGCAGGACTGCCGACTGG
>Ga0181594_10002793_pt1 | contig 15974 bp, 14 predicted proteins | sample 071ome_18_FD_145603 | JGI IMG/M metagenome (GOLD analysis project Ga0181594, IMG submission 145603) | Coastal salt marsh microbial communities from the Groves Creek Marsh, Skidaway Island, Georgia - 071413BT metaG (spades assembly) | ecosystem: Environmental > Aquatic > Marine > Intertidal zone... | reverse complement strand
GCACCGCCGTGGGTGATCACGCAACCGGGAAGAATGTCATTTTCCATATCGAGGACGAACTGCTTGGCTTCAGTATCCCAAGTATCCTCAACCAGATTAAACATGTTGCTCGCATACATCTGGGTTGCATCGCGAGCGACAAGGTTGGCAAGGCTGCCGGTACCAATAATCGTGACGCCGTTGACCTCAACAATTTCGTTGGGCACTGAGCCCTCGACATTACCGCCGGTCTCCGCCGCCATATCAACAATGACCGAACCGGGCGCCATCCCTTCGACCATGTCGCGAGTCACCAGCACGGGGGGCTTACGACCAAAGACCTGAGCAGTGGTGATTAACACGTCAGACTCCGCAATAACGTCCTTCTGCGCCTGTCGCTGCATTTCCACTTGCTCGGGCGTCAACTCTTGCGCATAGCCATCCTTGGTCTGACCGGTATCACCCAGATCGATTTCCAAAAATTTGCCGCCCAGTGACTGCACCTGCTCCGCTACCACGGGGCGCGTATCAAAGGCCGTCACTCTGGCACCGAGTCGCTTGGCGGTCGCTATCGCTTGCAGGCCGGCAACCCCCGCGCCAATGATGAAGACCTTGGCGGGCTTTAAAGTCCCCGCGGGGGTCATCATCATGGGAAAAATGCGTGGCAGTCGTGTGGCAGCCAACATGACGGCGATATAGCCCGCAAGATTCGCCTGGGAGCTGAGCGCATCCATCTTTTGAGAGCGGGTGGAGCGGGGGATCATTTCCATGCTGATCGCGGTCACCTGCCGAGCCGCGAATTCCCGAATCAATTCATGTTCGTTGAACGGGTCAAGGTAGGAAACGTGAATGCACCCAGGCTTGAGCTTGGCGACTTCCGACAGCTCGGGTTTGCGCAAACGCAGCACCATGTCACCGCTGCCCAATAGAGCATCGCGATCGGTTTCAATGGTCGCACCTGCCTCCTTGAAGGCTTCGTCCGAATGACCGGCGCCTTTGCCGGCACCGGACTCGATGGCAATATCGGCACCGAGCCTCACGAGTTTTTTTACTGTCTCCGGGGTGACGGACGCACGGTCTTCACCCGGGTGTGTCTCACGGGGTATCGCTAGTCGCATAATGGTTTGGCCTGATGTTAGTTGTGTTAGTAGGGACCCTTACGTGCTGGCCGTGAACATCGCCCGGGGGTTTCCCCAAGCGTCAAGCTATCCCTCGCCACCGCAGCTTTCAGCTAGCCCGAAGCTGCAAAAACGGATTCAACCAGCGGTAATTCCAACCAGTAAACCGCAGCGGCGCATCCAGCACCGCCAAACAAATACAATCTTCACCATCTAGGGCGACCGGTGCGTGCTTCTCATCAGCGACCCGATAAATAAAATCCCCAGGGTGATAACTCCCTTTGCTGTCTGAAAACCCCCCTTCCAACACAAGCGTCATCTCGCTGCCAGAATGGCGATGCTCGGGAATACGGCCACCGGCGGCAATCCTGTACAGCGCAAATTCGTAATTGCTGTCCCCCGTGGACAAGTAGCTGATGCTTAAAGAGCGCGTGATGCGTTTCCACACCAGCTGGCTAAAATCACCGTTAATGATCCGGCTCAGCAAAGCGGGCAGTGCCACTGCCGCCTTACCCGTTTGGTGACGCAACGGCTCCGGGTCATTCAGCCGGGCAAGCACCGCCTCGAGCACTGACTCAGCAACCGGAACCGGCTGCAAGCGCTCTAGCATCGCACCACCGATGTTCTGCATCTGATCGTGTGCACGACGACAGCGGTCGCAATAATTCATATGGGCCGAAATACAGGCCGCCTGAGCCACGGGTAACGTGCCCGCCGCATATTCCATTAAAAAGTCGTTACTTGGATGATGATTTGCCATAGCCATAATGGTTTCTTGCTCTTTGCCAGCGTTCCCCTGAACTTGCCAGCCTGTTAATACCTTGGTCCCAATGGTCCCTTTGAACTCTCCTACGCGCTCCGTGATGGTTCGGTTTACTGCCGGTCCATCTGCACCTGCAGTTTTTGTATTGCCAGCCTCACCCTTGATTTGACCGTTCCCAAGGGTAAGTCCAGTTCTAATGCCGCCTCTGAGTGCGACTTGCCCTCCATATATACTTTGGCGAGTATTTGGGCCTGATCCGGGGGCAGCTGGCCCATCAAATCGCGAACCCGATCGGAGCCCCGCCGGTTGTGCAACACGGCGAAGGGCTCCTCGCCCTCGACCTCAATGCTGAGATCTTCAGCGGCCAGCTGAGTGTCAAACTTCTGGAGCCTCCTGAACATGTCCGTTCGGCAGTTGCGGGCGATGGTGTATATCCAGGTGCTTGCTGCGGCCTTTTCGGGATTAAACCCGTCCGCCTTTTGCCAAACCTTGAGCATGACCTCCTGCACGAGTTCGTCGGCGTGGGTCGCTGACAAGGAGGACCCGGCGAGGGCAAAAGCTTTGATTAGCGGGGCAAAATGACGGAAAAAGCGGGTAAAAGCGGCCCTGTCCTGGCTTTTCCCAATGTGGACGAGGCATTCACTCCACTCATCGGTTCGCCGCCCCGTAGGCACTGTCCAAGCAGGTGTGCGCTGTGCGCCGACCTCATTATCGCTTTTCTCTTCTACCATTGGGGGGGATTCATGGCTCGGTCTGGCCAAACAGCATACACCGGCTAGCTTTGATGCACAAAGCGCAAATGAAGCGGCTGACACCCCCGGTGCCGCCTGATCCAGCTCCTCAAAGTCGACGTAACCACGAAACAAACCCCCTCCATAAGCTCGAGGCACCAAGGTGTGAAGGTAGCAATAATCGGGTCGGGCATATCCGGACTGGGCTGTGCCCATCGTCTGGCAGCCGCACGACACGATGTCTTCGTCTTCGAGGCCGCCGATCGCATTGGCGGTCATACCGCGACTTATGACGTAAAACTGGGAGCCCGCCGCTATGCGATAGACACGGGTTTCATCGTTTATAACGACCACACCTACCCCAACTTTATTGAGCTTCTCGACGATCTAGGCGTCGCGACCAAGGCAACGACAATGGGATTCTCAGTGCGCGACGACGCCTCTGGGCTTGAATATGCAGGGAAAAATCTCAACACCCTGTTTGCCCAGCGCCGCAACCTCATCTCACCACGCTTCCTCACCATGGTCCGGGAAATCCTCCGCTTTAATCGAGAGTCCGTTGCGGATCTCGATGCAGGCGAATTGGAGGGGGGGGAGACACTGGGAAGTTACCTCAAGCGAAAGCACTACAGCCACACCTTTTGCCGACACTATCTCTTGGCCATGACCTCTGCCATCTGGTCCGCAGATTTTTCCGATGCCAGCGACTTTCCGGTCGAATTCTTCATTCGATTTTTCCGCAATCACGGGCTTTTACAGGTCAAGGATCGGCCTCAGTGGCGCGTTATCGAGGGCGGAAGCCGCGAGTATTTGCAGCCTCTGATTTACGGTTTCGAAGACCGGATTTTTACCCAGCGGGGGGTCGAATCGATCGAACGACCGCCCTCGGGGGGTGCGAATCTTCGCTTTGTCGACGGCACGGCGGGCCATTTCGACCAAGTCGTCATCGCTACGCACTCCGATCAAGCCCTGTCACTCCTGGCTGATGCCACGCCGCTTGAACGGGAAATTCTCGGCGCGATACCTTATCGTGACAACGATGTCGTGCTGCATACCGATGACCGCGTGCTCCCGCGCAACAGGCAAACCTGGTCGAGCTGGAACTATCGGCTGAGGCCCGGTAACGACCGCGCCGTAGTGACCTACAACATGAATATCCTGCAGGGAATTAAAGCGCCGGAAACCTTCTGCGTCACCCTCAATGACACAGAATCCATCAATCCGGCACGCATTTTGGGACGCTTTAATTATGCCCACCCCCAGTTCACCGTTGCGGGGGTCAACGCACAGGCGCGATGGTCGGAAATTAATGGGGTAAATCGCACGTGGTTCTGTGGTGCCTATTGGCATAATGGTTTTCACGAGGACGGCTTGGTCAGCGGACTGAGAGTCGCCGACGCTCTAGCCTCGGACGAGGCTGTTGCGGCCTGATCATGCCGCTGCAATCCCGTTTGTATCGAGGGACACTGTGGCACTGCCGCCACACACCAAAACGGCACGCCTTCCGTTATCGGGTGTTCATGCCTCTGGTTGATATCGCACGGCTCCCCGAGTTAGTTGACGGCATTCCTTTTTGGTCTGCGCGGCGCTGGGCACCAGCCCGCTTCCTGCGCGAGGATTTCCTCGGAGATCCCTCAAAGCCGCTCATCGAGGAGGTTCGCCGGCGTATTTTTGAAGAAACCGGCGACTGCCAAACCGGGGATGTGCTGTTGCTGGCCAACTGGCGTTATTTCGGCCTCCAGTCGAACCCGATTGCCTGCTATTTTTGCTTTGAAAAAAACAGCGACCAACTCAGTCATATTGTGGCCGAGGTCACTAACACCCCCTGGCACGAGCGGCATAGCTATGTACTTCCCATCACAGAGGCGTCGGGGCGGTTGACCACCCAATTTTCAAAGGAAATGCATGTATCCCCCTTTAATCCGATGAACATGACCTATCACTGGTCCAGTACCGCTCCGGGGGACACGCTGTCCATCAAGCTCAGCAATTATCAGGCGGGAAATCGAATATTTGACGCCACGCTCTCGCTCCACGCCCAGACATTTAGCCGTAAAAACCTCCTGTTAGCCATTTTGGGGTTCCCGCTAATGACGGCAAAGGTCACGGCTGCAATTTACTGGGAGGCATTACGATTGTGGTTGAAGGGTATTCCGCTGTACCCTCATCCAAAGGGGGGGTGATGCCGTAACCTCATGACGGCTAACTCGGTTCAGGTAAGTAACAATGGACAACACCAGCGTTCGAGAAATCCCCCGGCTGCCTCTGTTCGGGAAAATCACCCACCCCAATGTTGCCAGGGATCTCCTGTTCAGACTTTTGCGCAACATCAAAGTCGGTACTCTGACGATTCACGACGGGGATGATCTGTTCAAGTTTGGACACGACACCGACCCCAATGCACCCCATGCCGAAGCGACCGTGCACAACCCCAGAATTTACTGGCGGGTTTTGACGGGCGGCACTATTGGTTCGGGCGAAGCCTACATCGATGGTGACTGGAGTAGCCGAAATCTGACTGAGGTTACCCGCTTATTCAGTGCCAATATGCAGACCATGGAGGCCATGCGGGGCAAGCAGAATTGGCTGACCCGGACGGCACTCAAGTTTGCCCACCTCGCAAACCGCAATACGCTGTCCGGGTCCAAGAAGAACATTTCGGCGCACTACGACCTTGGCAACGATTTCTTTCAACTCTTTCTCGACCCAACCATGATGTATTCCTCGGCGGTCTTCCCCAAGGACAACGCCAACTTGGATGAAGCAGCCTTGTACAAGCTGGATGTCATTTGTCAGGCCCTCGAACTCAAACCTGACGATCATCTGGTTGAAATCGGCACGGGCTGGGGCGGGATGGCGATATACGCTGCCGAAAATTATGGCTGTCGGGTTACCACCACGACAATTTCCAAAGAGCAATACTTGCACGCCTGTAACGAAATCGAGCGCCGCGGTCTTACCGATCAAATTACCGTTTTGTGCGAGGACTACCGAGAGCTGCGGGGCAGTTACGACAAGCTGGTGTCAATCGAAATGATTGAAGCGGTAGGACATGAATTTTACGAAAGTTATTTCCAATGCGTGAGCAACCTACTAAAGCCGACCGGCAAAGCGGTTATTCAGGCAATCACCATGACCGACCAACGCTATGAACAAGCGCGGGAGTCGGTCGACTTTATAAAACGCTATATTTTCCCCGGCGGGTGCCTCCCCTCTCTCCATATCATTGGAGAAAATTTGGCGCGTCACACCGACCTGCAGCTGAGTGGCTTACGGGACATCACGCTGGACTACGCGAAAACCCTCGAGGCATGGCACTATAGGTTTTTGAATCAGCTTGACCGGGTGAAGGATATGGGTTTTGACGACAGGTTTATCCGAATGTGGCGCTTTTACCTTAGCTACTGCGAAGGCGGCTTTCGCGAACGCATCATCGGGACCTTTCAGATCACCATGACTAAACCCGGGTACAGACCGGACTAAACCATGCTGCTGTCTCTTTCGCCCATCATTCTATTGGTGGGTCTTCTCTCGGCCGCCGTGCAATTATTCGGGGCCGATGCTTCTTATGGGCCCAATCAAATCGCGCTGGTTATCGCCACTGGCGCTGCCGCGCTGGTGGGCCTGCACCGAGGGCTGGTCTGGGAAGATATTCAGGAAGCGCTGGTATCGGGCATCAAGGTCGGCATGGGCCCTATACTGATCCTGCTGGCAGTTGGCGCCCTTATCGGCAGCTGGATTTTGAGCGGCACGGTACCGGCCATGATTTACCACGGGGTTGCACTGCTCGATCCGGGCCTGTTCTACGCCGCAAGCGCGGTTATCTGTGCCCTCGCTTCAATCAGTATTGGCAGTTCATGGACCGTGGCAGGCACACTGGGCATTGGACTGATTGGTATCGCGAATAGCTTTGGCTTGTCGCCGGCGCTCACTGCCGGTGCCATTATCTCTGGCGCCTATTTCGGCGATAAGCTATCGCCGCTGTCAGACACTACCAACCTTGCGGCGGCCTGCACCGGCGTAGATTTGTTCGCGCACATTCGCCACATGCTGTGGACGACCGTGCCCGCATTCCTGATTGCGTTAACTTTCTTTGTGCTTAATTCGGAGGAAGCCGCGAGACCGCCGGAAGAAATCGAGCAGCTGAGGCTGGCGCTGGCCGCGGAGTTCGATGTTAGCTGGTATAGCTTGCTGCCCCTCGCCGGCATGCTGGCACTGGTAGCGCTGCGTATCCCAGCCTATCCTGCTATCCTGATCTCTACCCTTCTCGGCCTTTTGTTTGCTCTTGTCTTTCAATCAGACGCCGTTTTGCGCTACGGGCTTAGTCTGTCGGCTGAAGGATCCTCACCTATGATTAGAGGCCTTTGGACGGCGCTTTTCGATGGCTACAAAGGCAGCACTGCCGACGAATCTCTCAATAACCTGCTGAGCAAGGGCGGTATGGCCAGCATGCTCAATACCGTCTGGCTTATCATCACCGCGCTGTCTCTGGGTGGGGTGCTAGAGCGAACCGGCATCCTCAATCAAGTCCTCGACGTGGCGTTGAAGCGGGTAAAAAGCACCGGGGATTTAGTGCTTGCGACCATCAGCGGAGGGGTGGTGACCAACATTCTTGCTGCGGATCAGTTTCTGGCGATCGCCCTCCCCGGTAGATTGTTTACCGTTGCCTACGACCAGCGACAACTCAACCGGCTTAATCTGTCGCGATCGCTCGAGGATTCTGCGACGCTCACCTCTGTGTTGGTGCCCTGGAACACCTGCGGCGCCTACATGAGTGCCACCCTGGGAGTGGCAACGCTGGATTACCTGCCGTATGCGGTGTTCAACTACGTAGGGCCGCTGGTTGCCATCACCCTCGCCTACTTACTCATCGCGCAAAAGCCAGTTTCATCAAGCGCGTGACTGAGCTCGAAACCTGCTGGGATTATCCGGAACCGTTCCTCTGGAAAGTTCGCGTCACGCCGGAGGACATTGATGAGCTGGCGCATACCCGCAATACGGTGTACGTCAATTGGTGCATGGACGCAGCTTGGGCCCACACCACGGCTCTTGGCTTGGGCGCTGAAGAATATCAGTCTCTTGATCGCGCCATGGCCCTGACTCGCGCCGAATACGACTATCTCAAGGCCACCTATCTCGGAGAGGACCTTGTCGTCGGAACATGGATAACCAAATGGGATAAACGACTCACCATGGAGCGCTGTATTCAAATCATTCAGCAACCGAGCCAGCATACCGTGCTTCGGGCGCGCCTGGAGTTCGTGTGTATCGAGATCTCATCGGGGCGGCCCAAGCGTCCACCACCAGCCTTTATTGAGCGCTACGAACCCGCCATCATTCAGACGGGGACCAAGTAGCCTGCGTAGATTCTCTGCCCCAGGCTAGCAGCGCTCCCAATCAAAGCTTAAGACATCGGCCAAGGATTCCGCGCCAAGCTGCAAAGCAAGCAGTCGATCTACTCCCAGCGCGACCCCCGAACAGGGCGGAACCCCGCTAGTCATCGCCGCGAGGAACAAGGGATCGATTGGGCGAGCCTCACGTCCCGCGCCTTCGCGCTGCTGATTGTCTTGCTGAAAACGCCGCTCAAGCTCACCGGGATCAACGCACTCCCAATAGCCATTCGCTAACTCGACCCCATCGACGTAACACTCAAAACGTGCGCCAACGGGCGGAGATCGATCAGGCAGTAGGCGTGCAAGAGCCGCCTGAGAGGCGGGGTAGTCCACCACAAACACAATGCCCCAACTTGCAATCGCAGGCTCTACACAATGGGTGAAAAGCAAATCGATCAGGGCGTCACGGTCGAGACCGTCGGGGATATGTCCCAGACGATCGACGGCCACTGCATTAAGTTCAGCGACAGTCGCGACATGGCCGTCGACCTCAAGGATATGCTGAAAGAGGGCTGCCCATGGCCAGACCTGCCAACCCCTATGGGGAAGAAGGTCGCCAAGCAACTCCGCAACGTCACGGATCATCGCGTGATGGTCAAAGTCCAGTCGATACCACTCGAGTATCGTGTACTCGGGATTGTGCTTACGCCCATACTCACCTGCGCGAAACGCCTTACAAATTTGAAAAATATCACCGGATCCCGCCGCCAGCAGGCGCTTCATAGCGTATTCGGGGGAGGTCTGAAGATAGCGTAAGCCGGGCGAAGTCGGGACGGTTAGCGGCTCAATGGCGGTATCGGTGACGCCTGAGGTACAGATCAAAGGAGTCTCAACCTCCAAGACCCTGCGGGATTGGAAAAACGCCCGCAGTTGGCTGAGCAGCGCTGCGCGAGCCTCGAGCGCAGGACGCTCTGCACTCGGACGCCAATCAGTCACGGCTCAGCTTTTACTTGCTCGACTCACGTACTCTCCGGAGCGGGTATCCACCTTGATCACCTCTCCCTGCGAAATAAACAGTGGAACTCGCACCACGGCCCCCGTCGTTAGGGTAGCGGGCTTGGAGCCGCCCTGCGCTGTATCACCCTTTAACCCCGGATCGGTTTCAGTGATCTCAAGCTCGATAAAGTTTGGCGCTGTTACCGAGATAGGCGCCCCGTTGTACAGCGTGACCTCGTACTTTTCCTGCTCCTTGAGCCACTTGTGGGTGTCGCCTACCGCTTCCTGCGACGCTGCATGCTGCTCAAAGCTAACGGGATCCATAAAATGGAAGAACTCGCCGTCGGTGTAGGAATATTCTAATTCGACGTCCATGACATCGGCCCCTTCGAGGGAATCACCCGACTTGAAAGTGCGCTCCCACACCCGCCCAGATTTTAGATTCCTGAGCTTGACCCGGTTGAATGCCTGACCTTTACCAGGCTTAACGTACTCGTTTTCCAAAATAGAGCAGGGCTCGCCATCGAGCATGACCTTCAGGCCGGGTTTAAATTCGTTGGTGGAAAAGTTAGCCATGGTTTATTCCTCAAAAATCGCGCCGCCGATGATACCCCAGCGAATCCCGCAGGTCAGCGTCAGTCTGCCTCTAGCTCACTCTTAGACCCCAGCAGATACAGCACGCCGTCCAGGCCCGAAAAATTAATGGCACAAGAGACGGCCTCGCGCACCTTAGGCTTGGCCTGAAACGCCACACCGAGACCCGCCGCCTGCAACATGGGAATATCATTGGCCCCATCGCCAACGGCGATAACCTGTTCTGGTTCGATGGCCAACTCGGAGGCTAGCGCCATAAGCCATTCGCGCTTGGCCGACCCATCAATAATGTCCCCAAGCACCCGACCAGTGACTCGCTGATCGACAATCTCCAGCGCGTTGGCCAGCACCCGGTCAAACCCGTAGTGACGCTGCAAATACTCGGCAAAATAGGTAAAGCCCCCGGACACAATAGCGGTGTAAATGCCTCGAGCTCTAAGAGTGGTTATAAGCTCGGGCATGCCCTCGGTCACCGGGAGCCGATCGGCGATTGACACCAAGGCCGCCTCGGGCAGGCCGCTGAGCATACTGAGTCGGCGACGAAAGCTTTCTTGAAAATCGATCTCACCGCGCATGGCCTGCTCAGTAATTGTCGACACCGCCTCTCCCACCCCCGCCTCGGCGGCCAGCTCATCGATAACCTCACAGCGAATCAGCGTTGAGTCCATGTCAAAAATGGCGAGCCGATAATCTCGTTGCCGTGATGCCATCTCCTGCCAAATAAGATCAATACCGCTGTCTTCTGACAGCTGCCGCAATTCAGCCGCTGTGCTCGCTGGTACTGCAGCGCCGCTAATCCAGATGGTTCGACAAAGCCGGCGATCACTCAAGGATCGCGGAACAGGCACGTCTCGGATTCTTATGGGAACGAGATTTCTAGCCTCGAGCCAATCATCCAAGGTCGCATAAACCGCCGGGTTGGCGGTGGCGGCAATTGCGGTCAGCGCAAACGCGGGCGCAGTCATGGGGTTCTCCGTCACAGGGGCCGCAAGCATAGCGTAATAGACCGGTTTATACTTGGTACTCCTATCTTCAACGGATCAGTTTGTGCGCGAATTATTATCGGCAGCGAGGCGTTTACCCCTGAGTCAGCAACTCGCGCTGACGGCGAGTGGCTGCTGTCTAATTGCCACCTTGACGTTGGTCGGGCTGGCCGCTCAATCGAACCAGTACACGCAAAAAAACCTTCAAACCGAGTTTGGTCAGTCCATGGCCGAACATCTCGCAGACCGGTTAAGCAACGAGCTGGCGACGGGAGACAAACTCGGCGTCGCCGGTGAACTCAACAGAATTGTCGAGTACAGCCAAATAGCCGCAGGCCGCGCGCTGGACATTGAGGGACTTGAACTCGCGGTCGCCGGGGTTCGGCAAGCCGACGGCCTGCTCTTCTCATCGCCCATTATGATCGCCGGAGATATGGCGGGCCTGGCTGAGGTGTCCATCGACACCAGCATCCAGCGCGCCGCACAGCAGCAATTTCTGGTCGCCATGTCGGGGCTGGCGTTGCTGCTCAGCATGGGTGTTTACCTGGCGACACGGACCATGGCAAAGCGCCTCGCAAAAAATTTACAGCTAGTCAGCGCGGAGCTCGCCTCGGTTACAGGTGAAGCCGACGTCAGCCCCAACGAAATAAAAGCGTTGCAAGAACGCGTTGCCGCTCTGCCCCTGGAGCTGCTGCAACCGCGTCAGGTGGAAGCCAGTGGTGATGATCACTATGTCGACACGGCTATTTTGTTTGTCCACCTGCGTAGCCTTCCGGGTTACCTAGAAACGGTTGACGACCGTCGACTCCAGCGATACGTCGCTACCGTTCACCGGATGATTTTTGGCGCAGCGGGCTTTTATCGTGGCGAGCTACAGGTCGTCCGGCAATTTGGCCTGGCCATCTGGTTCAGCGGGCAGCACAAAACCGGCTCCCCCGCTCTGCGGGCGGCTAGCTGTGGCTGGCTCATTGAACAAGCAGCGCCCGAGCTGGAGTCTTCGCTTCGTCTGTCAGTTGGCTTGGGGCTGTCCCTGGGAGGCAGTGAACTGGGGCGTGGCGATGAGCGCGACATATATCCGGGCTTATACAGTCAGGCAGCGGTCGACGAGCTTGAAGCTCTGGCAAAGCAGACAACAGATGGTATTCACGTCGCCGAGTTTGTCGCGCAGGATTTGGACCTCATCACCCGCATGTCAGTGGAAACTAGCGCGGCGGGATTTCGATTGGGCGGCCTCGCGGATGGCCAGCGGGACCTGCTGGAACGTCAATTACAAATCCTGCTAAAGGCCCTGGTGCCGGAAGGGGCAGCCGCAGAAGACGACTAGGCGGGCGACTGGCCTAGAGCCTCCTCGCCATCCCGGTTCACTCCTTCGGCAATACCTCGATACTCGTTACTTTTTGATACCCCTTGGGCAGTTTATTACCCCGACGACCCCGCTCCCCACGGTAATTAACAAGTTCGGATATCTTAAAGTTTTTATGCTGTTTACCCGCGGTGATCCGAAGCGTGTCATCGGCGGAAACCACAGCAAGCCCTACCATGAATTCCTCTCGACTCGCGGCCCGAGCCGACGGAATGCCGATGATCTTGTTGCCCTTCCCACGAGCCAGCTCAGGCAAATCGGCCAATGGAAAGACAAGCATTCTCCCCTCATTCGTCACCGCGGCTACCAGGAGCTCGCTGCCCTCGCCAATGGAGGCAGGCTGCAGCACTTGGGCACCCTTGGGCAGACTGAGAACGGCCTTCCCTGCCTTGTTTTTCGCCTGCAAATCAGCAAACCGGGCCACAAAACCGTAACCAGCGTCACTCGCCAGCAAAAACCGATCTGACTCTCCACCGGTTAACAAGGCTTCAAACGTGGCGCCCGAAGGCGGATTTATCCTGCCTGTCAGCGGTTCGCCCTGACCTCGCGCCGAGGGGAGCTGGTGACTTTGTAAGCTGTAGGAGCGTCCGGTGGAGTCAAAGACCACCGTCGGCAGATTACTTCGCCCGCGGGCAGCGAGCTTAAAACCGTCACCGGATTTGTAACTCAAGGTGGAAGGGTCGATGTCATGGCCCTTCGCCGCTCGAATCCAGCCTTTCTCCGACAGCACGATAGTCAGCGGATCTGCGGTGGTGAGCTCCAGCTCGCTAAACGCTCGGGCCTCCGCGCGCTCGACCAGCGGTGAACGCCGATCGTCACCATGGCTTTCCGCGATTGCCTTTAACTCTTTCTTGATCAGCGTTTTCAGGCGGGATTCACTGCCGAGGGTTTTCTCCAGACTTTTTCGCTCTTCCTCAAGCTCATCCTGCTCACCTCGGATCTTCATTTCCTCCAGCTTGGCGAGATTGCGAAGCTTGAGTTCCAGAATGGCCTCTGCCTGAATATCCGTGATCTTAAAGCGCTTCATTAACGCTGTTTTTGGCTCATCCTCCTCGCGGATAATCTTGATGACCTCGTCAATATTCAAAAACGCAACGAGGTAACCCTCCAGCACGTGGATACGCTTGAGGACTTTCTCTAGCCGATATTGCAGCCGGCGGCGCACCGTATCGCGGCGAAACGCAAGCCATTCGCGCAAAATGCCATCGAGGGACTTGACGCCGGGCTTGCCGTCGATACCGATAACGTTGAGGTTGACCCGATAATTACGCTCCAGATCCGTTGTAGCAAACAGATGGTTCATCAAGCCGTCCAACTCCACGCGATTTGACCGGGGGACTATGACGAATCGGGTCGGATGTTCGTGGTCTGACTCGTCTCTGAGGTCGCTGACCATCGGCAGCTTTCGCGCCTGCATCTGGGCCGCAATCTGCTCAAGTACTTTCGACCCCGACACCTGGTAGGGCAGCGCATGAATCACAATGGCGCCATCCTCGGTTCGCCACGCCGCGCGCATTTTTAATGCTCCGCGCCCCGTTGTGTACATCGCTTTGATCTCCTCGACGGGGGTGATTATTTCGGCCTCCGTGGGAAAGTCGGGGCCTTTCACATAGGCGCACAGGTCATCCACTTTTGCCTTTGGTGACTCGAGGAGATGAATGGCCGCATCGACTACCTCCCGCAAATTATGGGGCGGAATATCTGTCGCCATGCCCACCGCGATACCGGTTGTGCCATTGAGAAGCAGGTTGGGAACCTGCGCGGGCAAGACCACGGGCTCCTCTAGCGTGCCGTCAAAATTTGGCTGCCAGTCGGTCGTGCCCTGGCCCAGCTCTCCCAACAAAACCTCGGCATAGCGGGTGAGACGAGATTCTGTATAGCGCATCGCCGCAAAGGATTTCGGATCGTCGGGAGAGCCCCAGTTTCCCTGGCCGTCAATCAGCGGATAACGATAGCTGAAATCCTGGGCCATCAGCACCATCGCTTCGTATGCCGCACTATCGCCATGGGGGTGGAACTTACCGATGACGTCACCGACGGTCCTTGCCGATTTTTTATACTTGGCCGATGCCTTGAGTCCGAGCTCGCTCATGGCGTAGACGATACGGCGCTGCACGGGTTTTAGTCCGTCTCCAATATGCGGCAAGGCCCGATCTAAAATAACGTACATCGAGTAGTCGAGATAAGCTTTCTCGGCATACTCGCGCAGCGACAAGGTTTCCACGCCCATCGTCTGGGGGATCGACTCTGACATATCTATGCTCTTTATTAACGACTATGGAAGTTATTAACTACTCTGGAGGCGGTGTCGAAGCGTGACCACTTCCTCGTTTAATTGCGTGATCGATTTAGCCATATCCACCAGCAACTTCTCTATCGCCGCCGGATGGGATCGAATGAGTTCAAAAAACTGCTCTGTCGGCACCTGCAGGACCAAACAGTGAGTTTTGGCCTTCACCGTTGCGTTGCGATGACTCTGAGTAAGCGCCGCCATCGTGCCAAACATTTCACCGGGCCTCACCCGCGCGATCGAATGATCGTTGACCAACACGTCCGCTTCGCCTTCCAATAAATAATAGACGTGGTTGGCGGGGTCTCCCTGCTGAATGATGGTCTGCTCGGGAAAGAAGCTTTCGGGCTCGGTGCTGGATCCCACCATTTCTCTCAGGTGCAATGCCGCCAGGCGCAAAGTCAGCGACTGGGTCAATACCAGCGCTGCAAGCCAGTCTGCGTGACGGGTCGAATCCTGTCGAACCAGGGTGCTGAGGGCTTCAACCGGCCACAGTCTGAGGGTCGCGCCCTGATCAGAGCCATAGCGCAAAGGTTCACAGCCCGGGTTAATTATTTCGGCGTCGGGCAGGATTAAATCACCGCCATCTAACACGCTGACGACGGTGTTACTCGCCAAAACAGATAGCAGCCCCTCTTCAACAACGCCGAGCGTGTTCTCAGGCAGCTGACGAAAATCCACAGCGGGTGTCGCCGGTATCGTGACAACGGTAGAGTCGTTCTCCAGACCGGAAAACACACGGCGAACTGCCTGCTTAGCCGCCTCGTTAAGACTGCTGAAGTCTGTGCCCGTCTGCGCCGTCGCAAGCATCCCCGTGTTCCATTCCTTTGCTGCCCTCGGGTATCCTAACCCGATGAGTGCTGCGACAGCCACGATCTGTTGTCCAGCGCGTTAAATTTTCCACTCAGGGAATGACCATGACCACAACAGGGGGCACTCTCCACTGGCGTTTCAGGCATTTTGACCTGTTCGAAGCGGGGGAATGGCACGCCGTATTACAGCTACGAGCCAAGGTCTTTATTGTCGAGCAAAATTGCCCCTACCTAGACCCGGACCATAAAGACCCCAAGAGCTGGCACGTGGAAGGGTTCCTAGACGGCATGCTGGTGGCGACCCTGCGGGTCGTACCCCCTGACGTAAGCTACGATGAGCCCTCGATTGGGCGCGTCGTCGTAGACCCCAACCTCAGGGGACAGCAGTTAGGGCGCGCATTAATGCGGCGAGGCATGGCTTTTTGCCGCGATCTCTATCCCCAGCCAATCCGCATTAGTGGGCAGGCCTATTTACAGAATTTTTACGAATCCCTCGGCTTCGAAACCGTTAGCGAGCCCTATCTGGAGGACGATATCCCCCACATCGAGATGCTGCTACCCGCTCCTTGAGTCGAAAACACCGAGGCGATTCAGGCGGCGTTGCGTGATGCGCGCTTTCGCTCGTGCTCGAGCAAAAGCTTCTTGCGAATCCGCACGCTAGTTGGCGTTACCTCAACCAGCTCATCATCCTCAATAAACTCGAGCGCCTGTTCAAGGGAGTGCTTGACGGGGGGCGTGAGGATCAAGGCCTCATCGGTGCCCGACGCACGCACATTGGTGAGCTGTTTGGCTTTAGTCGGATTGACTGTCAGGTCGTTGCCGCGACTGTGAAGTCCAACAATCTGTCCCTCATAGACGTCAATATTGGGGTCGATGAATAACCTACCGCGATCCTGCAGGCTATAAAGCGCGTAAGCCAGGGTTTTGCCAGCGACCATGGACACCAATACGCCATTGACCCGACCCCCAAGATCAGATTTGTTCACGGGCCCGTAGTGGTCAAAGATATGGG
>Ga0181594_10002791_pt1 | contig 15982 bp, 8 predicted proteins | sample 071ome_18_FD_145603 | JGI IMG/M metagenome (GOLD analysis project Ga0181594, IMG submission 145603) | Coastal salt marsh microbial communities from the Groves Creek Marsh, Skidaway Island, Georgia - 071413BT metaG (spades assembly) | ecosystem: Environmental > Aquatic > Marine > Intertidal zone... | reverse complement strand
GCAGCCAGCTCGTCTTTTGTGTAAGGCTTGAATTCCATCAGTAGCTGCTGTTCCGAACTGGCGCTGTGGTCCCGGGGGATCAGCCGGCGAGGCCACCGCGCTTACTCCTAATTCAGACGACAAGCTTACGGGTTGCGCCATTGTGCGCAGGCTTACCGCCGATTGCCGGCGCTGCGCCGGGTCCTTCGACTGGTGCTTTGCCTGGTGCTTTGCCTGAGCAGTCTGGCAAATCGAGCGAAGAAATCAAGCTCTCAAAACCCCATTTTTGGGCATGCGGAAAAATCGCACACTTCTGGTGCAAGCCCTGCTCGGCGCTGCCGGCAAACCCCGGGGGCCAGCTATCGAAAGCGCCGCAGAGCCACACTTTGCGCTTGCCGGTGGTCACGGCAACGGCAATCTGAATCCGGTGCAATGCCTCGTTCGCACAGAGTCATTAAGACCTGAGCATCTCCTTGCAGTCATCCGCAACACATCTATTCCTGCGTCAATGCGCTGATCTGTATCCTCCGCATCGCGCTGAATCAGCATACTCGTTCGACAAGCAGAGCGGGGGTACGCGCAACATTGGGGCGAAAACCCAAATTTGCACTTTTTTAGTGCATTAAATCAGGGCTTTGCTTCCGGACTCATGGGTAGCTTGTTTTTTTATTCTCCTACTGAATTGTTTTTACGAGATTTTTTTGCCTTGGCCCAGTCTTTGCTAAACCACCCGCGTTCGGATTTAAGAAGTTTCCAGACTAAAACTTTTTTTTGAAAAGCCTGAGGAGGCACCATGCCCATCACCACAAAACACCTTTACCGCCCTCTGATTGCCGCATCGTTGTTTGCAGCCGCAGGGTCCGCCCATGCAGAGTGGTCAGCAAACGCCGCCATGACCAACAATTACCTGTGGAGAGGTCTGACGCAGTCGATCAACGAGGCTGCGATACAGGGCGGCATTGACTATGCCGACGAGAGTGGCTTCTACATCGGCACCTGGGCTTCCAATGTTTCCTATGATTCTGATGACGCCTACTCCTATGAGCACGACGTGTATTTCGGCTATGCCGGAGAAGCTGAGGGTTTCTCCTACGACATCGGCTATCTCTACTATAACTATGACGCCAACGCCGGTTACGACTTCGGTGAAGTCTATGGGTCTGTCAGCGTAGGCAACTTCACCGCGAAGCTTTCCCTGCTGTCGAATGCCGAGCCGGACGAGGGGCCGGGTGAAGACTTCGGTTTCGCCAAGGCCAGCTACACCTCCCTCGACTACGTGATTCCACTAGAGAGCGGCGCGGAGATCGGTCTGCATGCCGGATTTCACGAGGGCGACTTCATGTATTCATTTAACGGCGCCACCGACGACTACTGGGATTTCAACATCAGCATCGCCAAAGACGGCTTCTCTGCAATGATTTCGACCACCACCTTGGGCGATGACGATGATGGCGACGGCATCGAGGATTACGCCAGCATGGCGGCAAGGGACAACGACTCAGTCAAATTTGTAGTGGGCTATGCGTTGGATTTCGAACTCTAATTATCAGCACGGGCGGCGACGCCGCCCCACTCCAACGGAGACAAATTTATGAAACTGATCACCACAATTATCAAACCGTTCAAGCTCGATGATGTCCGTGAGGCACTGTCAGAGATTGGCATCCAGGGCGCGACGGTGACTGAGGTCAAAGGCTTCGGCCGCCAGAAAGGCCATACCGAGATGTATCGGGGGGCGGAGTACTCAGTGGACTTCTTGCCGAAGATCAAGATTGAAGTGGCAGTCAAAGATGACTTGCTGGAAAGCGCCATTGAAGCCATTACTGGCGCCGCCAAAACTGGCCACATCGGAGACGGCAAAATTTTTGTTTCCGATCTGCTGCAGTCCATCCGAATTCGAACCGGCGAGAGTGGAGACGACGCTCTATAGCAGAGTCTAGTCTTCTTTCACCAAACGCTTCCTTGCGAGCCAATTTTTGGAGAACGTAACAATGCAAGATCAAATTTTTGAATTACAGTACGCCATGGATACTTTTTACTTCCTGATCTGTGGCGCCTTAGTGATGTGGATGGCAGCGGGTTTTGCCATGCTGGAAGCTGGACTCGTCCGCACCAAAAACACCACTGAAATCTTAACCAAGAACGTCGCACTGTTCGCAATTGCCTGCACCATGTATCTGGTTTGCGGCTACAACTTTATGTACGACGGCGGTCTGTTCCTCTCCGGTGTCACCACAGTCGCCGGCATGGACGATGCGGCAATTCAAGCGGTTCTCGATGCGTCGAATGAATCAGGATTCGGCGACATGGGCGAATACGCCGGCGCCTCCGACTTTTTCTTTCAGGTTGTGTTCGTGGCAACCGCGATGTCAATTGTTTCCGGTGCCGTGGCCGAGCGCATGAAGCTGTGGGCTTTCCTGCTGTTTGCCATCGTGATGACCGGTTTCATTTACCCCATCGAGGGTGGCTGGACGTGGGGCGGCAAGTCCGTGTTCGGTCTGTATGAACTGAGCTACAGCGACTATGCCGGCTCCGGCATTGTGCACCTTGCCGGCGCCGCAGCCGCACTAGCCGGTGTACTGCTGCTCGGCCCGAGAAAGGGCAAGTATCAGGAATCGGGTGCAGTAAAAGCGATACCCGGCGCTAACCTGCCGCTGGCCACGCTGGGCACTTTTATTCTTTGGATGGGCTGGTTCGGATTCAACGGTGGCTCGACGCTCAAGCTCGGCGGGATCGGCGTAGCCAACGAGGTTGCGAACGTCTTTCTGAATACCAATGCAGCCGCAGCGGGTGGTCTCATCGCTGCCATGATTACGGCACGGCTGCTGTTCGGTAAAACTGACCTGACCATGTGTCTCAACGGCGCGCTGGCCGGCCTGGTCGCTATCACGGCAGAACCTGCTGACCCGACCCCTCTGCTGTCCACAATCATTGGCGCGATAGGTGGAGTGATCGTGGTATTCAGCATTGTCACTCTGGACAAGCTGAAAATTGACGACCCTGTTGGCGCCATTTCAGTCCATGGCACGGTCGGCGTATTCGGTATCTTCGCAGTGCTGCTGTCGGACCCGGATGCCACCTTCATGGGGCAGCTGGTCGGCATGCTGACCATCTTCGGCTGGGTCTTCGGAACCAGTCTCGTTGCCTGGATGGCCATTAAAGCTGTGATGGGCATTCGAGTCAGCGCTGATGAAGAGGAAGAAGGTCTCGACATCATTGACTGCGGTATGGAAGCCTACCCCGAGTTCGTTAATCAGTAACAGCCGAACTCAGGACACAAAAAAGCGCTCTACGGAGCGCTTTTTTGTACCTCACTGGAATTCAGTAATAATCTGTTGGAACGCAAAATATCCGGAACTCAACCACTCATGCCAAGCAGCCAGCCTCTGAGCAGCAACCCGACCGGCTGTCTCGATGTTTCTCACATAAGCCAGTTCTAAGCCCAGGGCAGACACGTTCAGGAAGACTCCAACACTTCAATCCTTTGCTTCAGCACCGCAATTTGTTCCCTGTTTTGTGAAATTTGCTCATTGAGATACAGGATGATGATTGTGGTGAGGCAGCCAATCTTTCTTTCCATGCTCCAGTCGACCCATTCCAGCGCGAAATAGCTGGCGACTACCGCCAACGCGAACAATTCGGTCTTGAAAACCTTCAGTGCGTAAGTCATTGCTGTTGCCTCGTGTTATTGTTTACTAGATCAACCACATCGCGGAGCCTTGTGTGCTCACCGTGCTTTGTTCTTATCAGAAAGACCGCAAATCTGAAAAATATGTGACACCAATCGCTCGCGCCAAACCTCGGGCCGTGGCTTCGATCGTTAATTGAACGCGGAATTCTATTATTCGCAAAATAGGCAGCGGCTTCCAATGAAAACGCTGCCGCTATCTCACGGAGAGAGGCTGCACGGGGCGCGCGCGAACGGCGAGCAGCCTGAGCCACCGGGCGACTGGATGGAAAGGGTATAACGCGCTCTAGGAACTGGGAACTGGGAACTAAAAACGAAATCGAATACCAGCCGTCACCGTCCATAATTTCCAGGAGTCATAGACCGTGACAGGCTTGAAGTCAGAAGCGCTGGAAATTTCTGGCAGCTTGCTGTAAGCCCCTTCGATAAATACGGCAAAGTCGTCATCATCGGCTTCGCCGGAAACCCATTCGATGCGTGCCTTTGGCCGCCAGAGGGTGGAATCCACCTCCAGGGCATTTAAGCATCCACAACCGGGAAGCAGGCGCGAGGCATCAGGGAATGATTGCTGAAGAAATCCCACCCCTCCTCCTATCCACCAGCGGGTGTGCTCGGTTTTCAGAAAGCGCACCAACAGATTGGCAAATCCACCAGACACGCGCAAATCGTCAGACAAGTCTATAGAAGAAACCCCTATCTCGATGCTTTCACGGGGGATATCAGCTCTCAATCCCTCTAACTCGAGACGGAACGGATATCTTCGCTCACCATCGTCGGACTCTGACCCCCAAAACTGGCGGGCCAGGGAAACTGTTATCGCATTACCCCGCGACAGCGCCATTGACCCATCAAGCTTTAATGCCCGCGGCCCTCCCAAATCTACACTCACCGGCAGCACAGAAGGCCCGCGCGCAACGCCGGCCGCCGCAGATAAGACCCACGCAGGTTCGTCAGCGGAAAAAAATGAGCGGTCTGATTCTTCACCCGAAGAACCAGAATTTGTTTGTGCCTCAGCAGTACCAGACACCACGAGTATTGCACAGACTGAGCAAAGTATGGCGCTCAGTGTCGCGCTGTTGCTAGGCTTACTAGGGAAAATCATCAAATTTCTCAACTCGTTTATTGGATTGAAGTGGTTAACTGATCAGATTTTGCGGCACGCCGACCAGAGTAAGGAGATAATCGTCGTTGGTACTCGCAGAGTCGAACAGCACACCATACTCTGAATAGCCTTGCTGACTGAGCCCCATGTCGTCTGCCGACGCTTGAGTAACAATCTGCGTGATACCGTCCGAGTCAATCCACAGTTGAACGTCTGATTCTCCCAGTCCTGCGGTATAAACATAGCCCAGCGGCGGCACATCCAGAAGAATATAACAATCGTAGGGAGGCTCTACTCCTTCAGGGCCGTAAAATAGATCACCGGTGAGCACATTTTCCCAGGTCAACAGGGGCACTGTGCCATCAACCTGCTCTGACATGGCCCAGAATTCGATCTCTACCTCATTGCCTTGCTGGGCTGATGCCTGTATCGCTTCGTTCAGATCACTGAACAGCGCGGTATCGCCGGATTCCAGCTCGACCCCGTAAATGGGCACTGATTCAGGCACATCCAGCACTTCAATAAGCACGTTCTGAACTGAAGCATTCCCCTCAAGATCCGTCGCCCTGACAATCAGCTCATATTGATTGTTGGTATCAGAATCTGCCGGCAGTTCATAATCCGGCGCTTCGTTAAATGTCAGGTTGCCCTCGGAGTCAATCAGGAACCGGTCCGAATCCTCACTGACTTCCAGCGACCAGGTCACCGGCTCGTCAGCGACAAATTTGAACGCATCAGTCGTATTTTCCGGTATCGCGGCATAGCTCGATTCAGCGCCGGGCCCACCGCTCGGTCCCGTAATCCGTGGCGGGAACAGATCCACATTGCCAACCGGCATGCCCGGATCAGAAAACCGCCCGTCGGTAAAGTCGACATCGCCAAACGCGTTGTCAGTGAGAATCAACTCGATTGCAACAATGACGCCGTCAACAGTTATAAATTTAGCACCATCACCACCGGGGGTTCGCTGGGTAAAGTCGTACCACCCCTCCTGACTGGGTGAGTCCAGCGAGACTCCATCGAGTGTTACCAGGGAGACACCAGACTCAATGGCTGACAGGATTGTCTCAGCGCTAATCCACTTGACGTAAGAAGTGAATTCGCCTTCCTTGATCCCCGCCCGACTGATGTCAATGGTGACGCGCTGCTGCAGACCCGGCCTGTCCGGGTCCGCATCAATCAAACCCAGGCTCTGTAACGGCTCGATTGAGAACGAAAGAGCATCCCATGGCGTGGGGCCGACATCATCCAGATTGGTCGCCGGCAGTCCCCCGTTTCCATCCCTATCAACAGGCATCACATCAAAACCAATCAGCTGCGCGATTTCGCTCACCTGATCTCCTTCCAATGACTCATTCGCAACCACGGTAATCACCGATTTCGTTGAGACTTCGTCAAACTTTCCTTCCACCGCGCTGTCAAAGTTAGCCTGATCGGTCCACGCCATCGTCGTCACTGCGTTTTGAACAGCATCAGAAACCCCATCTCCGTTATTATCAGCAGTGCCGGTAATTCGGTTCGCAAGCTCTTCTTCCGTGTCAGCAGGAACACCGTCTCTGTCCAGCAGGTCGCGCACTTCGAAGGTAATCGCCAGATTGCCGCCTTTATTACCTGGGTCGCGAACGGTCGTGATGAACGTATCAACTGTCGCATCGGGGCTCGGCCTGTACAGATACTCTCCGGTAATGACGTTGAGCTCCAGCGAAGAGCCATTAGCGAGAGTCAAAATGACCTGACCATCAGCTGTGGTCCCGCCGACTATCCCGAATATCACCGCCTCACCGTCTGAGTCATACCAGGGGTCTGGCGGAGTGCTGAGCTGAAAGGGCGTCAGATTCTTTCGCTCCTGGTCAATGACTTCCAGGTTTCCAGTCAATCCGACTTCAGGCACCACGACCCGGGCCGCAGTATTCTCTTCGAGCTCTGGAATGCTATCTACTGTAAATGAATTCGAATCCTCGCTTTCATTGCCGGCCTCATCGACCTGTCTGACGAAATAATCGCCCTGCTCTAGCTCGATTCCTCGTGCGTCAAGTTCAAAGACGCCGGGAGAAATTTCAGTGACAGAGTACTTAGCCGGATCAATGAGCTCACCCTCACGGGTATACAGCACGACATCAAGCTCAGGCGTACCGGTAATTCTTAACAGCTGCGTTGTATCACCCGTTAACAAATCACTGGGCGTGGGATCGGTTGGCGTCTCGGTAACATCAACGATGACCGGGGGGACTGGTTTGCTGTCATTGTCCAGAATCTCGCCAGTCGCCGACACATCATCCACGGTCAGCGTGAGCGACTCCCGGGGGTCTTCAACAAGTAGATCGTCAATCGTCTCAATCGTGAAGGTAAAACTGACTACCCCCGGGGGAATTTCGATTCGCCCGCTCTGCAGATCAATCGTCACGCCGTCCGAGGCAATAATTTTACTCCAGTCCGCGGTGTCGGCGGCGCCGCCCAACTGAAAAGGGAAGCTGATGCTGTCCGACGTCTCCCCGTTGAGTGTTACCTCAAATTCCAGGGACTGACCTTCCGGCACAGCATCTCCGGGAATAATCGAGTCGATGCGCAAGGTATCGTCATCGGTATTGCCGACCTCAACACTCTTGCTCACTGAGTTCGCGCCACCGTAGTTGTCGCCGCTGGAGCTCGTCGTCAGCGTCAGCGTATAGTCCTGCGTGCCGTCAACCAGCAGATCATCCACACCAGTCACTGTAATGGTTTGCGCCACATTCCAGTTATCAGGGGTGAAGGTCAGGGTACTCTTGTTCAGAGACCCCTCTGACCCGTCAAGCCCAGTAATAGTCACCTGCACGTCAGCGCTGGGGATGCTGTCCAGCATGACCGTGAATTGATCACTCGTTCCGGTCTCACTTGTGTTGAGTGGACCTCCCGAGATCGTCATTCCGGATAACACGTCGTTATCGGTATTCGTCACCCGGACAGTATCACTGAGACCACCATAGTTGGCGTCGCTCGAACTCGTTGTAAGTGTCAGGACGTAGTCCTGGGACCCATCGATCTCCGGATCATCCTCACCGGTCACCGTAACGGTTTGCTTGGTATCCCAATTGGCCGGCGTGAACGTCAGCGAGTTCGTGCTCAACTGCCCCTCGGTGTCGTCCAGCCCACTGATCGACACCACCACGTTAGCGCTCGGCTTCGTGTCCAGCCTGACCGTGAAACTGTCGGCGTCTCCGTCTTCACTGGTCGTGAGCAGACCACCCTGAAGCCTCAAGCCGGCACTGTCATCGTCCTCATTCGTTACCCTAACGCTTCCGCTCGGCGGGTTGCTGCCGCCGTAGGCGGGGTCGTCTGAGCTCGCGGTAAGGTTCAGATTGTAGGTCCTAGCCCCATCAATGAGCGGATCATCGACGCCAGTCACCGTAACCGTCTGCGGAACATTCCAATTGGCCGGCGTGAAGGTCAGGGTATTCGCGCTCAACTGCCCCTCGGTAGAATCCAGCCCACCGATTGAAAGGGTCACGTTGGCCGTCGGCGCACTGTCGAGCACCACCGTGAACTGATCAAATGTACCCACTTCGCTCGTGGTCAGCGGACCGCCGCTTACCGTGATGCTTCCATCAGGCTCGGCAGACTCATCATCAAGGTTAGTAACCGCCACACTCTCAGTGACTGTGTTAGCGCCATCATAGCTGGCGTCGCTTGAGCTGGTCTCAAGGGTCAGGGTGTAGTCGGTATCTCCATCAATGTCCGTGTCATCAACACCTGACACGGTGATCGTCTGAGCAACATTCCAGTTGGCTGGCGTAAAAGTCAGGGTAGTGGCACTGAGGCTACCTTCAGTGCTGTCCAAGCCGCTCAGCGTCACCGTAACATTGGCACTCGGCGCACTGTCGAGCACCACAGTAAACTGATCAGTCGTTCCCGTTTCACTCGTGGTCAGCGGACCACCGCTTACCGTCATGCCTCCGCCGGTGTCATTGTCCAAATCTGTATCCACAGAATTCGGCGTGCCGCCTGTCAGGGTACCGTCATACTTTCGACCGGTCCCGTCGTCTACAATCGCAACCTCATCAGTGGCTGACAAGGGCGCCTCGCCATCTGCACCGATGGTCGCGCTCAGGCTGAATGTCTCAGATTCTTCCAAAGAGGTATCTGACTCGGACGTGATGTCCACTCTGACGTATACCGTATCGGTGCCACCACCAATCGTCCCGGGCACAACCGGGGTGCTGGTCGCGGAATACGAGGTCCAGCTAGCCCCCCCATCGGTAGAAAACTCCATGGAAAACCCGCTCACTGTCGCGGGGGAAGCTCCGGTTTGCGACAGGGCAAGAGTCAGCGCAGCACCCTGTGATGCGGTCACTGAGAACATCGCATAGTCAGAGCTCTCGTTAACCGGACTCTCGCCGCTGACGGTAACAGAGAGGTCATTATCAAGGTCAGAGTCACTGGTGACGGGATCACCCCCGCCATCGACCTCACCGTCGAACTTCAGACCGGTTCCGTCATCGAGGAGTGTCGCGGTGCCGGTCGTTGAAGCCCCACCGGTATTGGTCGCGCGCAGCGCAAAGGTCTCCGCCCCCTCAAAAGTATCGTCATTGGTTATCGTAGTGCGCACCAGCATGGTGGTGCCGTCAAAGGTTGCTGAAGCACCATAAGCCACCCAAACGGTTCCGTTCCAGACTTCCAGAGCGCCACCGTAATCAACGCCAGAGGTCGCAGAACCTGCCACCAGGGCCAGCGTGATCACCTGCCCGTCAGCACCCCCAACCGTAAAGACCGCATGCGATGAAGCTTCGTTGACCTCGATATCATTGACGCTGAGCGGCCTGTCGTCGTCAAGGTCAGAGTCACTGTCTACGGGATCACCCCCGACATCGACGGTACCGTCGAACTTCAGACCGGTCCCGTCATCTACAATCGTCGAATCACCGGTCGCCTCAACACCCGCTCGATTGAATGCAGACAGGCGAAGGTCTTCTGCCCCTTCATTGGCCAGGTCCGGCAGGACCGCTGTGCGAACCAGCAGGTTGGCGGCGGGCATGACGATCCAGTCATTGGGCGTATAAGCCTGCCAGTCGGTCCCATCGTAATACTCAAGGACCCCGGTGTAGTCTTCACGAATGATCGTATCTACATCGGCAACCGACAGCTGGACACGCTGACCGGCCGCGCCTGTGACCGTAAATAACACAAAATCTGACGCTTCATTTACGGTGGTGCCGGTCACTGTCAGTGCGCGTGTATCCGCGCCAACCGTGATGCCCACCGAGTCTGTATCTACCAAACCCTCAGCATCGGTGCTGACCAGCGTCAGCGTATCCGTGCCATTGAATCCATCGTCCGGTGTGTAGGTAATCGTCGCCAGTGCACTGGCGACCTCAGCCGGAGACCCAGACAGGGTAAAAGTGGAGCTATCCTCAGCACCCGCTGTGATTGTTGCAGTGCCGAGTGTACCCACTGCCAGGGTGCCACCAATCACGGTGAGCTTGGTCGTGAGCGTGTCACTGTCTACATCCGCAACTGACAGGCCGGCCAGCGCGTTGTCTGCACTCGCCTCAAGGACCGAGTAGGCAGCACCCGGCACGGTATTCACAGGCGCGTCATTCGCACCGGCGATGGTGATGGTTAACGTCGGGGTATTATCGGTAGCGCCAGCGGTATCTATGAGCGTGTAGCTGAAGGTCTCCGTCAGTGTGTCCCCGACCTGCAGGGCCTGCACGTCGGCATTGCCGTTAGTCAGGGTATAGGTGTAAGCCCCAGCCGCGTTAAGTGTCAGCGTTCCATAGTCTCCTGACAATGCCGTGGCCCCATCCAGTGCCCCCGCGCCACCGGCCCCATGTGAGAAAGCTGAGACAGAGAGCGTATCCCCGTCATCAACATCGCTGTCGTTGGTCAGCAGGTTGCCAGAAGGGTCGATGCCTCCGGTTGCGTTGGCGGTCCCACCCGCCTCCAGAGCGTAGGCCGTATCAGCCACCGCCGTGGGAGAGTCGTTGGCACCCTTGATGGTCACCGTGAGCGTGGTCTCACTGAAGTTCCCGCCAGTATCCTCGACCCGATAGAGAAACTGGTCGGTCAGAGTGTCACTGTCAGTTCGCAGCGCGTTCACCGAGGCGTTCGTGTCGTCCGGCGTGTAGATGTAGGTCCCGTCTGCTCCCAGGACGAGGGTACCGTAACTGCCTACTATGGAAAGCCCGTCTATCGACGTTGTGCCGCCTGTGACCGTACCCGAGGTACTGCCAACGCCTGCCTTGGTAACGGTTATCGCATCCGTCTGCGGGTCAGAGTCATTGGTCAGCACGTTGCCTGAGGCCGTGGCACCCGCTGCAGTGCCGGCTTCCAGTGCCGCTGATGCACCTTCGGCGGTATCGGCTACAGCAACCGGATCACCTGTCCCGCTGCCATACACAGTGATGGTGAGGGTGGCCGTGTCCGTGAGCCCTCCTGTGTCCTGCATCGTATATTCAAAGGTTTCGAGGGCTGAATCCCCTTCCGAGAGGTCAGGGTTGTCTGAATCAGGGGTGTAGACATAAGAACCATCTGCATTCAGAGTCAGCGAGCCGTGGGCCCCTGTGTACTCAGCGCCCGCGCTAACGCTGGAGGAAAAGGTGAAAGCACCCCCATCCGTGCTGGTCAGCTCGCTGTCCAGTGTGATGCCGCTTATCTCCCCGGCGGTGTAGGTGACGGCAGTTACCGTCGTGCCATCAGGCACCCCCGTCCCGCTGACTGACATACCGACTGTCACACTGCCGCTGGGGCTCGAGAGGGTTGTGAGCTCGGTTGATCCGGTGCTGGAGGTGGTGGTCACCGTTGCTGTCTTAGCGGACCCACTGTCAGTTTCTACTGCGTCTGTCGAAGTCTTGAAGAGGACCGCTGTGTTGATGGAGAGGAAGCTTGCGATCGTTCCCCCCAGTGCCACGTAACCACCTGAACCGTCAGCGTAGTGAGTAGGGTCGAGAGTCAAGACGACAGACGTATCGTCTCCGACTGTAGCTACACTCGACACTTCTACCTGAGTGTATGTACCGGCACCGCTGTCGTAGCTGAATAAACCCCGGTAGTTCGACGTATCCGTCGTTAGTTGTACATAGATCTCCTTGCCGGCACCGACAGAGGAAAAACCACTGTCGCCAACAAAGTTTAGCTGAGCCGAACCCTCTGTAACGGTCACGGTCCCTACGGTCATGGATGCCGTGTTGCTGATGCCCGTAATCGTTTTGGTGTCGCCGCTGTCGGTATCGCTGTCATTGGTCAGCACGTTGCCTTCAGCATTGAAGCCCGTGACGGGATCGCTGGTAGATTCTTTCGCGATGTTGGTGTCATCGGCGGCCAAAGGGGCGTCATTGGCACCCTCAATCGTTACGGTCAGCGTTTCGGTATCGCTGAGATCGCCCTGATCGGTGACCACATAGTCAAAAGACTCTGTCAGCGTGTCGCCGGACGTGCGCAGCGCCTGCACCGCACTGTTGTTCTGGTCGATGGCATAGGAGTAGCTGCCATCGCTGGACACGGTGAGCGTGCCATATAGCCCCACTACAGCCGTGTTGGTACCCACCGTCGTATTCGCGGTCACCGCGCTGGCGGCGCTACTGACTTCGTGACTGGTCCCGGCAGTGACATCTCCGTCCGGATCCGTGTCATTGGCCAGCAGCCCTGCGGCAGCGTCCGCCGTAGGATCCGTGCCTGCCGTCCCATTATTTGTACCGCCAGCCTCTACCGCGGTTATCGTGTCTGCTGTTGCAGAGGGCGCGCTGTTTGCATCAGTCACATCGAAGGTCAGGGTGTTCGGACTCTGATCGAGATCGACGCCTGCATTCTCGGTGCCGCCGTCATCCTGCACCTGAAAGGTGAAGCTTGCGTAGCCGGCACCACTCTCCCCTGCAAGCGGCGTATAGCGAAGCAGCGGCAGATCCGCAACAGACACCGAGTCACCAGCATCAACGGCCACACCATCTAGCGTCAGCGCACCAAGCACAGGCAATGTGGTGATTTTGACCGCCAGGATATTGTTCTCGGGATTGTCCGCCGAGTCGCTGAAGCCAAAATCGGCCAGGCTGAAGGTGTGGTGCCCACTCTCTAAAACGGTAATGGTGTCGTCAGCGCCACTTGGCTCGTCGTTGACCTCGGTCACACTCAGGTTCAGAAGTGCGGTTGCGGTTGCCCCATTACTGTCTTGAAGGGTGTAGGTAATTTGCGGAACCGCGCCAGAAAAATCAGCCGCCGGTTCAAAGGTGTAATTCCCCTCATCGTCGAGAGTAAACGTACCTACCCCAGCTATGGCGTAAGGGGTATCCAGCGCGAAGGGACCTGCCTCGCCTTCGATACTGAACTCAGTGACTTCAAGCGGATTGTTGTCCGCGTCCGTATCGTTATCCAGCACGTTGCCGGTTACGGAAGCCGCATCCTCCAGCACAGTGCCACTGTCGTTTACCCCGACCGGAGCACTGTTGACGGGGAGGATGGAGTTGAGATTGCTGTCAACACGGTCTGACGATGAGCCAACGTTTTTAAGCCCGCCGTCAGTAGCTAGCCCATCAAAATAGGCCTGATCGAAAACCAGAACGAAGCCAATATTGTCGCTGGCATCGCTGTCCCCGTCCGCATTACCGTCCACGGTTGCTATCGCAAGGTCTACAAAGTCAGAGTCAGTCCAGAAGTAGAATCCCTTGACCTTTCCGCCGGACTTGATGGGTCGGCTGATCCAGCCGTAATACGTTGTACCACCTATGGTGAGCTGGACAACAACATCATTCCCAGAAAACTGGCTACTGATTTGCTTATCGTCCGCGACTGCGGCGCCAAGGGCTATCGGAGTAAAGTCAATACTGTTTTGCTCTTTGCTGGCCTCAGTGGAACCGGTATTGACCGCGTAGGCATTTACAAACGTGATATTCGCCATTGTTTGTCACCAAATCAGGGGGAAATTTTGGGCGAGACTGTGTTCATTTCGAATACACCATAAAACAGCGTGCACATCTGTGATATGACACGCAGTATAGTTGAAACTTCACTTAGTTAGTTTCTATCAATCGAAAGTAGATTCTGCTTTTTTAATAAAGCCCCTAGGGCTGCCGCCTCTGGACCATTTTCTCCTCGCGGAGGGAGGCGAAATGTAACAAGTAATGCTCATCAGTTCCATATGTAACAGCGAGAATTTTGCTTCAACATTCTCGCTATTACCACGGCAGTGGCGGCCTACCGCTGTTACTTCACCCACGATGCGCCACAAAGATGGCAAAGCCAGGAAACGTTCAGGGAGTGAAGTCCTGCCAGACTGAGAAAACGGCGCCAAGCCAGGCAGATGAGCTACGGACGCAGAGGTTCCACTTGACTGATTCAATCCGGTAGTCGGCGTCAGGCCAAGGAAAAAATTTACAACTCTAAATTTGCTGAGCTAATCTTAGCCGATGAACTTACTATCAGATCAAAATCTAAGATGGAAGCGCTACACTGAAGCGAGCGATTCCGATTACCCGATAGACTACTCTGACGCCATCCTTGACGTGAGAGAGGACGGTCGCCTGGAAATATTAGTGAAGTGGGAACCGCACTGTTATTGCCATTTCCACCGGCATACTGCGGAGATCAGCTCTGTGGTTCTGGAAGGCGAGCTGCATGTCACGGACATCGATATTGAAACCGGCGAAGAATTAGGCACAAGGGTAAGAGTTGCCGGGGATTTCGTACACAAGGAGCCCGGTGATGTGCACATGGAACAGGGAGGGCCAGCCGGAGCCTTGGTGCTTTTTTCCCTTTACGCTCCTGACGGCGAAGGCAAACTCGTTGAATCGTTAAATCTGGACGGGACCGTCAACGGTATTTCAACCATCAAAAAGATTCTGAGCAAACGCAGGCCCTAATCATCGGGCCAATCTATCAGAGCCGGCTTCACAGACTCAAGCTCTAGCAGCGGGGAGATGCGGGAAGATGAACGCTTTACTATCTTGACCCGGCTGCCCACTAAACCGTTTCCGTTATAAACAACAAACTTCCTGTTGCGATAAGCATCCAGAGCACCGTGCCGTGAAGCACAACCGCCCCTTTGACGTTGAGTAGACTGGATCGGGTGATCTCCGTACCGATTGAGTAGAGGGCTATCACCAGAAGAGCCTGACTCAGCCAACTGGATGAAGACAGCAGCGAGTCAGGGATACTCAGTCCTGTTCCAAGAGCTGCAGCGGATAGGAACAGAACAACAAACCACGGCACACCAGGCCGAGAATGCTGACGGTTCTGAACGAAACCAGCAAGAATCAGCAAGGGGAATAGCCACAGCGTTCGAAGTAATTTCAGTATGGTTGCGACCTGCGCGGAGTCGTCACCGAAGCGTGCTGCAGTCGCAATCACCGAAGAGGTGTCATGGATAGCTACTGCGCACCAAACCCCGAACTGCTCCTGCGACATTTCTAACCAGCCACCGATCAATGGAAAGATGAACAACGCAATCGCGTTCAGGCCAAACACAAGAGTCAGTACGACGCCAGTTTGTTCCGGTCGCGCGCCGATCGTTGGCGACAGGCTGGCGACCGCAGTCCCACCACAAATCGCCGTCCCTGAACTCACTAAGAGATTGGTTTTATGGTTATCGTGAATCAGGCTCCCTATTACAAAGCCGATTATTAGCGTCATAATCACGCAGGCCGAGACCAGAGCACTGTACTCAACACTGGTTTCAATCAGCTGCCTGGCATCCAGATTAAGCCCGATCAAGACAACAGCCATTTGTAGCGCGCGCTGACCGAGCAGATGCGCCGCTGGTGACCCCTGGCGATTGAGAAGAAGAGAAATCGCTGCACCAATAATCAGCGACACGGCGGGATTACCCAGATAACTCAGAAATGGAACCGGGATGGCTAAAAACCAAAAACCCGGAGGGACAGGAGAGCCTGCTTTCCTCTTTAACAAGTTAGAAATATCGCACTTCCCTCATTCAGCGGTGAATATCCGTTTAATTCCAGAGACAGGTGATTGGATTGCATTTTGCTCATGTCGCTTGATGCGCCAGAAGCACTTACTTGATTTTTAGTTTCATTTCGAAAGGATAGTTACCAGAAGCTTCATGCTCCTTTTTCATTCTTACCATATCCTCAAAGATTTCAGCTGATATCTCTGCGGATTTTCTGATGGCCATATCGATGTGGATTTCAACGGTTTCAATCAGCGCAGCCACTTCATCTGATTCTTTACAAATTGCACAGACAGAGTGGTAGAGCTTTTTATTCACATTAAGCATTCTGAATCTGGGCGTC
>Ga0181594_10002786_pt1 | contig 15990 bp, 12 predicted proteins | sample 071ome_18_FD_145603 | JGI IMG/M metagenome (GOLD analysis project Ga0181594, IMG submission 145603) | Coastal salt marsh microbial communities from the Groves Creek Marsh, Skidaway Island, Georgia - 071413BT metaG (spades assembly) | ecosystem: Environmental > Aquatic > Marine > Intertidal zone... | reverse complement strand
AGCTTCAGGCGGCGTTCCTTGAGCGCATTGCTGCTCGATCAGGGCTTTATCGCCGGGATCGGCAATTACCTGCGCTCTGAGATCCTGTTCTTTTCCCGGGTGCATCCGGCGCTGCGGCCGATGGACCTCGATGCCGCCGCTATCAGGACGCTGGCCAGGAACATTCTGCTGATCACGCGCCGCGCTTACGACACCCGGGGCGTCACCAATCCGCCGCGGCGGGTCGCCGCGCTGAAGCGCGAAGGCGCCAAGCGTGGCCGCTATCGCTTCGCGGTGTTCGCGCGCGACCGCAGACCTTGCTATGACTGCGCAACGTCGGTGATCCGCGAGACCCTGGGCGGTCGGCGGGTGTACTGGTGTCCGCAGTGCCAGCCACGCCCCTGAAAGCGCGGCTCACGCCGGGCCGTCCAGGGTGTGCGCGGCAAGGAACTGTTCGGCCGCCGCAAAGATGTGCTCGCGCCGCGCGCTGTCCATGCGGTCCAGACTGCGCAGAATGACTTTCAGCCGCGGGTTGCGCTCGAAGAAATCCCGCTGGCGCGCGATGAAACGCCAGTACAGCCCGTCCACGACGTCGCACCATTCGCCGCGGGCGTAGTCGCTCATCTTCAGCCAGTAATTCGACCCGCAGACGTAGGGCTTGGTCGCAAACGTGCCGCCGTCGCTGAACAGCGCCATGCCGTAGACGTTGGGTTCCATTACCCAGGGGTAGGCGTCGGCAAACATCTCCATGAACCAGCGATAGGCAGCGCGCGGCGCGATCTCGGTCAGAGTCATGATGTTGCCGACGACCATCAGCCGCTGGATGTGATGATTCCAGGCCCGATCACGTGCCAGGCGGATCGCGTCATCCAGCGGTGGCAGGCCCGTGGTGGCCTCGTAGAACGCCGGTCCGGGGCGACGGTGGTGCGCCCAGAAGTTGCCCGCACGCTGCGCAGCGCCGTGGCGCTCGTAGACTCCGCGGATGAATTCCCGCCAGCCGATCACCTGGCGCAGGAAACCCTCAAGGCTGTTCAGGGGAATCGCGTGCTGGGCTGCATGCTGCAGTACCGCGTCCACGACCTCGGCCGGCGTCAGCAGGCCGATATTCATGAGCGGCGAGAGCGCGCTGTGGAAGAGGAATTCAGAGCGTGTGCTCAGAGCGTCCTCATACGGACCGAACTGCGCCAGGCGCTGCTCAAGGAAATCGTGGAGCCAGGTGAGCGCGCCCGTCCGGGTGGTTGGGATCCAGAAACCGGCGGCGCTACCCGGGTGGTCCGGAAACTCGCGCTGCACCAGCTCGATGCAAGCGCGCGCGTGGTCGTCGAGTGCGGCGGCACGTGGCGCGGGCGGGGTGATGCTGCGCGGCAGGCGTTGGCGATTGTCGGCGTCGTAACTCCAGCTGCCGCCTTCCGGCCTGCCGTCGGCCGTGAGCAGGATCTGGTGCTGGCGCCGCACCTGCTGGTAGTAGCGCGCCATCAGGATCCCACCGCGGCGATCGCGGTGCCGATCGAACAGTTCCAGGGGGTTCATGAACATCGGGCTCGGCAGCACTGTTCTACTGAAGCCTTCGGCGGCGCAGAGCGCAGCCAGGCGCCGCTCGAAATGGCGCGCGGCGAAATCGAAGTGCACCAGCTTGTCGGCCCCGGTACGGCGCGCTACCTCTGCGACCCAGGGCAGAAATCCGCTGTTCGCGGGGTCGTCCAGGCTCTGGTAGTGCACCTCGAAGCCGGCGGCACGCAGCGCATCGGCCTGGCTGCGCATCGTCGCCAGCATCAGCACCAGCTTGTGCTGGTGATGCCGCACGTAGGTGCACAGGGCACGGTCTTCGCACATCACCACCTTGCTGCTGCCGAACGCCGCGAAGTACGGCGGCGTGAAAAGCTGTGTGCCGAGGACGATGCCGAGTGTCGAGGTGTCGCTCACTCGCGGAGCGTGCTCAGGAGGTCGCAGCCTGGTCGGGTCCGGTGCCGATCACGCCGTCCCTGCGCCAGGCCGCAATGGCTTCATCGCTGTGGCCGAGTTCGCGCAGCACGGCGGCAGTGTCCTCGCCGAGACGCGGCGGCGCTTTACGCAAATCCAGGCGCTGGCCGTCGAGACGCAGCGGCGTGGCCACCGCCTGCAGTTCGCGACCGTTGCCGTGCGTGTAGCAATGCAGCATGCCCGAGGCCGCAGTGTGCGGATGTGCCGAGATTTCGCCGAGGTTATGCACCGGCGAGCAGGGGATCCCGCACGCGGAGAAGCGCTCCATCCATTCGGCGCGCGGGCGCCGCTGCATGATTTCCGCAACCCGTGCTTCGCATTCCGCGCGATGCGCGACCCGGTCGGCGCTGGTGCGGAGATGCGTGCTCGCGGCGAGATCCGGCGCCTCCGCGACCTCGCAGAAGGTCTGCCACAGGCGGTCGTTGGCGACACCCAGGATCAGCGGCAGATCGGCAGTATCGAACGCGCGATAGGGACATAGGGATTCATGACCGGAGCCGACCCGCATCGGCTCGGTACCGCGCTGCCAGAAGCCCTGCAGGAAATAGCCGAGGAAGCCGAGTGCGGTGTCGAACAGGGCTGCCTCTATACGCATGCCGTGTCCGCTCTGACCCCGTTCCAGCAAGGCGCTCAGGATCCCGATGGCTGCGTTCATGCCGGTCCCCTGGTCAACCGGAGAGAACGGGCTGCGCACGGGCGCGCCATCGGGCTCGCCGGTGACTGAGATCATGCCGCTGAAGGCCTGGGCGATAAGGTCGTAGCCTTTATCCTGGCTCATCGGTCCCTGGCTGCCGTAACCGGAAATGCTGCAGTAGATGATGTTGTCGCGCACCGCGCGCACCGCCTCGTAGCCCAGTCCGAGCCGCTCGGCGACGCCCGGCGCGAAGCTTTCGATGAGCACATCGCTGCGTGCAAGCAGCTCGCGACACAGCGCCATGCCGGCGTGGGATTTCAGGTCGAGCGCCACGCTGCGCTTGTTGCGGTTGACCGATAGGAAAATTGTGCCCTCGCCATCTTCGAACGGCGGCCAGCTGCGCGTATCGTCGCCGCCGGCGATCGACTCGACCTTGATCACCTCTGCGCCGAGATCGGCGAGGTATTGGGTGCACAACGGGCCGGCCAGCACTTTTGACAGGTCGAGGATGCGGACGCCGCGCAGCGGCTGAGGCGTGTTCCCGGCGTTTTCCATTGAGCGAGAGTCCCTGAATTGACGGGCTTGAAATGTACGCAATAGCATGCGGCCGCGCCACGGCGCGGTGGTTGTGATCCGTTGCGCTGTTGCGCAATTATCGGGACCAGAGTTCTCGAGGACTGATTGCTGCGCCGCGCAACCAGGACTTCACGCCGTTGAAGGGGAGGACATGACCATCAACCGCCTGCCCGCCGGGTTTGAAGAACTCGAGCCCTTTGTGGCGGACTGGGATCTGCCCACAGCACATGAACGCTGGATGCATCGCAACAGGGCGCCCTACGCGGACGTCATGCGTTTCTACGAGGCCATGTTTGCGCGCGCCGAGGAAGCGACGGCGTTGGTTGAGCGCTATCCGCTGAATGCCCTGCCGGATGATGTCGCGTGCCTGTTCAGGCTGGTGCTGGCGCTGACGCACGCCGCGGTCGGGGTCGAGCTGCACCAGGCCTCGCATTCACCCTGGTCTCCGGTCGAGCATGAGCTGCGCCTGACAGCGGGGATCCAGCCGCATGGCTGACACGCTGAGGGCGCCTATGAACCCGCCCGCCGGGCGGCCGCCCGTTCTTACCCCGGCCTGTGGATTGTCGACCGGCACCATGCCGACCCGGTTATATACCGATCCGGAGCATTACGCGCTCGAGCGCGAGCGCATCTTCCGCCGCGCCTGGCTCAAGGTCGGCCGCGTCGAGCAGCTTGCGCAGACCGGAGATTTTTTCGTTAAGGATATTGCCGTCGCCGATGCGTCGATCCTGATCACGCGCACGCGGCGGGGCGCGATTAAGGCGTTCCACAATGTCTGTTCGCATCGCGGCAATCAGGTGGTTCTGCAGCCAGAGGGCAACGCCCCGCGTTTTACCTGTCGCTATCACGGCTGGACCTATAACAATGCCGGGGAACTGGCGGCGGTGACCGACGAGGCCGGCTTCTTTGACCTCGACAAGAAGCAGTGCGGTCTGACCCCGGTTGCGGTCGATACCTGGGAAGGCTGGATCTTCATCAACCTGCAGCCTGAACCTGAGGTGACGCTGCTGACCTTCCTCGGTCCCTTCGGCACGGCATTCAGCGGCGTCGATTATCCGTTTCCGCACACTCCCCTGGTCATGCGCGGGGAGATCAAAGCGAACTGGAAAGCTGTCGCTGACGCCTTCAGCGAGGCGTATCACATTGCGTCGATCCATCCCCGCACGTTCGGGCCGATCTACGCCGGCCGTGACAATCCTCGCAGCCGCCCGGTCAGCGCCAGCATCTTCGGGGCGCATCGCGCGTTCTCGACCTGGCTTAATCGGGACTACCAGCCGGGAGCCGAGGCGCAGGTTGAACGCTGGATCTACCCAACGACCTCGACGCTGACCGGCACGCGCCAGGAAGGCCAGGTCAATCCGCTGACTGAGCACCCGGCGATCAACCCGACCAAGAGCGAGGCCTGGGCCAGCGACGTTAACTGGATCTTTCCCAACTGGCACATTCAGATCTCGGCCAACCGTTTCTGGTCGCACGAGTTCTGGCCGACCTCGCTCAACACGACTCTCTGGGAGGGACGTTTCTACCAGCCCGCCCCGCAGACCGCGCGGGAGCGCATACAGCTCGAGCATTTCACCGCGCAGATGGCCGACGGCATGCTCGAGGACCTGTCTAATATTGAGAGCACTCAGCGTGGGATGGCGTCCGGTGCAAAAGCCGAGCTGCACCTGCAGGACGGCGAAATTGCGATCCGACATCAGCTTGAGCAGGTCATTAAATGGACCGAGGCGGCGACGGTTGCGGAGGCGCTGGCCTGAGCGTAAGACAAACCGGGTGGTGCTCTCCCGACGCTGCACCGTCCCTGCCTCAAAACCGGCACCTTGCCGTAAGGGTTTGAGCACCAGCGCTGAGCGCACCGCAGTTTAAGAAAGGCCTCCCCGCATGCGCAGCACATCAACCGCTCCCCTCAGGGTTCTGGAACTGACCGGCGGGATCGCGACCGCCTATGCCGGCTGGCTGCTGGCGCGCATGGGGGCAGAGGTCACCCGCGTGGTCATGCCGGAGACGCGCCCGCCGACGACGTCGGCTCCTGATCCGGTCGACCTCGCGCTGGAGGCCCTGGCGTGTGGCAAGCGCGATCTGCCCGCGCCGGCGCTGCAGAAGGATCTCGGTGCGGCCATCAACGGCGTTGATATCCTGCTGTGTGAAGACAAGGTGGCCCTCGCAACCTGTGCGGGCTCACTGGCTGAGCTGAGTGCGCGGGCGCCGCGGCTGGTGATCGGCCTGGCCAGCAATCTCGGTCTGGACGGCCCCTATGCTGACTACCCCAGCACCGCACTCGACGCGCAGGCGCTTGGTGCAGTGGCCTGGGCTATCGGCGATCCGACGCGTGAGCCTCTGTCGCTGCCGGTCGGTGTGCTGGAACACCAGTCCGGCGTCGTGCTCGCGGCAGGTTGCCTGCTTGCCCTAGAGCTGCGCGCCGCCGGCGTTGAGCAGAACCTGGTCGACGTGGCCCTGGCCGACGTGCTGGCGAGCTACGTGGCAGGTAACTGCCGCGTCTACGTGCATCATGGTCTCAAATGGCAGCGCAACGGCGAGCGGCCCTACGGCTGCTGCGGCGCTTATCCGTTTGCCATCATGCCCTGCGCTGATGGCAAGGTATGTATCTCGGGGCGTACGCGCGAAGAGTGGCAACGCTTCGTCAAAGTGATGGGCAATCCGCCCTGGGCCAGCGAGCCGCGCTACCAGGATCTGCGCACCATGGGCACGCAGTATCCCGATGAAGTGGACGCGCTGATCAAGCCCTGGTTTGCCACCCGCACCCGTGCAGAGCTGCAGGCCATCGCACTGGAACACAACCTGATCCTCGCGCCGTTGCGCGACTTCGCGGAAGTGATCAACTCCGGGCAGTTCGCCAGCCGCGATTTTCTCGGGACCGTGGCGCTTGCAGGACAGTCGGTCAGAACGCCGGGTCTGCCTTTCCGGATCACCCGCGAACGGCAGGAGGTCGGACCGGATCTGGCTCCGGAGCTGCTTACGCAGGCGCCGGCGGACTCGGACACCTGGCACAACGCTGCTGGTCCCCTGGGCGGACTGCGCGTCCTTGATTTTGGCTGGGTGTGGTCGGCGCCCTGGGTCGGCGCGATTCTCGGCGAGCTGGGCGCGCAGGTGATCAAGGTCGAACACGGACCACGTCCGGATAACCTGCGCATGGCGGGACGGGTAGTGCGCGCCGACGGCACGGTGGTCGACGGGCCGAGTCGTGAAATGTCGCCGATGTTTCATCAGGTCAATCACGGCAAGCTCGGCATTACTCTGAATGTCAAAGATCCGCGGGCCCGCGCGCTGGCCCTGCGCCTGGCGGCGCAGAGTGACGCGGTGATTGAGAACATGTCCCCGGGTTCGATGGAGCGCTCCGGTCTCGGCTTCGAGACGCTGCGTGACACCAACCCGCGCCTGGTCATGCTGTCGATGTCCGCTGCCGGACAGTTCGGTCCGTTTGCCGGCATGCGCGCCTACGCGCCGACCATGTCCGCTTTCGCGGGTCTTGAATCTCTGGTCGGCTATGCGGGTGAGTCCCCTATCGGGACACTGAATTTTGCGATTGGCGATCCCAATGCCTCAGTGCATGGCCTGCTGGCGCTGCTGGCCGCGCTGCGCCGCGCGCGCGCGACCGGTGAAGGCGCGTACATCGACCTGTCTCAGGTCGAGGCCCTGATCGGCACGGTGCGCCCCTACCTGTTGGCGGCTCAGGTCAGCGGTCAGCAGCCGCAGCCGCAGGGCAACCGGCACCCGCGCATGGCGCCGCACGGTATCTACCCGGCGCAGGGCAACGATCGGTGGCTGAGCATCGCGGTGGCTGATGACCCGCAGTGGCAGGCTCTGCTGAAACTTGCGCCGCTCGACGGCTGGCGCGCCAGCGGTATCGCAGAGCGGATCGCTGCGTGTGACGTGCTGGATCGCGCACTCGCCGCATGGACGCGGACGCAGGACCGTGATCGGCTGGTGGCAGAGCTGCGTCGGGTCGGGATTGCATCCTCCCCGGTGCTCTCGGTCGAGGAGCAGTGGCAGGACCCGCATTTCGCGGCACGGGAGATGCGTCATCCGGTTGAGATCCCGTTTTACGGGACGGAATCGCTGTATCGAGCGCCCTGGCGCTTCTCCACCGCGGCGCCGCACATCGCGCGCGCCGGTCCCACCCTCGGGCAGCACAATGCTTTTGTTTTCGGCGAGCTGCTCGGGTTATCAGATGCGGAGATTGATAATCTGGTGGCCGACGGGGTCATCGCCTGAGACAGGTTGGGTTTTTCATACTGCGAGGTCCGGATCAGCCGGGAGACCGACTCGGCTTTAAATCGGCCTTAAAAAGGCTTTAAAACGGATAGGGCGGATGGTTTGTTTGAACGCCGCCGGAACGCAGTGTTAAGTGCGCTCCGGCGGCCGTTTGAAGATCAGAATGAGGCTTCTCTGGGCATTCAGATCTTGAAGCGCGGGTCAGCCTTGAACGCTTCGATGGTCAGGCCCTGCTCAGAGAGAATAGCGGCCACCCAGCGAGGTGCGCGTCCGCGACCGGTCCATTTATCATTGGAGGCCGGGTTTTTATATTTGCTCGCGACCTGGGAGCGTTTGTTTGGCGCCGCACCCGCCGCCCGGCGTGGACCGCCGCTTTCCTGCATGAGTTTCAGTACTTCGGCGATTTCAGCTTTCTTGAGCTTGTGCCGCGCGAGAACTTTCTCAATATCGCGAATGACGACATCGAGTTTTCCTCGCTGGCGCAGGAGTTTCTCAGCTTCAGAAATAAGATTTTTAAGTTCTCCGGCATTCAAATTGCTAATTTTTGGCATTGCTTGACCTGTCAATTTAATCAGTCAGTAAAAACTCATCCGTAAGTACGCGGGAGAGGTTAATTAAAAATATCGCCTCTTTCAATATTCCAGCCGGTTAAAACGCGGGTTTTTAAAAAAAGCTCAATGCATCGGAGCTTTTAAAACACGCTGTCCGCGGAGTCAGAAAAGATATGAATTATCAGGATCGGGATATATGCGGGTTTCAGATCCGGCGCGTCTTTTTAGACGTAACTGTCCTTGCGTCAGGCGTCTGGTAGGCCTGACAAATTTCCAAGACTTATTAACTGTGGAGGTGCGTCCGCTTGTGAACGCAGCAATCATCGGTGCCAGTGGCGGAATCGGCGGCGCGCTGGCCTCGCGTCTGGAACAGTCGGGAGATTATGCGAGGGTGCTCAGATTTTCGCGTCGGCCCGGCGTTGATTCTGAATCGATCGATATTCTGGATGAAGCGTCGATCATGGCCGCTGCGGCTGCTGCGGAGTCTGCGGTCGACAGGCTGGACCTTATTCTCGTCGCGACCGGACGGCTGCAGGATGCGTGCTGGAGCGCGCTGCCGGAGAAGAGCTGGCGCGCCCTGGATGCCGGCGCGCTGCAGGCAATGTTTGCCGTGAATACGATCGGTCCTGCGCTCGTGGCCAAGCATTTTCTGCCTTTGCTGCGCCGCGGTACCCGAGGCGTCTTCGCCGCCCTGTCCGCCCGAGTTGGCAGCATTGAGGACAACCATCTGGGTGGTTGGTATGGCTACCGTGCCTCAAAAGCTGCACTCAATATGATGGTGCGTACCCTCGCGATCGAGCTCAGTCGGCGTAATCCTGATGCGGTCTGTGTCGCTCTTCATCCGGGCACGGTGGACACGCCATTGTCGGCACCCTTTCAGCGCGGCGTGCGCCCGGAGAAGCTGTTCGCGCCTGAGACCGCCGCCGAGCATCTCCTGCGCGTGATTGCCGAACTCTCGCCGGCGGACTCAGGCAAGCTCCTGGCATGGGACGGGAGCGCAGTTCCGTTTTGAGTCGTCTGCGGTTCAGCTCCTGTAATGGCGCACGATCTCGCTGGCGAATTCAACGATGCTTTCCTCAACAAAGCCCCAGGGCGGCGAGACGACGATTTCCGTCAACCCTGCCGCCTCCAGCGCACGGAGTCGTTCAAGGATCTCATCCCGCGAGCCCGTCAGACTGAGGGCACGGATCGCCTCCGGCGTGATAAACCGGTCTTCGCCCGGATGCAGGCGGCGGGAGTGGGTGGCGTGCATCTCCGCCCAGCGGGCGTCCAGATAACTGACGTATTCGGGCGTAAGGAAGCGGGCAACGAACGGCGGCACCTCGCGACCGGCGCGTGCCTGCTCGTAGGCGTAGTGCAGGGAGACCGCGATACGCGGGCCAACGCGCGAAAGCACCCGTGGGCTGTTGGTTGCCTCGCCCGGGTGCAGCACGCAGGAGATCCCGATGGTTGCCACGCGGTAATCCGCCGGGCGCCCGCCCTCGCGTAGCGCCCAGCCGCGCGCGACGCCGCTCAGGTCGGCTGCGAGCAGGTCCGGATCGAGCAGACTGAGGGAGAGCACGCCATCGCCGAGTTCTCCGGCGAGGGCCTGCGCGCGGGGGTGGGATGCCGCGACCACAACGGGGATCGGGTCGTCGATGTTGATGTACCCATTAGTAGTATCCATGAAGTGGATATCGGCGGCGTGGCCGCGCAGGCTGAACGGCACGGTCTGCCCGCGCAGCAGGCCCTGGCAGACTTCGACGGTCTCCCGGAAAGCCTTGATTGGGACAGGCGGCATGCCCATCGAGCGCCACGCGGTGTGGCCAGCGCCGAGACCGAGTATGGTGCGCCCCGGCGCCAGCTGGTTCACGGTGGCAATGGCATGCGCAATGACCGGGGCGATCCGCGTGCCCGCGACGGTAATGCCGGTGGCGAGCTGGATCCTCCGCGTGTGGTGAGCCGCCAGGGTCAGGCAGGCGTAAACATCCGAGGTCAGCAACTGCGAGTCGACCAGCCAGGCGCAGTCAAAACCAACCTGCTCTGCGAGCAGAGCATGTCGCCAGGTGTTCTCAATATGAGACTGGAAGCCGACGCCGAATTTCATGCGGATGCTCCTATAAGGCACAGTAACGGCGACATGCTACGCGCTTCGTCAGAGCCGAGGCTGACGCGTGGATTCAGGCCGGTCGGGCGCGGGCGCATCGGGCCGATGAACTGACGCGGTGTCGGCGGCGCGTGATGGAAACAAGAAAAAGACCATGAGTGGAACGGAGCAGACACACGAGGGCAGGGCACCACGGGTGCTCGTGATTGGTGCCAGCCGCGGGATCGGGCTTGAGACCGTGCGCCTGGCGCTGGCGAGTGGCTACCGCGTGCGGGGCTTTTCACGTTCGGTCGGTGACGTGGCGCTGGATCATCCCCGGTTTGAAGCACATGCCGGCGACGCGCTTGAGGGACGTGACCTCCGCGCCGCGCTGGCTGGCGTCGACGCGGTTGTGCAGAGCCTCGGCGTCAGGGCCGGTCCACGCATGGTGCTGCGCCGCACTTATCTCTTTTCTGAAGCGACGGACGAGCTGGTGCGCGCCATGGGGGGTACGGGGGTGCGCCGTCTGATCACCGTTACCGGCTACGGTGCGGGTGCCAGCTACGCGCACCTCAAATGTCACGAGCGCCTGCCGTTCCGTGCGGCGCTAGGGCGGGTCTATGACGACAAATCCCGGCAGGAAGCGGTGATTGAGCGCAGCAGCCTCGATTGGACCATCGTGCGCCCCGGGATCCTGCTGAACGGCAGCACGATCGGGCCCTACCGCGTGCTGGACAACCCCGCAGATTGGCGTCTGGGATGCCTGAACCGCGCTGAGGTTGCTGATTTCCTCGTGGCTCAGCTCAAGGACACGCGCTTCCTGCGGCGCGCCGTTACCCTGTGTCGCTGACGCGTTCAAAGTCACCGGAGAATTCAGCATGAGCCAGACCGCAACCGCACGCCGTGTTGTTGCCTCGCCCTACCTGAGCGGCAATTACGCGCCGGTCAGCGAAGAGCGCACTGAGACCCGCCTTGAGGTCACAGGCGAGCTGCCCGGCGATTTGAACGGCAGCTACCTGCGAAACGGACCCAACCCCGTCGGCAAGGTCAATCCGCGCCGGCACCACTGGTTCCTCGGCGACGGCATGATCCACGCGGTGCGTCTGGCTGAGGGGCAGGCGCTGGGCTACCGCAACCGCTGGGTGCGCAGCAGTAAAGTGCTCAAGCATCTCGGTGACGGCAACGCGGCGACGGCGCCGAAGTTCGGTCCCAACACGCACGTCATCAGCTACGCCGGGCGCCTGTGGGCGCTGGTAGAGGCTGGGTTCCCGCCCGTTGAGCTGGATGAGGACCTGAATACGCTCGGCATCAACCGTTTCTCCGATACGCTCAAAGGGGGCTACACCGCGCATCCGAAGCTCGACCCGGTGACGGGTGAGCTGCACGCCGTTGGCTACTGGTGGCCCAAACGACGCGGCGCTGTGCAGTATTCACGCATCGGTACCGACGGGCGGGTGCGGGAGCAGCTGGATATTCCGGTGCCCGGCATGACCATGCTGCACGATATGGCTCTGACAGAGCGCTACATCGTGATTTTCGACCTGCCGGTGACGGTGCGTCTGCGCGCCCTGCTGCGGCGTCCGAGTTTTCCGTTTGCCTGGGATGAGAATTACGGCGCGCGGGTCGGCCTGCTGCCGCGTGGCGGGACTGCAGCAGACGTTATCTGGGTTGAGGTTGAGCCCGCCTACGTGTTCCATCCGATGAATGCCTACGACGACGCGGCGGGCAACGTGGTTATCGATGTATGTCGCTATGCGCGCATGTTTGCGCGCGATCAGCGCGGCCCTTTCGGCGACAGTCGCCCGACCCTCGATCGCTGGGTACTGGATCCCGTCAATCGCCGGGCCAGTGAAACGCGGCTCGACGATCGTGCACAGGAATTTCCACGCTGCGCCCCGGGCCGGGTGGGCAGGCCTTATCGGTACGGCTACACGGTGACCATCGGCGATGCCGGCTTCCCCGGACTGCTCAAACATGACCTGCACACCGGCAACGCCGAGCGTTTTTCCCACGGCGCGGCGGAACACTGCGGGGAGCCCTATTTTGTGCCGCGCGCAGGCGCGACCAGCGAGGACGACGGTTACATCATGACCCTGGTCTATGACGATACCGTCGATCGCAGCGATCTGGTCGTGTGGGATGCCCGCGAGCCCGCGGCAGAGCCCCTCGCGCGCGTCCACCTGCCGGTGCGGGTGCCGAACGGCTTCCACGGCTGCTGGGCGCCGGCGGGCTGCGACGCGGTCTGAGGCCGGCGTGACGATTGGTGCGAGAGAGCCGGTGCGCTCCGGTGTGCCGCGTGAGTTTCAGGTCGTCCGCCCGGGAAACGCCATGGGACAGCGCCAGCCGCACATTGGAAACCCCGGAGGCTGTTCATAAAATGACGGCTTCCTGAATGCGACCCAGCGCCGGTCAGACAGATCGGGCTTACCCGCGACCGCGCGCTGCCTCTGCCGGAGAATGCCCCATGACTGCTGCCGCTCCCGCGCTTGATCGCGCGCTGATTGCTGACGGTGTTGCCACCGCCAATATCCCCACCCTGCTGATGGTGCTGTACCAGATGACCGGCGAACACCGCTGGCTGGAAGCGCCCTACCGCCCGAATCGCGCGACCGGACTCGGTGACAACGACAGCGGTGGTCTGCCGGAGGCGATCCAGGCTGAGATCCGCGAGGCGGCACGGGAAGCCATCATGGCGTGGGCGGCAGGACGTCCGCTTGCGATCCCCGAGCCGGCCCACGCAGAGCTGGTCGAAATGCTGAGCGTGGCCATGGGTGAGCCGGTCCCGCCCGAGTACGGTGCTTTCACCGAAAGCCTGCTGGGAGAGCGCGCACTGAATGACGAACCGATCGCCGTGCCCGAAGGCTTCCACGTCCTGGTGGTCGGTGCGGGCATGTCCGGGATCTGCGCCGGCGCCAATCTCGCTGCGGCCGGGGTGCCCTTCACCATCCTGGAAAAAAACGACGACATTGGCGGCGTATGGCTGGAGAACCATTACCCGGGTGCCGGGGTCGATACGCCGAACCACCTGTATGCGTTTTCCTTCGCGGTGCATGACTGGCCGGTGTATTTCGCGCTGCGCGACAACATTCATAAGTATCTGAGCGCCGTGGCGGATCGCTTCAAGGTGCGCGAACACGTGCGCTTCGGCACCAGGGTGACGACCGCGCGCTACGACGAGGTGCGTCAGATCTGGCAGGTTCAGATTCAGGGCCCGGATGGAACCTCTGAGTTGCTCGAAGGTAACGTCCTGATCGGCGCCAGCGGGATTTTCAATCCGCCGGTGTGGCCGCAGATCCCCGGAATTGAGGATTTTGATGGCCCGGTCTTCCACACCGCCGAGTGGCGCGATGACGTCGACATCGACGGGCGTAAGGTTGCGATCATCGGTAACGGCGCGAGCTGCATGCAGACCGGGCCTGAGATCCAGCACCGGGTTGAGTCGCTGACTATTTTTCAGCGCTCCCCGCACTGGGCGGCACCGTTCGAGCAGTTCCGCAGGGAAGTACCCGAAGCGATCCGTTACCTGCTGCGCGAGGTGCCAATCTATCAGGCCTGGTATCGCGTGCGCCTCGGCTGGATGTTCAACGACCGGCTGCATGACTCGCTGCAGAAAGACCCTGATTGGGCGCATCCCGACCGCGCGCTCAACGCGACCAACGACGCGCATCGGGCGTTCTTTACTCACTACATCAAGTCCGAGCTCGGCGATCGCACTGACCTTCTGGAGAAGGTGCTGCCGACCTATCCGCCGTTCGGCAAGCGCATGCTGCTCGACAACGGCTGGTACCGCATGCTGCGCAACGAGCAGGTAAGTCTGGTCGATGACCGTGTGGCGCGGATTGAGCCACACGCCATCGTCACCGAAGACGGCACCACTTACGACGCCGATGTGCTGGTCATCGCGACCGGCTTCGACGTGCTGCGTTTCATCAACACCTACGAGGTCATCGGGCGCGACGGCCGATCGCTGCGCGAGGCCTGGGACGATGACAACGCGAGTGCTTATCTGGGTACCGTGGTGCCCGGCTTCCCCAACTTTTTCACCCTGTACGGGCCTAACCTCCAGCCCGGCCACGGGGGGTCCCTGGTGGTCGTGGTGGAGATGCAGGTCAACTACGTCATGGACATGATCCGCCGCATGGCAGCCGAGCAGATCGGTGCGGTCGATTGCCGACGGGAAGTGCATGAAAGCTATATGCAGCGCGTGGACGATGCGCATACCCGCATGGTGTGGACGCATCCCGGGATGACAACCTACTACCGCAACGACCGCGGACGCATCGTCGTCAACTCACCGTTCCGTAATGTCGATTACTTTGAATGGACGCGGCAGGTGAACCTGGAAGACTACGAAACGGAGGCGCGCAGCGCCTGAGCAGACCTGCAGTCAGCGCGCCTGCAGCTGCATTACACTGGCTGCAGACAGACTGTCAGGGGAGGCGGTCATGGCCGGAGTAACGCTGGAAATCGAGCCGCTCGACGCCACGTTCGGCGCGCGGGTGTCCGGTCTGCGCCTGACGGCGCTCGATGACGAATCCTTCGCGGCGCTGTATGCCGCCTGGCTCGAGCATGCGCTGCTCATCTTCTCTGAGCAGTTTCTTTCGCACGATGCGCAGGTCGCCCTGGCGCGCCGCTTCGGCAAGCTTGAATTCGACATCGCGCCCTTGAGCAATGTGCGCAGCGACGGCACGGTGCGCGTCGATGACGACAGCGACGAGGTCATCAAGCTACTCAAAGGCAACATGGGCTGGCACCACGACAGTACCTATATGCCGCTGCAGGCCAAGGGCGCGGTATTTTCCGCCGAGGTCGTGCCCAGCAGCGGTGGCGAGACCGGTTTTGCGGACATGCGCGCCGCTTACGAGGCGCTCGACGATTCCCGGCGTGCCCTGGTGGACACCCTGCGTGCCCATCATTCGCTGTACTACAGCCAGTCCCGGCTCGGCCATGAAGCGCAGCGTGGCACGCACGGCAAACACGTGCGTCAGGACGGGACCTATGTCGGCTATGGCTTCCATGACGGTCCGGTGTCGGTACGACCGCTGGTCAAAGCGCATCCTGAGACCGGACGTCGGAGCCTCGTGATCGGTCGCCATGCCTACGACATTGTCGGGATGAGCGCTGCTCAATCCGAGGCGCTGCTCGACGAGCTGGCGGCCTTCGCCTGTCAGCCGCCGCGCGTTTACTACCACCAATGGCAGCCAGGCGATGTGGTCATCTGGGACAACCGTTGTCTCATGCACCGGGCAACGCCCTGGCCGATGCACGAAGCGCGGGTGATGTGGCACAGCCGCATTGCCGGCGATCCGATCACGGAAGCGGCTCTCACCGCCTGAGCGCCGGCATTACACCGAAAGGACACTTTAATGAGCGTGATTCTTGACCCTGCTGAGGCGCAGCGTTACCGCGAGGACGGGGTGATCTGCCTGCGCGGCGTGCTGGACCGCGCGACCCTTGACGCGCTCGAAGCCTGTTACGAGTGGAGCCTTGCGCATCCGACGCCGTCGGCCAGTCGTTTTGATATTGCGGCGGGAACGACCTTTTACCAGGACCTGTGCAATCCCGCGGCTGCGGCGGCCTACCGCGAGGTGCTGTGTGAGTCCCCGGTGGCTGATGTGGTCGCGCAGCTGTGGGGCAGCGACGAGGTGTGGTTCCTCTACGAACAGGTCTTCGTTAAGGAGGGCGGGGACGTGCGGCGCACGCCATGGCATCAGGATGCCCCGTATCTCGCGCTGGATGGCGAGCAGATTGCGGTGATGTGGATCAATTTTCTGCCGGTACCGGCGACGAGCTCGCTGGAGTTTGTCCGCGGGTCGCATCGCGGCACGCTGTACGACGGTTCGGCGTTCGATCCGAACGACGACACCGTGCCGGTGTTCGGACATGGTCTGCCGCGTCTGCCGGATATCGAGGCCCAGCGGCAGGACTGGGACATCGTCAGCTGGGGCGTTGAGCCGGGTGACATCGTCATC
>Ga0181594_10002784_pt1 | contig 15996 bp, 9 predicted proteins | sample 071ome_18_FD_145603 | JGI IMG/M metagenome (GOLD analysis project Ga0181594, IMG submission 145603) | Coastal salt marsh microbial communities from the Groves Creek Marsh, Skidaway Island, Georgia - 071413BT metaG (spades assembly) | ecosystem: Environmental > Aquatic > Marine > Intertidal zone... | reverse complement strand
TAATTGAGTGATGAACCGTCTCCAGCCAGCGTAGCGGGATCTATTGTCAGCGGTGGTCGCGCCGAGAACCAACCCAGCCAACCCAGCCAGATCATCAGCGCGATGAGCAGCCACACTCCTTTTTTAACTACCTGGAACATCATGTGTTATCCAAACCCATGGCTCATCAGCGGTTACTCTGCTCCCAAAACCTTACCAAAGCGTCGCTCCGTCGGTGCGGTTGTTAAGAGAGGCTCACTACCTCGGGCCGTCACTGGCAAGGCGGGGTCGCACCCCGCCCGGTTCAGCGCATAAAAAAGGGCGGCCTGAGCCGCCCTTGATCTAAACGCCGTTAGCGGCTCAGAACTCCCATACCGCCTGAATGCCATATACGTCACGGCGAGCGCGATACTGGAAGTGCGAACCACTCGCAAGCGGCACGTCAGCAGCACCCGTCGCATACTTCTCGTCACCAATGTTTCTGCCGTAGAGCATCAGGGTCCAGTTGTCACCGCGCAAACCGGTACGGATGTTGATCAACTCGAAGCCCTTCTGAACGTCGACGGGGTCAAGGTCGCCAGTCATGTAATAGTCATCAGTAAAGTTGACGTCCAGCTGGGTGAACCACATCAAAGAGCCGATAGGCTGGTTGAACTGCGCCCCAAAAGAGCCTGAGAATTCAGGCGCGCCGATGGCAACACCACTGAGGTCTTGTGACTCACCCGCCACAGCACCGTTACCAAGGAAAGTAGCGGCACAGACTCGGCCGTCGACATTAACCGACGTTACGGGGTCATTGACGTTGGTAATACCCAGACCACGAATCGCATCTTGCTGGTTGGCGGTACAACCTGCGCCCAAGAATGAACCATACTCTCCATCAACGTAGCCTAGCGCCAGATTCAGCTGCAGCTTCTCGGTGACAGCCCACGCGGCGTCAAGCTCAAATCCGGAGATTTCAGTTGAAGCGGCGTTAGCAACGACAAACCCCAAACCGACAAAAGTCGATACCTGCTGGTCTTCGTACTCACTGTTGAAGTAGTTCCAGTTGACGCGCATCGCCCCATTGAGCAGGGTGTGCTTGCCGCCGATTTCTACCGACCAAGCAGACTCATCCTCGTATTCAAAGCCCGGTCCGGGCACGGTCCTCTGGACGCCAGCCGCTGTAATGACAGGATTTTGGTCATCTACCGCGTTAAAGCCACCGCTCTTAAACCCCTCGGTGTAACTCACGTACAGCAGGTGGTTATCACCAGGCCGCCAGTTGAGAGAGACGGCGGGGATCGTCTGATCGGTGTCCCGCTCTTCGTTAAATTCATGCGGGTAAGTGCCGAAAGAGGCACCCTGGAGTCCCTCAAGAAGCGTTACACCAAAAAAGCTAGGATCCAATGGCGATATGTTCTCGGAATAGGGCAATGGGTTCGCCAGACCGGTCGCACTGGAAGATATCCTGGTCATCGCATAGGTTTCTTTGGTTTCTTCGGTGTAACGCACACCCGCGACCAGGCTGAGATTATCCGTGATATCAAAAGTACCCTGTAGGAAGATCGCCCAGGAGTCCGTGTCGGTTTCCCATCGAGAGAGACGACCGACTTGGCTCCACATCGAGAGCCCCTCTATGCCCGCTGGGATGGTGCCCGCAGGCAACCCAACGCTCGCAGCAATTCCGTCAAGCTGGCCCTGGGTGTACGCAAGGAAAGTCGGGACACCGCACGCGCCCAGTAATTGCGGCACAGGACAGGTAATGAGCCGCATGAGTCCAGGATTACCCAGAGTACCGTCCACTGAGACGACACGGTCAATTTCCTGAGTCGACTCAATGTAGTTCGCACCCGCTACCCAATTAAATCGGCCCTCTCCGTTAGACGACAGTCGAATTTCCTGACTGAACTGCTCGAACTCTGAATCATCGCTTCTGCCAATGAACGTTACCGGCAGGAAGTCCGCATCGATGCCGTCCTCGTACTCGTACTCCGAGAATCCGGTCACCAGGTTAAGGGTCATGCCGTTGCCGAACTCGTGCTCTATGTTTAGCGAGAACTCCTGGTTCTGCGTGTCGGTGCCGTCGAGGCGCTCGGGGACGCCGCCAGCGCCGCTACCGTCAAGGTACGCGGCTCCTACCGACAAACCGTCTCTGTAGGCATCGGTTTGGCTGGGCGCAAAACTCGGCCAGGCCAGCGCCATCATGGCATACATGGCCTGATTCGAAGCCGGCGCATTCGGCAACGGCTGGAAGGTCGTTACCGTACCCGTGCTGCCCACCCGCTGGTAGTCACTGTAGGTATAGCGGATACCGACGCTGGTCTGATCCGACGGTTCCCACTGAATGCCGAGTCGAGCAATCATCTCGTCAGTGCTGGGCATCTCGGGGTTCGCCGCGTTGGGTGCCGTATTCTCGTTGTAGCCGTCAATCTCTCGGTCCATCACCGCGAGCCGGACTGCGAGATTATCGCCGATACTGGTGCCAATGTGGCCCTCAAAGTACTGGCCGTTGTCTGATTCGAAGCTGGCGGCTAACCGTCCGGTCAGTCCTTCGCCCACTTTGGGTGCCGCGGAGCGGACGTTGATCGCGCCCGCCAGCGTGTTCTTGCCGAAGATAATGCCCTGTGGCCCTCGCAGCACCTCAACCTGTTCCAGGTCAAACAGGCCCAGTCGCGCCTGCCGGCTACGCCCATAAGGGACACCATCGACGAAGATACCGACGGACTGCTCGAAAGATTGGTTGGCCCCCACCGAAATGCCGCGCATGGAGATAATCGTATTTACCGCGTTCTCAGTAACAGAGAAGTTGGGCACATAGGCGCCAAGTTCACCGAAGCTTCGGATTGATGCTTCTTCAACTTGCTTACCCGAGATCGCGGTTACAGAAATGGGTACGTCTTGCAGACTTTCGGTTCGCTTCTGCGCGGTCACCACCACTTCTTCTAGCTGCTGCGCGCTGGCGCCAAACGCCAGACCCGCCACCGCCGCACTCAGGGCCAGCTTGGAAAATGTCTTTACCATCGTGAGAACTCCCATGACTAACTAATGTAATCGTTATTGTTTATGCGGTGGCTAACGCCATACGCAATTTGCCAGCGCGCGATACTGCCACACACGTGGCGAAACACAACCGTGTTCTGCCGCCTTTAACCCACTATTACCACCTTCTGTCTGCGCTAGTGCGTTGTTATCAATCACCTGTATGGCGGCTCCATCGCTCCAAATTGCCCGCTCGCTCGATGTCTCGACTCAGAGACACCCCGAGGAGCGCCCCCAATCCACAGCTTTCGAGTAGCGTGGTCACTGCACCTTGGTCGCGCTGATTGAGCGCGGAAAACAGATGTTTAGCTCGCTGCAATTGAAAATGCCGGTACGGTTGTGCCAGTGCCGAAATCTGCTGCCCATCCACCGAAAAAGTTGCGCTACCCGGCGCCTCGGCTAGTCTCCCCACCGCGGGGGTACCCGCTTCAGGCCTCTGTTTCGCTAACCATTGATTAATAAAATCAGCAGACGCATGGGTCTCGGGCATAAAATCCTTCGCCACGACCCGTAACACGGCCAGCAGGGTTTCGGGCACAGTATCGTCGGCCAGAAAGTCGTCTCCCGCATTGAAATATTCGGGGGCATCCTGATCAGGGCGATTCATGCGCTCCACCCAGCGCCAGACCCGCGGCGCCCGGCGTTGCATAAGATTGGCAGGGTAAGGATCCCGGCCCAAATGGGCGTGGAGTGGGCCCAGCAAGCCAAAATCACCAATACATGGCCGCCATCCGAGCAAATAGGGATACTGCTCAAAATGACTGTTAAGGGCTTCCAGAAATTCCAGATACAGGGCTTCGATCAATTCCCGCGTGTTATCGGTGACACCGAAGATAAGCGCCGCATGGCGCATGCGGTCCATCATGTAGTCCGTTTTCTCCTCGCGTCCCGGGGCGTCGCGCTGCGAGTGCAGGAAGTGATAACGTACAAAGGCCGCGTTTTCCTCAGGAAAGTTCCAACGGTAGTGCATGGCGGGACGCAATAAACCCTGGGATCCGATCACGTCGAACAACGCGCTGACCACACCTTGGCGCGCACCCTTTGGCTGACAAGGCCGACCCGCACGTACCTCAAAATGCTCAATGATGGCTGCACCATCGCGGATGACCTCGCCATTCATCGTTACCAAAGTAGGAATAGTCGGCAGTTTTGCCTCGGGCAATACCTCGGTCTTGTATCGCTCGTGCCCGGTGGAGCACTCCTCAAATGAAATGCCCTGCTTGATTAAATAAGCGCGGGCCCGCCCCGAGTAAAGCGAGTGGGGCATCGCATAGAGTTGATTCGTTTGAGAAGACACCAAGGTCATCTTATTGAGCGCTGCCTCCATGGATTCCACAGTGGCCGATAACATTGAAGCTGATATCGGCAAGCGACCTTATATTGACATTAATACTGCCAATAGTTACAAAGGCTGGCAAGCACAAATAAACACCCATCCGATAAGGAAAAATGATGAAAAAATGGGCGATTGGATTAGCGGTAGCGGTGTTGGCTGTGATGATCGGCTACGGTCAGCGCGTCACGATTGCAGAAAAATTAGTGGCCGCCGCGGTGCCCCGACAAATGGCAACCAATCAGGTGGAATCGCTCGGGGATGGCCTGCACGTGGTGCTCTGTGGCGCCGGCGGCCCCATGCCGGCACCGCGCGCCTCAGGACCCTGCGTGGGCATAGTCGCTGGTAACCGACTGTTTATTGTCGATACGGGCACCGACAGTACGCGAAACCTGCAACGCCTGGGCTACCCGCCTGCCGCCGTCGAGGCGGTCTTCCTGACCCACTTTCATTCAGATCACATCGACGGTCTGGGAGAGTTGGCCACGATCCGATGGGCCACGGGAGACGATGCCTCACCCCTACCAGTTTATGGCCCTGAGGGCGTCGATCAAATCGTCGCTGGATTTAACACCGCTTACGCTCAGGACTTTGTCTACCGCAACGCCCACCATGGCGACGCGGTGACCCCGCTGGCCGCCGCGGGTATGCGTGCTATCCCATTCGACGCGCCCGCCGACGGTGAACTGACCAAGGTTTATGAAGGTAATGGCCTCGTCATCGAGGCGCTCCGTGTACAACACGCCCCGGTCTCACCCGCGGTGGGCTATCGCTTCAGCTATGGCGGTCGCACGGTGCTTATTAGCGGCGATACTGCGCAGTCCGATAACATCACGCGCTTCGCCATGGGCGTCGATTTGTTAGTGCATGAAGCTCTCGCCCCCAACATCATCGGCATGATGGAGGACGCGGCTAATGGCATGGGTAACGCCATCGTGGCCAAAATCATGTTTGATGTGCCCGATTATCATGCCAGCCCCGCCGACGCCGCTGAGACCGCTCAAAATGCCGGCGTGGGACACCTGCTGTACTACCATATAGTGCCGCCGATCATCGTGCCGGGACAGGAAGCGCTGTGGCTCAACGGTGCCGAGGCGATTTTCCCCGATTACACCGTTGGCTACGACGGTGTCTCGTTCAGCTTGCCTGCCGGCTCCACCGAGATCATCAAAACCCGCGAAGGTCTCTAGGGCCAACAGCGCGCGTTACTAACGGATCGGGTTAGCAACGGCGCCCTGCACTTTGCCGATGATTGGGCTACGGCAATTGATCCGCCCACCACTAGTTGGGGACAGATACCCACTCGTCTCCGGGCTCAAAAGGCAGTGACAAATCCTTGTCGATCATTACTGGTGCCTCTATCTCGGCCCGATAAAGCGGCGCTCTGGCAGTAGCCGCGTGCGCGTCGAGCAGTGCCATCAGTTCAGCGACCTTGTCGGGATGCGCGGCCGCCAGATTATGTTGCTCGGTCGGATCCTCGGCCAGGTTAAAAAGCCACTGCGTCTGGGGTCGCTCTGCTACCTGCAGCTTCCAGTCACCATGACGCACGATCCGGTTATGGTCTGCCGACCAGAACAATGTCTCCCGGCTCCAATCGCGCGCCGCCTCCAAACCGTCCGTCATCAACGGCAACAAATTTGCGCCGTCGATTTCCCGCCCCTCTGGCAGTGGCGCATTGATAGCCGCCAATACCGTCGGCATCAGGTCGATATGTGCCACGGGTGTATCTATTTGGACACCCGGCGCGATCCGGCTCGGCCATTTGATGAACAACGGCACGCGAATGCCGCCCTCAAAGTGCGTAATCTTCCAACCCCGAAAGGGCGCGTTGACATCGGCAAGGCCCACATAGCCCGCGCCGCCGTTGTCACTCGTGAAAATCACAATGGTGTTATCCGCGAGCCCCCGCTCTTCGAGTGCTGCCACGACGCGACCGACGCTGCGATCCAGCGCTCGGGTCATCGCCGCATACACCCGCAGTCGATGGGGTTGGATGTCGCCCACGGCCTCATAATCGGCCCTCGTAGCCTGCAGTGGCGTATGAATCCCCCAGTGGGCCAGATACAAAAAGAAGGGGCGGTGGCGATTGCCCTCGATAACCTTGATCGACTCATCGGTCCAGTAGTCGGTCAGATAACCGCCGGGCTCAAACCGATCGTCGTTACCGCTGTTGTAGCTGTTGGCATAGGTCAACGCGGACCATAAAAACTGGTCGATAGGGTCAAAGGCGACCCTGGCATTAACAACATCGGGATGGTCCTCGGGCAGGTAGAGGCCACTCGCCATTAACAGGCTCTCATCAAACCCCTGCTCGTGAGCGGCCATGCCGTGCTTGCGGCCCAGATGCCATTTGCCAATGTGAACCGTGTGATATCCCCGTGACTGCAAAGACTCCGCAAGCGTGACCTCCTCAGCGGGCAACCCCTGTAACTCATAAGACGGCTTGTTCGCTGCGGCCTCGGCGTCATAGAGGGCGTCGGGCAAAGTGCGCTCCATGTCGCTCGAAATAGCGGTAACGGCCCTGCCCATGCCTGGCGGCATGGGCGTAAAGGCAAATCCGGTGCGGCTCTGATAACGCCCGGTCATCAGCATCGCGCGGGAGGGCGCGCAGGTGGATGAACCGGAGTAAGACTGATTGAACACCGCGCCCTGCGCCGCCAGCGCATCGATGTGGGGGGTTTGCAAGCGCCCCCCGGCCACACCGCCGCCGAAGGTCGAAATGTCGTTGTAGCCCAAATCATCAGCGACGATCAGCACGATATTGGGGGGGCGGTCAGCAGGGCTTGCGATTTCAGTCTGAGGACCCTGCTGCCAGGCAATATCTCTCGGGGGCGCAACACGAGCCGTATCGATGGCGCCACGCACCTTGATTGCGGTCAAGATTGCCGCGCTCGGATAGAAATAAACCCAGCCCACCGCCAACAGCAGTAACGCCGCCATAGTCATGACAACCCGTCGCATATCACCCCTTCTTCACGGCCAACCAGCGTCAGTGGTCGCTGCTGGCACGCGGCAGCATTATCTATTGGCAGTATAACTGCCAATAGATAATCAGATCAATCAGCGGTAATCCCGGTCAAGCATTGTCCTTTTGTAATGCGTCACGCAGGGTATGGGCGACAAGCCATAAACGGTCCTGGCCCCAGGTCGCCAACAGCGCCTCGCCAGCGGGATTCAACAAGCGAAAGCTGGGTACGCCCCACAAACCCGCCGCGTACATGGTCTGCCGGTTATCTTCGAGAAGCGCCTCCCAAGCGGTATCCTCTCGGTGCGCCTGCGCGGCGCCCCAGTCGAGCCCGGCGGCCTCGACCACCTTGCGCAGTCCACGATCATTATTGGTGTTAACTCCCAAGGCAAAGGCATGACGCAGGAAGCTTGAGCAGAGTTCCACGCCTTTGCCCTGCGACGCGGCCCACGGATACAGCGCATAGCACCGCCGCGCGGGATCACCGATAGGGTCATAAAAATTGCCGTAAGGCACGCCCGCGACCCGCGCCTCTCGAGCCGCATCCATAAAGATGTACATGCCCTTTTCGCGTGTGGCGGGAACGCCGCGCATCACCATGGGTAGCACGGGGCGTAGCTTCAACTCGACGCCCGCGTGTTGCGCAAATGCCACGGCGCGATCAAATATCACCGCCGTGTAGGGACTTCGCAGCGAAGCGTATAGCTCGAGCGTATAGCGACCTTGGTCAGTATGGCCCGCCAGATCCATGTCCGGGCGCGGCGCAATGAGCGACTCACCCGGGCTGCGGTCGGCGCCGAGCGCGGCAAGCCGCATCTCCAAGTGATAGAGCCGATCAACGCCCCAATACCACTCTCCCCCGTAATAGAACATGGCACCCGAGTAGTGCCTGAGTGCTTTACGTTTGGCAGTGCCCGCATTCACTGCCGCCGCTGCCGCGTCGGCTGAGGCACTGCCATGGGCGACTGCAAGACGCTTCAATGCCGCATCGTCTCCCTGCCATAGCGCCGCGCTCACCGCGGCTACCACACGCGGAAAATCTTCACTCGACTGAGCTGCCAGAATCTGCGTTGCAACCACAACATGCTCAGGCTCCGGGGGGTCGGGACGCTGGGGGAAGCAAAGCCCGTACCCCGGGGCAATCAAGTGCGCCTCATATCGAGCCAAGCTGGCGAGCATTTCGGGCTCGGGGGCATTTTTACCCTCCTGCCCACGAACCAAATGACAGTGCAGCTCAATGTCGTATCGCTGGGCAAATCGCTCAAGCACCTGAGCGGTGAGGTCGCTGTAGCCCTCGTCTACCTGATGAAAATAATCAACGCGATGGGGTGCCCCGGCCTTGACCCGGATTTGCTCGGCCTTGGCGTGCCGCGCCTCGGTGGATGTCGGTCGCGAGATTCGACTCATGACACGGGAGGTCAGCCAGCGCAGCAGGGGGCTGGGATCCATGGTGGCCGCTCCACCCTGATCTTTGAATTGCTCAGACACTGCGTGTGCCCCCGTTTACTTTGCCGCGATAGATTCCGTGATCAAGCGGGCAACGATGTCGCAACTGGCCGCAGCAGTGAGGCCCTGATGCTCTCGGAGCCGATGCCACATCTCAAATGACGCAGTGGCATGAACTGCCTCGCGCCGCTCGCGGGGGAGTGCCGCCACCTCGGGCAACCAGAGTTCGAGCTCTTTACGCAGGCGCTTTTGATGCCAGGCATAGTTTTCGCGCAGCTTGGGGAACCGCCAGAGTAGCGTCTGGGTACAGAGAATAATCTGGCTCAGTTGATCAAAGGCATTGCCGTATAAGCTAACGGCACGCGTCACCCGCTCGTCAATGCTACCCGACCGATCATCTACCTTGAACAGCGCCTCATAGGAATCGAGCAACATCTCATCGGCCGCGAGCCACAGCGAATCCATATCGGGAAAGTGCCGGAAGAACGAGCGAATACCGACTCCGGCGCGATCAGCCACCTGTTGCGCGGTCGGCACCAGAATGCCCTCATCCATGAGCGCCAGCGCCGCCTCGATAATAGCGACTTGACTCCGCTCGCTGCGCTGCCGTCGACCATCTGAGGATTGCACAATCTTCAATGCCAAAGGATCGCTCCCCTCTACTGCTTCGCCACTAATGGCAGTGAGTATGCCATGACATCAGCGGGTGCCCAAACCGGAAAGGTCATGAGGGTCCCTTACTGCTGAGACGACGCCCTTGTGCTGATGGCGGCGAGATTGGACTGATGCCCTCGTTTGTCGAGCTGATAAAAACAGAGCGCCAACAGCATGATGGCCCACAGGAGCCATTGCGATGACACCAGTAATGCGCCCAATTGCATTACGGACTCAGTTGGCACCTCCGCCGGCGCACCGCCACGCGGGAAGGACACCGCGGACAACAAGAGTCCCGCAATAAAGGTACCGATGCCTTGGTTGGTTTTTCGGATAAACGTCAGGGCCGAGTAAAAAATACCCTCACTCCGCCGCCCGGTTCGCACTTCGGAGTGCTCCACCAAATCTGCCAGCATGGAAAACAGAATGGCCTGCATGGCAATCACAAATGCAAGATCGATGGTGTTGATGACGGCCAGTATCGGGAACAAGGCAGGGTCGCCATTTTCTGGCATCCAGCCCAATAGCCTGAATAAAACAGGCATCGGCTGAATCGTAAAGGCGATGATACCCAAACCAATGGCGGAGGCCTTTTTGCCCCAGCGCTGCGAGGCCCAAGGCGCCAAAACAAATCCCAACAACGCCGACACCACCACCAGCGCAACCCAGTAGAAAATCTCGATCGATGAGAAACCCCAAAAATAACTGAGCATCAGAAAGGTCAAGGCCGCCGTAAGGCCGGTGGCTACCGAGCTTGCGATCGACGACACAAACAACGCGAAAAAACTTTTGTCTCTCAGCGTCTCAAGCACCTCGCTAAAAACCCCCTTAATCCCAGCAGTGGCTCGGGGTGCGGGATCGGCCAACAGGTCAATGCGATGATGGGTACCCAGCGCAGATACCAGAATCGTCAATAGCATGACGCCGCTGGCAATCAGACCTCCCGTCTCGTAGCCCTCTCGGTTCAGCGTCCCAACGGGATAGTCCGGGGTTGGCACCAGCAAAAACGCATACATGAAAACCGCCATGCCCGCACCGCCCACCCAACCAAACAGGGATCGCCACGCCTGGATTTTCGTGCGCTCGTCATAGTCTGGCGTGAGCTCGGGCATCAGCGCTGAACTGGGGGTTTCATAAAGCGTAATCAGTGTTCGCACCAGAACAGCCAATACCACCAGATACAGGAACAACGCGTTGTCGCTCCAATCAGGCGGTTGCCAGAGCAGTGCATAGGAAATCGCAACCGGAACAGCTGCCGCATACATAAAAGGATGCCTGCGACCCCACTTGGAGCGCAGATTGTCCGACCAATAACCGACGACGGGGTCGCCGAGGCCGTCGAGCAATAGCGCTATCAAAAGCGCCAAGCCCGCGAGCGCGGGATCGAGACCCACCACCGCGGTATAAAACAGCAAAAGGAAATAGGCGAAACCGTTGTCTTTGATGCCGTATGCCACGGCACCGAGGCCGTAGCTGAGTCGGATACCGAGACTCAGCGGTTGTTGATGTGCAGACTGAGTCTCTATGCTTGATGCCCCCTGTGGCCTCACGGCGCCCTCTTGGCACTGCCTTTTGTCGCGCTCTTTTGCGAGGCACTTCCCGCTGTAGAGTACCAGAGTATCCCGGCCGACAGGCATCTGCCTGCCTACCCTGTCGTAACCCGACGAAAAGCGTGCCCGGAGCAACCGTTTCGCTCGCAACCGAACCCAACCTCCGAGCCTTTCTCGATTAACTCGCGCTATCTCGGCCTGCCTCAATCTCACTTAAAGGGGGCGTGCACAGCCCGTTTAGCGTCCCATCCCACGATGCACAACTGATCAGGTGTCCCAGCACAAAGCGATACCGCTGGATGTCGCTAATGGTGGAAAAGTGCCGTCTACAATCCGCCAAAAACTCTGATAATCTAACGCGGTTCTTCAGGGAGAAGCTGGCGCAACGCCGGTGCCGAAGGAGCAACCGCCCCGGTAAACTCTCAGGCAAACGGACCTTAAGAACTTCAAAACTCTGGAGAGTGGCGCCTTGAGCGCCTGCCGAAGGGATAACGATCTCAGGCACAAGGACAGAGGGGGCATCGCGGCACAACATCTGTGCTATCGCGGTGCCGGGCCGACCCCGGTAGTTTGCCGGGAGGCCTGAGTGGACAATCTGAAACAACTTCCTCTTCATTCGTTTCACGAGACGAGAGGCGCCAAACTGGGTCCCTTTGCCGGGTATCTGATGCCCGTTCAGTACCCCCAAGGCGTCATCGCAGAACATCTTCACACTCGCGCCAAAGCATCGCTGTTTGACGTGAGCCACATGGGGCAAATTATCCTGCCCCCAGAAAGCGGCGACGCGCTGGAGTCGCTCTCTCCCTGTGACGTCGAGGGGCTCAGCGAAAACCAGCAACGCTATGGGTTGTTTACCAACCACCAAGGCGGCGTGGTCGATGACTTCATGTTGGTGCGGCGCAGCAGTGATCTTTTTCTGGTAGTCAATGCATCCAAAAAACAACAGGATCTCGCGCTGCTACGAGGCACTATTAACCACGTCGAGGAGGTCACCGATCGCGTATTGCTCGCGCTGCAGGGCCCCCTCGCGGAGCAGGCGCTGGCTCGGCTGATTCCCGCCGCGACGGAAATGACATTTCTCACCGCTGTCACCGCGGCGTGGGGGGAAACTGAAGTCTGGATAACCCGCTCCGGCTACACCGGCGAAGATGGCTTCGAAATTTCTGTGCCAACAAATCGTGGCAGAGCCTTCTGTGAGGCACTGCTTGCGATGGAGGAGGTTGAGCTCGCGGGACTGGGCGCTCGGGACACCTTGCGGATGGAGGCGGGACTGCCGCTTTACGGACAAGACCTGACCGAGGAAATCACGCCGATCGAAGCAGGGTTGTCATGGGCCGTTGGCAAGGCACGCAGGGCCGACGGCATTCGAGCGGGCGGCTTCCCGGGACATGCGCTGATTCTCGATCAGATAAAAACACAACCCCAACGTCGACGCGTGGGTCTGAGACCTGAGACCAAAGCGCCCATGCGCGCTGGAGTACCGATCTTTGACCAACAGGCAGCAGGGCAACAGGTTGGCGAAATCACCTCGGGCGGGTACTCCCCCTCTCTTGGCTGTCCGATTGCCATTGGATTGATTGATACCGAGGTGCAACCCACCTCCCCTTTATTCGGTGAATTACGCGGCACCCGAATACCGATAACGCAGACCCCCTTACCCTTTTTACCGCCTAACTACCGACGCTGATGCAACAGCAACCGGCCCTGAGCCGGCATCTATCAACCGGAGATCGCAGCGTGAAACAAGAAACCATCAACTTTGTACCCACCGATTACGACCCCTATGACTTTGCCAATCGGCGTCATATCGGACCCTCGCCTCAGGAAATGCAAGAGATGTTGGCCGTGTTAGAGGTTGAGACCCTCGACGCGCTCATTGATCAAACCGTGCCCGCCGAGCTTCGACAAAAAACCGCATTGGATTTTGGCGAACCGCTGTCCGAGCGGGAATTGATTTATCAAATGCGCCAGGTTGCCAAAAAAAATAAGGTCTTCACCACCATGATCGGTCAAGGCTTTTACGGCACCGTCTGCCCACCCGCCATTCAACGCAATATTCTCGAAAATCCATCGTGGTATACCGCTTACACACCCTACCAACCCGAGATCTCTCAGGGCCGGCTCGAAGCGCTACTCAACTTTCAAACTATGGTGACAGACCTCACGGGACTGGATATCGCCAATGCTTCTCTGCTGGATGAAGCCACCGCTGCAGCCGAAGCGATGACGATGGCACAACGTGTCGCAAAATCGAATGCCAAGGGATTCTTTGTTGATCAGAACTGCCACCCCCAAAACATCGATGTCATCCTCACCCGCGCCAAGCCCTTGGGCATCGAGATAATTATTGGCGAACCGGAAGCGCTCGTTCCCGATCGCGTATTCGGCGCGATCTTTCAGTACCCGGGGACCTACGGTCACGTCCGCGACTTCAGCGACACGATCGCCGCACTGCACGACGTGGGATCGATCGGCATCGTCATTGCAGACCCTTTGGCTCTGACGCTGCTTAAAGAGCCTGGCGCCATGGGCGCCGACATCGCCGTGGGATCAACGCAACGCTTTGGCGTGCCCATGGGCTTTGGCGGCCCATCAGCCGCTTACATGGCCTGCAAAGATGCATACAAACGTAACTTGCCGGGTCGCATTGTCGGCGTCTCGGTCGATGCCCAGGGCAACAAAGCTTTCCGTCTGGCGCTGCAAACCCGGGAGCAGCACATCAGACGCGAAAAAGCGACGTCGAATGTGTGCACTGCACAGGCGTTGCTGGCCAATATGGCCAGTTTCTACGCCGTATTTCATGGTCCGGAGGGCCTTAAAGCCATCGCGCAACGCGTGCACCACAAAACCGTTTGTCTGGCAGAAGGGCTGAAAGAACGGGGGTTTAGCGTAGAGCCAGACGCCTTCTTTGACACCATCACCGTCGATGTGGGACCGCTACAGGGCGCGATTATAGAGGCGGCGCAACGGGAGCGAATAAACCTACGCGTGATTGGCGACACGCGAATCGGGATCTCTCTGGATGAGAGCACGCTCCTCCATGTGATGGAGCGGTTATGGAAGGCATTTGGCATTAAGGACAAACGCGCAGTACCGCAACCGGTCTACGCGATTCCCGAACCGTTGCTGCGCCGCTCAGACTATCTGACCCATCCGATTTTTCATCTGAATCGCGCCGAGACCGAAATGATGCGCTATATGCGGCGCCTTGCAGATCGCGACCTCGCGCTCGATCGCGCCATGATTCCCCTTGGTTCATGCACCATGAAACTCAATGCAGCCGCGGAGATGATGGCCATCACCTGGCGCGAATTCGCCAACATCCATCCGTTTGCGCCCGCTGAGCAGACCCGAGGCTACGCCGAGCTGACAGAGGATCTAAGCAACAAGCTGTGTGAGATAACCGGATACGATGCCATAAGCCTGCAACCCAATTCAGGTGCTCAAGGAGAGTACGCAGGATTGCTCACGATCCGCGCTTTCCACGAAGCAAACGGCGAGGCGGGTCGCAACATTTGCCTGATACCGGTATCGGCCCACGGCACCAACCCCGCCTCCGCGCAAATGGCAGGCCTCGAAGTGGTGGTTGTCAAATCAGCGTCCAACGGTGACATTGACGTAGAAGATTTCCGCAGCAAAGCCAAGCTGGCCGGGGACCAGTTGGCCGCTTGCATGATTACCTATCCTTCAACTCACGGTGTCTTCGAGGAGACGGTGCGGGAAATCTGTCAGATCACCCATGACTTCGGCGGACAGGTCTATATCGATGGCGCCAATATGAACGCCATGGTGGGCCTGATTCGACCTGGTGACATTGGTGGCGATGTCACACACCTTAATTTACACAAGACCTTTTGCATCCCCCATGGCGGCGGCGGCCCGGGCGTGGGGCCTATCGGGGTCAAAGCCCACCTTGCCCCCTTCCTGCCCGGTCACTCCGAGGCCGGCGCGACGGGCGGCGCTGTGAGTGCCGCGCCCCAGGGATCAGCCTCTATTCTTCCCATCTCCTGGGCTTATATCCTGATGATGGGGGGTGCGGGGCTCACGCAGGCCACCAAGGTTGCCATTCTCAATGCGAATTACATTGCCAAGCGACTCGAGGGCAGCTTTGAGATTCTTTTTCGAGGCAGCAACGAACGCGTGGCACATGAGTGCATTCTCGACACCCGACCGTTCTCAGAGACTGCGGGCGTGACCGTGGACGACATTGCGAAGCGACTGATCGACAATGGTTTTCACGCACCGACGATGAGCTGGCCGGTTGCGGGGACGCTGATGGTGGAGCCCACAGAGAGTGAAACTAAAGCAGAACTCGATCGCTTTATCACCGCGATGCTCGCCATCCGCGAGGAGATAAGTGCCATCGAACGGGGCGAAAGTGACGCGGAGAACAACCCACTGAAACATGCGCCCCACACCGTAAATGCACTCATCGGCGATTGGGACCGACCCTACAGCAGAGAACAGGGCTGCTTTCCCCCCGGTAGCTTCAGGGTCGATAAATACTGGCCCCCTGTAGGGCGCGTCGACAATGTGTACGGCGACCGACATCTAGTCTGCACCTGCCCACCGCTTGAGGATTACGTCGAAGGCTAGGTCAACCGCGGTGGCAACCTTGGTGCCGGCGCGATAGTGCTCTGTCGATCGCGGATCCCGACGCGACCCGGAGCCCATCGAGCGCCCAATGCTACGTTTGCAACTCTGGACGCTGCGCAAATAGCCGGAGCGAATCTGGATTGGCCAACGCATCCTGATTGGCCACGGTCTCACCGTGCACGATTTTTCTCACCGCCAGCTCAGCGATCTTGCCGCTGATGGTGCGAGGAATATCCTCCACCTGAAGAATCTTCGCTGGCACGTGCCGAGGCGTCGTATGCCTGCGAATCTCAGAACGAATCACCTCGCGTAGTGTGTCGTCCAGCACGCCCCCTTCGCGAAGCACAACAAACAGCACGACACGAACATCCTCCTGCCACACTTGCCCCACCACAACGCTGTCCAGCACCTCGGGCACGCGCTCTACCTGGCGGTAAATTTCTGCCGTGCCA